>ERZ795053.4469-NODE-4469-length-15131-cov-12.356859_pt1 | contig 15131 bp, 19 predicted proteins | sample MGYA00375137_ERZ795053 | MGnify/ENA primary metagenome ERZ795053 (study PRJEB30182, sample SAMN05720284) | activated sludge metagenome | isolation source: Anaerobic digester | place: Hong Kong | collected 2014-12-17 ... | reverse complement strand
CTGAATAACCTGGACATCAAAATATCCGGATCGGATACCGCCGATGATTTAGCGGTTTTTGAGCAAACCGGGCTTACCCCAAATGGAGGTCCGCCGTTGCATATACACCTTTTCCAGGATGAATGGTTTTATGTGATTGAAGGCAGTTATTTATTTCAGGTAGGTGATGACCGGTATACCATGTCCCCTGGTGACACCATCTTTCTGCCGCGCAATGTTCCTCATGCATTTGTCCAATTATCCGATCGGGGGAAGATGATCGTGTCTTATCTACCCGCAGGAAAAATGGAAGCTTTTTTCAATATTACCGATCAATGGGAAACACCGCCGACCCAAGCAGAAATAGCGCGCGTTTTTGAAGCGCATGATATGAAAATTGTCGGCAAGCCTTTGAATCCAAGCTAATTCCATTTAATCCTGTCCCTCAAGTGATTTAGCCAAAATTTTTTCCAACCGCTCCACCGATGTAATCGCGCTGGACACCCTGTTTATGGCACCATTGTAATTGTCTTTGTTCAGGATCAGGATATTCCTGGCTTTGGAAGGTTTTCGAAATATGGTCGGATCAGATACAATTAAGAATTCCTTGAATTTAAAATCAACAATAAATTGTTCCATGATGGGAACCCATTCGTCGTTGAAAGATTTCTCAATATCTCCAACGGATTTTATGGTATGGCTTATCTCATCATCGTAATATTCACCCAGCAGCAACCGCAATTCTTTATTGGAAACCTGGTCAAGACCCCGCGATTTGAGTGCTTCGTAAGAGTTCGTAATGGGTTGAAAACGCTCGAACTGAATAAAATAGGCCAGCCAATAGCGAATACTATCCGGAATCGGCTCTTCCGGACCAATTCCAAGAATCTTGTCCGCAGACTTAATGGCTTTGGTACAGCTGGCATTAATTTCAATCAGTTTTTCCTTATCTGCTTTTAGATTTTCCTGAATTTGAGTCAGCATCTCGCGCTCAAAAAGCTTGCCATTTTTATTCTCATTCCAATTGTTAATCTGTAAAGCAATCAATATCCCAATGACTACCAGGATAATTTCACCGCTCGCATAGATCAGATACCGGGTAAAACGATTTTCAGACAGCATATTCAGGCGTATCAGACGAAATATTTTCATTACCTAATTCTCCAATGTTGTTTGGTTTGTTACAATGGATCCACCCTAAATTGCTATTTAATAAATGGAATAATTTCCAGCTTTTCGGAATGGGTCTGCTGCAATGGCAAGGCATCTCCGTTAAGCAGGTAATGATCCAAAAACCCATTCATGAAATCCAGTATAAGGTTTAAATTCTCCTGCTCGGCTTTGACTTCAGATGGATCCTCCGCAAAATAATAATTGATGTCAAGAAAACTATTGTGATTAAATCCATGGATCAAAACCCGCCAGGAATCACTTTTATTGCGCTCGCAAAAAAGGCTTCTCCGTTCATGCATCTTTGCATAGCCGGTATGATTGCGATAATCGGTCAAATCCTCTATAAAGAGAAATGGAACATCAATCCCGTACTCCAGGGCAAGGGTGGGTGGGGTTCCATCCAGATCGATAACGGATTTAATCCGATTATCCAACAATGCAGCATAGATCGCTGCCGCTCCTCCCATGGAGTGTCCGAAGACCCCAATTTTATTTTGATCGATTTTGTTGCCTATCGGTCGTTCGGAAAGCAGACTGTTTAGCGCAAACAGCATATCTTCTGCCAGGACCTTTTGCCGGGCCCCCATTGCTTCCCTATACCCATCCGCTGTAATTTCCTCCGGTATCTTCAGCGATTTCAAACTATCATGAAATTTAAAATCAGCAGGATAAATGCTACCATTCAAATCTACAATGGCCTCACTTTCATATAAATGATTGATACCCATCACCACATATCCGTGTGCGGCAAAATATTCGGCGTAGTACGTATAATAACTAATATTTCCACCTAAACTGGGTGAGAATATCAGCAATGGCGCTCTGGTTAATTCATTGGAAATGGGTGCATGAATCCGTGAATTTGTTTGAATTTTATTTGCTGTTGCAAAATCTTGCGCAGTCCAGCCATTCAGCTTTTTAAACAATTTATCTTCAAACAATAGGTAGTGCGTTCTGGCATATTCCAAAGCTGACTCCTCACCCGGATACCAGACCTGAACATTAATTATTCTTTCCCCACCGTAATAAGCATCTATCCTGCTAGTATCCTCCCAAACATATTGCCATGTACCGATTGTCTTTGAAGCCAGGGAAAGCACTTTTGGTGGCTCTTGACAACGAAGTCCTCCGCAATAAAACAATGCAATCATAACATACAAAACGCCTAATGGGTTCTTTTTCATTTCAGTCCGGTTATCTTATCACATAAGCGGATATAGTTCACTGCCTTCGATGCCGCTTATTTTGGTTTTATTGACCATCAATAATACAATAATAGAGTAAACACGGTAAAACAAATCCCTTCAGGCGTTGAAATTTTAAAATACCCCATGAGCATTTTATTATCATGCGGTCCCGAAAGAAAATCGATAAATCATTTACCTGCCGCTTCAAAAATAAGAACCAAAATACAACCCTTTTCAGCAGCATGCGTTTATTTCTGAAAAGTTTCTGGTATGCTGTTGCGGATCTTAATCTTTCTTATCCTCAATTTTGCTGCACTCGGAGTTGGCGGTTTATTTACCAGTAGCGGTGTGACTTCCGAATGGTACACCAACCTGAATAAAGCGCCCTGGACACCACCGGGATGGGTATTTGGATTTGCCTGGACAACCATTATGATTGGCTTTAGCATTTATCTTGCCTATCTGTGGCCGCAAACCGAAAATAAATCCCTGTTACTAATGTTGTTTGCATTGCAATGGGTCCTGAATACAGGCTGGAATCCGGTATTCTTCTATTTCCACCAGCTACTGGCGGGGTTGGTGATTATTGTACTACTGACCTTACTGGTCGGTTATCTTTTTTTCTTATTCTGGCCGTCTGTCAAATGGATATCCTTATTGCTTTTACCTTATATCATTTGGCTTTGTATAGCTACTTCACTGAACGGATACGCGTATTTGAAAAACTGAGTTCCGTCCATGGCAGTCTTTGAGTGAGGTGGTCGAAGGGGCAACATCGACCTACTTTTTCCGGATAATTTTGAATTGGAATAATATCACCGTATATTAATTTCAGGTTAGTTCCTTGGGGGCTACCACCTACGCGTCATCCCTGGCCATTCGATTCAAAAACGGATCTGTCCCTATGCAAGTACGGCTAGAAAAAATAATTTTATTTTCTGCGGATGTCCTCCGTTTGGTCCGGTTTTACCAGGACTATTTGGGGTTAAGGATCCTGAGCGAACCAGATGAGAACTGGACGATCCTGGATGCCGGAGGAACCGCATTGGCCTTCCATAAAATCGGCACGGCATATCAACAGGATTCAGACCAAGTCCAGCCAACCGCATCCAATGTGAAAATTGTCTTTGAGACCAATCAAAACCTGGATGCGTTCCGGCAGTTGCTGATTGACAACAATGTTGATGTCGATGTCATCAGGCAATTCACCGGTGTAAACTACCGGTCATTTGATGGAAGGGACCCGGAGGGAAATGTATTTCAGGTCATTCAACCATTTACCGATCTAAAAGAATTATCTTGAATAGCACCTTAAAATAATTACTGTATGCCAAACCAATTAACAGCCTTACTTGAATCCATCAAAAAATCCAGATCGGATGTGATTGCATCGATTGCAAATCTTTCCACCGCGGAAGGGAATAAAAAACCGGACCCCGACCGCTGGAACATTCAGGAGGTCATCGAACATTTGGTCCTGGCAGAACGCGGGGGATTTGATTTGATTTACACCGCCGCAGAGCGATTCAGAATGGGTGATCCGGTTTGGGCGGGCGAATCAGCTAATGATGGACTAACCATCGAAGCAATTATTGAAAAAACGTGGAAACCAAAAGAGATAGCTCCTCCCTCTGCGACACCGACGGGAAAATGGTCTCTGGGCGTTTGGAGTTCACATTTTAAAAATTGCGACGACCTCCTGACCAATCTAAATCATTCCTTAGCAGGTCTTCCGTTAGACCAGGTCATTTATCCGCATTTCCTATGCGGGCCGCTCAATGCCATCCAACGATTGGAATTCATCCGGTTTCATATAGACCGGCATATCCATCAGATCGCGGACCTCAAAAATTCAATTTAACCTCAAGAACCAAATTCAAGCCAAATTATATGGAATCTTTACGCATTTTGATCCGGAATAAATTATCGTTGCTGGGCATCATTACCCTGATGTCCGGAGCTTTCTTTTTCCGATGCACGTCTGAAACCGATGACAAAATTCAAGAGGTGGATCAGTCCGCAATCGACGCGCAGGAAGCCAGAGCAGCTTTCGATGCATTCTGGACCTCCTTCAACAGCGGAAAATTATCGGACAGCGTTCTTTTTAATCAGACGATGTCCTTTTTTGCCGATGACCTATTGATGCCCGGTGACACCGGTAAGCCTCCGGGAGATGGAAAGGGGCTATTCGGATGGCTGAAAGACTATGTCAAAACCAACAAACCCTATTTTGATATAACGGTAGATAAATTCGAAGCATCCAATGACATGGCCTATGTCTTGTATCATTACCGCGAAACCTTTACGGACATCGCCAGCGGTGAATATTCCGTCGACGTAAAGCATTCCGCCATCATGGTGTTGCGAAAAAATACCGAAGGCATCTGGAATTGTGTGGTCATGAAATTCACCTGACGCGAGAGACATTTTCTGTTCATATTAAAATCTTTCAAAATGCACCTACACCACCAAGCAGGCATTGCAAAAATGAGTTGCCTGATCTTGTTCCTGATGATGGTTTCATGGGCTACAGCTCAGGATGACCGGCAACAAATCCAGAATATCCGGGAAGCATCCAATCAAGCGCTGCAATCCTACGACCACGAAAAAGTGCTCTCCTTTTTAACCGATGATGCCCTGACCACCGTCAGCAATGGAACGCTATTATCCGGTAAAGAAGCTCTGCGTAAGTTCATCCTGGCTGCCGGCAACAATAAAATGTACTGGATCCGGACACCCGTTACTGTGGAGATCAACCAGCGCTTGGGACTGGCCTGGGAAAATGGAGCCTGGAAAGGATACGATCCGGAAAAAGGCAAAGATCCGGTTGTTGGGGGAAACTATGCCGCCATGTGGACTAAAGCCTCTGGTCAGTGGCTGATCAAATCGCAATTATTTGTGGCTCTGGAATAATACTTATCCGGCAAGGTAGGTGATCCAGTTTCGGAGGGAAGCTTTATTTTAAGACATGATTCGATTAATCCATCACATTCGTCGCCAATTAATTGGTTCCGGAAAGGTCCGCAGGTACCTGGTCTACGCAGCCGGTGAAATCGTACTCGTGGTTATTGGTATTCTCATCGCATTACAGATCAACAGCTGGAACGCAGATAAAAAAACACATACTGACCTGATCTTTTTACTGGAGAATCTAAAAATTGACCTGCAAAACGATCTTAAACAAATCACTTATGTGATCGATCAGCAATCTTCCCGCGCTCAGGCCATAGATCGCATAACCCTCCGTGATCCCGAATTCGAAACCACGCTGGATTCCGTTAAATACCTCAATACCGGCAACAATCCGGGCTTTTTTCCGGCAATCGGTGCCTACCAGTCCGCCAGCAATTCCGGATTACTGGACCAGTTAAACAATCAGGAACTGAAAAATGCCATCTACAGTTTGTACGAGTCCGATTATCCCAGACTCCGATATAACGGTGAAATTCTTGATAACAGAAACGACCGGGTCGAATGGGGGATCCGGGCCCTGGTAGACTACGGAAAAACCGGCTTAAATGTGGATAAAGGCCTATTGAAAAACCAGGACCTGCTCGATCAAATGAGTTATGCGAACCGGTTTGCCAAAATTTACACCAACCGGGCCAAAACCATCCGAGACGCCATTCAAGAGACACTGGAATTGATTGATTCCGAACTTAACCACTTAAATTAGTACATGGTCCAGTTTTTTCGCAACATTCGCCGCCGTCTCATCGAATCCGGCCGGGTCCGCAGGTACCTGGCCTATGCCTCGGGGGAGATCCTTCTCGTTGTCATCGGAATTCTCATTGCCATGCAGATCAATAACTGGAATGAAGACCGGAAATTATCCCTTGCCCTGGATTCCTCGTTGTGGGAAGTCAGGGAGGATTTGATCCAGGACACCATGGAGTTAAACCGGATGATCATAATTCGAAAAATCGATTTCGAAGCGCAAAAAAAAGTGATCGCGGTCCTGGAAGGAAGCCAACCTCTGACTAATACCTTATATGCTGACTTAGCCAGGGTTATGCTGAGGCGTAATGTTACACTCATTCGCAATGGGTTTGATCTGATTAATGAAATCGGGTTGAGTAAGCTGAGCAATATATCGCTACGAAATGCCCTGGTGGTCTACTACAATAAAAATCAGGTTGATGTTGCCAATGAGGTTAGCGATGACAACTATGAATTTGAGAATGTTTGGCTTCCCTATGTACGGGAGCATTTTCGGGAATGGGACTTTGATGAAATAGCCATCCCCGTCGAAGATTCATTTATTCTAATGGATACCTATTTATTGACTACTTTAAAAACGAATATGAATAATTTAAATGGTACGCTGAATGCGCTCGAAACAGCCTATTCCTCTGCCAGCCGGCTTATTCAATCCATTGAAGCAGAAATCCATCCATGATCCAACTCTTCCGGAAAATTCGTCGCAGCCTTATTGAATCCGGCCGGGTCCGCAGGTACTTTACGTACGCTATTGGAGAAATCGTCCTGGTCGTCATTGGCATCCTGATCGCCCTGCAGATCAATAACTGGAATGAAGGAAGAAAGGAACGGATAATCGAACAAAAGACACTTCATGAATTACGGGTAAACCTAAACTTCAATGTCAGGAGTATTGATGGTTTTGCTGAGGAGCAAAAAGGGCTTGTTGAAGGTCTTGAAAAGATGATCCGGTACCTGGATGCCGGCCTGCCCTATCATGACTCGTTGATGCAGTTAAGAACCGGCTTATTCTGGCTGGAGCAATTGGCTCTATCCAAATCCACCTATGAAACTTTAAAAAACCGGGGCATCGAAATTATCAGTGACGATTCCCTGCGTCTTCAGATCGTGGATCTGCATGAAAACGACTACCAAAATTTCACGACCCTGATCGAAGCGGTCGGTCTGGCATTTTATACCGAGCGCGCCAGCCCGCTGGCTCGCCAGTTTGGCACACTAAAGAATATGTGGAAGGAACCGGAATTTTATTATTACCTCAGTAACAAAGTAGGGTGGAAAAAAGATCTGATCGGAAGCGCCATGCAGCTTAAAATCAATTCCCTGGGACTGATCGAACATATTGATGCTACCATAAATAAGATGAACCAATAATGATCAAACTTTTCCGAAACATTCGCCATCGTCTCCTCGAATCCGGCAGTCTCCAAAAACCTGCCTCGCCGGCTGGCAGGTACCTGGTTTATGCTGCAGGAGAAATTGTCCTGGTCGTAATCGGCATCCTGATCGCCCTGCAGATCAACAACTGGAATGAAGAACGCAAGATCAACCAGAGTCTCCAGGTGTACCTGCAAAACCTCAAAGAAAACATCGAAAGCGACCGGTCCAAGATGGATCTCATCAAGACTTCCGCACTATTCCGGTATCACTCCGGACAATATCTTCTCCGTCTGGCCGGAACCAAGCTTTATGATCCGGCACCAGATGGCCACATCAACTATCCCTGGGAACCTAATAGAATCTGGAACGACACGCTGCCGACAGGTTACAACAAGGCATTTATCGGACTGGCATTTTTGTGGACCCACCGTATTTTGATCGGTAATCTGAACACCGGGACTGTAGAGGAACTTAAAAATACCGGCCTATTTTCCCATCTAAACAAATCCTTAAAAGACAGCCTGAATGCCTACTATGCGGACTGGGGTTTCCGGTTTGGGACCCATTCACAAGAAACCATTCATAACGGAATTCAGGACTGGCAAAGATCTCTGCGCAAGGTGGGTATCCTGAATTCCGATCCGTTTGTTATCGATGATCCGGTGCAGTTGCTGCGGGAAGATCCCGAACGGATCGGTTTATTACGATTTCTGGCAGGGGTCGCCAGCTGGCATTTGACAAGTGCCGATATTATGCTACGCGAAGCCGATAACCTGATTAAAGAGATCGAAAAATACGAGCAAAAACTATGATCCGATTTATCCGTCGCATTCGGCATCAACTCCTTGATTCGGGAAGAATCACCCGATACCTGGCCTATGCAGGAGGAGAGATTATCCTGGTCGTGATCGGTATTCTGATTGCCTTACAAATCAATAACTGGAATGAATCGCGAAAAGACCGGAAATCCGAAGTACAAATTCTCTCTGCAATCCTGGAAAATCTGTCCGAGGATAAAGCAAACCTCAATATTTCAATAAATTCCTTTGAGACCAATAAAAGATATATCGCAAGATTTTATGAGACTCCCCGGTTGCCGGATGACAGTGTGGCCTATCTATTTACCCAGGCTTATCTGATTAATGACTTCAGACCCATTCAGTCGGCCTATGAACTGAGCATCAGCAGTGGAAAAATGGACCTGATCAGGGATAAAAAATTAACTCAAATGATCCAGCGGTTATACACGCTGGACTACGAAGCGGATGCTATTAATTTGGAAATCCTGAAAGAATACCACACGCAAATGAGGCACCTCACCGATCGTTATGATGCATTGGATTTTGGAGAAATCCGTGGAGGTGTTGACCTGGGTCTGCGCTCCATGCAGATGCCATTTAACAACGAAAATGTGTGGAAAGTTTTATCCGACAAAGAGGCCATTCGCATGAATAAACAATATCGATTCAACCTGAACATGATTGTTGCGCTTTATCGGGGCATGCTCGCGTCAAGGGACCAGGTCGAGTTGGCGATCAAACAATATCTATCTACTCGAAAAATTTAATTTGCTTATGCTCCGATTTTTTTCAGGTATGCGAAATGATTTGTTAAACACCGGTCGTTTACGTAAATACTTAACTTATGCCTTGGGAGAGATCATTCTGGTGATGATCGGGATCCTGCTTGCGTTGCAAGTTAATAACTGGAATGAGGCCCGGAAAAATAAAACCGCAGAGCTAAAAGCGTTAAATGATCTTCGTAAAGAATTTGCCAGCAATCAGGCTACTTTCCAGGAGCATCTGCACTACAAAAAAGAAAAAGAGCAGCTATGGAATGAATTCATCCACAAGCTCTCCGATAAAAACGTGCCCGAAGCTGCGAAGCCCAAAAGACGGATCGACCCTGGTTCTATTACCTGGAATCCATCCTTTGGTACGCTTAATTCGTTGTTGCACTCCGGCAATATTGACCACCTTGAAAATGATTCGCTCAAGGTTGCATTGACTAATTGGGAAGGTATCCTGGAGGACTTTATGGAAGATGAACGCATCCACCTTGATTTCACCAGGGATCGCTTGTCCACTTATCCAGTTCCCCGACCGCTCCTTGAAATAGAAGGTACCAAGCGCACTCCCCACTTTTTGTTTCAGGAGGAAGAAGAACTGGACCAGTTGTTTCAGCAAGCCTTCCGGGATATTAATTTTCAAAATCTTATGATCGAAAATCTCTATTGGCTAAACAGCACCATCGAAGAATCCGCGCCACTGCATGAGTCTTTTAACCTGATCCTCCGTCATCTGGATACGGAAATAAAAAAATTGGAAAACCGGTAAAAAAACATGATCAAACTTTTCCGCAACATCCGCCACCGTCTCTTCAAATCCGGCAGTCAGCAAAAACCTGCCTCGCCGGCAGGCCGGTATCTGGTTTATGCTGCAGGAGAAATTGTCCTGGTCGTGATCGGCATCCTGATTGCCTTACAGATCAATAACTGGAACGAAGACAGAAAGGACTTTCAAAAGAGCCACGAAATCCTGATTGAATTACGGGAAAATCTATCCTTTAATATTCAAAAAGCACAAGAAGAAATCGATGCAGAATATGCCGTCATCCGATCTGTGGATATTATTTCCCGCCAGTTTTTTGAAGGAAAAAAATATGATGATTCACTGGATATCCATTTCCATAATGCGATATGGTGGCCTAGCGCAAGTTGGAAAATTTCCGGTTATGAAAACTTAAAATCACAAGGAGTAGAGCTTATCCGCTCCAAACTTTTGCGCAGTAACATTATCAATCTTTTTGAAATAAGTTACAGTGAATTGGCAGAAATCATCCGATCTTCCGAAAATTATGCACAGGCTGCTGCGATGATGACGCAAACGAAATTCAGTTATCAATATAAACTTGCTGTTGGACAACCGGTAAATTTAGGAAGAGCAAAACCGTTAAATGTCCGTGAACTCCAGCAATCAACCGATCTATATGGCTATCTCAGCTTCTGGAAATTGTTACGCGTTGAAAGTATACGATTGCGTAAAAATGTGATAGATTATAGTGAAAATCTCATTCATGAAATTGATCTAGAGCTCCAGAAATAATGCTAAGAATTTTTCATTCACTTCGTCAGTACTTTTTTCATACCGGCAAACTCCGCCAATATTTAGGGTATGCCATAGGGGAAATCATCCTGGTGGTCATCGGCATCCTGATCGCCCTGCAGATCAATAACTGGAACGAAAAACGAAAACAAGAGCAACGGTTCCTGGTGACGCTGGAACAACTTTATACCTCCATCAAGGAGGATGTGGATCTGGTCCAGAGTTTTGCTATGTTTCAACAGGAACAGATCGACTGGATCGACCAGCTTTTGACGGAACCCGAACGATTTCGTCCGGAACAACTGCCTTTCATCCTCTATTACCTGGATACCCATCCTAGATCCTTCAGCTCGGAAACCGATTATTATTTGTCTGCCCTGGAGTTTAACCCCAATAACTCCAAACAAAATGAATTGGCCAAGCAAATTGCCACTTACATCAACAGCCAGGTTTGGGACTATGAAAAAGATGAACAATGGCAACAAATAGCCGTAGGCCCGATACTGGAAGAAGCAAACATTCCGAGATATCCCATGTCGTTTTCCTATTCCGCGTTGGGTCATTTTGGACAAGTGGATACATCGTTTTACACCCGGGAAAATATCCTTGCCATCCGGGCCTTATTGAATTCCAGGGCATTCAGATCTACACTGCGATCCATGCAATTAATGAAACAAAGCTACAACATTGCTTCCTTTGCCAATCAGCAGGAAGACGGCCGCTCCATCCTGAATGCCATACGTAACTATTATCCGGGCATCCGGCTTCGCTATGATGACGTGGGAATCATTGGTAGCGCTTTACCGACTGGGTACACAACATCCATCCCTATGCAGCTCACCAATCCCCAAAAAGGCATTTGGGAAATGGATATTGAGCTGGGAGATGGAACCGTCAAATTCCGTACCCGTAACAGCTGGAACCAGAACTGGGGAGGCCAGGGATTTCCCTCCGGAAATACGATCATGTATGGTTATGATGTACCGGTAAAGCCCGGAAAATATCACATCGTGCTCAACTTAAGTGAGGACACTTATAACTTCTATGAAAAGAATTGAACGATGATTCCAGTCTTTCGTAAAATACGACAGGGGCTTTTTTCGTCCGGTAAATTCCGAAGCTACCTGGGTTATGCACTGGGAGAAATCATCCTGGTAGTGATCGGAATCCTCATCGCCCTGCAGATCAACAACTGGAATGAGGACCATAAGGACCGTCTTAAAGAACAAAAAATACTGGTGAGCCTGCAGGAAGATTTTCGGTATACGCAACATGCCCTGGAGACCTCTCTAAGTATTTACCCGGAAGAAATTGAACGCCTCGATTCATCCTTGCATTACATCGGAATGCAAGTCTCCGAGCTCACTCCAGAAAGGAAGTTTAATTTATTTTATACCGGCTATCGCTCCACAGCGGTAGTGGAAGGTACTCTTAACTCGATCCTTAATACGGATAAATTGGAGTTGATTTCAAATGACACTCTGAAAAATCTCCTAACAGCTTACCCCGCCGAAATAAAGAAATTTTTATCCCAGCAAGAAAATGTAAAACGGGTTGTTTTGGAAATCCAACGCCCGATCCTGGAGTCCTATGTTTCGCTCGCTGAGTTCAGTCCGGGGCAGGATACCAAAGTCAAGGTTATTCCCTCAGATTTTGAGAAGCTGCTAAATAGTCGAAACTACCAAAACGCATTGGTTAACCGGATGATCCAAAATCAAAATCTGGTTACTCAGGCAGAAAAATTCCTGGAAAAAACAAATTCAATTCTAAATTATATCAACCGGGAAGTCCAGCGTTTCCCATCCATAAATTAGATCTGCCAACCCATAATTTTAACCTATATTAACGGATGCATGATTGCTTACTTTAGAAAAATACGGCAACAACTGTCAACAAGTAATGCGATGACCAGATCCTATTCCCGGATAACCCGGTATCTGCTCTATGCCACCGGAGAGATCATCCTGGTGGTCATCGGCATCCTCATCGCCCTGGAAGTCAATAACCGGAACGATGCACGCAAGACCCATGACCAGGAGATGGTTTATCTCCTCAAAATCAAAGAGGATCTGGTCAGCAATAATGGCAAGCTGGATCAATTCATCAATCGACAGAAGGAATACATCACTGCGGCGCAAACCATTATAAAACACATTGAAGGTGAGCCCATTACAGATTGGCATGCGTTCAACGAACAATGCATCAGCATTTACGACTGGCGCCGCTTTTACCTGGACAACTACACCTTTCAGGATCTCATTTATTCCGGAAACCTGAACCTGATCAGCAACGACAGCCTCAAGACCCTTTTATTAAACCTGGACGGGCTATACCAGCAATACAAAGCCAAGGAAGATCACTTACGCTTTGATTCAGAAACGATCATTTTTGGACCAGCCTACGAATTGCTTGACCTGCACCCCTCGTTTAATGATCACATTGGCCAGAAAACAGAACTAACAGAAAGGATGTACCGGGATTATTTTCAGGACAAACGAACGAAAAATGGCTTTCTGATGGCCATCATCGAATTCTCAACCATGAATGGGATGCTTCGGGAGATGAAAGATTTGTCTGAAAAAATGCTGCGTATCATCGAGCAGGATTTGCCACAAAATCACAAATAGGCATTTATAGATCTTTTAGCTGCTATGGTGAACTGCTTGCATCATTTGAAAATTATTAGTTACTTTGTATTTCAAAGTACTTTTATCAACAACTATGCAAACTGTGCTTACATCGTCGAATAAAAGAATCGCAACCATCGTACTTGCCGTTGCTGCTATCCTGGCCATTCCACTGATCGCCATGCAATTCACGGACGAAGTGCAATGGTCCACCGGTGACTTCGTCATGATGGGTGCCATTCTGTTAAGTGCAGGCCTGGCCTATGAGTTGATTGCTCGGCGATCCGGAAAGACGATGTACCGGGTCGCCTTTGCAACGGCCCTCCTGGGTGCATTTCTGCTTTTCTGGGTCAATGGAGCGGTGGGCATCATCGGTTCGGAAAATCAACCGGCCAATTTACTCTACGGCATCGTGATTCTGGTCGGGCTCATTGGAGCGCTGGTCTCACGGTTTAAAGCAGCGGGCATGGCGACCACCTTATTTGCTGCCACTGTGGTCCAACTGATCGTACCATTGGTTGCCTGGATGATCTGGCCGGACCTTTCCTGGGGAAATGCCGGAATGGCCGGCGTCCTGGTGCTGAATGCATTCTTTGCCGTTCTGTTCCTGGTCTCAGGCGTGCTCTTCCGGCAGATGCGGAATGCGTGACATCACCCGCATCAGACTATTTCATCATTCATTTCTTCAAAACACCCCGGCCACCTTGGGCATCTGGCAGTTCCTGATCGGCATGTGGTTCTTATTATGAAATAAGGAATTGATAATACGGGAAACGATTCGAAAGCATAGGCCCTTTTCAACACACCGCGTATCTATTCATCTATTTAAGTGGAAAAAAACGGTTAATCCCTCCACAAAACCAGGCAGAACTCATTATTTTATCGAGCAAATGATCCCGGACCATGCCCGATAAAAAACAAACCTCCCGGAAGGAACAATCGAAGGTTGCCTCCGAAAGCAATCGGGACAACCCCGTATCAAAAAAATGGTGGAAATACCTGCTTGAATCGCTGATGCTCTTTATAGCCGTTGCCCTTGGATTTCTTTCCGATAACTTAAGAGAACAATTTGTCGATCGAAAAAAAGAGAAACAATACATCCTTTCGATGCTGGAGGACCTCAAACAGGACACGCTTTCGATCCGCCAGAATATTGATTTTTGGCAAGCCCGGATCAAAGGAATAGATTCTTTACGTCATTTCCTGAAGCCGCCCTTAAATCCAGAAAACGGAGTAACTCTTTACCGGCTGCTGTGGAAGATGTATGATTTTACGGATTTAAAATACCACGACGAAACCATTCAGCAACTGAAATCCGGTAATTTCGGATTACTAAAAAATCAGCATGTGGTAACTGAATTGGTTAATTATGATTTATTGATCCATAATCAATATTATTACATCGAACAGTCAACCCGGGATCAATACATTTATCTACGCCATCTGCAGCATGAATTGGTTGATGCCGATAATTTCACGATTTCCAGCGAATGGACATTTAAACCAGATTTATCTTTCCATTTTTTTATTAAAAATGACGCGGATAAAATTTTCAACTATACCAATGAATTATTTAATTATAAGCATTTTGCCAGTGTATTGATCGTCAATGATAAGAATCTATTACAAACGGCCAGTAAACTCATTTATTTGATCCATAAGGAATACCCTAAATTAGTAAACTAAGCAGATGCAGTTCAAGGAGTAAACATTCTCATCAAAAAATCAAATGTTGTTTTACAGGTCTTTAAGTTTAATTCCCAATCTTTTGGGCTTATACCAACCCATTCTTTGTGGGCAACATCCGACGGACCTGTTGTTAAAGGATTTTCCTGCCTTTATTTGAATTAACTCCCGCTTAAAGCGGACAGACCATGTTCTTCTTCGTAATAATCTTTATGAAAACAGATCAAATGATCTGCTAATTTCACCACAAAAAAACATGATGTCGATCTCTGATGAAT
>ERZ795053.4468-NODE-4468-length-15132-cov-6.696359_pt1 | contig 15132 bp, 7 predicted proteins | sample MGYA00375137_ERZ795053 | MGnify/ENA primary metagenome ERZ795053 (study PRJEB30182, sample SAMN05720284) | activated sludge metagenome | isolation source: Anaerobic digester | place: Hong Kong | collected 2014-12-17 ... | reverse complement strand
ATCGACATGGACAGAAGGCTGGTTGCTTTCAAAGATGAATCGGTGGGAGAAATTTCTTCCTGGAAATGGGAATTCGGCGACGGGACAACATCAGATGAACAGCATCCGGTTCATACCTACCAGCGGTCAGGACGCTATATCGTAACTCTAAACATTGAAGGCCCCGAAGGAAAATCGCGACGTGCAAAGGTTTGGGATGTAGCAATAAAATCATCGTTTGATAAAGTGAAATCAAATTGATGAGATTGTTTCTCCCGCTGAGCGGGATCGCAATGACAAAGCCCATAAGTAACCAGCAATAATCAACAATATGAAAACCAAAACCTTACTAATCTCACTTATCGTCCTTATAACAGGAGTTGCTACTGCCCAGCAGCCACAGCAACAAAGAGTCACAGACCAGAATACGGCTTTGCATGCTATGCAGCCGGACTATGAAACACCCTATGGTCCGATGAAGACCGGAGACATCTCTGCCGTTCTGACACGTTTATTAAATTTTCTCGACGAATCAACACCACCAAAAATGATTGATCGTCAGACAAATACTGAGATAACTGACCTGACGAAGCTTACACCGGATGCCACATTTGCCCCGGGTGTGTTCAGACTGGTAAGTTATGAGTGGGGAGTGGCCTACGGCGCGATGCTTTTAGCAGGCGAGGTCACCGGCGATAAGAAATATACGGAATACACAACAAAACGGATCGGGCTTATCGGTTCCGTCGCAAAATTTTTCAAATCACAACAAACTACTCAGCAACAGGGCCGGGGAGGGAATCCTGTCAGGTCGGTTCTCGATCCGCGTGCTCTCGACGATGCCGGATCAATGTGTGCGGCAATGATAAAAACATACAACGTAAGCAGGAACCAGGATCTTCGTCCCCTGATCGACAACTATATAAACTATATCTCCACAAAGCAACAGAGGCTTTCCGACGGAACCCTGTCACGCAACAGGCCTTTGGCCAATGCCCTGTGGCTCGACGATCTTTACATGAGCGTTCCGGCACTGGCCCAGATGGGCAAGCTTACAGGTGAAAGGAAATATTTTGATGATGCCTGCAAGCAGGTGCTGCAATTTTCGCAACGGATGTTCAATAATGACAAGGGACTTTACATGCATGGCTGGATCGAGGGGATGGAGCCCCATCCTGAGTTTTACTGGGGACGCTGTAACGGCTGGGCAATACTTACGATGTGCGAACTTCTCGATGTACTCCCCGACAACCATCCTTCGAAAAAAGCTGTTCTTGAACAATACCGGGCTCATGTCAGGGGGCTGGCAGCACTTCAGGACGGAACAGGATTCTGGCATCAGCTCCTCGACAGAAACGATTCCTACCTCGAAACCTCAGCTACAGCCATATTCACATACTGCATTGCTCACGGGATAAACAGCGGATGGCTTGATGCCCAGGCATACGGCCCGGCAGCTGTTCTGGGATGGAATGCAGTCACAACAAAGGTAAATGAGAAGGGTGAAGTTGAAGGTACCTGTGTGGGAACAGGCATGGCCTTCGACCCGGCCTTTTACTATCACAGACCCGTGAATGTTGCCGCTGCACACGGCTACGGACCTGTTATCATGGCCGGCGCCGAAATGATAAAACTTGCAAAGGGATGGCAGATAACCATCAATGATTCAGCGGTTATGTTCTATCCTGTGGGTGCTGATCCGAGGTCGTTCAGATAACTTCAGCACTTCGTGCGTGATTAGCTTCGCTGTAATTTGAAACGACTCTTTTCGTACGAATTATTGTCTTTTTGTTTAATCAGGATCCCTGACGAGCTCCAATCCTTTATTCCACCACTCATTCAGAAAGCCGGCGTCAAGACTCCTTTTGGCAGTACTGCCGGAAGCTCTTGCAAGGTCAATCTTTTCAATCAGTACCTCTTCGCTGAAAACAGAAGCTTCCTGAACGATATTACCGTTGGGATCAACGATCCGGCTTTGTCCGTGAGATCCTTCCAGCGGATATATTCTCTGTGGAGTGTTGGACTGAACAACATAAACATTGTTTTCTACAGCCCTCGCTACTACCTGTGCCCTGTATGGTTCTAATTTATTCTCACTGGTGATATCGCTTTCACACGACATATAGAAAATCAATCTTGCACCTTTTATAACCGGCAGACGAACCAGTTCAGGATATCTTGAATCATGACAGATAATAACAGAGCATAGTTCGTCATCGAGACGGAAAATTCCAAGACTGTTTCCCGGATGAGCCCAGGGTTTGTCTGCTCCCACCAGATTAATCTTAGCCTGCCGGAAGATGGTTTGACCCTTATCATCGATCACCAGTGCCATATTATACCGTATACTTTCTTCATAATATGGTGTTCCGACAACCGCAAAGATTTTGTTTGCAATACAGGCATCTGCAATAATCTTTTCTGCTGAGAGATAATCCGCCGCGCTGTAATCTGGGATCTCATCTTTGAAATAACCTGTAACGGCACATTCGGGGAAGAGTGCAACCCTGACACCTTTCCTGGCACATTCCCCAAGGTACATACATATTTTTTCAACATTTTCCTCCAGGCTATGGGAAGAGTGCATCTGTACAGTTGCAACCATCAAATGCCCGGGATGTGAGAGACGCTGGTTTCCTCCGGGCAGATAAGCGGCAATTCTTTCAGAAAAAGCTTCAGTCCTGCGTTTTTGAAGCTTATCAGCCGCTTTAAACGCCAGATCAACCTCAGCATATACTATACCTGCACCCTGCTCATTATCAACATCAGCAATGATCCTGCCTCCGGGTGAAATCACGAGTGTCTGTCTGGGGTGGGTAAAAATAAAATATGCTTCATTATCACGTGCCCTGGTCCTTAGCATAATGGTATTCCATTCGCCTCTTGATCCGTATGATGGATTTATAAGGATCCTTGCTCCATCAAGAGCAAGTGCCCCGGCCACTTCAGGGATTTGCCGTTCGAAACATATCAGCATACCCGTCCGTCCGAAACGGGTATCAAATGCTTTTGCCTCATATCCCGGATGGTAGTATTCCGGTTCAAAATATCGTTGAGCCATCTGGGTTTTTCTGTGTACATGTATGACTTCCCCGTTTAAATCTATCCATGCACAGCTGTTATACAGAATATCACCATCACGCTCAAGAAATCCCAGAACAATATCCACTTTCAGCTCCCGGGCCAGAGCCTTTACTCTCATCAGGGAAGGTCCTTCCAGAGGTTCAGCGATTTCTTTGAACATGACTTCCATTTCTTCGCGTTCGTTGCTTCCCAGCAAAGTATCTATCAGGTATCCTTCCAATGCACCTTCAGGAGTTATCAGTATCTGAGCACCATCTGAAACGGCCTTTCTTGACATGTTTTCAATAGTCACCAGATTTGCCTCCTTATTAAACTTTACAGGGATAAAGGATAAACTGGCAATTTTGACTTTTCCGGGAGCTGTCAGACCTTCCGCTGAAAACAGTCCTTCTGACATACATTTTTTCGATGGAAACAGTAATGCCAGCATTACAAACAAGCAGATATTCAACTTTACCTTCATTGCTATTTTCTCAGTTAGATATTTGTTATTTCATTTATTTATTAATATCATGATCCCGTGTCTTCATCATAAAAGTAATCAGATTTGCGATAATACCTTTACCGGCACATTCATTTTGTATTTCATTGCAGGCACTCAATTTTTTATTATTTTTCGTGATCAATATTTTACATGACTTAACAGGTGCAGACTGATGGTATCCAGTAGAAAAATAATCATTACCCTGCTTGTAATTATGATGCCGGTATTTATCCGGGCCCAGGAGATTACAAGCTGGAAATTTTCTTTCGGGCCCGCCCGTGAAGTAACGGGTTACATACAGGTAAAACCCTCTCAGAAATATTCAGAGGAAACAGGTTACGGGTTTGATTTCGGCACCATCCCTTTTGCCGTCGACCGTGGTACGAAAAAGCCTCTCACAAGCGGATTCATGACCTGTGACAAGCCTTTTTATTTCTCGGTCAGACTGCCTGAAGGCAACTACTCGGTTAAGATCATTGCCGGCGACATGAAGGATGCTGCCGAAACGACAGTCAGAGCAGAGTCAAGAAGACTATTGTTTGAAAAAATTGTCACCGCTCCCGGTAAATTCCGGAAGCTTGAAGCCACAATAAACATCAGGGTGCCTGAGATAGGCGATACTGGCGAAGAGGTAAGCAGAAAACCCAGGGAAATGAACAAGCTCAACTGGGATAATAAGCTCACCTTTGAATTCAACGGCCGCAGACCCTGTATATGTGCAGTGGAAGTAACGAGAGTTTATGATCCTGTAACGATTTTCCTTGCCGGCAATTCCACCGTTGTCGACCAGGACGACGATCCATGGGCATCATGGGGACAGATGCTTCCGAGGTTTCTGAAAAACACGGCAGTGGTCTCCAACCATGCCGAATCAGGACTTTCGCTGGGCAGTTTTCTCTCATCCGGAAGGCTGGAAAAAGTGATGAGCATGATGAAACCCGGTGATTATCTTTTCATCGAATTCGGTCATAATGACCAGAAGGAAAAAGGGCCCGACGACGGAGCCTTCAAATCATATTCCGAAAGAATGCGCCTGTTCGTAACCGAATTCCGTAATAAAGGAGGTATACCGGTAATTGTGTCACCGGCAAACAGGAGATCATTCGCTGACGACGGTACAATAACAAACTCACTGGGTGATTATCCTGAGGCAGCACGGAAAATTGCCCTGGAGATGAATGTGCCATTCATCGATCTCAATGCAATGACAAAAACACTATACGAAGCCATGGGTTCGGAAGGATCAAAAAAACTGTTCGTTATTTATCCTGCAAATACATTCCCCGGTCAGGAGCAGGCACTGAATGACAACACACACTTCAACTCATTTGGCGCATACCAGCTCGCAAAGTGTATCATTGAAGGGATAAAGGAAAACAAGCTTGAACTTAAAAATCATCTTATCAAGGGCTTACCCGGATATGATCCGGCCCGGCCCGACAGTTTCGGGAATTTCAGCCTGCCGCTGAGCCCGCAGTCGCCGGTTAAGATGGCCAGATAATCCACTGCATAACCATGTGTGTGAAAAAATTATCACAAGAGAAATATGATAAGTCTGAAAACCACATAAGGCCTGCTGCCGGAACGGAGAGAGAAACGGAAGAAAAAAGAAATAAAAACTGACAAATGAAGAAAATAATCCTGAATTTCGCACTGCTTGTATTTGCTTATCAGATCATTAATGCGGCACCACAAATCCATAAAGAGGTTGTTTATTTATCCGGGAAAGGTTTCCGCGACACAAAAACATGGGAATTTTTCTGCACCGGAGGAAGGAACAGCGGCGTATGGACGACCATTGAGGTGCCTTCATGCTGGGAGCAGCAGGGTTTCGGGAACTACGAGTATGGCAGGAACAGTTATTCGTTCGGTCCAAAATACAAATATGCCGACGAAAAGGGAATGTACAGGTATAACTTCAGTGTACCTGAATCGTGGGAAGGAAAAAGGGTCGATATAGTTTTCGAAGGCTCAATGACTGACACCGAGGTTAAGATCAACGGTAAGAGTGCCGGAGAAATACATCAGGGAGGATTTTACAGGTTCAGGTACACAATAACCGACAAACTGAATTTCGAAGGCAACAACCTGCTCGAAGTGAATGTCAGCAAGCTATCTTCTGAAGAGTCTGTAAACCGTGCTGAACGCTATGGCGACTACTGGAATTTCGGAGGGATCATCAGGCCTGTATATCTTGAAGCCTTCCCGGCAGAACATATTGAAAGAGTGGCTGTTGATGCCAGAGCTGACGGATCATTCAGTATGGATGTATTCCCGAAAAATATCCAGGGCAACAGAACTTTGCTGGCAGAAATAACCGATGCAGGCGGAAATGTCGTCACTTCGGCAACTATTCCGGTTAACACTTCCGATTCGGTTGTGACGGTAAAATGCAAAATTGAAAATCCGGCTCTCTGGAGCAGCGAGAGTCCGAATCTTTACAAGGTCAGATATTCACTTAAAACATTCTGGAAAACATACTTCGAGGCAACACAGAAATTCGGATTCAGGACTATTGAGGTGAGGAATGGCGACGGGATCTACCTTAACGGGACGAAGATAAAAATGAAAGGCGTCAACAGGCACAGTTTCTGGCCCGAAAGCGGACGCACCCTCAACTATGCAATCTGTCTTAAGGATGCTCTGCTGATAAAAGAGATGAACATGAATGCAGTAAGATGTTCCCACTATCCTCCCGACGTGGATTTTCTGAACATCTGCGACTCGCTGGGAATATACGTCCTGGATGAAATTGCAGGATGGCAGCGATGGTATAACACTCCCGTAGGTAAAAAGATCGTGAGGGAAACTGTTATCCGCGACGTAAATCATCCTTCCGTTATCTTCTGGGCAAATGGAAATGAAGGAGGAACGAACAAGGAACTCGACAAGGAGTTCCTGATCTATGATCCTTCGAAAAGAACCGTTATTCATCCTCATCACCGGCCGGGAAATCACTTCAACGGTATCGACTGCAACCATTACGAAAATTATGCAAGCATTCAGAACCTGCTGAAAGACACTCTTATATACATGACTACAGAGTTCCTGCACTGTCAGGATGACGGAGGAGGAGGAGCGGGACTTTATGATATCTGGGAACTGATGTGGTCGGCAGAACGTTCCGGAGGAGGCTTCCTCTGGGCAATGGTCGACGAGGGACTGGCACGTACAGACATGAACGGACTTATCGATACCGACGGAGTTAATGCACCCGATGGCATCCTGGGACCATACAGGCAGAAAGAGGGTAGTTTCTTCGCGGCAAGGGAGATCTTTTCACCAGTTTATATTGTTCCCGGAGCCATGAATGCCGGTTTCGGAGGCTCAGTACCGGTCGAAAACAGGTATCATTTCACCAACCTGAAAGACTGCAGTTTCACATATAAACTTCTTAAATTCAACAAACCTTCAGACCGGCAGCCAGGTTTCAACAAAGTCGTCGACATAAGGCTGGCTTCCCCAGATATTAAACCCGGCAATAAAGGAGAGATACGTATCAGTCTTCCCACCGACTGGAAAACTTTCGATGCACTCATGCTTACGGCATACGATCCGTACGGGAAGGAGATAATTTCAAAAACATGGCAGGTAAAGGGTAATGATGAGATCGTCAGAGGTTTTGCTTCTCTGACGGGCGGTTCGCCTGCCGAAGTCAGTGAAGCTGATACAACAATAACACTCAGAGCTAATGGGACATCCCTGACGCTGAGCCGCAAAACAGGAAAGATAATCAGAGTGACCTACAATAACAGGTCGATGATCTTTTTTGGCAACGGTCCTGTCCTTACCGACGGGAAACAAAAAGTCACCGGAGTGACAGTGAACAATGAAAATGACGGAGCCGTGGCAGTTGTTAAATATGACGGCAATATGAAGTCTGCCAGGTGGAAAATGTACCCGTCGGGATGGGTGAGCCTTGAATATGAGTACGAGCTTACAGGTGATTACCAGTTTGCAGGAATAAGTTTTTCATATCCCGAGAATTATGTCGCACGGGCAAAATGGCTCGGCGACGGTCCGTCGAGGGTGTGGAAGAACAGGTTGCAGGGAGTAAGCTACAATGTCTGGGAAAAAGTGTACAACAATACACAGACAGGGGCCTATCCTTTTTACTACCCCGAATTCAAAGGTTATTTCTCAAATTTCACATGGATGGAACTGAGTACTGCCCAGGGAAAAATAATGATGGCAACCGAAGACCGCGACCTTTACCTCCGGCTTTATGATTTCTACGGGATCACAGGTCCGAAATCATATCCCGAGCTGCCGGCAGGTGACATTTCATTCCTCGACTGCATACCGGCTCTGGGATCGAAGCTTGCGATGGGACTAACAACCGATGCGTCGGTATACGGCCCCGCCGGGAAAAAGACACCGATGAGCGGGGTGAAAAAACATAAACTGTGGTTCTATTTTGGCATATATGACACTGACCCCCGAACCCTCTAAAGGGGGCTTTATTCAGTGCAGAATTAATCCCCCCTTTAAGGGGTATGGGGGGTAATAAAGTATATGATATGAAAAAATTACTCGTCGTCTTTTTACTTTTTTCGCAGCTATTGGCAGCCCAGGATATCAGCTGGCCTGAGATCACCCGTATGAACAAGCCCTGGACCCGCTGGTGGTGGCCCGGAAGCATAGTCACCGAACAGGACATAACATTCAACATGGAAAAGAACCTGAAAGCAGGTCTGGGAGGAATGGAAATAACATGCATCTATGGCGTTAAGGGGTATGAAGACAGATTCATAAACTACCTTTCACCTGAATGGATGAAGATGTTCACCTACACTCTGGGTGAAGCCGAAAGGCTCAATATGGGGATAGACCTGGCAAATGCATCCGGGTGGCCTTTCGGGGGCCCCTGGGTAAGTCCGGATGACGCATGCAAGAATATCAATTATAAAATCTATACTCTCAAAGGAGGCGAAAAGCTAACTGAAAAAATAGAATTTGTACAGCAACCCCTTCTCAGACCGGTAGGGGTAAAACCCGATATAACAAAACTTAAAGATCCCATTGGCAAAAACAAGGATCTTCAGCTCTATGCCCTCGACCAGATAAGATTCGAAAAGCCTCTTCCCCTTTATATCCTTGTAGGATATTCCGATTCAGGCGAAATAATCGACCTTACCGAAGATGTAAGTCACGAACGTGATCTGGAATGGACAGCGCCGGAAGGTAACTGGACGCTGTATGCACTCTTCCAGGGATGGCACGGGAAACTTGCAGAAAGAGCAGGACCCGGTGGTGAAGGTGATGTCATCGATCACTTCTCGGGAAAGGCGATCAGTAACTTTCTCGCTCATTTCGACACCGTCTTTAAAGATTATGACATAGAAACACTTCGCGGATATTTTAACGATTCCTACGAAGTTGACGATGCCTCGGGGGAATCGAACTGGACCAGTGACCTTCTCTATGAATTCTATAACCGCAGGGGTTACGACCTCGCAGCCTATTTTCCGGCTCTTTTCCAGAAAGATACACCTGAACTCAATGCAAGAGTTCTGTCGGACTACAGGCAGACCATTTCGGATCTTATCCTCGACAAATTCACCACAGGGTGGAGAACCTGGGCTAACAGGCAGGGCAAGACAATAAGAAATCAGGCTCATGGTTCGCCGGCAAACATTCTCGACCTCTATGCCGCTTCCGATATACCCGAGACAGAAGGCAGGGAGATAACCAGGTTCAAGTTCGCCTCCTCGGCAGCCAATGTAACAGGCAAACCTTATGTATCATGCGAGGCAGCAACATGGCTTAATGAGCATTTCCTTTCCGACCTATATGACATACGCGAAGCTGTCGACCTCTTTTTCCTGGGAGGAATAAATCATGTTTTCTATCACGGGACCTGTTTTTCACCAAAAGATGCACCATGGCCGGGGTTTCATTTCTATGCTGCCGTGGAACTCAATCCGTCAAACAGCCTCTGGAATGATTCGGAAGCCCTCAACAGATATGTCGCAAGGGTGCAGTCATTCCTACAGCAGGGAAGTCCCGACAATGATATTCTTCTTTATTTCCCGGTCTTCGACAGGTATGCCGATTACGGCAGAAGCCTGCTTCAGCATTTCGACGGGATCAGCCCTGCATTTAAGGGCACTCCCTTTATGACAGCTGCCGAAGAGATGATCGATAAAGGCTACGGATACGATTTCATCTCTGATCTTCAGATAAAGAACTCTGTAACTGAAGACGAACTTATAATGACTGAGGGAAATGTTTACAAAACGCTTATTCTGCCCGGGTCGAAATATATTCCACTTGAGACGGTGGCCCAGATACTGAAGCTTGCGAATGAAGGGGCTAATATATTATTATACGGAGAATGGCCTGAAAATGTTGCAGGTCTGGCTTCCCTCGATGCCAAAGAAGCAGCTTACGAGCGTTTTAAGGCAGGTGTTGCCTTCAGCCCCACCAATAATCAGGAAGTTGAAAAGGCAACCTACGGCAGGGGAATGATATGCCGGAGCAATAACCTGGTCCAGCTTCTCTCCTTTGCCGGAATGAGACGTGAAAGCATGACAGACAATGGAATCAGCTTTGTCCGCCGTGTTAACACTGACGGCAGCACCTATTTCATCCTGAACCAGGGCGAGAAAGCCTTCGATGGCTGGCTTCCCCTGGAAGTGGACGCAGCTTCTGCGGGTCTTTTCAATCCATCAACTGAAGCGAGCGGAATTGCGAGGGGAAGAAAGGGAGGTAATGGGAAATATGAGATTTACCTGCGTATTTCTCCCGGTGAATCCTTCATCGTCAGAACATATAATGAAGAAAGGAAAGGCGGTGAATATGCTTTCTACGATGCGGTTTCATCAGCTCAGGAAATAGAAGGCAGATGGAATGTACAATTCGTTGAAGGCGGTCCGTCCATGCCCCCTTCAGTCGAAATTTCCGAACTGACATCCTGGACTGATTTCGGAGGCGATGCCGGAAAGAACTTCTCCGGCACGGCAGAGTATTCAATAACCTTCAGGAGGCCGGCTGGCAAGGCCGATGCCTGGTCGCTGAATCTTGGAAAAGTGTGCGAGAGTGCGAGGGTGATCCTTAACGGGAAGGAGACCGGGGTCCTTATCGGGCCTGAATATAAAATGACACTGACCAGGAAACAGCTTAAAAAGAAGAATACGCTTGTTATAAAGGTCTCAAACCTTATGGCCAACAGGATATCGTACATGGACCGCAATAATATTGAGTGGAAGAGATTTTATAATGTGAACATGGCTGCCCGTATGAGGCAGAACGCAAAGAACGGGATCTTCGATGCCTCAGCATGGCCGCCAATGGAATCCGGACTTATGGGTCCTGTGACCATTACACCTCTGAGAGTGGTGAAGTAGCTCAAGGTTGAAGGTATTGTGCGAAGGACTGCAAGACCGCAGGACCGCAGGACCGCAGGACTGATTTTTGATTTGCACGTCTTAATAATAACTCATACATTTATCTGACCTTACATCTCCGGGAGAATGGCACAGATTAATGAGGATCTCATAAGATCGGTTTTTGCGGCAATGCTTACCTACAAGCCTTCTCTCGGCAGGATCGTTGCCGACGATGATGATGATGAAGATATTTCTGATTACCGTGTGCTGGCAGATCTTGTAATAAAAAACTTTCCATGGCCCATAGGCGTTGAGCTGCGCAGGCTCTTTTCCGGATCGATGCGTCAGCTCGACAGGATGCGTCTCGACCAGATATTCAAGACTATCGAGCGGACCATGCAATTTCTCTCCTTTGTCATGTTGTCGCAGTTGGTAAAAGAAAAGACGGCAGGCACCATGACGATCCCCGATGGTTTCAGTAAAGAATTCCAGGGTCGGTTTTTCGTTCTTACCATGGGTAATTTTTCATGGATTATAAGGAGCATAGGAAGGATTTTCAAAGACCAGAACAGGGACTGGTTCATGCCGGAGATGGCTGAAAACCTGAACGACAAATTCTATAACGCCCTGGATTTCTGGATACCTGAACGCAATGAGATAGGACATTATCAGATAAACCTCACACAGGAGGAGATTGAAAAAAGATGTGTCGAATATGAAGAGAAGCTATCTCACATTCTTCAGATGATCGCTTTTCTGGCTAAATACAGGCTGGTTTCGGTGAAAGAGATAAAGGTTCACAAATCGAGGGTAATGAAACCATCCTTCCATCATGTGGTAGATCTTCTGAACAGTTCCGATTCCGACTTCAGGGCAAAGGAAATTGAAGAACCTTCGTTTACGGAGAGCAACTCCGTGCTTCTCATGAAGTCGATGAAATCGCTTGATGAATACCTGAACCTCTCGCCGCTGATAATCGACACGAGTACCGAAATTCTTGATACTAAGGAGAAATTCGATATCAAAAAGGACATATTCATGTACTCCAAGTTCCGCAGCGGACATATTATGTACCTGGGCACCGAAGTAACCGAAAAATGCGATCTGCGGTCACTTAAGAACTATGATGTCCTGCTGATGGAATTCCGGCAAATAGTCAAGTCGGTATCGGAAGAGGATCCTCTTGGTTAATTGTTCAGCCCTATGAAGAAAAAGAGCCCCTTCAAATTTCTTGACAGTTTCGGCAGAGAGGATCGTGAGATTTTCTTTGGCCGCGACCGTGAGATCGAGGAGCTTCATTCGAGAGTGTTTGAGAGTAAGATACTTGTGGTATACGGAACCTCGGGCACGGGAAAGTCGTCACTGATAAACTGCGGGCTTGCCAACAGGTTCAATGATTCTGACTGGCTGCCGGTTAATGTGAGGCGCGGAAAAGATATCAACCTGAGCCTGTTCGAGGTTCTGGAAAAGAATGCTCTCACAACAACGCCCTTTGTAAGAGCTTCAGCATCGTTGGAGAGTGGCTATAACCTTGAAAAACTCCTCAGGTCATTATGGCTGGATCACTTCAAACCACTTTTCCTGATCTTCGACCAGTTTGAGGAACTTTTTATTTTCGGTAAAGGGGAAGAGAAAGACGAATTTGTAAAGAATGTCGCGGGTGTGATAAACTCCGACCTGCAGTGTCGCTTCATCTTTGCAATGAGAGAAGAATATCTTGCAGGCATCACCGAGTTTGAAAAGGAGATCCCGTCATTTCTTTCGAACCGTATCAGGATAGAAAAAATGACCAGGCAGAATGCAGTTCAGACTATTGAGGGTCCGTGCCGGGTTAACAACATAGAAGTGGAGCCCGGTTTTGCGGAATCCCTGCTTAAAAAGCTGAATCCCTCTTCTCCTGATGTCGAACTCACCTGGCTTCAGATCTACCTCGACAGGATAATGAGACTGGAGCGGACGGAAGAAAAACTGACTGGAGAGCTTCTGGAAAAAGCCGGGGAAGTGAAAGATGTCCTGGGCACATTCCTGGAGGAACAGATATCGGGCCTGGACGATCCGGATGACGGCATGACCGTTTTGAAGTCTTTCGTCTCGGTAAAGGGAACCAGGCAGCAGATGACTGAAGATGAGGTTATCGTATATGCAGGCACATTTTCCAAGAAAATAGACAAACCTGAGGTCAGAGACCTGATACAAAAATTCATAAAGCTTAGGATCCTCAGGGATAAGGATGAATCGGGGAAGTACGAGCTCAGACATGATTCAATTGCATCGAAGATATTTGAAGACATTACCCTGTTCGAAAAAGAATTGATGGAGGTGAAGTCTTTCCTTGAGAATGCATATTCATCATATGAAAAAAGGGAACAGCTACTGACTGAAGAGGACCTTAAATATATTGCACCGTACGAGGAAAAACTGTTCCTGGGTGAGAAGACTCAAAGGTTTGTCGATGAGAGTAAAAAGGCCCTTCTGAAGGCCCGACGCAGAAGGTTGAACTGGGCCGTTGCAGCTGGCGCGATCATAATTTGCATCCTTTCCTTCTTCACCATCTGGGCTATGAGGGAAAAAAGACAGGCTGAGAAGCAACGACAGATAGCCGAGGAACAGAAGGATGCTGCTGTCAGGGCCAGAGAAGAATCCGATTCGGCAAAACAGGCTGCTCTCCTCTCACAGATGATCGCAGAAGAACGTGAAAAGGAAGCTGTTGAAGCCAGAAACCAGTCAGAAACAGACCGGAGAAATGCAATTGCATCAAGGGAGGAAGCAGTAAGGCAGATGGACAGGGCCGAAGAGATGAGATTGCTTGCCGAAAAGCGTGAGAATGAAGCTATTGAGGCTCAAATACAATCTGAGAAGGACCGGAGAAATGCGGATACGGCCAGGGAGGAAGCAGTAAGGCTTAACATGCTTTCAACAGCACAGAACCTTGCACTGATCTCTGTATCAATGGACAGGGATCCGGAGATCATGGGACTCCTTGCTGTCCAGGCATTTAACTTCAATATCAGTAACGGAGGACAAGCTGATGACCCCGTTATTTACAATGCTCTCGAAAAGGCATATTATGTACTTGACAACTCAAAGCATTCTGTTTTCAGGGGAGCCACCAGTGAGATAAGAGGCCTCTCTGAAAATGACAGGGGGATAAGCGGTGCTGACCTGGAAGGAAATATATGGCTGTGGGACAATGAAGGCAAACCGAAACTTATCCGGATGGCTGAGGGACAATATATTGATTTTGTCAGTATATGCGGAAACAGGATTCTTACCGCACTCGAAAACAGTAAAATAGTACTGAAAGATATCGCGGGCAATTACCTGTCGTTTGAACTGTCAGGCAGTTCAGGCACCGTGAGAACAGTATCATGGACCAGGGGCGGCGGCATGGTGGCTGCAGGCACTACTGACAGCCTGATAGTAATATGGAAAACAGATACAGAAAATGGCCAGCCTCTGCAAATGTTAAAAGCAAATTCGGCTGTCAGGTTTATTTCATTCTGCGGTATTGACAATCTTGCTTCTGTTCAGGAGGACGGATCAATAATTATCTGGGACCTGGCCACTTCTTCAGGAGAAATGCTGCCCGTAACGGAAGTGAAACCTCTCTGCATTGCCTTCGACAGCTCAAGGGGCAACCTTCTTGCCGGGGCGGCGAACGGCATGATCCTCTTTTACGACCCGGAGAGTAAGATCTTAAAAGGAAGATATGCATCTCATACTTCCGGTATCGACAATATAATCTTCAACGATGATTTTTCACTTGTTGCCACGACAGCCTGGGACAAGTCGGTAAGGATCTATAATTACAAGGAATTCTTTGATAATCATAGCTTCGTCAAAGGAGTGATAAACATTGCCACCCCTGAAGCAAGGGCGCGTTCGCTTGTATTCACACACGATAACAGGCTGGTGGCAGGTATGTCGGACAAAACTGTCAGGCTATGGATCACCTCTCCGTCAGAGCTTTCGTCATTGGTATGTTCGATATTACAACGTGATCTGAGTCCTGCTGAATGGTCAAATTATATTGGTCAGGAGATACCCTATGAGAGAACATGCGGGAACCTTCAAACACAGGATAACTTATGATTAAAAGAACACTGATCATATTTATTTTTTCTGCATCTGTTACCTGCCTGGCCGGACAGCAAAACGATCAGGTAGCCACCAATGTCAGAGATTGCTCAGGAAAGCTGAGGGATGCGGAGAGTGCTTACCAGGCAGGACAGTTTCTGAGTGCAATTGAAGTGC
>ERZ795053.4464-NODE-4464-length-15137-cov-4.293065_pt1 | contig 15137 bp, 8 predicted proteins | sample MGYA00375137_ERZ795053 | MGnify/ENA primary metagenome ERZ795053 (study PRJEB30182, sample SAMN05720284) | activated sludge metagenome | isolation source: Anaerobic digester | place: Hong Kong | collected 2014-12-17 ... | reverse complement strand
CATCCAGCGCGCCCAGGTTGGTGGCTTCGGGATCGACCGAAAGGACACCCTCGACAAAGGGATCGGTCCGTCCAGACTTGACTTCGGTGTGGTTCGGCCAGCCCAACTGAACCATCACAATCGGCTTGTCGGGGTGGGCTGCTTGCCACTGCTCGGCCATCTCAGCCCCCATTGCAAAGGAGACAGTGGCTTCGTCGCTGCGGGCGACCGGAATACCGGTGTCGGCTAACGGGCTGAAGAAAGAGGTCATAATGATATCTTTGTCCAGAGCCTCCAGTACACCGGGTTTGGCTGCTTCCGCGTCCCAGATGTGTAATGTGGCAGCGTCCATCCCTTGGGCCACAACTTGATCGACATTTTGGGTCATCACGGCTGAGTCGGACTTGCCGTCAAAGGCAAAAACCTCAGCCCCATACTTTTCTTTGGCGTACCGTTCGGCCTCGGCAAATTGGGCCTGGTGGAACACATTCGACAGGTCTGAGACGAAGAAGGCGATTTTCAGTGGATCTTCGGTGGTCTCTGAGGCGACGGCTTCGGCGGGTTGAGCCTCAGTATCTTCAGCCGGCGAGGCTTCGGGGGCCGCCGTGGAGCCACAAGCCGCCATAATTACCAACATGACTATTGTCGCGAGCAACAACGCTATCTTATACCCTACTTTGGAATACATTGATTTTCTCCTTCGAAGAATAATTGTCCGGCATCTCTGCCCGAAGTGTCACGTCAACATCATTGGGATGGGGCTACAGGACCGTGACACTTCTTTAAATATCAACACACTTCTCTTCCCTATAGCTCACTTTAGGGGAACATCTATATAGTTATCAGCTACGCGCCACCTCCTTCTTAAAGTAAAAATATTTTCAATATCTGAAATATTTTTCATATTGATAAATATATACCATTGATTTTAAATTTTGTCAATACTCAAAAATAAATTCATTCGTTGGAAATTTTACGAGATACCTATAATGAGGATATGAGACTTTAAAGTGGGGTAATGCTATCTGTTGGCCGATAGCCAAACGGAACAACGAAGCCAAAAATACGAGAGGGAGTGACTCGCTTTGCCGTCAGGAAGCGGTGCTTGAATTAGATCATTTTTATTATGAGTTATGCAGTTGGAGCATTCAGGCTCCACAATCAAATCAACCACGAATTACACGAAAAAGGATAAAAATGGGTAAAAATTCGTGTAAGCCGTGGTTAAGAAACCTCGAACTGCGTAAGTTCTATTTACGCTGAAAATTTGGTGCGAATGCATCTGGAGCAAATAAATCGAGTGGAAGGTCACCCCATTTTCTGGAAATCTGAGCGACAGATTTGAGTATGGCTCGATAAACCAACGGATATTACTTTCTATTCGTCGCCCGCTAGTTCTGATAACTCAAACCAGCGGGTCACCTTAGTTTCTAGCTCAGCCTCAAGAGTTTGTAGTTGTTCAGCCAGCGACTGCAAACGTGTATAATCACTGCCGCTAGCATTAATCTCGGCTTGTAGGGTGGCTTTCTGGGTCTCTAACGATTCCACTTGTGTTTCAAGCTGTTCTAATTCACGTTGCTCTTTCCAGGTGAGTTTGGTCGAACGGGGTTTTGCTCTATGTTTGGGAGGAGTAGGCGCGGGTGAACTTTGGCTCCCTTTCTGCTGTTCAGCTTGAAAGTGTTGATAAACACTGAATGGCGTCGGGTAACGGGAACTGACTTGACCGTCCCCAAAGCTGACTAAGAAATCACATGTCCGGTCGAGAAAATAGCGGTCGTGGCTGACCACAATCAAACTGCCGCTGAAATTATCGAGATATTCCTCTAAAACCGTTAATGTTTGGATATCCAGATCGTTGGTCGGCTCATCGAGCAGCAGGACGTTGGGCCGGTGCATCAAGATGTAGAGCAGGTACAAACGGCGGCGTTCCCCCCCGCTTAGGGAGCCGATCTGGCTGTACTGCTGAGCCTTGGGAAACAGAAACCACTCCAAGACCTGAAAGGCCGACAGCAGCCCGTCTTTGGTCTGAATGACCGGCGCTTCTTTTTGAACAAAATCTATGACCCGCATCGCGTCGATCAAATTATCGCTGTGCTGATCGTAATAGCCCAGTTGAACGGTATCGCCCCAATCAACCACGCCGCTGTCGGACGGTAATTTGCCGGCCAAAATATCGAGCAAAGTGCTTTTGCCGGCCCCGTTCGGCCCGATCACGCCGATCCGGTCGCCCGGCTCCAGATAGAAGTCAACCCCTTGCAAGATGGGCCGGCCACCAAACGCCTTATTTAATCCCTCGGCCTGCAGCACCTTTTTGCCCAACCGCCGGCTACTCAAGGCGATGGAAACTTGCTGGCCTTGATCGTAATTGATCTGTTGTAACGCTTCAACGCGCTGTTTGCGGGCCTTTTGTTTAGTACTGCGCGCCTGCGCCCCCCGGCGCAGCCACTCCAATTCGCGCCGGAGTAGGTTTTTGTGCTTTTCTTCAGCCGCGGCTAACTGCTCTTGGCGGGCCGCCTGCAGCTCCAGATAGTGGCTGTAATTGCCAGGATAACTGACCAACTGGCGACGATCCAGTTCGACAATGCGGTTCACCACCCGATCCAAAAAGTACCGATCGTGGGTAACCATCAATAGTGCGCCAGGTTCAGTGGCGAGATAGGTTTCCAGCCAGGCAATGGTTTCGGCGTCGATGTGGTTGGTTGGCTCGTCAAGAATGAGCAGATCGGCCCGGTCGATGAGGGCTTGGGCCAGAGCCACGCGTTTTCGCTGACCGCCGCTAAGCGTACCGAGCGGCGCGCCAAAATCCGTAATCCCCAGCCGAGTCAAGACGGCCTTAGCTCTGGCCTCAGCCGCCCAACTGCCGGTGCGTTCCATTTCGTCGCTGAGGGCAGCCACTTCTTGCTGCCATGCGTCACTGGTCGGCTGCTGGTGGAGCTGCTGGCTGGCCCATTCGTAGCGGCGCAATAGTTGAATTTGGGGCGAGTCGCTCTTAAAAACCTGCTCTAAAACCGTCAGCGATGCGGTTAATGCCGGCTCCTGAGCCAGATATTGAATGCGCACCCCGCCCCAAACCGTCACCCGGCCGTCGTCGGGCGGTTCCAGCCCCGCAATCAATCGCAAAAGAGTGGTTTTGCCACTGCCGTTGATGCCAATCAAGCCAATCCGGTCGCCTTCGTTAATTTGCAGATCAACCTGATTAAACAGCACCCGCTCGCTATATTGTTTTGAAACCGATTGCAAGGTTACTAGGTTCATGGTGTTTGAACGATAGGGGAATTTCGATTAACTATGTTAGCACAATCGCTCTTTTCACGAAAGTCCTTTGTAGGACAAATGTTACTACTCCGGGGAGACCTGATCGGCAACCTGTCACCTCTGGTTTGGAAACAAAAAAAGAGGCGCATTGCTGCGCCTCCTAAGCGAATGTCTTGCGGTCAGGTAATGCAATAAACTTATTCGTCTAAAGCTCGAACCACCAGCATCGGGCGGTCGGTGCCATGTAAGACTTCATCGGTGATACTGCCATAAATCATTCGGGGAAGACCGGTGCGGGCGTGGCTGGCCATGGCGATCAGATCGACGTTTTCTTGTTCAGCGATGTTAAGAATGGTTTGAACCACCGGGCCGGTGGCGATCCGCTCAGTCACTTTGACACGGCGGTGATCGATGTGCTCATCAACATTATCCAGATAGTCCGTAGAAGCGAGTTCCCGTTGATTGTTAAGCGGCCGTTGTAGTTCGCTTTGCATGGGTTCAGTGTACGCATAGGACGCAACCGGCTCAATTACTCTGAGTAAAATGATTTCAGCCTGATCATTTTCGGCCAGATCTTCAACTTGGTCGAGAATTTTTTCCGCTCGTCTGGAACCATCCAGGGGTACTAAGATCTTGTGATACATTTTTATCCTCCCTCAACCTTAGGTTGAGACTTAATTATAATGGGTTGTATAAGTTGTCGAAGCACAAGGTAGACATTATCGGCGTCTTACTTGGCGTGATAGTGATACTTTACCGGAAGGCTGTGAGCAAATGTAACAATCTAGCCTTTCACTGTCTATTATTGCACATTTGAGTTACAAATTAGTTACAGATGAGTTGGATGGATGGTTAGTTAGTTAGTTAGTTAGTTAGTTAGTTGGTTGGTTGGTTGGTTGGTTGGTTGGTTGGTAGTAAGCCCTTTTGGGCTGAGGCAGCGCTAAAGCGATTATTACAAACCTTTATTTCTAGCGGAACGTTAGAGGGACAGCACCCGACGGCCGCTGTCGTAAACAGTGATGGGGCCATCTTGAGAAACGGTGATGGCCAGACAATCGGTTTCGGCGCTCATTTTGGCGGCGCTGCTGTGCCGAGCGCCTCGACCGGGGCCGATTTCAGCCTTGGTGCCTGAGTCGGGCCGAAGCAAAACCATACAACCTCTAAATTTGCCTTGGGCGTCGATGACCGTAGCCCCGTCTTGTTTGGCAAAGTTGATCAGTTCTTCATCGGACAGACTGCGAACATCCGTGCCAAAAATCCAAGCGAAATGGCTAATCTCAGGCGCATCGGATTTCTCGATGACAGCGTCGGCATTGCCGACGATGAAGATGGCGCCCAGATTCTCCTCAGACATCTGAAAGGCGCAGCGTAGCAGCCGCTGAAGCAGGGCAAACTTGAGATTTTTCTGTTGGGCTAGCTGATTGATGACCTCATCCACTTGGGGCATGATATCTTGAGACCAGTCGCCGTTGGAATAGCGACCCACCAGTTGGCCGTCGGCAAAAACTCGCACCTGTTTGCCGCCGCTAGGCACATAAAATACCAGGGCGTCACATAACCCGGAGATAGCGGCGTGACGACGAAACTGTGGTCCAAGCAAGGGGTTGGCTTGGTTGTCTAATTTATCGTCCAATTTATGAATGCCGCGTACATAGCCGTGTTTATCGATGACGTAACCCAACACTTTGCCGTCAACCATCATGGCCAGGGTGGTTAGATTTTTGCGCATGCGCCGGATGTGCTCCATTTGCAGCATTTGAATCTGGCTGACCGGCAAATGTCGAGCGATACGTGGGGGATCGCCCACAATCAGAGCGGTCGAGAGGGGGCGCTCTTCATTGACCATTTGGGCGATGCTGGCAGCGGTATCGCAGATGTGAACAATCGACGGGGTATCGATCTGTTTGCGCCGGGCCAAATCAAACAAAAATTCCAATCCGGCGTCGGCCAACCAGGCATCCAATAACGTCTCTTTTTCCAGCAGTTCGCGCATGCGCTCCGGGCTAACTTCAACCTGCGTAATTTGCTCGCCGACTTGCAGGATAGTTCGCGGATACATTGAACTAATCAAGGTGGCAAATCGCTCGCCAATCTGCCGCCGCTGGAGAGGCGTTAGATCGGCCATGTCGTGGGCAATTTTGCTGTAGGCATGTTCCAGCAAACTATATTTTTCGATCCGTTCAAACAGATCGAGTTTGCGGTTAACGGCCTCTACCACCTGATCAAGCTTGATCTTCACCCCGGCGTGGGCCATGGTCGCAATCGGCTCGCTATGTTCGTCGTCGCCTAGCCAATACCAGCGTAAGGAGTCCGTCTCAGGCGTGACCAGGCCGGTTAGCCCATCTTCAAAACTATCGGCCAACGCGTCCAGATTAGGCACAATAAGGGCTGTAATGTGGGCCCGGCCCTCGCCAAAGACAATGGCTTGCGCGACAAACGGGCTTTCTTTCAGCGCAGCTTCGATGCGGGCCGGAATAATTTTACGCCCGGAGGACAGAATGATCATCGACTGCTTACGCCCATTGAGATGGACGTAGCCGTCTGAGTCGATTTCCCCCAAGTCACCGGTATGGAGCCAGCCGTCAGCATCGAGTACTTGCCGGACGGTCTCTTGGGGTTGGTTCCAATAGGTGAGCATCACCGTTGGCGATTTGACCAGGATTTCGCCATCTTCGGCCAGACGCAGTTCGAAACCGGGGGCAATTTGGCCGCAAGCGCCGGAACGGGGCTGCTCCAAGTAATTGATTACCGGAAAACCGCCAGTCTCGGTGATGCTGTATAAACCCAGCGGGACCTGGCCAATCGCTTCCATAAAATCGACCAGCTTTTGTGGCAGCGCGGCCCCAACATAATAGAGCCGATTAACGCGGCCGCCCACTTTGCCTCGAATCTGGCTAAAAAAGGTCATATCGGCGCTGGCGTATTCACGGCGCAAGGCTTCGGTAGCGTTATCGCCGGCCATTCGATACGCTTTGCCGATGGATAAGGCCCAGTGGAAAACTTCCTGGCTAGCTTCGGGCAGCGCTTCTATTTCGCGCATTATTTCATTATAAAAAACTTCCAGGCCCAAAGGGGTGACCATTAGGGTAGTCGGCGCAGTCTGCTGGAGGTTTTCTACAACCGATTGGCCGGGTTTGGCCAAGGCATTGGCTACCCCTGACATGAAACAGTGTAACGAAAAATCTAAACTGCTGGTCGAAGCCCAAGGCAGAACCGTAAAAGCTAATTCGTCGTCGTTGAATGTGGCCCAAGCGGCAATATACTGCATGGTCAGCAGGCGCTGGCCTTGGTTGAAGACGGCCGCTTTGAGCAAGCCGGTTTCACTGGCGGTGTAGTTGAGCGAAGCCAGCGCCGCCGGTTCAATCTGCTCGGCCAGGCGGCGCACGTTGAGGGCCTCTTCTGTAGAGATGGGTTGGGCCAGAATGGCGGTAATCGAGGTAGTTTCGGAAAAAAGGGCGCGTTGATCGGTGAGCGTAACAATATCTTTTAGCTGCGGCAAAGTAACCAGGGCATCCTGAAGAATGGGTTGATGATGCTCCACTTCGATGACCATCAGCCGCGCCTCGGCATCTCGAATTAGCGAACGCAGCGTCTCGATGGGCAACGTGGGACGCAGCGGCACGGCCACGCCGCCAACCAGCAGGCAGGCGCAGTAAGCCATCATCCATTCCGGCGAATTACCCGCCAGGATAGCCACCCGGTCGCCCGGCTCAATGCCCTGGCGGCGAAAAAAGTGAGCTAGTCTGAAGGTTTGGGTTTGAAATTTGTAATAGGAAATTTCCTGGTAAGGCCGGTGATCTTTTTTGATCCGAAAACACGGTTGCCGGCCGTAGCGATCCATCGCTGCTAAGAGGGCTTGGTTTAGGGTATGGGGTGTATCGCTCATATATCCGTCATCGTTGTGTACAGCACCATCGCTCTCAACGCCTTACTTCAATAATTTGGTCGCAGCCGAAATATAGGCGGCAGAGCGGGTCAAGCCTCGCTGTCCAATTTAATTCCCGTTTTATTGAAGATTTTCTGTTTGATTTGGCGATCATAGACGTTCCATTTGAGGTTTTGGTATTCGTCGCTGGTGTTGTTGCCCGATAAAAAGCCAATAGGAATTTCAAAAGCCCCGGCCGAAATTTTCCCGCCGCCGAAGTAGTTGCCCGACCAATCCTTGCCGAAGGTATCTTTGATAAACGCATCGGGGTCGATGGTGATTTTTGACGTCCGCAACGACCCGACTAACGCTTCACCGCGTTCTTCATCCGTAACAATGCCATACACGATGGCCGTGTGAATATTTTCCTCGGTCAGCAAAAAATCGGCGGCCTGAGGAATGGCGTCTCGATCCTCGGAGCGTACGTAGCCGATGCTGGCAATGGAGTAACTTTCGGCCACCAACCGACCTTCAAGCGCCCGCCGGATGATATCCATCACCTGCCGTGAGCGTGACTGGCTCATAATTTGTCCCAATAAATCAGCGTCATTGTAGCTGCTTAGGTAGGCCGCCGCGTAAAAATCTTCAACCCCGGCCCGGATAAAACCGCCGGTGTCGGTTATAATACCTTGCGTTAAGGCCGTGGCGACCATAATATGCGCTTTTTGCGACTTGTCCAATTGGACCAGATCTCGCAGATATTCGGCATAAATGGTGGACGACGAGCCGATGCGGCGGATATCACTAAATTCGGCTTTGAGCCGTTCTTGCAACTCGTGATGATCGACCACTATCAGCGGCGGCACGCCGGCTTCTTCCAGGGCTTGCACAATCTTCTCAGCCGATGTGCCTTGATTATCGACAAAGATGGCCCCATCAAACTGCTTAAGATCGATGGGTTGGTCATAACGGGTCAAATCGATGCCCAGAATCCGGACCATCGCAATATTTTGTTGGTGACTGATCTTACCGTTGTAAATAATGGTCGTTTCTATCTCAAACTGCGTGCTGAGCAGAGCGTGCGCAAACGCCGAAGCAATGGCATCCGGATCGGGGTAATCGTGCAGGACAATCACATGTCGCTCACCCCGGTGGGCTTCAAGAACGTTCCGGAGCGATGAGGGCGCCTTGGCGCTCTTTTGATCGGCTGCGGGGCGGCCGGTCTGATCATTCTCAGACAAAGCCGGGCTAATATCACCATGGTCACGAGTTTCCAGTTCCTGGGTTGAATTATGTTTCTCTTTCATAAGACTCCTATTGCCAACTCCAAAAAGCAATTTCGCCGGCGGCGAGGGTTACAGGTTGAGCGCCATCGATGGGTACGACTGTGATTTCGCTGACGCCGGCCCTTTTGACGGGCAGCACCAGGGCCTCACTATCAGGTGACCAGAGGCGATGGCTAAGGGCGTATTGATCAAAAAAAGGTAAAAATTGGTTCATAAACCGACTCGAAGGTTCGATGGTCGCTACCTTGCGTGTGGCCAGCGTGGCGACGTTGACTAACCACAAATCAAGCGATAGGGTTTCGAGCGGTCTAAAGGGTTCGGTTTCATGACTCGTATCCGGACGACCGTTGGTTTTGAACGGACCGTTGTGATGCCCATTGAGTCGAGGGCCGGTCTCAATGGCGGATGGCTGCTGAGGGGCAGCCGCCATGGTCAGATACGCAATGTGTTGCCCGTCGGGCGACCAGAAAAAGGCTAAAACAACGGCATCAACAGCCAACCGCACGCTTTTGGCCGTTGGATCGAGCAGGTGCAAGGCCCCATAATAACGCCTGACCGAGGTTGATGGGGTGATAAATGCCAGTTGATCGCGAGTCGGACTCCAATTCAAGGCGATCGCACCTTCGTAAGGGATGTCAAGCCGCTCTTGAGTGGCGATATCTTCGACCACAAGCTGGCCGTTGTCGTAATCATCAATCTCGGCATAGGCCCAATACCGGCCGCTGGGAGCGATGCCTGGGGCCTGGAATAACCCCGGCTGGGCAATGTTTTCGCCAATTACACCGTTACGTCTAACATCGATGAGGGCCAGCCGGGCATCGGGAGGGGCGACGCCGCTATGCATCAAAATCTGATCGCTTTCGGGAGTCCAATCCCAAAAGAGGGGTTGGCCGGTAGCCAGCAGCGTACATTGATCGTCAACTATCGATACCAGGTGCAAGCCAATTCCGCTGGTGTCATTACTGGCGATGAAACTGATCAACCGGCTGTCCGGGGACCAGTAAAGGTAGAAAGGTAACTGCGATCGGCTAAAGTAAAGCCTTTGGAACGAGTTAGGAAAGGGTTGATCGTTTACGGCAAAAATGGCCGAACTCTGGTCATCGCCGCCGATAACCGACAGAAATTCGCCGTTCGGCGCCCAGGTTGGCAACTGAAAGGTTAGATGATCCTGCGTTAGCCGATGCCGACCTTGGCCGCTGGGGCTGATGGTATTGAGCTGCCCCTGTGGGTCAATATAGGCGATGCGGTTGACGGGTTGTCGTGGCATAATAATTCCTCAGACGTATTATGCCATAGATTTTAGTGACGGAAAATAGTTACTACCCAGGTCAGACCTTACAGGTTTCTGAAAACGCATAAGATCTTTTAAAAGGAAAAAGCCGGGTGGTCAGTCCCGGCTTTTTCGAACATCAAAGGAGAGAAGAAAAAATGATACAGAGCAATTAAGGAGCTTGCTGCAAGGCTTATACGAAAGATAAGTGCTACATAAGGAGTCCCTCTCAAATCAATCTCAGAAGGACTCCCATTAGAAATAAGTCGGCATGAGGTCTCCCATTAAATTTTATGGGTGGCGGACTCTCGCTTGAGCCCTATAACACGCCCCATCTATTATATATTGATTTTGGCCTCGCCACTTAACTATCTATAATTTATCACATTTCTGGTTGGAATACACCCGCCATCGATCCAGTATTGAGCCTGGTCACTTATACAGGCGTGTAGCCTTAGATCCGGACATACTCTTTTAACTTGACCCAGATTGCCCTGCCTCCTGACGACAGACCGCCGACCGTTGACCGCCGAACTTCATTGAGACCACCCACTTTGTGGCGGTCTGCGGTCAGCCAGCGACGGTCTATCAACTGAACGTCAATTTTGGTGGTTTATATCGGTCAAATCAATTGCGGGCTTGTTAGCGAGAGCAAAAATAAAAGGCCGGTCTGCCACAATCCGGCCTTTTGGGGGGAGAGTAAAAAAGGGGTGATCTGCCTCATCTAAAGCGATCAGGCAGATCGCTGCTGTGTTGTACTCTCTTTTACGCCGGAGCTGACTTAAACCTTCATTTTTTTCATCGCGACACGCTCAGAATTTTCTACTCCAAATTTGACCTTTGGCCGCTGCCCACCTACGATTTATAGCATGCGCAAACATATCATTGCTCTGATTTTGTTCTGCTTATTTGCTTTGCTGGGCGCTCCGGTTTCGGCTCAAACAGTTGACGGATTGACCCTGACGGCCGAACCCGCCTTCGGTGGACAGTTCAAGTACGGGCATTGGCTGCCCATCTTTGTAACGGTCGAAAATAATGGCGCCGACCTCAATGCCGAACTCCGCGCTCGGGTTACCGGCCAAACCGGCCAGCTCAACTTCACCGTTCCCGCCGAACTGCCCGCCGGCAGCCGCAAGCGATTTACCCTCTACACCCTGCCCAACAACTTCTCCCGCACCGTTAAAGTGGATTTAGTCCGCGAAGAAGAAACCTTAACCAGCCAAACGGTCGATATCGCTTCCGCCCCAAACAATCGCTACTTTATCGGCGTGGTGGCCGAGAACGCGCCCAACCTGAGCCTGCTCAGTTCGATGGATCTGCCGGGCCGGCCGGATAGCCCCGAAGTGCTTAACATCAGCCTGGCAGAAACGCCCGATCGGGCGGAAGGGCTGACTCTGTTCGATACCATCATCTTGAACGCAGTCGATACCGGCCAACTTAGTCCCGACCAGCAAGCCGCTCTTGAGCAGTGGGTTATCGGCGGCGGGCGGCTGGTGTTAGGCGGCGGCGGTGGGGCCGCGCTCACGCTGGCCGGGCTGCCTGCTGATCTCCAGCCCGTCACGGTCACCGGCCAGCAGGAATTGTTGGACCTGCCCGCTTTAGAAACGTACACCGGCCGGACGATTGCTGTGCCGGGGCCATTTCTGGCGGCCACGGTCAAGCCGGGGGCAGATACCGCAACGCTGCTGTCTGAAACGGTCGACAGTCCCGGCGAGCTGCCCCTCATCGTTGAACGCAACCTGGGCAAGGGCTATGTCGATTTTGTGGCCCTGGATTTAACCCACACCCCCTTTAGCGACTGGGCTGGAGTAACCGATTTTGCCGAACGTCTACTGGCCCCCAACGCCGCCTGGCCCGACTTCTTACCCCCCGATATCGCCCCTGACCAGATGCGTAATAGCCAGATGTCATCGGTGCTGTCCAACCTGCCCACCCTCGATCTGCCTTCGATCCGGGTTTTAGGACTGCTGCTGATCGGTTATATTGCGCTGGTCGGGCCGCTCAATTATCTGATTTTACGCCGGCTGGATCGGCTAGCCTGGGCCTGGATAACCATTCCAGCTCTAACGCTGGCGTTCTCTGCTTTGGCCTTCGGCCTGAGCTACCAACTGCGTGGCAGCGACATCCTCCTCAACCAACTCTCGATCATGGAAATCAGCGAAGACGGCCGGGTAACCGATACCCAAACTTACGTCGGTATTTTTTCGCCGCATCGCCAGTCATACGATGTGACCGTTGAAGGTCGCCCTCTGCTGCGCCCTTTGGGTGAAGGTTACTACGATCCCTGGAGCGGCGAAGTTCGGGTTGGCTCGATGAGCGTGGTGCAGGGCGAACCGGCCCGGGTTCGCGGTTTAACCGTCAACCAGTGGTCGCTCCAATCTTTCGTAGCCGAAACCCCCTTGCCCGAACCACCCTGGCTGGAGGCAGAAATTGCCGTTGAGCGCGAGCGCCTGACCGGCCGCCTGATCAATCAGGAGACGACTACGCTGGAAGATGTGGTCGTCATCTTTAACACTGATTTTCAAAAATTGGGCGATATCGCTCCGGGGCAGGCCGTTGCGTTGAATTTGAATTTTAACCAACAGCAAATTTTTAATACCGGCGGCTTTGGCAGCTACATGATCTTTCAGGACGAGTTGAGTCGATCCGGCCCCGAAGACCCCGAACTGACCTTTAAACAACGCGTCTTAGACAGTACCGTCTTCAACCAATCATTTCGAACCAATAGCGCCGGCATCCTTGTGCTGGGCTGGCTCAAAGACAGCCCCTTAACGGTCACCCTGGACGGGCGCGAGGTCTCCAGCCAAAAAACCTCGTTGATTTACGGCCAACTGCCGGTTAAGTTCGATGAGGATAAGGTCAGTCTCCCGCCCAGTTTTAGCCGCGCCCAGACGGTAACCACCACCGGTCAAACCGGCACGTGCAACTACGGCACCGGCATCGAGGGCTACTACGTCGAGCGAGGTTCGGCCGAAGTCAAACTCTCCTTGCCGGACAACATTCGCCGCATTGACCCGGTCCGGCTTGATCTCTACCTCCAAAGCGACGGCGGCCAGTGGGCGGAGTTACCGCAGGTGGATCTCTACGACCGGACGACGACCGAATGGATTGCGCTGGAACAGGCCCAATTCGGCCCAAACCCAATTTCACAGCCGGAGCGATTCTTTGATCCCAATGAGGCCAGCTTGCTCATCCGGCTGTCTCGCAACGCCAACAGCCAAAACGGGGGTTGTATCTTTGCTGGCTTGGCCTTTGAAGGAGCGCGTTCATGATCAAAACCGTACAGTTAACCAAACAGTATGGCCGCCTGACCGCGCTCGACGCGCTTAATTTGCAGGTTGAAAAAGGCTCGTTGTTTGGGTTCATCGGCCCCAACGGCGCAGGTAAAACCACCACCTTGCGTCTGTTAGCCGGCCTGCTCGAACCCTCGTCCGGCCAGATTTGGTTCGACGGCCAGGACATCAGCCGCGATCCCGACCAAGCTCGCTGGCAGATCGGCTATATGCCCGACTTCTTCGGCGTCTACGAAGATATGAAGGTGTGGGAGTATCTCGACTTCTTTGCCCGTTGTTATCACCTCGCGCCCGACCGCCGCCGCCGCGTGGTGGACGAACTACTGGAACTGGTCGATTTGACCCACAAACGCGACGCCTGGGTCGAGAGCCTCTCGCGGGGCATGCGCCAACGCTTGTGTCTGGCCCACGCCCTGGTCCACGATCCCCACATTCTGCTGCTCGACGAACCGGCCTCCGGTCTCGACCCTCGCGCCCGGATCGAAATGCGCGAGTTGCTCAAAGAGCTGTCATCGCTGGGCAAGACTATCATCATCAGCTCTCACATCTTGGCCGAACTGGCCGAAATGTGCGACCACATCGGCGTGATCGAAAAAGGCCGGCTGTTGTACAACGGCCCCGTCCAGCGCCTCAACCGCCAATTACACAGCCAGCGCCAGGTCCGGCTGCGGACTCTGTCGCCTGACGCAACGGTTGAAACCGCGCTCAAAAGTTACCCCGGCGTCATCGACGCCCTGCCCAGCAAAAACGGTTGGGAATTTGGCCTCAACGGCGACGACGACAGCCTGGCCGGGCTACTGGCGCATCTGGTCAACCACGCCGTCCGCATCACCCACTTCTCCGAAACCTCTAGCGACCTGGAGTCCGTCTTTATGCAAATCACCACCGGAGACGTCGAATGACGAAACATCTTAGCTCTCCCCTTAATGGTGTCCTATGAAACGACCCCAACTCGCGCTTAATCCCATCATCGTCAAAGAGTTTCGCTCGCGCATGCGCGGCTGGCGGGCTTTCGCCATTTTAACCATCTACTTGGTCTTTCTGGCGTTGTTCAGCTACGGTATCTACCGCATGATGCTGCTTTTTCCTTCTTATGGCGTCCCGCTTAGCCCACTGATTGGCCAATCGCTGTTCGCGGCCATCGCCAACCTGAGCCTGGTCTTCGTCGCTTTGCTAATGCCGGCCCTGACGGCGACCGCCATCAGTTCTGAAAATGAGAAACTCACCCTGGAAATGCTCCAGGCCACGCCGCTTTCGGCCCATGCCATTTTGTTCGGTAAGCTGGTGGCCTCGGCCGGTTACATCTTCCTGCTTATTTTCGCCGCGATCCCGCTGGCCAGCCTGATTTTTACTTTTGGCGGCGTCACCCCCACCGATCTGCTGCTGGGGGCGCTGGTCATTCTGGCCACAGCTATCACCTACGGAATGATCGGTCTCTTTTTCTCGGCCTGGCGCAAGCGCACCATCCAGGCCCTGGTTTTGACTTACCTGGCGATCCTGCTGATGATCGGCGGCACCTATGTGGTCTACATTTTCTGGGGTGTCATCATCCGCGATGCGCCGCCGCGCCACGTGCTGCTGTTCAATCCGTTTAGCGCGCTGGCTTCGGTCATTGCCACCCAGAATCTGCAAAATAGCCCGATGGGACTGTTTGCCTTGCTGGCCGGTTGGGGACCGTGGGCGTTTAATAGTGATGTCACCCTAACCGATTTTCGACCGTTGTGGCACTATACCCTGGCCTTTTACACCGGCTTGAGTTTGGTGCTATATCTACTGGCGACCCGTTTCGTGAAACCAACCCGACCGTGGCGCATCGGCTGGAAAGGGTTAGGGGTAGCAGCGGCGTTAGTCGTCTTATACCTGGTCATCAGCGCGGTCATGTTTTATCCCGATGTCAAAGCCGAAATCACCGCCCGGCAAAATACGCCGACGCCTGTTCCCGCCATCCCGGTTAGAATAGCGCCGCAGCGAGTTGAGTTCGCCGTCGAAAGCACCGAAGCCGCGCCGACCGAAGAGCCAACGACTGAACCGTAAGAACACAGATGCGTAGGATCTTATCAACCCGCTTCTTGCATGTTGGGGCAGAGATTTAGACAAGATTTACAAGATTAACAGGATTAGAATACCGTTTAACCATCTTGTAAATCCTGCCGAAGGTCCTGTCTAAAAACCTTTTTGGTTACGGCTCG
>ERZ795053.4462-NODE-4462-length-15144-cov-8.519716_pt1 | contig 15144 bp, 12 predicted proteins | sample MGYA00375137_ERZ795053 | MGnify/ENA primary metagenome ERZ795053 (study PRJEB30182, sample SAMN05720284) | activated sludge metagenome | isolation source: Anaerobic digester | place: Hong Kong | collected 2014-12-17 ... | reverse complement strand
GATTGAACAGCATACAACGACGGTATCGTGTTACAGTTCTTTCTCGTATAACTGCCTTGTGTGTTTAAAGACTCTGCCAAACTTCCATGTATGATCATAGAACTTCACATCCAGCTTCATCTCCATATGTCCCTCAACAAGAAGATCAAGGTCAAGTATGTTGTTTTCGAGACTACCACGCAGGGCGAAAGGAATCTCCATCTCTGGTCGAAGAACACATGCGATTGTCACTCCAGGATAGGCCTTGAACCCAACCTCGCTTGTCAGATTCGGAGATGTGTCGTATTCATAGTCAAGATCGATGCCTTCAGAATGGCTGAATATGCCAGACGCATGACCCCAACTATGAACTCCCTTCGGTATTATTTTGTACTCATATTCAACTTCTGCCCCAACATCGTAGTTAAAGCCAAGTTCCAAATTCAGTTCAGGACCAAATTCAAACTTGAGTTCAGCAAGAGTCGCAGCCACATCATAGAAGAAATATAGAGGGACGCTCACTTTTACAGGGATTCCGTAAACGCTGAACTCAACAGAAGGTTCCGCTAGCTTGTAAGAGTCATCATTTTCAAAACCTACTATTCCGTCTATACTGAGCAGAGAGGCTAGACTCATGGGGAAGGATATTCTTCCTGACGAGCTGAATTTGTCCACACTGTCATGAAACGATATTGATACGTCAACGTAGAGCTTGAAAGTATTTTTGATCTTCGCAGAAATTTCTTCATCGTCAACTATTTCAACATCCCATTCTTTCTTTAGCATCTCAGCACGAATGCTTTGGGGATCAATTAAATCGGCTGGATCAGAATACTTCGTCAAAATCTCCGCTAGATCTCCTTCAATTTCAATTATGACTGTTCCCAGAGCATCTTCAAGAGCAGTCTCTACTGTGTTCAAGACGATTCGAGAGGGATCTGAATCGTCAACAGATTCGACCATTTTCACAACTCCGTATTTTCCATCGAGAACGAAATCTCCTGGCCAGAATTCTGGAAGATTGTCTGTCTTAAGAAACACCATTTCATCTTCCGCATCTGTCTCTCCATTTGTTATTCTGTGATAGAAAGATGAGTTAACCACATGTGACTTCGGACTCGAAGTGCTTATTGCCAGAACTCCTTTAGGATAGCGAGAAGTTTGCGTCATTCCTGGTTGCTGAATTCTAAACACAACTCTTCGGAACTCTTGTTTAGATGATGTCTCCTCTTCAGAGACTGCTTCTGGGACCTCATGAATGAACGACAGAAGACATGAGTTCGCTATTACCGGGTGGGTGGCGTTAACTCCAGTATGATAAGAAACACCACTGAATCCGGAATCTTCGGAAGCGCTTGAAAAACTGGCTTCGCCTTCCCCCATATTTAAATAGACTGAATCCTCTCTTTCGATAATTGTTCCATCGGCACCATAAACAAGATACTCGTATTCAATATGCTCCTGACTAACATCGCGGATATACAAATATCCAAACTTCTTGTTTACGATTATGGGAATATAAAGGTCATCTCCCCTGTCTTCCCAACCGTAGGTAATATCCTGAAAAGCGATCAAGGTTCCCTTATCAAGGTGTGAATAAGAAGGATCCGAAGGATTAAACATCAAGCTACCGTTGTAGAATGCACCCTCCTGAAGCTCTTCAAATGCTATCCTCACTACTTGAGGATTGGGCTTGACACACGCTGAGAGAAAAAGTATAAGAAGAAGGAAAGAAAACAATATATATCTGAACAGTCTGGTTTTCATGATACACCTCCCCTTTATAATGAGCTATTAAAGACTATCAGGATCGTAAAATGCCCCCTTTCATTATCTAGATTTTAGTACACCATCTGCGGCTTTCTGGATAGCTAGATGAATGGAAAGCTTTTTCAATGGCTATATTATAGCGCATGCGCCCCTTTTCCTTTGCCGTCAGCCATAAGCATCACAAACAATCTACTCGGACAAGTAAACGTTAAGTACACACACCATTGCCTTCCGGGTCAGTAGCAGAAGTGATGCTGCCTTCGGCGTAAGAGCCGGGTCTAGGGTTGTGGGGTCTAGCGTCTGGCAAGATCGTTAGGAACTGTTCTTGGAAAGAGGGTTCTTCGTTCCGACACTTCGTGTCCAGGTTCTTCGTTCTTCGTTAAAAACACGAGAAGAGGAGAGAGAGAGACTGAAGTGAATTCTATCATAAGATACTAGAGGCACGGCGCCGAGAAGCATCGGCGGTCGCAATGCCGGCAAAGACCGAGCCGGGACGCAAGGCTGGCGAAGATCATGCCAGGTCGCAGTGCCCGCTTCGCGGGGAAAGAGCGGAGTGTAGGAACGGGTTACAAAGTGCGGGTTAGGAAGATCGGGTTACAAAAAACGGGTTAAAAAAACCGGGTTGATAAGAGCGGGTTTTGCTAGAAAAAGAAGAAGAGCTCGTAGCCGATCTTCTTGATCTGTGATCAATTCAGAATCATATTCTTCTTGTAGGGGCGAACGGCTGTTCGCCCGCGAAGAGGTTAACGGACAACTGCATCTCACAGCGATCAACGTGCAGAATTTCTTAGCAAGCAGGTTGTGAAGATCGAGATCCCGTATAGGGTCATTACGGGATGACGCTTTTTTCCTTTTCGTCATTCTGACGAAGTTCCTGGTCAGAATCTCGGTATTCTCATGAGCGTAGCGAACTCTCGAAATGATCCTTTTCGGCTTATCTCGATCTTATCGGTGAGCTGACAACTGCTCTTCCCAGCGTTCAGCGGATCTTCGTTTTTAAGCGTGCATCAACTCTTTCCGGAGAACGGGTGACAGGCAACTAGCCATTGTTCCAGCTTGAATCTCGGATCAGCTCTTTGGCTTTTTTAGGAGGGCGCTAGACCTCTGACATGCAAAGTTTGTTTCTTGCAACTAACAACTTGGAACTGTACTACTCACACACCCTGAAGCAGGAAGAAAGGAACAACCTCCTGCCGTTTTTCTTTGTTTGAAACCAGTAATGTATTAGCGAGTGGTTACCAACCAACGAAAGACTTAAACAAGACAATGTAATAGTGTATAATTTTAAAGAGAAGTTCTCTTCTGTTCATTTTGCTGATTTGTGTGCAACAGGTCAGTAGTATTGTATCAAACCAGTTGAGAGATTATTGATTGCATTACAGTTACATTCGTTTTGTTCAGATCTTAACTTTCGAATTCACTTTTACTGTTCGAATGTGTTTGTTTCGATATTCTATCTGATGATTATCTGTTAGTTATTGGAATTATGGTGAAAAGTGGCTTTCTGTTGTCATTCGTGAATTGCTAATTAAGACACATGACAGGAATAGTATGCCTGATCGAAGGAGATGAGCTCTTGAAGATAGTGATTCGACACATCCCTAATACTCTCAATTATGGATCTGCAATGATGGCTGAAAACATCATTTTCTATCTTGAATCTCTGCTCAATTCGAGTAGCGAGTATTACTGTGATTTCTCAACAGAGAATGACCTAAAGAGAGTGGAGTTGGCTACTGCCATCTCTCCATTGAGAATCGATGGTATTTCAAAGAGGGAGCCCTCTAAGGGAAACAAGGCTGTAAAAGCGGTCAATTTGTATAGGCAAATAAAAAGTGAGACGATTAAGTACAGGGAAAGCAATGTTGACTCCATCCTAATACTGGGAGGAGACGACCTCTCTGAATACTATGCAGGCAATCGGATAGCAATTGAACTCTATCGACTCATGAGTCTTTCAAAGTCAGTTAACACATTTTTGTTGGGTCAAACAATCGGTCCTTTCCACTCGTGGAGAGTTCCACTTGCAAAGCGATACTTACGGAATTGCCATATATATTCGCGTGATCCGCTTACTTTTGATTATCTAATAAGGGATCTGAAATTGAGTAACGTGAAGGAATCAAGAGACCTTGCTTGGCTGGATCTGCCTAGGCAGAATGAGAATAAGATTAAATCAACTATTCTTGGCAAGTATTCAATCAGTGAAGGTGAATACATTACGTTGGTTCCTTCAGGTATCGTTGGACAATACTGCTCATCGGCAGGTGAATACTTCAATACTTGGACTGCAATACTGAACTCTCTTGTTGAAAATGAAACTTTGAAAGCAAAGAAGATAGTACTTTTGTGTCACGTTCTAAAACCTAAAGGAGCAGACGATCGGAATGTTATAAGAGAGATTGAACAAAATCTAACAAGCAAACAGAAAGAACATGTCATTCCTATTTACGACGCAATGCTCCCCATAGAAGCAAGGCAAATTCTTGGAAACGGACTCTTCACGATAACTGGACGTATGCACGCAGCCGTTTCTACTTTTCAAATGGGAAAGCCTGCGATTTCACTTTCTTACAGTGTGAAGTACAAAGGCGTTATTGGAGAGGGTCTGGGCATGAAGGATCTCATCATTGAAGCTAGAGGAGACGATCTGTGGGAGTCAGGAAAGATTGTCGACCTAGTCATGGACAAGGTTGATTATGTTCTTAGCAATTATGATTTCCTTGTCTCCAGGATAAAGCCTGCAGTTGAAGAGAACAAGAAGCTTGCAATGGATCAGATCGAAGACATAGCTAACAAACTCAAGGAAAAAATCTTATAGATGAGTTCTAGTCCTTACAGATCTCTTGGTAAAAACACAGCCATATTTGCAATTGGAACCTTTGGATCGAAGGCAATCTCTTTCTTCATGCTGCCAGTTTTCACTCGAGTCCTGACACAGGCTGACTACGGCAAGATCGATATAATAACGACCTCGATCTCTCTATTACTCCCTTTATTAACCCTGAATATTGTCGAAGCGGTATTCCGTTTCACTCTCGACAAAGGAAGTCTGGAAGAGAAGCAAGCAATCTTCACTTCAGCACTAACCGTGGGAACCGCCGGATTCTTATGCCTTCTTTGCTTCATACCGGTTTTTATTCACTTTGGCGTCTCAGGCCAACTTCTCGTTGCTTTCCTGGCGTTGTTCTTGATTGACATAATTCACGGAATAACAAAGGTCCTCATTCGTGCTGAACAGAGGCTAAGACTATTTGCGGTAAGCGATATTATTCATACTGCAGTATTCGCTTCAACAGGCATTGTTCTAGTAGCAGTTCTCAAGATGGGAGTAATTGGTTATTTGAGCTCTCAAATAATAGCTGTAACAATTTCTACAGCAGTTCTTTTCCTCTTCGGATCTGTAGGAAAATACATTGCACCCTCTGCCTTCAAGGTAGCACAGATCAAGGTGATGATAAAATATTCCCTCCCTCTAGTTCCCAATGCACTTGCATGGTGGATAATGAGCGCTTCGGACAGATATATGTTGGCTTTTTTCTTAGGGTTTTCTTCTACCGGGATCTACGCAGTTGCACACAAGTTTCCTATGCTCCTGTCAGTACTGAATGGCGTATTTTATCAGGCATGGCAAATATCGTCGATAGATCAGTTCAATAGCCCTGATAGAAAGCAATTCTATTCGAACGTCTTTAGAGCACTTTCTACTCTTATGTTTCTAGGAACCATCGCCTTCTCATTAGCACTTCGGCCGTTTGTTATATTAATGACAGGAGAAGGCTTTCAGGAGGCCTGGAGGTTTGTTCCTTTTCTGATATTAGGTACCGTATTCCACTCGTTTTCACAGTTCTTCGGTGTAGGTTATCTTGCCGCAAAGAAGACCGGTGGGGCCTTCAGAACATCTGGTATCGGAGCGGCAGCAAATATAGGTACTAATCTCCTCTTGATTCCGTTAATTGGAATTCAAGCAGCCTCGATTTCTACTGCTATGGCATTTTTCATAATGTGGATTGCCAGGCTGATTGAGACAAGAAAATACTTTTCGGTATCTATTGATTGGGTAAGACTCACAGTAGAGATTTCCTTGGTTTTAGCTTCTCTAATGATGGTCTATTTTGGCTTAGTAGGAGCTTTGATTCAGATAGTTTGTTTGATCGTATTCATCATACTTGAGGGAAAATCAATAGGAGCCGTGTTGAAGAAAGTCTGGATTGCATTTTGTGAAAGAGGAAAGAATAAGAAGGACTAGAGGTGATGGAATGAATATGCACTCCTACAGAGATTTGAAAGAAAAGGTAATTGATAACGGTTATTGCATCGGCTGTGGGGCTTGTGTTTCGGAAGGCGATGTCAAAGGCACGAATAAGCTTGATCCTTATGGAATGTATAAGCCTTCCTTTGATCAACTGAATTCTCCAGTAAGCGACGTTTGCCCTTTCTTCACGTCACGAAATGAATCGGAATTAGGTGAAATGCTTTTCAGTGGTTTTGAGGACATAAAACGGAATGAATTCATTGGCTTTTACCTGGAGACCTATGCCGGTCATGTTATAGAAGATGACTTTAGAAAACTAGGCAGTTCTGGAGGGTTCGCTACATGGATTCTTTCAAGGTTGCTCGAAGAGCGTCTAATCGATGCTGTTATTCATGTAAAGCCCTCAGGCAAGAAAGGAATTCTCTTTGAATATGGTATTTCAAGCAATCTTGAAGAAGTAAGAAACGGTGCGAAGTCGAGATATTATCCAGTTGAATTCTCTGAAGTTCTTGACGAAGTGAGAAAGAATCGAAAGAAATATGCTTTTGTTGGAATTCCTTGCTTCGTCAAAGCGATGCGTCTACTTTGCACTAGTGATAAGGAAATCGCTGACAGAGTAACTTTTTTTGTGGGACTGGTTTGCGGTCACTTGAAATCATCGTGCTTCTCGGAAATGCTTGCCTGGCAGAAAGGTGTCAAGCCTGAAGATCTACGTACCATTGATTTCAGGTGGAAATATCCCTCAGGCCTTGCTAGTGAATACGGGATAAGGATTTCCGGAGAGAAGAACGGTGAGATGGTCACCTTGACGGAAAAAGCCAGCGACTTCTATGGGTATAATTGGGGCTATGGTTTCTTCAAGTACAAAGCTTGTGATTATTGCGATGATGTAGTGAGCGAAACTGCCGACGTTTCAGTTGGTGATGCATGGCTGCCTGAATATGTTACTGATTCCGGCGGAACGAATGTCATCATCATACGTAACCCAGTCATTAAGAAGATTGTTGATCAAGGCATCAAAGAAAGAGCTTTGAAGCTCGATGTTCTTGACCCAGGAGTGGTTGTTAAATCTCAAGAGGCAGGTTTCAGGCACCGTAGAGATTTGCTTGCCTACAGAATTGCTTTGCTGGAAATGGAAGGCAAATGGTACCCTCCAAAGCGAGTAGAGGCAAATACCGCCGGTATCAGTGAGAGATACAAGAAGATAACAGTTCTTCGGATGCAACTAAGAGAGAAATCACACATTGCATTTGAAAAAGCTCTGAGAGCTGACGATTTCGAAGTATTTAGAACCGAAATGAAACCCTTGCTTCAGGAATATGACAGGCTATACAGAAAATCATTTGCTTCAAGAGCACTCTCAAAGGCGAAGCGTTCTTTGAGAAAACTGATTAAGCGTTAGTCTTGATTCCAATTATCGGGAGGTCATTTTGTCAATTTCAGAGAAGGATCTTAAACTGCTTTGGAGTCGTTCTGGTGGAATGTGCGCTTTTCCCAGTTGTAAACAAAGACTCACTGTGGATAGTTCCACGAGTTATCAGTTTCACGTGATTGGCGAGCAAGCTCACATCGTTGCGAGGAGCGAAGACGGACCTAGAGGATCAAGTAGATTGACTCTCGAGGAAAGGGACAGCTACGCCAATTCGATACTACTCTGTCCAACACATCATTCACTCATTGATAAGAACACTTGTGATTTCCCAGCAGAAAGACTCTACAAGATGAAAATTAATCACGAGGCGTGGGCTTGTTCTAGAGACTCTAGTTTGCCTTGGAAGGAACAGATAGTGGATGTACTTGAAGAGGTAGAAGCGGACAACAACCAGGAATACCTTATGAAAATACTACAGATTGCTCTGGATAACCGTGAGACCTCAAGGAAGAACCGCCTGGTAAAACAGGCGGGCTTCTATGCCATGAAGACATTCGAAGATTTCTCGTTCGAAGAGATACGACTACCTCAGGACTTAAGTCCAGAAGAACTGAAGAAAGCATCTTTCGTAGACGAGAAGAAGAATTTAATTCTGTACGGAATGCTGGTACTGGAAAGTATCGCTTGCTCAGGCAATCGGTTTAGAAGCTTGCAAGCGAAACAAGGTGGTTCGTTTCTTCAGAACGGCTGCGCTGGTGAACCGTCTTTCAGAAGCGCAGAAGAAGTCAGAACTAAACGCCTTCATGAAAACGCTAATGAATCATCTATATAGGTGATCGGCAAGCTGCAGAGGAAATTATCCTTGACCCATTCAATGTCATCCGAAAAGACGAAAAGCCTTTTGATCGTAATACGCCTTGCTAGATATTCAAGTGCTGAATGATAGTAATCAATTGAGCACAGTCCGTGGTGGTTTCTTGTCCCAACATCAGTTGCATAATCGCCTCTTCTGAAATGAACCGCAACAGACCCAGGATTTGCAGTTTCTTTGACTAGCCTTGCGCAATTTTCGCTTAGCAAACTGACTTTCGGTACAATCTCTTCAACCAATAAACTCCTTATCCTTTTCAAGTGAGAGTACTGTTGCCAATATCCGTCAAAGTAAATGTTGTCAGTTTTGCCAAAAACAAACGTCGGTGTTTTTCAATTCATCTTCGTTGATGAAGATCATTTTGTGCTTCCTAAGTAATGTTGCGGAACGGTTTCTCTTCTCCATTAGGCAGTACTTAAATGGCATTAATTTTATTGAACAATCTCTTATCCTGAAACTGTTGAGGACAAGTCTTCGTGGTGTGGCGCTTCTTGTTAAGGCATTCACAAAGTACCATGTTTTGTCAAAAACCAATTGAGAAGATTTCATTATGGAAAGAGCTCTTCCAAAACCGTATTGAAAGAGCTGATTACCTAGTCCTCCCTTCAGACGCATGATTATCACTAGACTAACCCCCAAAGACTGTACTTGCCCTATTATGATCCTTTATATGACTCTCAATGATGCTCATAACACCGCTATTTAGACTCTCATCAAATTTCCTGCCAAAAAGCTTGCTTTCTCCCGAATTAAGAAGTGTTCGAGTATCTTCTTCTCCAAAAACCTTTGGACCTGGCCAAACGATATATCTTAGATTGTCGTTTACGATCGATTCGCTTAGCTCAGAATTCATTAGCAGAGTCTGAAAGAACATCTCATCTGGTATGAAAACATTCCGAAACCATTCTACGAACTCTTGCCTATGAGAAACTGCAAGATTTATATATTCCACAGCGCCCTTGTTAAGAGTCCACCATTGAGAACCTCCAAAAAAGCGTATACCGGCGGGGATCCTTCGGCTGATCTTGATAATTCTTGATATGCGCTCGTCTATTCTTGCGTTTGAGAAGAGATTGAAGTGATAGGTTTTGTAGCGATCTGTGCCTCCATTCTGCCAACAATCACACGGTAGGCTGAAGTAATTCATGAAGTTCTTGTCAGCGTGTTTTTTGAGAAACTGCTCGATATGTTTAGTGCTCTTAATAGGGAAATCCTGCCCGCTCAGAAGACTGCAAAACGAGAAACTCACTCTTTCTTCTGTTATGATTCTTATCGAATCCAGCGTTGCACCCACTAGATCGAACTTTCCCCAATTGCATTTTCTTCTTTGAACGAACCTCACATTTGAGTATTCTTTTAGATCAGATTTCATCAGGTTGTATTCAGCATCTTTTACCCGGCGATCAACATGAATCAGAATCATATTTCTGTCCGGTTCAATGCTCCTAACCAAGCGAGCAACTTGTTTCATGTTCTTGTGGGCAAGAATTATGTAAACCAGCATAGTACCCCTCCCAGTTCACTGATTGGTTTTCTGCCAATAAGAGTACATAATCTTTGGAGCGTACAGCAGGAGAACTGACTTAAGCCACATTAATGAATCTACCATTATGCTCGTATTTGAAATCTGTTTTCGAATCGCTTTGTGTCTATGAAGAATGTCAAGCATTTCCATATTATTGCCACCTCTCACTAACAGAGCGAATACATCCATGTACGCTTCAGGTATCTTGCTCTTCCTGATCAAAGAAAGAATTTCCTCACTGGATCCGCTTTTAACAAGATAGTTATGGACTCTAAGCATTGAAGCTACATAGTGAAAATGAGAAAGCCCCCTACTTCTCATCGTTGAACGCTCTCTAATAACGTAGTGTGAAAGTGTCTTTTCCAAGCAGGACGTTCTGCGTGCATTGAATACTGCCTTGAATATAAATTCTTGGTCTTCGCCGAATTTGGCTCCTTCTGTAAACCTTAGACGAGATTGCTCGATTAGAGACGATGAGTATATTGCTGATGAGGTCCAGATCTTTGTTGATTTCTTTAGAAGTAACTTGAGCAGTTTCGTGCCATCTATACCTTTATTAGGGAATCTATAATGCTGTTCGAAAGGGGTTAAGACCGTCCCATTCTCGCCAACCTCATCGAAGCCGCACATCACAATCTCCGAATTTGTCAGTTCGGCTTCCTCGCAAAGCTCACTTAGACAGTCAGGTTCGAGCAAATCATCTGAATCAAGAAAGAAGAGATACTTTCCCTTTGCCAAATCTATACCTGTGTTACGTGCAGCACTTACCCCTCTATTCTCTTGCTTAACTATTATGAAAGTCTTGCCTTGCGAATCCTTCTGTGCAAATTCAGTTGCTATCCTGTATGTATTATCTAGTGAACCGTCATCGACGACAATTATCTGAATACGATCCATGTTTTGAGAATATACTGAACTAAGTGTTGCCTCAATAGTATGAGCTGCGTTATAGGCAGGTATTACTACGCTTACATAAGCTTCTGCCACTGGTCTTCACCGCCTATACATTTTCTTCTTTCAGAAACTTCAAGTACTCTCTCCGCCCTGAAAGCAAAGCTTTTAGATCCCTCAATTTCAATGCGTCAGACTTTCTCAACCAGAGATAAACCACTGCAGCTAAAGAAAACGTTCTGCCATAGATCCTAGTCAGTGCAGCACCCTTACAGACAAATTCTTGATTGGTCATAGAATCTGCATCAAGGGGTTTCGGGTGACTGCCGATCTTAATCGGCACAAAAGAACCTTGTAAACCTTTCTTTAGAAGATCAGCAAGGAATATGTTCTCTTCTCCGCACGGCCAACGAGCTCCTCTACCAAAAGATGAGTCAAAAACCACTCCAGATTGTTTTACTGTTGACTTCAAAATAACTTCAACTGAACTGATTCTTGCTATTGTCTTCATGTTATGAGCAAATGGAAATGCTTTATAATCCTTGTAATCTTTTCCATCAGGCGTAAAAAGCATAAACGAGTGGAAATCCATATTGCTGGACTCTACAATTTCAATTATTTTTTGAAGTGAATCTTTTCTGTATTCAATATCGTCATCGCATATCATTAGGAAGTCCCCCTCAAACTTCTCAAGAATCTGATTTCTGCTTCGTGAAAGACCTTTTCTCCGATCCAGAATTACTTCAGTATCGAATCTTTCAGTAACATGTGAAAGCACTTCTTTGACTCTGCGAGCACTCTGTTCACTATCAACCTCTTGAACTACAATAAGAAATCTGAAGTGAGTATTCCTGCATTCTTCAGTAGCTTTAAGAAGAGAAGTCAGTGATTTCTCCATCAATAGCTCAAGTCTGCTATTCATAGTACTTATACCAAGATCCACATTCAATTCTCTCATCTCCCGTGCCTAATCACTTTAGCCCACAACAGCTTCACTGAAGCTATGAGGGAGCCAGTTCCATAGCTGATATGCAGCAACGGGAATATCATCGCAGAAACGAAAAAAGCTTTACAGCACGCAGTTTTCCGCACAATCTCTACTGAGAATAAAACATCTAAAACAGTATAAAAAAGAAGAGGAAGAACCCAAACCAACGTAAGCGCAATAGGTAATAGCAATAGTAGGATCACCAAACCTAGGTAAAGGACAAACATCAATGGTATTATGTGCCGTAAAGAGAATGGTTGCTTTGAATACCGAGATGCAAAGATTACCCAGAACCCATTCTCATAGTTGTTCTTAAGAAAGCTCCTCAAAGAAGACCGACTGAAGTAGACTAGATTGATATCGGGAAACAGAATTATCTTTCCACCATTTCTTTTGAGTCTGAGGTTAAACTCGATATCCTGATTCCTGACTAAACTTTCGTTGAAAAGTCCAATTCTATCAAATACTACTCTCTTGTAGAATCCAAAAGGCACAGTGTCGACTTCCTCCGGGCTGGTAACGCCAGTTCGAAATTTCGACCCACCTACTCCAAACCTGCTTGCTAAGACTGCAGCAATCGTCCTCCCTAAGATTGACCCAGAAACAGGCAGTGTCTTTACAACTCCGCCAACATTGTCTGCATCTGTTTCTTGAATGTGCTTAACACATTTACTTATGTAATCGAAAGACGCAATTGAGTGCGCATCGAAAAACATTACATATTCTCCAACAGACGCCTTAACACCAATATTCCTCGCAACCGGTGTAATACGTTTTTCGTTGTACAACAACTTTATGTTCTGATGTTGTTGTGAAAATGACTTGACAATCTCCACGGTTCTGTCTTCGCTCATGCCGTCGACAACAATAACCTCAAAACGATCATGGGGATAATCTGAACCGAGCAAAGACTCTAAGCAAAACGAGATCTTTTCTTCTTCGTTCCTTTCGGGAATTACTACAGAGACGAATGGGACTGACATGTCTTCTCCCCACAAACACGAAAATCTCTTCCGATATTAATGACCATTTATTATGATAACATCTCCTTTGAAGCTTCTCACACAATTCACCTTCTTGCCAATGAAAGTGATCGCAAGTTGTGGACGAGCAAAGATGTACATGTTATCATTCACTCAGTGAGTGAATATCCTTTAGGGAGATGTTGCCATGTATCAGGAACTTGGGAGTTTCTTCAACCCCTCTCCAGAGATGCGAAAGCTGAGTATACTGAAGGCCATAGCCGAAAATCCTTCGATTTCTCAGGAGCGACTCTCAAGAGAAATCGGGATCGTCCCTTCAATGGTTCACAGATATCTCGATGACTTTGAAAAGACAGGCCTAATAAAGAAGGCAGGGGAAAACAGACGGACAATGAGCTATGTACTGCAAGGTGAGGGAAGGAATAGGCTCCAGTACCTTACCGTGGCCTATCTTTCTGAAGTTGCGAAAATCTACGCTCAATCGAGGAGTGTTTTCGGAGAAGTTCTAGACTTCATTGGCATGAATGGATTTGACAGCGTCTATCTTTACGGGGCGGGTATTGTTGGGACAATGCTATCAACAATCTTGTTCTTCGAGAGAATAGAAGTTATTGGCTTTATTGATGATTCAGCTCTCAAGAAAGGAAAAGAAGTTAGCGGTGTGCCGGTGTTCGATCCTGAGCAAGTGATCGAAACCGATTACGATGCAATTATTGTGGCCTCTTTTGCTCACTCATCTTCGATAATTACTAGAGCTGAGGAAAAAGGCCTCCAAAGGCTTTATGTATTTGAGATTTCTGAAAACGGCAGCGTTTCTTTGAAGAAGCATGACCAGAATGGAGGTTTTGTGAATGACTGACGGGATGATTTTTGATGCAAGCGCAAAGGTCGGAATCATTGGAATGGGTTATGTTGGACTTCCTCTTGCAGTGGAGGTAGCAAAAGCAGGTTTTGATGTTTCAGGCTTTGAGATAAGTCGTGAAAGAGTTGAACTCCTTAATGGCGGCAAGAACTATATAGGCGATGTAGAGGATGCTGAACTGGAAAGCTTGGTCACTAACGGAAAGCTACATGGAAGTCTTGATTTCAAAGGAATTGCTTCTTGTGACATTGTTATAGTGTGCGTTCCAACTCCTCTTGATGTCTTCAAGCAACCTGATCTTTCATTTATTATCAATGCTTCACGAGAGATTTCAAAATATATGAAATTCGGAACTTTAGTTGTTCTAGAATCTACAACTTTCCCTGGTACGACTGAAGATATCATGAAGCCGATACTGGAAGAAGCCGGGAAAACTTGTGGAGAGGATTTCTTTCTTGCCTTCAGTCCAGAGAGAGTGGATCCAGGGAATCAGAGCTTCAAGACTGGAAATACTCCGAAAGTTGTCGGAGGTTGCGGTGAAAAATCAACCTCCCTAGCAAAAGCCTTCTACAGCAAAGTACTTAACGCTCCGATATTCGTTGTCGACTCTCCGAGAGAGGCGGAGATGACGAAAATCCTTGAGAACACTTTTAGAATAGTAAACATTGCTCTGGCGAACGAAATGGCTATTGTTGCCGAGAGAATGGGAATAAACATATGGCAGGTAATTGATGCGGCTTCTACGAAGCCCTTTGGTTTCATGCCATTTTACCCGGGCCCTGGAGTAGGAGGCCACTGCATTCCAATCGATCCATTCTACTTGACCTACATCGCGAGAAAGTACGACTATCACACCAGACTGATAGAACTTGCGGGTGAAATAAACAATTCGATGCCGGAGTATGTCGTTGAAAGGCTGATGAAACTACTCAACGGTCACAAGAAATGCCTCAACGGCTCGAAAATCATTCTTGTCGGGCTGGCTTATAAGAGTGATATCTCTGATCTCAGAGAAAGTCCCGCTCTGGATGTTCTCAGAATTCTCGAAGAGAACGGCGCCGTTGTAGATATCGTCGATCCTTACATTGAACAGTTCGAGTGGCAAGGTGCGAAAAGGAAGACATCCAAACTGACAGGGGACCTTTTTACCAATTCGGACGCAGTCATAATAACAACCGCTCATATAAAGAACGTGGACTACGAACTGATCGTTGATAACGCTCAGCTAATCCTAGACACTAGGAGCGTCTTGAGGAAGCTGGGTCTCGAAAGCAAAAACAATGTGAGTCTTCTGTAGTAAATCATTGCGGGAGCAAGGCAATCTTCGGACCGGGTCAGAGAATTGGGCGGTGTTCTGCTTACGTAATTAGCGCTTATTACGAATGACAGCGTTTGGCCATTCCGAAAACTTCACCACTGCTTATGCTGGAATTGTCTCAGCACTTCGGGCCAAAAGTCTCTGTTCGCTTATGAAACCACGTTGTCCGTCAATGCTCCTTCCTCCGAAAAAACGAAAAGCCGGTCCAAGGTCTCGCACTAGCAAGATCCCGTGCAGGTCCCTGGCAGAAGAGCGGTGTCTAGGAGCGGGTTAGAAAGATCGGGTTGATAAAAGCGGGTTGTCAGAAACAAGTTTTGAAGAGCGAGATCC
>ERZ795053.4459-NODE-4459-length-15151-cov-5.926073_pt1 | contig 15151 bp, 15 predicted proteins | sample MGYA00375137_ERZ795053 | MGnify/ENA primary metagenome ERZ795053 (study PRJEB30182, sample SAMN05720284) | activated sludge metagenome | isolation source: Anaerobic digester | place: Hong Kong | collected 2014-12-17 ... | reverse complement strand
ACTTCAATACCGGAAAATATTTCAGCCATATTCGATGGATTATCCGATCCACTTGGAACTGGACTCATCACCGAAACAGACGCGGACACTATTGCCGAAGAAATTGGAGCCGCTTCTTCAACTATTGGCATTATGGCAGAATTCTTTTCAAATAAGCAACAAGCATACGCTTACCTTATTTTCATATTACTATACCTACCGTGTGTAGCGGCTTTGGCAGCAGTAATTAAAGAGGCAGGTTACATTTTCGGAATTCTAAACGCAGCATATGTAACAATACTCGCATGGTCGGTTGCTACACTATTTTATCAAATTACGGCCGGTCAATCACTAGTATACGGTTTGCTTCCAGTATTACTTATGGGGTTAATATATCTTGTTCTCAAAATAATTTCTAAAAACAACTATTTAAACTTCACAAACGATAAGAATGAAGAGGAAAACCTATAAAAGGGAAATTCGAAAAATTACCATAAAGACTACTTACAAATAAATATCAATAGGGGATTTACAATGACAAAATTTAAAATTTTAATCTTACTTACATTATTAGCACAATTTGTAACTCTTTCGGCATCTACAGAAATATCTTTTTCTGGAGAAGCCGAAATCCGTGCAGGAGTAGAATCAACAAAATCGGAAGATAACAGATCACGAAGTTATGGTATACCTGCTCGTGAAAGCGGCCTCATCCTTAATAACGAAATCGCCAGTGGTAACCTAACAGGTCTTGTTTCACTCGAGATAAACACAGATGGAATAACAGCCGATAGCGCGTCTATTTCTTACAATCTTGGAATTGCCACCCTTACTTATGAAGCAGCCGGTATTGACCAGAGATGGAACGATGACATGCTATATAGCGGTAGCGTGGATGGGCATGCTTTTACTGTATCTCTTTTCAATCTAGGTTTTATTTCAATTATCGGGTTAAAATCTGAACACGAAGAATCTATGGAGGATTATACTTCAGAACGCGCTTTTCCAGTCGTTTCTGGCGGTCTTGATGGTGAGTTATCCATGTTTCAACTTAAACTTGGTGCTGTTTATGGTCAAAATAGTGATGATAAAAATTGGCTACTATTTTCTGATACCAGCACCCAATTTGGCGATCTATCATTAGGTTTTGGTCTTACTTATGGAAAAAACTGTGGAATCATCGTTGATGAAGACGACATCATCAATGGCTCCACACTTTTATCACTTATATTGTCTAGCGAATACGCTTTTGGCGCTCTTATACCAGGTGTTGAAGGTATGTATGCCATAAAATCCATAAAAGATAGCGGCGACTTTTCCGCATTCAGCATCAACCCGTATATGCGTTATGAAGTTGATGCGAACCTGGCATTTTCATTAGGTGTAATTTATGAGTCTCAATCTGTTGTTGCTGATGACAAGGATATAGACCCTGATAGTATTACCACAGTTTATACCTCAGTCAATTTCACTTTCTAATAAAACCACAAGCATTTTCTAAATATTTACGAGAATGTAGAGTACAGTTTTTGTTTATACATTCATACAGAAACTGTACTCTCAATTTAAACAATACTTGCTATATTTATATACATGATAACTTAATCTCTTAACAACCTCGAAATCCCTAAACAGAAACATCTTCTCGGTTTTTTGATACTTGACAATCAGAGACGATATATTGTATTTGTTACTGATTCGGGTTTTTCAGATAATTCAAAAAACTCGACTAAAGTCACTTTATCAGGAGAGGTGTCCGAGCGGTCGAAGGAGCACGCCTGGAACGCGTGTATAGTGAAAGCTATCGAGGGTTCGAATCCCTCCCTCTCCGAAACGGTAAATCAGAATGTCATATCAGGTAATAGCCAGAAGATGGCGACCGCAAAAATTTGATCAACTGATATATCAGGATCATATCACCAAAACCCTGCAAAACAGTATCACAAGCGGTCGCATATCCCATTCATATATATTTACCGGCCCACGAGGAGTCGGCAAGACTACTACTGCAAGAATTCTTGCCAAATCGCTTAACTGTATTCACGGCCCCACTCCTGAACCTTGCGGTGTTTGTGAAAATTGCAAAGAAATCACACAAGGTAACTCTTTTGATGTAATTGAAATAGATGGAGCATCAAATAACGGTGTTGATAATATCCGTGAACTGCGCGAAACCGTACACTTCGCGCCCGTCAAATCGACCTATAAGATTTACATAATTGATGAGGTACATATGCTCTCGACCGGTGCTTTTAACGCACTACTCAAAACCCTCGAAGAGCCTCCTGCGCACACTGTTTTTATTTTTGCCACCACTGAAATACACAAAGTTCCAGACACCATACTATCACGTTGTCAAAAATACTTTTTTAAAAAAATATCTCCAGATGCAATTGCAGCTCACCTCTCTTCAATAGTTAAAAAAGAAGAATGCGATGTTTCCGAATCGGCTCTTTTCGCGATTGCCCGAGCAGCCACTGGCTCCATGCGTGACGCACAATCTCTTCTGGAACAGATGATCTCATTCTCTTCACAATCACTATCAGATAGAGACATCACTTTTCTGCTTGGTATTGTGCCTGTAACAAGTTACCTATCGCTTCTTGATGCCATTGCTTCACAAAACCCAGCCTCTATTACCGAAATTAGTTCCGATCTTTATACCAGCGGTATTGATATATCAAGATATACAGGCGGCTTAAAAGAGACATTACGTGCGCTACGATTTATTAAGCATGGCATCATAGTTGACGAATCTGCCGGTTTTGCTTCAGAAGATATAAATGTTATGAAGCAGACAGCAACCAAATTTTCTGACGAAGAGATTAGCCGTTTTTTTTCTTTGCTTGAAAATCTATCCACTACTCTTCGCTACACGGAGAATGAAACTCTTTCATTTGAAATGACGCTTTTCGACATGCTTGCCGTAGTCAAAAATCCCTCATTAAGTTCTATTTTAATGAAACTTAATCAGGAAGCTGAAAAAAAAAAATCTGAAGGCCAATCTTATGAACTAAAACCTGTTGAATCTGCTCCTCTTTCTTTAAAACAGGCATGGTCTCATATTTTATTACAGATTTCGACCAAAAAAAAATATCTTTTTGAACTTATTGGTCTTCATACACACGATTTTAATATTGATAGCGTTATACTCACCCCAAAACAGAATTCAAACCAGATTAAAACAATTGACATAAACGACATTAATTTTTTACAAACAGAACTTACTAAACTTTGCCACAAAAAGATTGGGCTTATTGTACATAATACTATCACCCCTCCTCCACTGCCGGAAAAACAGATGATAAAAAATGATTCCGAAGTAGCAGCGGAAGACGCTTTAATCAATCAGGACCCTACTGTTAAAAAAATAGTTAAAATGTTTCATGGCGAAATTATAAAGCAAAAAGGAGAAAAATAATGTTAAAAGGACTTGGCGATCTTGGCAATATCATGAAGCTTCAAAAAGAGATGAAGCGCATGCAAAAAGAGATAAAGAAAAACGAAACTGAAGGCTCAAGCAGTGACGGAATGATTAAAATTACTGTTAACGGTGAATTTGAGTGCCGCAAAGTTACTGTTGATAGCATACTTCTACAATCTTCAAATGCGTCACAGGTCGAAAAAAACATACAAGAAGCCTTTACCAAAGCAGTAATCGATAATAAAAAACTGACCGAGTCAAAAATGCGTGAAATAACCGGCAACATGGATCTCGGTGCTCTTGGAAGCATGTTCTCATAATGCCTTCTCCATCAGAATACCTTGAAGCCCTTATTCAAGAACTTGGCAAACTGCCCGGCATAGGGTCTAAAAGCGCAAGCCGGGCTGCGTTTCATATTTTAGAAATGAATGAAACAGCGGTTAACCGATTGTTAAGTACCATAACAGCTCTCCGTAACAATGTTAGAGAGTGCACAATATGCGGCGGCATTTCCGATACAGATATCTGTTCAATATGCAGCAATACGGCAAGAAACCGCAGAATAATTTGCGTTGTTGAAGACAAAAAATCGGTTCTTACAATTGAGAAAACGGGAACTTTTAACGGACTTTATCATATTCTGGGAGGGGTTATTTCACCACTGGACGGAATCGGCCCTGAAAATATAAGATTTGCCGAGCTTCAACATAGATGTGAATCTGAAGATATTGAAGAAGTAATAATGGCTACTAACCCGACAATAGAAGGCGACGCCACAGTTCTCTACTGTGTTAAACTTCTTAAACCACTAAACATCAAGGTCATGCGTCTTGCAAGGGGATTGCCTGTCGGTGCTGATATTGACTTTACTGACATAGCCACTATCAGCAAGTCCATGTCAGAACGCCACGAAGTCTGATTCACTTTCTTTTTTTAGACCGTTTTTCACCTTTTTTAATTCTAACTGTACGGCTTTCCCCCTTCTTTCGTCGGTTTTTTTCACGTATGTCTATAGCTTCCTGAACATTTTTTATATTTCTAGGCTTACCTTCTATTTTAATTTTAATCGGCAAACCTTTTATTCCTAACAGTTTTTGAAGTTCTTTTTGAAAATAGCGCACAACGTCCAATCGGAACTTTGAAGCATCGTTTACAAAAAACTTAAACGTAGGCGGTGTTTGGTTCATCTGTGTCGCGAAAAAAACTTTGATATCTGATCCATATCCTGGAAGACGTCCACTATTTTTCATTTGCTCAAGTCTGCGGTTTAATACGCCCGTATCAATTCGCTTGTGAGAATCTTCAAAAAGTTCCACAGCCGAACTTAACAGTTTGTGTATTCTGACTTTCTCTTTAGCAGAAATAGAGATTACAGGGAAGTCGGCTATGCGAAAGAATCTCCTTTTAAGCTCAGCGGTGTATTCTTTAAATGTGTTAGTATCCTTGCTAACAGTATCCCATTTATTGACAGCAATTATTACCGGTTTGTTAGCCTTTACTATTTCATCAGATATTTTTTTATCTGTATCAGTCATACCGCTTTGAGCATCAATTAAATGTATTACAACATCCGAATGTTCAATTGCCCGTATTGTTCTTGTCAGCGAGTAAAATTCAACACTCTCTTTTACTTTTGAGCGCTTACGCAAACCGGCAGTATCAACTATTTCTATTTTTTTATTTTCAAAGTTAATCAACTCGTTAATTGAATCACGAGTAGTGCCTGGAACGTCTGACACAACTGACCTACCATACCCAAGAAGTGAATTAAGAAGTGTAGACTTACCCGCATTGGGTTTCCCTACAAACGATATTCGCATATCTGCGATTTGTTCTTCACCGCGATTTGCGGGAATAAAAGCAGTAATTTTATCTAAAAGAAGATCCAGATTGCTTCTACGCAATGCAGAAACCGGCAACAAGTCCGATACCCCAAGCTCATAAAAGTTGGACATATTAACCAATTGTTTTTCAGAATCCATTTTATTAACGACCATTACTGTAGGCTTATCTAGCTTACGAACAATTCTAAGAAGATCGTGATCAAACTTTTGAACAATCGGATCTTCAAACATAAGCACTATCAAATCAGCCTTTCCAAGCGCTTCATAGGCTGTAGTTAAAATTGGCTCCGATAATTCTTCATTATCTGGCAAATCTAGACCCGGAGTATCGCTGATTAAAAAAGAATGTGTTTCGGTATCAACTCGATAACTTATAACATCCCTTGTTAAACCGGGATGATCATCAACTATTGCCATCTTTTTATTAATAAGAGCATTAAACAAGGTCGATTTACCAACATTTCTTCGACCAACTATTGCAACTAATGGTTTCTTTTTAGACATATTTTTCCTCTAACTATCCATAACTCCATGGCCTCGAATTTTTTCAATCATTTTAAAACTACGCTACCAATACATTACTCTTTTTATCTCAAACATTTCCATACATTATCTAATTTATAAACCATAAAGACTATAATACCTTACAATTACGATTATTTCACAAACTTCAAAATTATATTCATACATTTAACAAATTTAACCTTATTTGGAATTACAAAACTAGTTATTACATGTTTGCGTTCTTTTGAAACCGGTCATTATGTGAAAGCGAACAAATAACAACCTTTTTATTAAAAGATCATTGAAAACCAAAGTTAACCGACAATATCAGTGAAATATTTTACAGATAAAAGCATTTTTCTGATAATTATTGTTTTTAAAAAAAATATTTTTTCTTTAGCAAATATCTTTTTCGAACTTTTTCAATCTCAACTTATTAATGATTAAATCAAAGCGTTTAACTTTTAAATCCAATTATCTTTAATTAATCTTCATTACTACAAATAATCCTTGATAAATTTATTATTAATTTTAATAATTGATTAATACTACCAAAATTCACTGTTTATCGGAATGTCTTTACCTACTATTTTCTGTCTAACAAACAGACATTCACTTTAAACTTCTTATGGAGGATTTGTTAAATGGCTGCAAAGACATCAAAACAGCTTAAAGCCGATGAAAAAAAGCAGATTGCAAAAATCAACAAACTAACTGGTGACTTAAAAAAGGAAAAAGCAAACCTTGTTAAGTTAAAGCAATCAATTAAAACTGCTGTTGCTAACGAAAAAGCAAAAGAAGCAAAACTTAAGGCAGCAAAAAAAGCAGCAAAAAAGAGCACTAAAAAAGTTTCTAAGAAAAGTGCTAAAAAAGCAGTAAAGAAATAATTATCTATTTATTTCATAACAGAAAAGAGAGTATAGACTCTCTTTTCTGCTTTCTTTCTCAAAGTCCAATTAAATCTCTTTAAAGAACCTCTTTATCTACCGACAAACTGAATATATAGTAACTTCAAATAAACACATTTTTTGGAGCTATAATTATGTTATAATCATCTTTTTAATAAAATGTTTACTAAGATTCTAAGGTAACAGATATTATCATAGACGCTAAACTGACTTTTGTACTTGACTCTAATACTTGTTTTTTTTAATTATTGCGAACTGTTACTGGTTTATTTATCTCATCCTGACATTATTCTAGCAAATTGATATAACTTATACTATTTATATCAACTATTTTAAAAAAAGTTGAAAATACTGAAATATATTTTAACTATATTATAGAAAGCAGACGAGTGAAAAATTGATTGTCAGAGGTTTAACTTACAGTGGTAAACTTTTCAGAAAGAAAAAAACGGTTTTTTGAGGAAATTGAGAGCAAACAAGAGATATTTTCTATACTCCAAGATAAATTTTCTTCGACTCCCTTAAAGATAAAATACGATATTGAAGGCAATGAGCTTTATTTGTCAGATTTTTCTCAAATAGAACTGGCATTAACCGTAACTACAACAAGCACTTATAAAATTGGTGATGACAAAATCATCATTTGCTCAGCACTTCTTGATAAGTATTTTGAAGTTGAGTTTGAAATTAAAAAAGAACTTGCTCCGGGACAATTTCGATGTCTAATTCACAGCGCGCGTCGAGCCACAACGGGTCGATCAGATATACGCTTCAAGGTTAAACCAGGTGATTTGTATGCCACAAACTTCAAGGTTTCAAAACACTCAATCGACCTTACCATGTTTAAACTGCCCACTAGCATAAAAGTGGTACTAGATCAATTTGCGGCACAAAACAAAGCAAAATTTGACTTTTTCGAGATAGGTTATTTCGATAAAAAAGATACTCTTCTCAATACAATGAAAAAAACGGGTAATTCTTTTTATATCGAAAATCTGGGCGATACCACGACATATGTTCCTGTAACTGATGAGTTTATCAACTATAAAGAACTTATGGCTGATGAAATTAATGAATATATAACACAAAACAAAGAACGTAATTTTAAATCGATCTTAATTGTACCAATTGTTTACATCACTCCAAACGAACAGTCAATTCCTTTTGCCTATATAAAAATAATGACAAAAGACCGACTGTTATCCATTGATGATTTTCTAAAAATTAAGGAGTACTCTTTTAAACTTATAGACAGAATACGTGATGCAAATACTCAATTTATAGATAAACGCCAGGCAATACTTGATATAAGCCGGGGTGGAGCGCGTCTTAAAATTGACGACCCAGAGCTAAAAAAATATTTGCTTAAAGCTAAAGGATTTATTTTTGATCTGGTATTTAAACTTCAACAGCCAATAACAATATATGGCGAGATCAAGTTCACTGGAACTGATGATAATAAAAACATTTTACTAGGATTAAGTTTTTCAGGAAATACTTCAAGAAAGAACCAGATGCAACACCTCTACTCCGTATTAAAACCCATGGAGATAAACTATAAAAAGAAACTAATCGAACAACTAAAACGTAGATAAATTATTTTTTTACCAGACTATTTTTCAATGCTTCGGCATCACTCAATCTGGCATAAAAGGGCATTAATGTCGTATAATCTTTTGTAGAATGTTTTTCTGCTATATCTTTACAATAAGCGGAAACACTATTTATATCCGGCATCAGATTATCCAGAATACGAGCCTTTTGTGATTTTTCAATAATCTTTTCTGAATACTTAACACTTCCACTTCCCAAACAAATCAAATTACTTTCTGGCTCAACTCGATCCAAAATATAATCTGGAAAGTAATCACCCTCTTCGATTAAAGTTAAGTATCCTTGTTCAGTTTTGCGATACAAAGCACCAAAAATTTTAGATTTTTTTGCATCAAAACCGACCATAATATTAGAATTCAATTCAATATCTGAACGAATCGCATAAAGCAGAGGTGATTTAACACCGACCACCGGAATATTTAATAGCTGAGAGATAGTCCTAACGGTTGTTACCGCAATTCTAACCCCCGTAAAAGACCCTGGCCCCACACCGCAAATAATATAATCCATATCCGACATTACACAACCAGATTGAGCCAAAACCTTATCAACTCTTTCAAACAGAGATAACGAGTGAACAAAACCGGTATTCATAAATGCACCGCCGAAGGTTTTACCGTTATCAACAATTATTATTTCATGCTCGCATGAAGTATCAATTATCAGGATATTCAATACGAAATCTCCTTGTAGTCTCATTCACATACTCTATATCTATGACGATCTTATCATCAGGAAGACGATCCATGGCTCGTTCTGCCCACTCAATAACGGAAACACCATCACTTTCCCAATAGTCTTCAAAACCCAACAAATCAAGTTCAGAGCTATTTTCAATTCGGTAAAGATCAAAGTGATACAGCTTAAGCTTTCCTTCATACTCCTCTACTAGGTTAAAAGTCGGTGAAGTAATTTCATCTTCAACCCCTAAGAAGCGTGCAAAATATTTAGTAAAAAGTGTTTTTCCACATCCCAAATCGCCACTAAAAGCTATAACAGAACCAGGTTTTATTTTCATTGATACTTCTTTTGCTATATTCCCAGTTTCTTCTTCGCTATTTGATATTTTTTCAATCACCATTTAATGACCTGTCAAGTTTTTCGATAAATTTCAAAAAATGTTCTGGCAATTCAGCATCAAACTCCATTCTATCACCACTAACAGGATGATCAAACCCTAAATGAACACTTGCCAATAATAAATACGGCAACCTGTACTTTTGCGAGCTTTTAGAATAGACAGAATCTCCTATGATTGGCAACCCCTCTGATGAGAGGTGAACTCGTATCTGATGGGTTCTTCCTGTAAAAATCCTAACCTTTAACAATGAGAATGTTCCGTCTTTGCAATCCCACACCTTTTTTACAGTTATTTCTGATTTAGCCAGTCGCCCCTTCGAAGAAACAGTCATTTTTTGTCTGTATTTGGGATGCCGCTCGATTTTATTTTCTATTATAAAATTGGCAATACGAGGCTTACCTTTTACTAATGCTGTATAAACTTTACTTACAGTTCTTTTCTCAAATTGAGACGATAAAGAAATATGAGCATTATCATTTTTTGCAATAACCATTAATCCCGCAGTATCTCGATCAAGCCGATGAACAATCCCCGGACGTTCTACACCGCCAATAGACGATAAGCCGTCAAGATGATATAAAAGCGCGTTAATAAGTGTATCTTTCGGTGCACCCGCACCCGGATGAACAATTAAACCTGCAGGTTTATTAATGACGGCAATATCAGAATCCTGATATACAACATCCAAAGGTATATCCTGTGGGCTTAAATCCAGCTTTTCCAACTTTGGCAAAACAAGGTCAAATACGTCATCAGCTTTAACCCGGTAGCTTGCCTTTAGAACATTACCGCCACAACTGACAAGGCCTTGATTAATTATTTTCAAAATGTAACTTCTTGAAAAATTACAAGAACAGTTGTCTGCTAAAAATTTATCAAGACGCTCAGAAATAGCGCTCTCAGAAGAGGGTATTTGTATTACTTCATTTTCCATTTTTCCGCCAGGATAACCGTATTTTATAAAATTTTTATATAACTACCATCCGGTAATTAATTCAATACGGCAAACTTGCTCCATGCATTTAAGAAGTTAGTGTCAATAAAACATTCGGGGGTAAATGTAATGATCAAGCTTTCCTCTGCCATCCTGAACATCACTCCAGCTATTGCAATCAAAAACAATAGAAGCATACGCGCACGTCTGAAATTTTTCGATACGCGAATCTGTTAATTTCTCAACAAGTTGATGAACACCTGGGTTATGTCCAACTACCATAATATGGTCATTTTTTGCCTCTTTTTTAACATAATCCAAAATTGAATCAGCCCACGCCCGATAAAGAACCTGGTCATAACGTATCTGCTCTTCCGAAAGAGCAAAAATCTCGTTCATAAGCTGAACAGTCAATTGTGATCGCAAAGCTGTCGAACAGAAAATAACAGGTGGAATTAATCCTAGATCGGATATTTTCTGGGCAATCATTCCAGAATCACTAATGCCTCGGGTTTTCAGCGGACGATCATGATCAGACAACAAATCATTTTTCCAACTTGACTTGGCATGCCTGACAAGGGACAATCTCAACATGGCTTCCTTCCATACAGATCATTAAGCAATATTACAATCATTCTAAGCAATTATTCATAAAAAATCAAGTAGAAATGAATAATGGTAACATATCATAATATTTTTAAACTAAAATTATTTTGAACAAATCCGTTAATAATTCAAATATTGCTTTACACTCTTTTTAAAGGATTCAACTTAATCATTATGAAAAAAATACACAAAAATATTTTTGAATCAGCAGCACCCTATCTAGTACTTATGCTGACATTAAATATAGTAATAATTGCCGGGCAACTCATATTTCTTTACGGCACCCTGACTTCATTTATAATTACCGTAATTTTTTTTATTTTTATTATTATTACCGCTTTTGGCCTCTATTTGCGAAAACCAAAATCTCGTATAATATTTCTGATAATTTGTAGCATCTATTCCGGAGTAGCCATTCCCTCTTCAATATTCTCAATAATAAACGGATCGACAAGACTCAAACTGTTTTTTTCAATTTACAACCTGATCTTGGCTGTTATATATTTACTTCATATTTTAATTACTACAAAACCTCAGATGCAATCGATTGATTAACTTTTTTGTTACAATATTAACAGAAAAGCCGGTCACAATCGCAACCAGCTTTATTTAATATTACAAATTCCCAGTAATCAACTATTTTTTCAACTTAACGAACTTTATAATTGTCTTACTTTAGTAACTACTTGTTTTTCCAATGTCCGTGAACATTACAAAACTCTCTAGCAACCAAAGTATCACTAAATGGCACATAAAATTCAGCCTGTGGTTTTTGCCCGGGAGCAAGATATTTTCTATTAACCCAGTCTCCATTTATAACCTCGATCCACTGGATATAATGTTCATCAGTCATTGGATGCTCTGTCGAACCTACAGTAACTCTAACACCTTCATCGATAGGTTCGATTATAGGTACATGCTTTTCGGTTGAAGAATCAGCACTTTTTTCTTCCATATAATGCATGTCTTCACCGCAACACGATAAAGTACCACCCCCAACGCTCATTAATTCAACAACATTTCCGCAAACATTACATTTGTAAACATACAATCTTTTCATAATAATTCTCCCTAATTTTTTTATTCAATAAATAACACCTCAAGTGGTTGAAAATTTATTTTAAATTTTCACCATCAAGGTTTTAATCCTAACTATTCATTTTTGACATTCTGCACAAATACCTGTAAATTCAATCATATGGTCTCTGATAATCGATTCCTTTAAAGGCGAAACAGTTTTGATATATGAGTTTATGTCTATATCCAACCATACATCTTCTACAGAATTACACTTTTCACATCGAAAATGGTAATGTTTTTCAGTATTACCATCAAAACGTGCTCCCTGCCCCGGAACCTCCAACCTAATAATCTCGCCGTTTCTAACCATCTTATCAATATTCCTGTAAACAGTCGCGATACCTACACCTGGAACACGTTTTTTAAGTATCAGATGGATCTCTTCAATAGTAGGATGAAAATTGTTTTGGGACAGAATTTTTCTGATCTCAGTTTTTTGACGGGATTTTCTTTCCATTTTCACCTCTTATGATAACAATTATCATTACCACAATTAATACAACAACTTTTTTGATTTTTTAATCAATCGTCTTCATATAGCTCATTTATCTGATCCCACGCCTCAGGAACATCCATTCTTAACCGCTGCAACAGCCCATATTCGGCAACAAAACCATTCATAGCATCTATCTTTATCTCGGCAACAGACTTATCTCGCGAAATAGCAAATTTCTTAATCTCGCTTTCAGGAAATTCAAATATATAATTCAATGCCGTAATAGCGCTTTTTTTATCCATTTCCGTAAAATGTTTCACTTCAATCAGAAATGGCGGTGAATATGAAATTCCATGAAGCCGATCGGCAATTTTCATGATGATACTACTATCATCAACTGATTCCATATTTTCTATAATACCTTTTAATTCATTATACTTGTATTCAATATCCATAACAACCTCTGTAAAAAAATCTAATATATTATCTTTTATTACTCTTTTCGCCATCAATATAAAAATAAAAATCAGATACTCTTCTTGAAAAAGTATAATCAGAAACCTCACTATTTTCAATAAAAAGATTTGCACGATCAGCTATATCTGCCAACACAGAAACAGCAGAATCATAAAGAATAGCAGCCGATTCATCTGAAATTACCAAATAATCAACTCTCAACCGTTCACCGCTTAATATGCCATCCCCGGAAACAGAAGCTGTGGTCAAATCACTATCTCTGATAATTAACTCGCCTCCACCGTCATTATTAATTACCGATCTCACAACACGACTATTTAACAACAAGACTTTGCTTTCACCAAATTCAAAATACTTATCTTTATACATCTGCTGCTTAAAACCTTCTACTAATATTTCATTTTGACTTTCATTTTTCCATATTAATTCTACAGCATTACAATCCTTAACAGTAAGATTAACGGAAGATCCTATCATAAAACCAACAGATTGTATAAAACTCTTATTTATCTCTAGATGGCCAAACAATTCATTGTTATATTCCTCAACAAATTCATTCGCTGGAATATCGGAAACCTTTTCGGCACTATCTAACACATAAAGCAGAGAAATATAAGGAGAGCGGTCAATTAAGATATCAGGTTTCGCACCAGCAGAAATTGATATATCTGAAACACTCTTATATATTTTTATTTCGGAACTATCTGACAAGATATAGTTAAGTCCATCATTTTGAACATCTATGACTTCAACACTAGCATGATCATATATTTTGCAGTATTGCACTGATCCCTCAGATGTTGTCACTTCACAATTTCTTATAACCATCCTTGAATTATCTTTTATATCCATTTCAAAAAGATTATCGTAAAACGGAGTAATTACTATTTTAGAATTATAAATTTCAAGCAAAGAATCTCCGGACAAAGTAAATGAGGATGAAACATGAATAGTGGAATTATTATATATTGCATGATCGTCACCAGATAAATATAGGTTTTCATAATTAAGCATTTGATCTGATATTACTTTATCTCTCTCTTTAATAAAGTAGACAAAAAGAACAATATCATCAAAAAAAATTGCCATTAAAAAAACAATCCATAAAAGCAGAGCTACAACTGTAAACACCAGACGTTTCACTAATCATCTCCCGTTGCCTTTACTTGAAGAAGCTATTCCTAATACTCAATAGAGTTAAGCAGATATATCATAATTGAAAATAAAGACAAAATATTTATCTTCAAAAGAGTTTTATTTGCTTTCACAAATATTTATTCATTAAAATTGGATCTTTTCTTTAACTTTATTTCGATTATTCTTACCCCTATATTACTCATGTCAATAACTTCATTTTTAATATTGTCGTAAAGCGGTTAAAGAATACAATAAAACTCCATAAATAATTATTAATTAAAAAAGAGCCGCCTGTAACCAGACGGCTCCCAATGAAAAACTCTTTTTTACAAACATAATGATAACTGTTTGAATACCTGAATAACCTGTTTCCTGATACCACGGCACTTTTGATACCAGCCCAAAGTTAGTCATTGCATTCCATATATCAAATCGAAGTTCCTTCGCAGATCAAAAGTTACCGGATTAAAATGCCGTTATAACCCCTGATCCGCTATCGTAAAAGCTGAAGAACTGTTTGAGTCTTCTGATTTGCTTGAGCCAGCATCGAAGTACCACTCTGTACAAGAACCTGATCCTTGGTAAGCTCAACCATTGTTTCAGCCATATCTGCATCACGAATACGCGATTCAGAAGCCTGAATGTTTTCATAAGCAGTCATAAGTCCTTTAGATGTAAGCTCTAAACGATTGTAATAAGCTCCAAGGTCTGCTCTCTGCTTAGATACTTTATGAAGAGCATCATCGATGATACCAATTGTTCTGTTAGCCTTATCAGCAGTTGAAAGATTTGCAAGAAACTCACCTGTTCTTTCAGTAAGACCCAAACCTTCTGATGTCATTGTTCCGATGTAAACACGCTCTCTCTGATGCATGTTTGCTCCCATATGAAACCACATAGAGGCACGAGGATTGGTTCTTGAAAAATCTCCAAGAAGAAGTTTAAACTTGTTAAACTCTGCTTGTGAAGCAATCCGGTCAACTTCATCAATAAGAGCAGAAACTTCTACCTGAATAAGCTGACGGTCATTATCAGTATAAATACCGTTTGACGACTGAACAGCCAGAACTCGAATACGCTGCAAAATTGAAGCACTTTGATCAAGATATCCCTCTGCAGTCTGAACA
>ERZ795053.4458-NODE-4458-length-15155-cov-13.504768_pt1 | contig 15155 bp, 16 predicted proteins | sample MGYA00375137_ERZ795053 | MGnify/ENA primary metagenome ERZ795053 (study PRJEB30182, sample SAMN05720284) | activated sludge metagenome | isolation source: Anaerobic digester | place: Hong Kong | collected 2014-12-17 ... | reverse complement strand
TGTAATGCACATTGTGCAAGCACAAATGAACAAAATATGGGTGTTTCGTCTGTTCGGTTAAAGAGCATTAAGAATGTAATCGTAATATTTTGACTATCATAATACTAAATATTTTTAAGGATGAAACCAACACTTATTATTCTTGCTGCCGGAATGGGCAGCCGTTATGGGGGACTAAAACAAGTTGACGGTTTGGGACCTAATGGCGAAACCATTATTGATTATTCGGTTTACGATGCCTTTCGTGCGGGATTCGGAAAGGTTGTTTTTGTGATTAGAAAAAGTATCGAAAAAGATTTTCTTGAGGTATTTGGTAATAGATTCAATAAGGATGTTCACTTCGAAATAGCATACCAAGAATTGGATATGTTGCCTGCAAATTTTGCTTGTCCGAAGGATAGAACAAAACCATGGGGAACCGCTCATGCTGTTTGGGTTGCCCGCAAAAAGGTTAATGAACCTTTTGCCGTAATAAATGCCGATGATTTTTACGGGTACGATACATTTCGTGTTTTAGCACAGGAGCTGTCCAAGCCCAATCTTCCCGAAGGGAGTTACTTTATGGTGGGCTTTAAATTGGGAAAAACGCTTTCGGAAGAAGGCTTCGTTTCTCGAGGTGTTTGCACAACCAATAGTCAAATGCTTTTGCAGAATGTTGTTGAACACACCCAAATAGAAAGGATAAACGGAAAAGTTTGCTTTAAAAACGAAGAAGGAAAATTAGTTGAACTTGATGAAAATCTACAGGTATCTATGAATTTCTGGGGATTTACACCCGACTTCTTTAATTATACGGAAAGTTTAATGATAAACTTTTTTGAAAATTCCATTGAAAATCCTAAGGCTGAATTCTACATTCCTTCGGTTGTTAATAAGGCTATTCAGGAAGGAAAGGCGACTTGCAAGGTGCTTTCTACAAACTCGGCGTGGTTTGGAGTAACTTATCCGGGCGATCGGCAAATGGTTGTCGATCAGTTGCAGAAACTAGTCAGTAGTGGAGTTTACCCCAGTCCGCTTTGGAACCGATAAAGTTGTATATGTATAGTTTTTGCTGAGTTGTTTTTTTTGACTGCTTTGTTCAGGATTGATATTTTTGTTAGTAAACCTAAAACCAAACATTATGTCGTTCGAAACCATTGATTATGTAGTTTTTATAGCCTATGCAGTTGTTATTGTAGGGCTTGGCTTGTGGATTTCGTTTAGAAAACGCGATTCGGAAACAAACTCTGGCGATTATTTTCTGGCTGGTCGTGCTTTACCATGGTGGGCAATTGGCGCATCTTTAATAGCATCAAACATTTCTGCAGAACAGTTTATTGGCATGTCCGGATCGGGCTTTGCCATAGGAATGGGAATTGCTTCGTATGAGTGGATGGCTGCATTAACGCTAATTGTAGTTGCCATATTTTTTCTTCCGATATTCTTGGAGAAAAAAATATTTACAATGCCCCAGTTCTTGGAAATGCGTTTCGATAAGCGAGTTAAAACGGTAATGGCCATATTTTGGCTGCTCGTTTTCATTTTTGTAAACCTTACATCTATAATTTACCTCGGAGCACTTGCCATTCAGAAAATTATGGGTGTTCCCATGATATTTGGAATTTTAGGCCTAGCAATTTTTGCCGCGGCATATTCTATTTATGGCGGCTTAAAAGCTGTTGCATGGACCGATGTTGTTCAGGTTGTATTTTTGGTTGGTGGCGGTTTGGTAACCACTTATTTTGCGCTTAACTATTTAAGTGAAGGTCATGGCTTTTTTGCCGGTTTTAAAACGCTGCTACAGCAAGTTCCCGAAAAGTTCGATATGATCATACAAAAGGGAACTCTCATGATTCCCGATGGAAAAGGCGGGGTAAAAGATGCTTATCTCGATTTACCCGGAATAAGTGTTTTAATCGGAGGTATGTGGGTTGCAAATCTTTACTATTGGGGTTGTAATCAATATATTATACAACGTGCACTGGCTGCAAAAAGCGTAAAGGAAGCGCAAAGTGGATTAGTATTTGCTTCTTTTCTAAAAATTTTAATTCCATTAATTGTTGTTATTCCTGGTATTGTTGCCTTTGCTCTTCATGCCGATATTGCCAAATCCGATGAAGCTTATCCATGGCTTTTGCACAATTTTGTTCCTGCTGGTGTTAAAGGATTGGCTTTTGCCGCATTGGCCGCTGCAATTGTAAGTTCGTTGGCATCTATGATGAACAGTGTTTCAACCATTTTCACTATGGATATTTATAGGGAATTTATCGACAAAAAAGCATCGGAGCATAAGCTTGTTAGCGTAGGACGAATTGCTGCTCTTTTTGCGTTAATTATTGCTGTTATTATTGCACCGAAATTGTCTAATCTTGATCAGGCTTTTCAGTATATACAGGAATTTACGGGTTTTATAAGCCCAGGTGCTTTGGCTATATTCCTGGCAGGCTTTTTCTATAAAAAGGCAACGGCAAATGGGGCGTTAGCATCGGCTGTAGGAACCTTTGTTTTTTCGGTATTGTTTAAAATTATAACTCCAAGTTTGCCTTTTATCGATAGAATGGGTATTGTTTTCTTAATCTGTTTGGCTATAATATGGCTGTTTGCAAAAATCGAAGGTAATAAGGTTCAGGCAAAAAGTATTACAATCTCTAAGAAATTGTTTGAAACCAGTAAAGGGTTTAAAATTGCAGCAACCATTGTTGTTGTTATACTAATATTTTTATATGCTATTTGGTGGTAATTGAAAACTGACAGAAGAAAAGGTCGTTAAAATTAACGACCTTTTTTATTATAATTTTAGACACAAAAAGTTCTTCTTTCATCAATAATTGCTTTTAATCAATCCAAATAATTTGACTTGAAATATTATTGTTCATACATTTGTTTAAATTAATTAAATTTTTTGATTATGAGCAAAATAACAAACGGAGGCAAACTACTAGGATTGGTTGTGGCTCTATTTTTATCAATCTCCTGTCAAAAGCAGGACGATCAGGTTGTGGCGCCCTTATCAGCCATAGACACAAAGGAAGTTTCAATGAAAGCAATGGCTCCAAACGAAAGCGATTTTTGCGGAACGCCAACTGTGGTAATGCTTACGGCTGGGCAATACATCAATGCTGGTACTGTTACTGTTGGTAACGATGCCGATTATCTATACGTTACCTATTCTTCATCGAATGGTTATTTAATTTCGGAAACACATCTTTATGTTGGCAATTTAAGTGGTATTCCTTTAAACAAAAAGGGCAATCCGCAAATTGGACATTTTCCTTATGGGGAAACGTTTAGTAATCCTGTAAGCGAAATTACCTATCAATTTAACTTATCCGATTTCGAAGATTGCTTTGTAATTGCAGCACATGCCGTTGTTGTAAAATTCGATGGAGACAGTATTGTAGATCAGCAAACCGCTTGGGGTGCAGGTAATCAGTTTAATGAGAGTGGAAGTTGGGCAATGTACTTTGAGTACTGTAAGCAGGAATGTTCCGATGATCCCGGAACTGTGTTTGTTCAAGAAACCGCCTTTGCTTTTGGAGACGAATACGCTACTTGCTTTTTGGAATGGGGTTTTAATCGTTGGGGTTGGTCAAATGCAGTAACCGAAGGTGATTACAATTTTGAAATTTGGGCTGCAGCGGGACAATGCGATACCGATAAAGGAACTCTTGTTGGAACTCTTTTTGTTAGTTATCACAATGGAGTTGCTGTGGTTTCCTATTCGATGCTAAACGGCTTTATTATGTTGGAAAACCATTTGTACGTGGGGATGGAAAGGTTACCATTAAATAATGGTTCAGAAACAGTTGCTCCCGGACAGTACCCAATAGTCGTAGATGGAATTTCAAGCACGAGTACTACATATACAGTCGAAAATTTGTCGGGATTAATATATATTGTTGCACATGCTGTTGTTGAGTGGGAGGAAGCTGGAACTCCCCAGATGTAATTCAAGAATGCTTAAAAAGAGCCGCAACATAGCGGCTCTTTTTAGGACTAATACTTTGCTGTAGAAGATTGGCTAAAATATTTAATTTCTTTTCCTAAAATATCGGATAGCAAAATGTCGGCAAGCCTACTTGTTCCAAGTCGGAACAATTTGGGGTAAAGCCATTCCTGCCCTAATATTTTTTCTACTATAGAGTAAAATACAATTGCATCGTACGATGTGGAAACTCCGCCTGCTGGCTTAATTCCAATCTTTTTCCCTGTTTTTTCGTAATATTCTTTAATGGCTTCGCACATTACATAAACAGCCTCAGGTGTTGCGGCCGGTTCCATTTTTCCTGTGGATGTTTTAATAAAATCGGCACCCGCTTCCATTGCAAGGAACGAGGCAAGTTTTATATCGCTGAGGCTAGGAAGTGCTCCTGTTTCCAAAATTACTTTCACTTGCTTGTCGTCGGCAACTTCTTTTATTTGCTGTAATTCACTAAATACAGTATAATAATCACCTTCCAAAAACGAACCAACAGAAATTACTACGTCTATTTCGTCGGCTCCCTCTTCTATGGTCATTTGACATTCGGAAAGTTTAATGTCTATAAACGTTTGGGAAGAAGGGAACCCAGCAGAAACAGATGCTATCTTAACATTATCTGCGGTTAAATTTTCTTTAATTACTGGGACAAGCGAAGGATAAACGCAAATTGCAGCCACATTAGGCATTCCCGGGAAATCGGAAGGGAATTTGCTAACTCTGTCGGCAAACTGTTTTCCGGTCTTATAATTATCGGTTGTATGTAATGTGGTTAAATCGATAATGCTAAAACACTTTTTGAGGATTTCAACATCGTTTTTTCTAGCGTTAGCAATATCGGCTATTTGATTTAGAGCCTTTTTAACTTGAAGTTCATCTACGTCAAGATTAAATTTTTCTTCAAACGAAAGTTCTTCCATGATTGTTAAATTGATGTTTTGCTTTATGCTCCAAATTTACAATAATTTGGAATTATTCTTATGTCTCTCGGAGTCTCTGTTTGTCTTTTTTTCTAAATTTTTGACAAAGGCTTGGGATAAATCAACACCAGTTTGGTTTGCAATGCAAATTAAAACAAACAGGACATCGGCTATTTCGTCGGCAATAGGTTTGGCCTCTTCCTTGTTTTTAAACGATTGCTCTCCATAGTATCGCGCCATGAGCCTTGCTAATTCACCTACTTCTTCAGTTAATAGCACCATATTGGTCAATTCGTTAAAATAGCGAACGCCATATCTTTTTATCCAGTCATCAACTATTCGTTGTACGTTGTTAAGCGTTAATTCGGAGTTTTCCACTATTCTTTGTTTTTAGAATCAATAATTATAGTTACAGGACCATCGTTTACGAGAGAAACAGACATCTTCGCACCGAATATCCCTGAGAAAACAGGCTTTCCTAATTCTTGTTCCAAAATACTTTTAAATATTTCGTAAAGAGGTATAGAAATTTCGGGTGGAGCTGCTTTTACATACGAAGGGCGATTACCTTTTTTTGTTTTGGCATGTAGAGTAAATTGGCTAACAAGTAAAATGTCGCCGTTAATTTCGGAAATGCTAAGATTCATAACACCATCTCGGTCGTCGAAAATTCTAAGTTTTACTATTTTGGCGGCAATCCATTCTAAATCCTCTTTAGTGTCGGAACTTTCAAATCCGGCAAGAATCAGCAAACCCTTGTTTATTGCTCCGGTCGTTTTTTTGTCAACTTCGACGTTGGCTTTTGTCACTCGCTGAATAACTACTCGCATAATTTACTGTATAATAGAACATTTATTGCTTAATGCTGTTTTTATATTTAAACATTAATACAATAATCGATGAAGAACACAAAGTTAATATTAATTGCAATTACGTTCATACTATCTTATAGCGTAAAAGCGCAGGAAATGACAGTAAGTTTATCCGAATCGGCTGTGAAATGGAATGCCAAAAAGATAACGGGTGAACATTTTGGGACAGTAGCACTAAAAGCAGGCTCTTTAATTGTTAGCAACAATGCCATTATTGATGGTTCGTTTACCATAGACATGAATAGTATTGTTTGTTCAGATTTGGAAGACCCAGAGTGGAATAAGAAACTTGTTGGGCATTTGAAATCCGACGATTTTTTTGGAGTAGAAAAATACCCTGTTGTGTTTTTGAAGAATGTGAAATCTGGCAAGTTTAAAGAAAACAGAGCAAAAGTAACTGCCGATTTAACAATAAAAGGAACAACCCATCCTATTTCGTTTGATGTTCTAAGGAGTGGTAAGTATTACACAACGATTATTAAAGTTGATAGAACTCAATTTAACGTAAGATACGGTTCTGGAAAATTTTTCGATAATTTGGGCGATAATATGATTGACGACGTTTTTACAGTTGAGGTGAAGTTAAAAATGAATTAACCATGTCAAAAAGTTACATTCATAATATATTCTAAAAATCGGTATATCAACGGAAGCGTAAAAATGCTTAAAACGGTGGTTACAAAAAGGTTTCCTGCAGCAAGTTTATACTCTCCGTTGTACCTTCGAGACATAACAACCACAATTGTTTGGCAAGGCATAGCGGCTTCCATTATCAGAACAGAAAATGCCGTTGTCGATACCTGAACACCTAATAACTCTAAGGCAAATTTGTAGGTAAGTGCAAGCAATATAGGAATCAATAGTAACTTGGTAAAACTTATAACATAAATACTAGTTGTTTTAAACGAATTTTTTATGCTCATACCAGCGAGTAAGGCCCCAATGTAAACCATGGATAATGGGCTTGTAACTTTGCCAAGACCGTTTAAGCCATCAACAATATAACCTGGAATTTTTACTTTGCACATCATCAAAGTAAATCCCAAAATTAGGGCTATAGTATTTATGTTGAAAAGGCGTTTTATTCTGCCTTTTTGGTTACCGGAACTTAGCCGATATATGCCATAGGTATAAGTAATGGAATTTGATGCGAGTTGGTATGCTGCTGCGTAAAAGACACCTAATCCACCGGGAAAAAGAGCATCGAGTAAAGGATATCCTAAAAAGACGATATTTCCGAACATTGTGTGCAGGGTGTGTACCGTTGTTTCGGAAGGATTTAGTTTTAGGGTCCTTGACGAAATAGTACCAATTAAAAACATTATTAAAAGATTAACATAAGCAAGGCAAAATACAGCTACCCCGTTTAGCATCATTTCTGCATTATAATCGAGTTTTAAAAATGTTGTGAGAATAAGAGCCGGCAGAGTTATATCGATAATAACCCTTGAAAGGACATCATTTCCTTCTTCTGAAATTACCTTTGCTTTTTTAGCAATTACGCCAATAAGCATTAGTAATCCGAATATCAAAATTTGATGAATAATTATACTCGACCCCATAATTTTAAGGCTATCTAATATACAAAGGTAAACAATATGAATTTACTGTATTAAACTTTTATACTGATAGATGTTGACTTTCGTGCCAACAATTTGTAATTTCGTTTAATAAAACATGTTATTTGGTAAAAAATTATTGCGCAAAAAATATTTAGAACGTTTTTTTAATTAAAAAAATAAGTAAAATTGCAACTGTAACACATTAAATTAAACAAATTGTCTAACTAAAATTATGGAGAATTAATTAAACACCTCTCGTGATGAAATCAAAGAAAGATTTTCGGAAACCCGTAAAGAACGGATCTTACGATTCCGACGAGTTGAAAAGAGCGAAGAAACTTAAACCTGTTAAAAAGGAAAAAAATGTAAGACGTTCGCTTTACGATGAAATTGATGAGTTTGAAGACCTTGAGGATTTCGATGACTCTGTTTTGGAAGATAACCTTTATGATGATGCCTATGAAGAAGAAGATGAAGAAGACTACTAAATGATTAAAATTAAAATATGAAAGGCTGCCTTTGAGCAGCCTATTTTTTATTCGCGAACAACGCTTTTATCTTTTACATAAACCGGACGCTCAATAGCTTGATCGAGCGATATTAAAGTTTCCGTTTTTGAAATTCCTGGAATATTTTGAATTGTGTTTACCAGAACATCCATAAGATGTTCGTTATCGCGGCAGAAAATTTTTATAAGCAAAGCATGTTCTCCGGTAATAAAATGACATTCAACAACTTCTGGCATTAATTTTAATTCCTCAATTACACCGGAATACTGATTTGTGGATACTAATTGCACTCCAACAAATGCACATACATCAAAACCTAAAGCTTTAGGCTTTACAATCATTCTTGAACCGGCAATTATTCCAGCCTCTTCCATTTTTTTTACACGCTGATGAATTGCTGCTCCCGAAATACCACATTCACGGGCAATTTCAAGAAAAGGCATTCGAGCGTTTTTTACCAGATACGATAGAATCTTTTGGTCTATAGCATCAACTTTGTACTTGTCTGACATTGAACGTTACAATTTGAAATATTTTAACGTATAAATATAACACTTTATAGTTATATTACACTATTTAGCATCAATTTTTTAATGCTTTACTTTATTGTGAGATAAAAGAGTAACCGTTCTCTTATTAAACAGTTGATGATTAAAAGATATAGGATGCTTTTAAAGTAATACTTTCGAATAGATCACCTTACTATCGTTATCGTCGTAAAAATTTTCCAAAACGGCTTCCTCTTTATACCCATTGTTTAGGTAAAATTTCCGAGTAGGTAAGTATAGTTGAGTAGATGAGGTTTCGATATAAATACGCTTCCCGTTCAGTTCAGAAATTTTTTTTTCGGTTTTTTGTAAAACCAACTTGCCAATTCCCAACCCTCTATAACTGTTAAGCGTTGCAATCCAGTATAAATCGAAGCTGCTTTTAGTACAAGGCGTTTTCCCAAAACAAGCGTAAGCAACAGGTTGCCCATGTAATTCTGCAAAAATGAACTCATAACCGCTTTCATCACCTTTGATAAGTGCTTCTTCGACAAGCTCTACGGCAACAGGAATTTCGTACGGTTTAAAAAAGTTTGTTGATGATACGATTTCTTTAACCGCTTCTTTGTCAGAATCCTGTACGTTATGGCGGAATGTTAAATCTTCTAGTTTCATGGTATTTTACTTGTTGTTAGCGGAGAGCATCTTCGACAATTCGTTTTACCATTGCCGTAGTGCCAATTCCTTCTTGTTCACATGCTGCAATAAAACCGCTATCCGGCGAAATACAAGGATTGGCGTTTACCTCGAGTATGTAAGGATTATTGTTATTATCTATTCTGAAATCAACTCTTACATATCCTCGTAAATTCAAAGTTTCCCATGTTTTAATGCAAATATCCTTTAACGAATTAAGAAGTTCGCCATCTTTTGCTTCAAAGGAAAATGTTCGTTGTGTGTGTTGATACTCGAACGACTCTTCGTTCCACTTGGCCGTGTATCCAACAACTTTTGGCTTGTTATTTGGATAATCGATAAATTGAATTTCGGCGGGATGCAAAACCTGAGGACCGTTTTTCGAAGCAAGAATCGATATGTTAAATTCTCTTCCGTCGATGAATTCTTCAATGTAGTAAGATTCGCTGTTTAATTGGCGAAGGCTGTCAATCATCTTTTTGTTATTCCAATCGAACACCGAACTTTCGTCAAGATCTAACGATCCTTCCTCCCAAATTGGTTTTAGTATGTATTTTTTGCTTTTTTCAGGAACGAATGAGGTTGGTCTAAACCACTTAGATGTAGGTAGCCCTGCCGATAAGAGCATTTTTTTTGCTAAAACCTTATTGGTTGTTATATAAATTGCATCGGTATGTGAGCCTGTGTAAGGAATACCAAGAGTATCTAACAACGCGGGAGAAAAGTGTAATAAGCGACCTTTGTTGTTAATAGATTCAACTAAATTGAAAATTAAATCAGGATTAACTTCTTTAATTTTTTTTACACCCTTTTTCAAATTTAGTGAAAGAGGAACGGCAATTGGTTCGTAGTTAAGTTCGGTAAGCGCATACGACACTAATTCAACTTGGTCTAAAACGTCTTTTTCATCGGCTTTCGCATTCTTAGAAAGCTTGTTAAATAGAATTATTGCCTTTTTATTCATTGGTGACCGTGTTTAACTTTAACCGTTTTAAAGCCGATGTAACTATTTCGCTAATTAGTTGTGTGTAACTATAGCCTGCTTTATAAGCCAATATTGGCAAATCGGAATATACATAGTTTAGTCCTGCAAGAGGATTAACTTCTATAAAGTTTGGCACACCATTTTTATCCATTCTCAAGTCAACGCGCCCGGCATCTTTACATCCAAGAACTCTCCATGCATCTAACGCCACTTTATAGCATTGCTGTGTAACAGTATCTTCGGGAACGGTGTATTCTACACGGTTTACATAGTTTTCTTTTACGAACATAGAGTAAATTGTATCGGCCGATTTATCCGTAATGCTAATTTCCATTATTCCAACAGGATAACTTGTGCTGCCGGTTCCAACTATGCCAACCGTGAATTCTCGACCTGGAAGAAATTCTTCAACTAAAACGGGCTGATTAAATTTTTGAAGCAATTCGCTTACAATAGCCAAAAGTTCTGCTTTAGAACGAACAAGCGATTTGTTGGTTATTCCCTTTCCCGTTCCCTCAGCGGCGGGTTTCACAAATAGAGGATAGTTTAGTTCAACATTTTCAACCTCCGATATTGTATTTATTGTTACAAAAGGGGCGGTAGGAATACCGTTATCCCTGATAACGTGCTTAGTTAATCCTTTATGTAACGTTAGGCTCAGTACAAGGGGATCGGAAAAAATATACGGAATTTTGTAGGCATCAAGGATTGCCGGAACTTGGGCTTCCCGACCAACTCCATATAACCCTTCGGCAATATTGAATACCAAGTCCCATTTTTTACCGTTACTTATAGCCGATACAAGCTCGTAAACATTTCCAATACGCTCGGTTTCGAATCCCAATTCGTGAAGTGCTTTTTCGATACCTTCAATTGTGCTTTCCGAATCGAATTCGGCTACCTCTTCCTGGCTAAAACCATTTTTAAGGTAAGTGCTTTTAAGATCGTATGTTAGACCGATTACCATTTTCTGTGTTCGATAAATGTTTAAATGACGTATGTGTTGAAACAAATCCTTTAAAAAAGTTGCGTGCGTTTACTCCAATGCTTGTGCTTCTGTATCCGCCCTCCTGTATAAATAAAGTTGGCAAGTTTAGTGAACCTATAATTGCCCCGTTTTCGAAAAAATCGGAAAAGTTAAGCGTCCAACTTCCGGTAGGATCGCCTTTGGCAATATCCAAGCCTAAAGCAACAACTAAAAATTGGGGTTTAAACGATTTTATTTTTGATATGGCAGCGTTAAGTGCTTTTCGGTACTCAACTCCTATTACATTTTCGGGGAGCGGAATGTTAACATTGTATCCAAAGCCTAAGCCTTCGCCTTTTTCGTTTTCGTATCCAGAGAAGTAGGGGTAAGCAAACGATGGATGCCCGTGTATTGATATGGTAAGCACATCGTTGCGGGAGTAAAAAATATCCTGTTCCCCATTTCCGTGATGATAGTCGATATCGAGAATTGCAACCTTTCCGTAATCGGCCATCATGTTTGCTGCAATGGCACAATTATTAAAGTAGCAAAAGCCCCCAAAAACTTTTTTTTCGGCATGATGTCCCGGAGGACGAATTAGTGCATAGGCCGCAGGCATTCCTTCTAAAACACTTTCAGCAGCAGTTAGCGAGCAATCTACTCCTCGTTTTGCGGCTAAAAAAGCATTTTGAGTGATTGGCGTAAAAGTATCTATACAGTAGTAACCGGCAGCGTAAGTTTTATCCTTTGGAGGACGGTTAGCATTTCGTATTGGGAAAACGTAGGGATATAGTGAATCTGTTGGAGATATGAGTTTACAAACATTTTTAAGGTAGTTGTATAATGCCGGACTGTGAACTTCTTTAATAAAATGTTCGGGAAAAGCCTTTGGCTCAACTTCAAAAAAGTAATTAGTCTTGTCTAATTCCTTTTTAATGCTTTTAATACGAACGGGGGCTTCAACGTATCCCCTTTCTCTTACGTGGTGAATGGTATGTTTATCGTTAACAACAAGCGTAATAGAGTTTTTTTGAGAATTCGACTTGAGAATACTCTTTTTCTCCCGCTTAATGTAAAGAAAATCCCTTTGGACTACAGGCCCTTCAGAAATAGACTTAACCACCATGTCGATGTAGGAATAAGGGCACAAATCGGAGTATTTTCGTTCGAGTATCGCAAGAACGATTTTTTTTAAGTGCTTTCCGGTTAAAGGGGTTTCGTTTCCAAGATTATCGAAAACAAGGTAAGGAGGACAATCGTCGGATTCGGACAAAGGTGTTTCGTACTTTGTGTTTATTATTGGACGTGCTCCAAATTGTTCGTAAAACTTTAAACGCTTTTTATTTTCTTCTAAAAGGTTACTTAACTTGCATAACTCCGGCGTATCGGGTAAACATTCAAAAAATAAACCGGCAGCATGTAAGTTAATGCTTTCGTCTCGTACTTTTAGATATAAAGCACTCCCAATGCCACCGGACGTAACATCCTTCCTCGTTGCAATGTAATCGAGGAAACAAAAATTTACGTCTGGGGCATAAAAAAGCAGTGCAAAACCTTTAACAGCTCCGTTAAGGTCATCGGCAACAAAAAGCTTAGTGGCAAACTTGTACTTTAACGGGTTTACCAATTGATCTGGAATTTGATCAAACTTTTTTACATCAACGGCGGCAAAGTGCGATTTTAAAATATCCTTTACCTGTTCTATTGCCCATTTGTCCTTAGGAAAAGAGTCGCTAAGTACCTGACGTATGCGAAACATAACGTTGAAAATTATGCTTTAAGCATAGTCGGGGTAGTAGAATGTTTTATCCTCATAATTTTTAAGGATGACTCTTCCTTTTTCGTCCCTTCCCTGATAGTATTCCGGCAGCAAAGGTATTTTTCCGCCACCACCAGGAGCATCAATAACATAATGGGGAATAGCATATCCCGATGTCCAACCTCTTAACCCTTTTATTATTTCCAGTCCTTTTTCAACAGGGGTTCTAAAATGTGCCGAACCCGGTATAGGATCGCATTGATAAAGGTAGTAAGGACGAACACGTATTTTCAACAATCCTTGCATAAGTTTTAGCATGGTTTCCACGTTGTCGTTTATGCCTTTAAGTAAGACTGTTTGGCTGCCTAATGGAATACCTGCATTTGCTAAACGGGTGCAAGCTTCGCCAACTTCAGGCGTTAGTTCGTCAGGATGTGTAAAGTGTATGCTAATAAATAATGGATGATATTTTTTAAGAACGTTGGTCAACTCGGTTGTTATACGTTGAGGTAGAACTACTGGAGCCTTTGTTCCGATACGAATTATTTCGACATGGCTAATAGCCCTTAATCGGGAAAGCAGATACTCTATTCTGCTGGTTGGTAGTGTAAGCGGATCCCCTCCTGATATTAATACATCGCGAACTTCTTTATGATTTTTGATGTACTCTATTGCTTGATCCCAAGCTGAAGTTCCAAAATGAACCTTATCCTTGGCTACCATGTGCGAACGAGTACAGTATCGGCAGTAAGTTGAGCAAACTCCGGTTGCTAAAAATAGCACTCTATCCGGATAACGATGTACAATACACGGAACTGGGCTACAAAGTTCCTCGCTTAAAGGATCGGACTCTTCACCTTCGGAAAGAATTGTTTCGGCAAGCGAAGGGATAACACTTTTACGAATTGCTTGTTCAGGATTTTTTGCATCTAGCAAACTAGCATAGTATGGGGTAATACGAAGAGGTAAAGAATCATTTTCCTCAAAAAGAGGTTGTTGTTCGTTTGTCCCGAGATGTAAAAGTTGCTTTAATGCTTTTAAGGAGGTAATTCCGTTTTTAAACTGCCACTGCCACGAATTCCAATCGTTTAAGGAGATGTTAGGATAATTTTTAGCGATAAAGTCTAAACTACGATCGGAAATTGGAAATTTAAGAGAGGCGTCTAACCAATTATTTATTGGTTCTGTTGATAATAATCCGCTTTGAGATAAAGTGTTCTTAATAAGCGGAGGATCATCATCATCGATTGAAACTTCGTTTTTTACTAAAACGGTCGTTTCGTTTTGATTTTTATTCATTTTAACTTTCAGATAGTTAATTGTTTACAATCGAAATATTTAAATTAAATTTATTGCAATTATACGTCTTTTTAATACCACTTGTTGTGTAATGACAAAAAAAATTGGGATTATTAGAAAAAAATTTTTTTGAGTAACTTATTTTGAACTATTGTTCAGATAATCAATAAAATAAAAAAGGTCAAAATTTTTATTTTTTGACCTTTTTTAAGACATATTAGTTGTAACTATTACTTAAAACCAATAAGAACTGAGCGCTGTGCACTGTCTTTTTGCATGTCTGTCATGCTTTTTTTAGTATAAATGTTCTTTTCCCATCCGCCGTACATTGGGTTAGGAAGAATAATAAACCTTTTACCAAATTCACTTTTATACTGATTTACTAAACCACAGTCCCAATCGTCTTCACGACTTTCGAATACTTCGGTAAAATCGGCTAAATTATCGCCAACAAGCATAACAATGTCGTAATTTTCCATCACCTTTTCTCTTCTTTCCTTCTTGCTGCTGGTGTTTTCTTTAAGTAGAAAGTGATCGGGAGTAGCAAACGCAAATCCTAAGGAATCAAGGTTGCGTACCGTTACGTCAAGTTCGGATGTACTTCGGTTTGAAATGTAAAAAAGTTGTACTCCAAGAGAATCGCAAAGCAAGCTAAACTCTTTCGCTCCGGGAAGAGCCTCGGCTTTTGCCAGTTTAGTCCATTCGTTCCAAAAATCCGAGGAGAAAGGTTTATTGTCAATTATTTCCTGTGCCTGAAACGGAACATTATTTAGCATGGTTTCGTCAATGTCCACTACAACCGCTTTAGGCCTTTTAGTTTTTTGCTTTGCAAAAAGTTTTAAGTTTTCCGAGGCAATATTAAATCCCTGAAGGTATAGCGCCTTCATTTCAGGAGAATGCTGATACCAAATTGTGGCATATATTAGGTAATCTTGGTTTTGAGTCTTTTCGTCTGTTTTCGTATTGCACGATGTAATAAGGATAATTCCTAGTGTTACGGCAAAAATGCTGTTAAATATTTTTCTCATCTTAATTAAAATTTATGTGAAATAAGCAAGTTGTTTTTAACGATTTGTTGCAAAATTAACCAAGAAAAATCAAATAGATAGAAAAAATGTAACAATGAATGGAACTAAAATG
>ERZ795053.4456-NODE-4456-length-15163-cov-8.368546_pt1 | contig 15163 bp, 11 predicted proteins | sample MGYA00375137_ERZ795053 | MGnify/ENA primary metagenome ERZ795053 (study PRJEB30182, sample SAMN05720284) | activated sludge metagenome | isolation source: Anaerobic digester | place: Hong Kong | collected 2014-12-17 ... | reverse complement strand
TGGACGGGGCGGACGAGGCGTGGGACGCGGAGGAGCGGCACCAGCGCGAGGTGCTCTCGCTGGTGGGGAGGAGGTTCGCGATTGGGATGGGATCGAACGAGTCTCGCCATGCCGTTGGTACTCTTTGCCTCATCGCGCGCTGCGGGGCACGCGCGGACACAAGAGTGCGGGCCCTATCTGCAGTTCCCTATCTCCAGTCTCAGTGCCGTGATCCAGAGTCGCTCGAGGACTTCGGCGCCGCCATCTCGTCCTTAGAGGATGAATCCCTGCAGCCGTATGAGCGACTCCACCTAGCCATGGCCAAGGCGTGGTACCTCGCACAGACGTTCCGTCTGGATGAAGCACTAATTGTGATCGCCGAGGGTATGGCGGTTGCGGACCGGGAAGGCATCCGGTCTTCCATCGCTTTTCGGCTAACGATTGGCAAGGGCGCGCTCCTACTGGCGAAGGGTCGTTACGGTGCTGCGCAAGGCGCCCTCGCCGACGCTCAAGCTCTGAGCGAACGCTTGGACAACCCTGTTCATCACGCGACCTGTGCTGCGGCATTGGCGATAGCATCAGGAAGAGCTGGCCACCCCGAAGGCCAGCTTCGCTGGGCCCGGAAAGCACTAAGGTGTCTTCCGAAAGAGGACTACAGCATTCTCGCGCTTTCCGCGCTCAACGAGCTGGGGTCCGCCCTGTTGGCAAAGGGAGACCTGGAGGGGGCACGAGACGTTGTGGTTGGGCTTGGAGCGCGGTGTGCGGGAGGTTGCCCGCCATGGGCCGTTCAGGCATCGCTGCTTTTTCGAGCTGACCTCAGTTGGCTCATTGGAGACCGACGTGATGCACGGTCACTCGCACAACAAGCGATCATCCTGAGTGAAGGAGCGCCGCTGATCCCGGACGTGAGCGGGGCGTACTCCCGCTGGACTTCCCTACTCGCTGAAGAGGCCGACGGAGCACAAGAGGCGCTACACATCTTGACCTCGGGACCGCTCTCAACCCGAGCGCTGCACCACAAGGACCAGATCGAATGGCTTGCCGCGGTAGTCCACTTGAAGCGTTTAGTCGGTAGAGACTTGGAGCCCGAACTCAGCGCGCTGACCGCGACCGTTTCCGAAACTACGGCGGCAGTTCGTGCTAGGCTTACGCAACTCGGATTCAGCCGGGGACTTGCAGCGCAATAGCCCTATTGCACGTCCCCAGCCGCGCGGAACGGAGGGGTCGCGCTCCGCAGGCTACGCGAGTTCCCCCCATGTCGGGACCTAGAGCGTGACTGCGGCAAGTACTCGGGAATCGAGGACGGGTCTGCGATCAATCGACGGACGGTAACGGAATTGACGGTAAGCTCCACGAGCGTCTCGTCGAACTGGGTGTTCCGGCCCTTGTTGAGCTCAGAAAGCACCACCTCGAGCGGAAGGGCATTTCGGTAAGGACGATTCGTCGTCATCGCGTCGATGGTGTCCGCAATGGCGATGATTCGAGCGCCCAGGGGAATGGCCTCTCCCGAAATCTCATCAGGGTATCCCCGGCCATCCCAACGTTCATGGTGGTGCCTGACACAGGCGACCACGTACCCTTGGAAACGTGAGAAGAGAGAGACAAGCTCCGCGCTCCGAATCGAGTGCGTCTTCATGACGGTCCACTCTTCATCCGTGAGCTTCCCTTCCTTCTGCAGAAGGGGCGCGAACTCCTCGTGAATCTTCCCGACATCATGGAGCAAAGCAGCATTCTCGATCTGCTCAATCTCTTCCGGATTCAGACCAAGATCTCTGGCGATTGCGCTTGAAAGGCCACAGACCCGACGGGAGTGGCCCGACGTGTATGGATCGCGCGCTTCGATGGCCTTAACCATCATCGCGAGCTGCTCTCGAACGTTTTGCTCAAGCTCTTCGTACGCTCGATCGAGCTCCTTGTAGACCTCTTCGAGTCCGTTCAACTTGCCGTAGATGTGGCGCGCCATGATGAGGGGAAGCACCACCCCCAGGAAAGCGAGGCGCGTGATCCCTTCTGAATCATTCGAGAGGAGGAAGAGCCACGTAACAAGAAGAGCGAGCGTACTCGCCGCGAGGTCGTACCCAAGAACCCAAACTGTGTTCGCCCGCCAAGTACTGAGAATTGGGCGCTCACTAGCCAGAGCGACAACGGCGTTTACGGCAACCGAGTTGGTAACAAAGTACACAAGAGCCGAAATCAGGAAGATCCCGATTTCGAGCAAAGCAACGTTGAACGGAATTTGTCGTGAGATCGCCGGATCGACGAAAGAAGGAGGGAAGCTACCCCCAAGGGCCGAATACACGAGGAACGTCAGGCCGACGCTAAGGATCCGCTCAGAGACATTGAACGTCGCTTTGATCCAGGAAGATCGATCGATCGTTTGTGCGATCGCCTTAACCACACCAGAAGTCAGCGCCCCCCAGAAGACGCCGAGAATGAGGCCCCCAGCCAGGTGGAAAACAAACACCAGGGAACCTGTGAGCCCGCCTGACTTATTCTGGGTGCGCGAGACCTCAAGAAGGCATCCAATCAACAGCAAGCTGCCGAGCGCCCAGAGGTTGAGCTCTGGACCAGCCACGAAGGAACTCCCTGCCAGCAGCAGGACAGCTGCGAGCGAGGTTCCTGCGACATACCGGCGAACGGCGAGATTGAATGACATCTGAATAAAGTGGGAGGAAACCGACCGGAGATCAGGTATTAACCCCAGCTAACGGTCTCAGCGCGGAAAATGCTCGCGATGAAATCGACTGCAGCGGCAAGCCACTCCAGCATATGCGTCACCTCCTCTCCGGGACATCAATACTTCGAGAGGTGATGAACCCCGCTATGGCTCATCGGACGCTTCGCTCTGTTTGGCCGCTCGTCTCCGCTCAGTGCCTGATCCTGGTGTTTCCCCCCGTATTCCTTTCGTTCAGGTGAACGCCCGGGACCCCTGCCCCGCGCGGCCCTGCCCTACCGACTCAGGCCACCGCCCGCCGGGCGCTGACCCACCGGTTCGTCGCGTCGAGCACCGCATACACCGCCGCGTGCTCCGCGCTCTGGCGCACCTCGGCCGTCCCGACCAGCAGCGTGCTCTGCCGGCCGCCGACCGCCTGCACCCCGACCATCACCAGCGTCCGCCCGAACCCGTCGACCACCTGGGTCCCCTCGAGCGCCAGCCCGTGCTGCTCGAGCAGCCGCTCGATCAGCACCACCGCCGCGCGGGCGCACGCCTCGACCCGGTTCTTCGGCGTGTCGGGCGCCTCGTCGCTCGCCTGCTCGCTCTTCCCCCCGCAGCTGAGCGTGACGGTCGCCGTGATCCAGCGCGGCCGGCTCGACGACGTCACCACCACGTCCTCGAACAGCACCGTCCGCTGGTTGGCCTGGGTCCGCACCGCCACCTGCTCCAGCGCCTGCAGCGGCTGGACCTCGGTGGTGTGCGCCACGCTGATCTTGCGGTGGTCCACCTTGAGGCCGAGGTGCGCGAGCAGCGCGCTCTCGACGTTGCGGACCACCTGCTTCGGCGTCTGGGCGCTGGTCGCGAGGATGTGGATCTCGCTCACCTCGCCGAGGGGCGTCGTGACCACCCGGGCGGAGAGCACCCCCTCCAGCGAGGTGAGCAGGTTCTCGGCCCGGCGCACGCCCCACGGATCGGTCCCGGCATCGGTGGACGCCTGGCCCGCGCGGGCGTTGGCGTCGTGAAACGGCTGCGGTGATGCAGTCATGTCGCTCCCAATGGAATACCGATCCACCCTCATGCGATCGTGTTGCGTCCCGCCGACTTGGCGAGGTACAGCGCACGATCGGCCTGCTCCAGCAGGGGGCCCTCCCCCGGCATCGCCGGGTCGTACTCGGCCACCCCGATGCTCACCGACACCTGCCCCGGCGCGAAGCCGAGCCGGTCGTTCGCCTGCTCCACCCGCTCCCGCACCGCGTCGGCCACCCGCAGGGCGCCGGCCCGGTCGGTGCGCGTGAGCAGCACCACGAACTCATCCCCGCCGTAGCGGGCCGCCATGTCCGTCGTCCGGATCGTCTGGCGGATCTCCTCGGCCACGCCCCGCAGCGCCTGGTTGCCGCGCTCGTGCCCCAGGGTGTCGTTCAGTTCCTTCAGTCGGTCGAGGTCGATGAACAGCACCGCGAACGACTCCCCGCTCCGCCGGCTGCGCTCCACCTCGTGGCTCAGCCGCTGCTGCAACGTCCGGTAACTCGAGAGCCCCGTCAACGCATCGAGGCTCGCATCGCGCGCCGCGTCCTCCGCCCGGCGCCCCAGCCACGGCACGCACTGCCGCAGCGAGGCCCGTCCCAGCGCGGCCGCGTGGGCGAACCGGGCACAACTCTGGTACCCGCACGCCCGGCAATCCCACGGCTTCCCGTTCGGGCCGACCCCGATCGCCTCGAGGATCGCCCGCACCGCCTGCGGCTCCGGCTGCTCCCGCCGCGCCGCGAATGGATAGGCGGCCCCCAGCTCGACCGGCGACTCCTCCGGCACCACCGGCGTCCGGCTCCGCGCCGGCTCCAGCGACCGCAGCAACCGGCGCCGACGGTGGTACCCCTCGGCCGGCCCCGCGAGCGGGTGGTCCGCCGCCCCGCGGTGGGCCAGGATGTCGACGAAGCCCAGGTCGATCCGCTCCGCCCCCACCGCCCGCGCCAACGCCGGCAGGCCGTCCAGCCCGCGGATCGTCAGCAGCCGACGCCCCTGGCTCGATCCGCTCACCACCATCTCCAGCGGCAACCCGCCCGCCACCGACATGTGGCGCCGCATCTCCGCCGGGAGCCGCGAGAAGGTCCCCGGCATCTGCGCCACCCGGACCTCCCGGAGCCCCAGCAGGCGGGAGAGGTCGGCGTAGCTCAGGACCGCGTCCAGCTCGCCCGCCCCCTCCGGCGCCCCCGTCCCGACGTACACGATCGGGATCCGTGACCCGATCAAGTGACGCAGGAATCGCGCCTCCGCGACGCTCGGATAGGTCACCGGCGCGAGGTAGGGCACCAGCTCGGGGTGATGGGCCGTGATCGCCGCCACCACCACCGGATCGGTCGAGCGGATCAGGGTCCCCCAGTCGGGGTCCTCCCAGAGCCGCAGGTACTCCTGGGCCACCAGTTCGTCGCCGACCACCCCGCGCGAGACCAGCCGGAACCCCGCCTCGTAGCAGGCGTTGACGAGCTGTTCAGGTGTTGCAGGGTGAAACCACGCCGCCGCCTCGGGGGAGAGGATCACCGCCCCGGTGCCGGATTCCGCGATCGCAAGCGCCTGGTCGATCGCCCCCGACTGGCCGATTGCCTCGTGGGGACAGGCCGGGACGCAGTCGCCACAGTGGATGCAGTTCTCGCGGACGATCTCGACCACCCGCGCCTCCGGCGGGAGGGCGATCGCGTCCGTGGGGCAGACCCGAACGCACGCCAGACAGGCGACGCACCGCGACGAATCGACCGAAAGCTGCACGAGTTGACCTTAGGGAATGGCGGCGCGCCCCGGTGCACGCCGTGTGCAAGTTGGGAACTTCCCTGAAGCGAGTCAAGAGGTGAACGGCTCCAAGACCGTGATGGATCGTGACTTAGCCGATGCCGTACTCCTTGAGTTTCCGGTACAGCGTCCGCTCCCCGATGGCGAGCTCCTGGGCCGCGCGACGCCGGTTGCCACCGAGTCGCTCCAGCGCGGCCTCGATCGTGGCCCGCTCGACATCGGCCATCGTCATCCCCTCGCGCCAGACGACCGGCGGCGGTTCGGGTTCCTCCTCGACCTCCGCCCCCATCGCCGGGATCGGCTGCACCGGCATCGGGATCGGGACCCCGATCGTCGGCGCCTCGCCGAGGTCGATCACCTCGACCGCGGCCTGCGCCTGCTCCAGTTGCCGCCGCAGCTCCTCGACCTGGACCCGCAGCTCCATCAGCGAGCGGAGGATGAACTCGAACTCGGCGCCGCCGATCGGCCCGCGCCCCTCCGCCTCGCCGTGCCCGATCCGCATCGGGAGCAGCGCACCCATCCGCTCGGTGATGTCGGCCGGGATGTCGTGCGCGCGGATCTGGGTCCCCGGCGCGAGGACGACCATCGACTCGATCAGGTTGCGCAGCTGGCGGATGTTCCCGGGCCACGGCGCCTCGACCAGCCGCTCCATCGCCTCGGCGGAGATCCCGGGGAACGGCCGGTCGTGCTGGGCCGCGAACTCGCGCACGAAGCGCCGCACGAGCTGCGGGATGTCGGCTCGCCGCTCGCGGAGCGGCGGCAGGTAGATCGAGAGGACGTTGAGGCGGTAGTAGAGGTCGTCGCGGAATTCGCCGAGGGCGACCTGCTCGCGAAGCGCGCGGTTGGTGGCCGCGACGACGCGCACGTTGACCTTGATCGGCGACGCCCCGCCGAGGCGGAAGAAGGTGCGAGTCTCGAGGACGCGCAGCAGCTTGACCTGGACGCTGGCGGGGATCTCGCCGATCTCGTCGAGGAAGATCGTCCCGGTGTCGGCCAGCTCGAAGCGCCCGAGCCGCCGCTCGGCGGCGCCGGTGAACGCCCCCTTCTCGTGGCCGAAGAGCTCGCTCTCCAGCAGCGTCTCGGGGAGCGCCGCGCAGTTCACGGCGATGAACGGCTTGCCGCGCCGCGGCGAGAGGTCGTGGATCGCCTTCGCCACGAGCTCCTTGCCGGTGCCGCTCTCGCCCTCGATCAGCACGGTGCTGGTGACCGGCGCCATCTGCTCGATCTTGATGAGCACTTCCTGGATCGCCGGCGAGTCGCCCGCGATCCCGGTGCGCCGCTGCAACTCGCGCCGCTCGACCAGCCGGTGGACGGTCGCGGCGAGCTCGTCGGTCGGGACCGGCTTGACGAGCACCTCGGTGGCGCCGAGTCGGGTGGCGGCGACGGTGCGCTCGCTGTCGGTGGCCTCGAGGAGGGCGAGCACGCTCACCTCGAGTTCGCGCGCGCGCTCCGCAAGCGCGTGGCTCGCGGGCTCGTGGACCGCGCCGGTCAGCACCAGCACGGCGGGGTGCCCCCGATTGAGTGCCTGACGGGCCTCGTCGGCCGAGGCGACGAGGGTGACGGCGGTCCCGCCGGCCTCCAGGGCCCGGTCGAGGGGGACGGCGGTCTCGAGGTCCGCCATGGTGACGATCACCGTGGCCATCTCAGTGCTCCGTGTCGCCGGCGAGGAGCCGGACGGCGTGCTCCACGAGCGGGGCGATGGTGTCCAGCCCGTCGCGCACGCCACCCGGCGAGCCGGGGAGGTTGACGATCAGTGCCGCGCCGCGGCTCCCGGCGAGCCCGCGACCGAGTGCGGCGGTCGGGACCGCGGGGATCGCGCGCGCGCGGATCAACTCGGCGATGCCGGGCGCCTCGCGTTCGAGGACGGTGCGCGTCGCCTCCGGGGTGACGTCGCGGGGCCCGAGTCCGGTGCCGCCGGTGGTGATGACCAGTTCCGCGACACCCTGGTCGGCGAGCCGGGCGAGCGTCGCCGCAATCTGCAGCGCATCGTCGGGAATCGTCACCCGTTCGGCGACCTCGTGACCGGCCTCGGTGGCCCACTCCGCAGCCACCGCACCGCTGCGGTCCTCGCGCGTGCCGGCGGCACAGGCGTCGGAGACGGTCACCACGGCGACGCGCACCGGGCTCACCCGAGGGCCCCGCGCTCGGTCGGTCCGCTGCCCCAGCTCGCGGCGACGAATGGCGGTCGGACGACCTCGCCTTCCCACGACGTGCCATCGGCGGTGATCACCAGCGGCGTCCCGCCGGCGTCGGCACCCACCGGCACCGCCGTCATCCCGATCACCCCGAAGCGCGGCGAGTGCGCGGCGGAGCGGACCCGATCGACGAGCCGGTCGTTGACGTGCACCGCGGCGCCGATCGGGGGCACCGACGCCCCGGGGACCCGGAAGCCGACCAGCCGCTTGAGCGCGCCGGCGCGCTGCCGGGTCGCGAGGGCGACCTCGCCGGGGAACGGGGCCCCCTTGGCGGTGGCGACGAGGCCCTCCAGCGCGGCCTCGACCGGGGTGTCGTCGGTGCCGACCTCGATGCCGACCCGGGCGACGCCCCACTCGAGCCGGGCGAGGGCCCAGGTCTCGTTGCTCACGAACGGGATCGCGAGGCGGCCGAGGGCGCCGGTGAGCGAGTCCAGGTCGCGGGCACGGCAGTAGAGGTCGATCCCGTCGGGGCCGTCGGAGGTGGTGCGCGCCGCGAAGACATCGACTCCCGCGAGGCGCGCGGTCACCAGGTCGCCGGCCTGCGACGGCACCGGCTCCAGCAGGGTGCCGATCCGCGCGGCGGCGGCGGGGCCGCGCACCACCACGGCGGCGACGCTCTCGGAGATGTCGCGCAGCCGCACCGTGCCGCGCTTGCGCTGCACGATGAACTCCCACAGCTCGGCGCGCTGGGCGCCGTCGACGAGCAGCATCACGACGTCGCCGAAGCGATAGACGGTGACCCGCCCGAGGATGGTCGCGTCGTCGCGCAGGAAGAGGCCGTGCGCGAAGCGTCCCGGCGGTACCCGCGCGATGTCGACCGTGCAGATCCGGTTGACGAAGGCGTGCGCGTCGGCGCCCGACACCTCGAACTGGCCGACACTGGTCGGGGCCCAGGCCGCGGCGGCGGCAGTCAGCGCCTCGTACTCTTCGGCTGGCGTCATGACATCAGGAAGGCGAGCAGCGCCTTCTGGGCGTGGAGCCGGTTCTCGGCCTCGTCGAAGACCCGCGACTGCGGCCCCTCGAGCACCGACTCGGTGATCTCCTCGCCCCGATGCGCCGGGAGGCAGTGGAGGACGATCGCGTCCGGTGCGGCGCGCGCCATCAGGTCGTCATCGACCACGTAGCCGCTGAAGGCGACCTTGCGCAGTTCCTGCTCCGACTCCTGCCCCATCGAGGCCCAGACGTCGGTGGTCACCACGTGGGCACCCGCGGCGGCCTCGTCGGGATCGGGAGTGATCACGATCCGGGTCCGCGCCGCGTTCGTCTCGAAGATCCCGTGGTCGGGCTCGTACCCCTCGGGGCAGGCGAGCCGCAGCTCGAAGCCGAGGAGCCCGGCCGCCTCGATCCACGAGTTCGCCATGTTGTTCCCGTCGCCGATCCAGGCGACCACCTTCCCCTCGAGGGTGCCGAACGCCTCCTGCATCGTGAGCAGGTCGGCGAGGATCTGGCACGGGTGGCGGAGGTCGGTGAGGCCGTTGATGACCGGGACGGTGGCGTAGCGCGCCAGCTCCTCGACGTCGGCCTGGGCGAAGGTCCGGATCATGATGCCGTGGACCATGCGCGAGAGGACGCGCGCCATGTCGCGGATCGGCTCGCCGCGGCCAAGCTGGATGTCGCGCGAGGAGAGGAAGAGGGCGTCGCCCCCGAGCTGGCGGGTGCCGACCTCGAACGACACCCGGGTCCGGGTGCTGCTCTTGGCGAAGATCATCGCCAGCGTCTTGCCGGTGAGCGGTCGGTCGGTGTTGATCCCCGCCTTCATCTCGCGGGCGTCCTCGAGGAGATCGAGCAGCTCCTCGGCGCTGAGGTCGGGGATCCGGAGAAAATCGCGCTTGGCGTGCATATGCCATCCTGGAAAGTGGGCGGCCAGAATGGCAGAAATATACACTCCGCTGGGGGCGCTAGATTCTCTCCATCCCACCACATCGGAGCCATCCGTGCGTCCTGTCCGAGCGCTGCTCGCCTCCCTCCTCCTCCCCGTTCTCCTGACCGCCCAGGACCAGCCGACCGCGGTCCGCGCCGCGCGCCTGCTCGACGTCGCCACCGGTCGGATGCACGCACCCGGGCTGGTGGTGATGCACCAGGGGCGGATCACCCAGGTGGGGGGCGTCGCCCCCGCCGGCGCGGCGGTGATCGAGGCCGGCGACGCGACGCTCCTCCCGGGCTTCATCGATGCCCACGTGCACCTCACCTCCGAGATCCGGCCGGGCTTCGACACCGAGCCGGTCCGCGAGACGGCGGTCGACGGTGCGATCACCGGGGTCGCGAATGCCTACAAGACGCTCCGCGCCGGGTTCACCACGGTGCGCAACGTCGGCAGCGGCGGCTTTGCCGACGTGGCGCTGATGCGCGCCGTCGACCGCGGCACGATCCTCGGCCCGCGGATCATCCCCGCCGCGCACGCCCTCGGGATCACCGGGGGTCACTGCGACATCACCGGCTTCGCGCCGGGGATCCGGGAGCGCGGGCCGCAGGAGGGGATCGCGAACGGCGCGGACGAGTTCACCACGGCGGTCCGCGAGCAGCTCAAGCACGGCGCGAAGGTGATCAAGATCTGCGCGACGGCGGGGGTGCTGTCGTTCGAGGAATCGGTCGGCGCGCAGCAGATGTCGGAGGCCGAACTGGGCGCGGTGGTCGAGGAGGCGTCGCGCCACGGGGTGAAGGTCGCCGCGCACGCACACGGCGTGGTCGGCATCAAGGCGGCGGTGCGCGCCGGCGTCGCGTCGATCGAGCACGGCTCGATCCTCGATGACGAGGCGATCGCGCTCATGAAGGAACGCGGGACCTACCTGGTCCCCACCCGCGCGCTCGGCGGACTGATCGACATGGCGGCGCTGCCCCCGCTGCTGCGAGGCAAGGCCGAGCAGATCCTGCCGATGGCAGACGCCTCGTTCCGGAAGGCCGTCGCCGCCGGCGTGAAGGTGGCGCTCGGCACCGATGCCGCGGTGATGCCGCACGGGCTGAACGCGAAGGAGTTCGCGGTGATGGTCGATGCGGGGATGACGCCGCTGCAGGCGCTGCAGGCCGGGACCCTCAACGGTGCGGACCTCCTCGGCACTCCCGATCGGGGTCAGCTGGTTGTGGGGATGCTGGCCGACCTCGTCGCGGTGCCGGGCAACCCACTCACGGACATCACCAGCACCGAGCGGCCGGTGCTGGTGATCAAGGGCGGCGTGCGGATCGACTAGCGGGTCAGGGCGCGGTGGCGGTGGCGCGAATCTCGACCGAGGTGAACTCCCACGGGATGTTGAGCGGGCCGAGTCGCACGCGGAGCACTTGCGGGCCCGGGGCACCGAGCACCCACTCTGGCGCGATGAAGCTCGTGTCCGGCGCCTCGACACCGCCCCAGACGGAGTCGACGCCCCCGATGGTCCCGCCCCCCGTTCGCACGATGAACGACAGCGCCTGCGCTCCGACCACGTTGCCGTAGTCGTCGAGCAGGCGGATCCTGGGCCGGATCGGGACCGCCGTCCCGCTCGCCGCGACTTGATCACCGCCCTCGAGCACGACCATCGTGGCGACCTGACCCGCCTCGACGACGAAGAGCCAGGTGTGCGAATTGGGGGCCGCGACCCCCGGCACGGTCGCCGCGATGGCGACAGTGTCGCCGGCACGGGTCGGGAACGACACGAATCGGAGGCCGGCCGCACCGAGGGAGTCGGTGACGCCATCCGCCGCGAGAATCTGCGCTCCACCCGAGACGACCGACCACTGCACCGGATGCCCGCGCACGGCGGCCCCCGACCGACTGATCACGCGGACCCCCGGCGGGCCGAGGAGACTGAACTGGCGAGGCTCACTGGAGGCCGACACCGCGATCACGGTGTCGGCCGCGGGGTGCGCGAACCGGGAATGGAACAGCGCCGACTCCGCGACCGGGGCGACCGCCTGCGCAACGAAGTTGCGCGTGATGCTCGGCGCACTCAGCAGCGTCGCCAGCAGCCGCTGCGGCCCGAGCACCGGGCCGAGGACCCAGATCGGCATCCGCGCCACGCCATCGGCGCCCGACGTCACCACGATGGTGCCATTGCCGTCGCCGTCGATGATCCGGAAGTCGATCCGCTCGCCCGCCACCGGTTCCCCGTCGCGGAGAACCCGCACCGCCGGTGGCTCCGCCACGGCGAGCGTCGCCTCGGCGACCTGATCGAGTCCGCCGACGATCTCGAGCGCGTACGACGGGCCGCTGCTCGCGGGGGGCGTGTCCCCCCCACAGGACAGCAGCACGGCGATCATCGCGAGCGAGAGCATCCGCCGCGAGCCCGATGCTGCGCTGGGTGCCGAGCGTCGCGGTCTCGGGGAGAAGGAGCTGGTCACGGCGCGGTCGCCGTGGCGCCGACCTCGATCGAGGTCCACTCGACCGGAGGGTTGAGGCCGCCGAGCCGGATCCGGAGCAGTTGGGGTCCGGCGTCCCCGAGGACCCACGGTGGCGCGAGGTAGGCGGTGTCGGCCGTCGGGAACCACCCTGCCACCGAATCCGCACCCCCGATCGTCCCGCCACCACCGCGGACGAGGAAGGAGAGGTTGTTGCTGCCGCTGCGGTTCCCGAACGCATCGAGCACGTGCAGCTTGAGCCGGTTCGGAAGCGCGGACCCCGCCGGCGCGACCTGGCCACCTCCCTCGACCACCACGATGTTGGTCGCTTCCCCCGCCACCACGACGAACGAGAACGTCCCCGAATTCGGGGCGCTGACCCCGGGCACGGTGGCCTGGACCACCACGGTGTCCCCCGCCCGGGTCGGGAAGGCGACCTGCCGGAGCCTCGCGGTCCCGGTGGCATCGGTGCTGCCATCGGCCGCGACGATGGTGGCACCGCCCGAGAGCACGGACCACTGCACGGGGTGCCCAGGGACAGGCGCACCCGCCCGGCTCACCACCCGTACCCAGAAGGAGTTGCCACCCTGGATCCCCCAGAGGTCGGTCGACGCGGGGACCGAGTAGACGCGGAAGACGGGACGATCAAACAGCGCCGACTCCGCGACCGGGGCGACCGCCTGCGCGACGAAGTTGCGCGTGATGCTCGGCGCACTCAGCAGCGTCGCCAGCAGCCGCTGCGGCCCGAGCACCGGGCCGAGGACCCAGATCGGCATCCGCGCCACGCCATCGGCGCCCGACGTCACCACGATGGTGCCATTGCCGTCGCCGTCGATGATCCGGAAGTCGATCCGCTCGCCCGCCACCGGTTCCCCGTCGCGGAGAACCCGCACCGCCGGTGGCTCCGCCACGGCGAGCGTCGCCTCGGCGACCTGATCGAGTCCGCCGACGATCTCGAGCGCGTATGACGGTCCGCTGCTCGCGAGGGGGGAGCCCGACCCACCGCATCCGATCATCGACCATGCGGCCAGTGCCGCGACGACGCCCCGCACGCGCATGCTGCCTCCGGGGGTGGGATGGACGCTCAGGTACCGGTCGCCCGGAAGGTCACCGTGATCCCGGCGGCCGTCGCGGTGAGCACGTTCTGCCCTGGTCGGATCATGATCCACTTGCTGAGTCCGGCGGTCCCGTCGGGCAGCGTGACGACGTCGGCCCCGCGGACACCGGCCGCGTCGCCGGCGGCGACGTCCCAGGTGACGGGAATCCCCGCGAGCGGTCGGCCGGCCGCGTCGAGCACCCGCACGATCGGTCGATTCGGCACCGAGGCGTACACCCGCGCCTCTTGACCATCCCCCTGCACCAGCTCGACGATCGCCGGCACTCCTGCGACTGCGAGGGCGCTGATCCGGACCGGCGAGCCGAGCGCACCGGGGACGGAGGCGACCAGTTCCTGCGGCCCGATCGTGCCGAGGACCCAGGCCCCGACGCGGGCGATGCCGTCGGCATCGGTGGTCACCGTCGCGTCGCTCACGCTGCCACCACCCCGCGTGACCTCGAAGGTGATCGTCACCCCGGCGAGCGGTTCGCCGGCGCGGAACACCTGCACCGCCGGCGGGATCGGCACCGCGCTGCCCGCGACCGTGGTCTGCGAGGCCCCGGCCGCGAGCGTGGCCAGGATGTTGTCGCTCTGGGCTGCCGGGTCAGCGCCGCACGCCGCGAGGCCGAGGAGGGCGACGGGGACGAGCAGGGCGTGGGATGGACGCATCGAGACCTCCAGGGGTGGGGAGGGGCGGATCGACGCCCCGGGAGACTCCCTCGACGATACCCGCCGGGCCCCGGCCGCGCTAGAGGATGTACTTCCGGAGGTCGTCGTCGTTGATCACCGAGGCCAGCACCGAGCGGACCTGGGCGGCGTCGAGGGTGATCGTCCCGGTCCGGCCGTCGGGCAGCTCGAACAGCAGCTCCTCCATCAGGGCGGCCATCACGGTGTGGAGCCGGCGCGCGCCGATGTTCTCCATCCGGTCGTTCGCCTGCCACGCGGTGCGCGCCAGTTCCGCGATCGCATCCTCGGTGAAGCGCAACTCGACCTTCTCCGCCGCGACCAGCGCCTGGTACTGCTTCGTCAGCGCGTTCTCGGGCTCGGTGAGGATCCGGACGAAGTCGGCCTCGGTGAGCGACTCCAGCTCGACCCGGATCGGGAAGCGCCCCTGCAGCTCGGGGATGAGGTCGTTCGGCTTGGCGAGGTGGAATGCCCCCGCCGCGACGAACAGCACGTGGTCGGTGCGGACATAGCCGTAGCGCGTCTGCACCGTGCTCCCCTCGACGATCGGGAGGAGATCGCGCTGGACGCCCTGCCGCGAGACGTCGGGTCCGGTCGGGTTGCGCTCGCCGGCGATCTTGTCGATCTCGTCGAGGAAGACGATGCCGTGGTTCTCGACCCGGTCGAGCGCCTCGGTGATGACGTCGTCCATGTCGACCAGCCGACGCAGCTCCTCGTCCTCCAGCAGGCGGCGCGCCTCGGGCACCTTCACCAACCGGCGCTTCCCCTTGCGCGGCATCGCATCGCGGATCCACTCGCCGATCGAGAAGTCCGGGTTCTCCGGCGCCTCGGGCGGGCGCCAGGCATCGGGATCCGGGTAGCTCGGCGGCGAGAGGTCGACCTCCACCTCCTTGTCATCGAGCTTGCCGTCGAGGACCTGTGCCCGGAGCTTCTCGCGCGAGCGCGCCCGCCGCTCCGCGAGCGCCGCATCCTCGGGCTCCACCGGCTCGCCCTCGGCATTCCGCTCGAGTGGCGGCAGCAGCAGCTCCAGCAGCCGCTCGAGCGCCCGCTGCTCGGCCTGCGGCCAGACCTCGTCCTCGCGCTCGGTCCGCACCAGCGAGATCCCGGCATCGACCAGGTCGCGCACGATCGACTCGACGTCACGCCCGACGTAGCCGACCTCGGTGAACTTGCTCGCCTCGATCTTGAGGAACGGTGCCCCGGCGAGCCGCGCGAGCCGTCGGGCGATCTCGGTCTTCCCCACCCCGGTCGGCCCGATCAGGATGATGTTGCTCGGGGTGATCTCGTCGCGGATCGCCTCCGGCGCCTGGGTGCGGCGCCAGCGGTTGCGGATCGCGATCGCGATCGCCTTCTTCGCCGCGGCCTGGCCGACGATGTAGCGGTCGAGCTCGGCGACGATCTGGCGCGGCGGCAGCTCCTCCAGCCAGGGCTGGGGGGCCGGCTCGGCGGCGGGCGGGGTCGGGG
>ERZ795053.4451-NODE-4451-length-15172-cov-5.716677_pt1 | contig 15172 bp, 7 predicted proteins | sample MGYA00375137_ERZ795053 | MGnify/ENA primary metagenome ERZ795053 (study PRJEB30182, sample SAMN05720284) | activated sludge metagenome | isolation source: Anaerobic digester | place: Hong Kong | collected 2014-12-17 ... | reverse complement strand
ATTTCATTTGTTAAAAATGCAGATTCATATTCAATTCAATGGATGGGAAGAAATATACTCGTTCCGGTGACAGGTTTGTACGAAAATGACAAGGTGCCTGCATTTCTGCTGTCAATGGAATCAGGGGGAGAAGAATATATAGAGGATGGATGGTTCCTCCATGATATGGATGAGCCTGTAAGGATTGATACGGATATTGTTCTTTCTGGCTTACAGTATTTCATTGCAAGAATCAATTACAGCAGTGAAAAAAGATTGCTTTATAGTGTGCAGATTTCAATAAACGGACAGTTCCCGGAAATAAATGTACATGAAAACATGAAAACATCAGAAACAACAGGCACCGGACTGGTATTCTCCCATGAATATGAAAATGCCCGTGCAAAACTGCATACACCTAAACTCAGGAACCACAGGAAGGATTTCTGGGAAAGGGTGGAATTTTCACCAGCTGACCAGGAGAATACAGACATCGGGCTGCAGCCCTTTTATGCATGGGCTGTCAATTCCGGTTCTTATCTTTCACTCTCCAACGGCAGGGAATTGCTTAACATTGTTCCCGTGAATGCTGCGGGCTGGCGAAGGGGCCGGAAGATGGATCTTAAGGTTCATCTTACGGGAAGTCGTGCCGCTCTTGAAACAAAGGGAGTCAATTGTGAAGGGCGGTGGTTGATATCTGTCATTGGCAAAGAGGAGGATTATCAGGAAATAGAACCGGTTTCATTTACCAGTGGCTATAATAATTATTACTATCAGATTGATAAAAGGCTGGACGGAACATATTATGCTGAAAGACTCATTGCCATGGGCAGCAGTCAGAATATTGAAAAACTTTTGACTGATCTCAGATTGGATTGTAATGATGACAATGTATCTTCCGGTGTTCTTTTGAACCGCAGTGAAATGGCATTGCTTCCAGGGAAGTACAGTAATGACAGCTTCATCCAGGGAGTAGCAGATGCCCATGCCAAATCCATCCTTGGGACGGATCTGGCCGGAGAATATCTTCTCAGCAATGATGAATCCACAGCAGTAAAGCTTGCCCATGACATCAGGAACTGGTTCAAAACCCGTATTGGATTGTTCTTTAATCTCGGTTATTCTTCAGTCCACCTGGAATGTATTGCCCTTTCGCGGCCTCTTCGTGATGTTGCCATTGACCTTGACATCATTGGTCCTATCATTGACCCGGATGACAGAAAGTGGCTGTATGATGCCCTAGCTTACCTGACGGGAATAACAGGTGACAGGGACTACTGGCCGGATGATGAAAATGGATTTGACATGGGAAACAGGAATTTTCACAGTGACATGTATGCCTGCCTCGGTGTTTGTGCATGTGTTCTGAACGGACATAAAAAATCAAGGGAATGGATTGATTATGCAGAAGACGAATTTGAAAAAGAGCTAGAATCAAGCATTTATCCCGGAGGGGCCTGGGCAGAGGCGCCAACCTACCAGCTTGCTTCCCTCAGTCACCTTCTGGTACTGGCTGCAGCTTTGAAAAACACTGGACACAGGGATTTCTTCAAGGAACCAAAGTTAAGGGAAACAATGCTTTTTCTAAGCAGCATCCAGACCCCTCAGGATCCAAGATGCGGTTATGCCATGATTCCCTCCATTGGAGACACAACATCGAACATTCTGACACAGAGCTGGCAGGCTTTGTTTGCATGGGTTGCCAAAAACTCACATATTGATCAACCGGAGTTTTCAGCATTTATGATGCGGGCATGGGTGGATGGCGGAAGTATGAGGATTCCGTTTTCATACAATTCCGGCCTGAAACTTGCCCTTGCAATGATTGACCCGAATCTTCCGGTTGCATGGAAAAGGGAATATAAAAGCAGCCATTTTCCGGGATTTGGTGTGGTTATGAATAAGGTAAAAGAGCAGGAGCACACAGGTTATGTTGCCATCAAGGCAGGTGAAATAAACAACCATTATGACCATGATGAGGGTACTTTCATCTGGTACAGTAACAAAATTCCCCTTCTTATTGATTATGGCACACAGTATAATCCCGGTGTAGACCAATCCTTCTGGCACAACAGAATTTCCATTGACCATAAAAGTGACTGGTGCAGGGGCAATGTAACGGAATTGGTGTCAAATGATGAATATGACTATATGAAGATGAATGTAATCATAGATAAGGTCCAGGAATGGCCCGAATATCCTGACAGGGATCCCGGGTTCAGCTTCAGACAGCTTCGTGAACCTTATTCAATTTCACCCCATTCATGGACAAGAGAACTTGTTTATTTGAAAAAAATTGATTCATTGCTTTTGATGGATGACGTTGAAGGCAGTCTTCCATATGACTGGAATCTCCACATTCTTTCAGATGATTATGAAATAAATGATGACAGTATCAGCTTCCTTTGTCTGGGAAACACAAGACTTGATGTCAGGGTTTTCGGAAAAAGAATAAATGACAAGGATGTATCACAATGGGAACACAGAGGACTTGATGAAACCCGCATACCTTTGGCCTGGCGTGATTATTCATGGATGTGGGACAGGGAAATAACAGCCATGGGTGAGAGGACGAATATACTGAGAATCAGGGCCGAACCATCGACAGGGATAATCGCCCTGTTGTCAGCCGGAAAGGGGACTCCTGCATCTTATACCATAAGTACTGAGGAAGGCGGGAGAGTCATCAGTATTGAAGAAGCATCGGGCAAGAAAATAGTTCTAAATAAAAAAGAAGGTTTTCATTATTCCATTCAGAACGGAGAATCGGATGGCTAGTACATTGATCAGCAGTGGGCTTTCTTCATTGCATACACAAAGTGTGTGGATATCAAAGGAACGGGTGCTGGCATGTGTTTCTGACAATGGTATTGTCTCATGCCTTTATCATGGAAACCAGGCAGTCAGCAGGAATTCATACATACTTAAAGGTACGGTAGACAATCCTGCAGTGAAATTTATTTTTGAAAATGAAGGGAGTATTGTTCCACATTCAGTTCTCAATTGCGAATATTCCATTGACAGCTGCACACTGGAGGTGGATGCCGGAGGATTTCCATATAGTATCAAGATATGTGCAGGTTCTGATTCGATTGGGGTACGGGCTGAGGCACAAAGAACTGACTGCATACATACCTTCAGTGCGGAAATCGATACATCAGGGCTTTACAGGAATGTGTATGGCAGAAGAAATTGGGTGGTTGATTCAAATGACAGCCATTTGGTAAAGCTGACTGCTGATGACAGGACCAGGATTTCCGAATGGGTGAAGATGCATGGATCATTCCTGGTTCCCCTGGAAACTCAGAACCATATATACAAAAAGGATGCTCTATCTGATGTGACATTTTCAGAGAACGGACCTGTTTTAAGAGAGAATTACAATGATGAACTTATCATTGATTCATGTATAGTTACAGAGATATCCGGAAATGGCTTTGAAAGGTCATTTTCCAATGAGGAGAAACTGGTCTTTTCAGCTTGTTCCTGTGTTTGCGAACTGACCATGAAAATTTCATACATGGGATCTTCAACCGAAAAAAACATGGAGAGCAATAATATTTATCAGGAACAGGAAAGGTATATTCCTGAACTGATATATCATGAAGACCCCAGGCTTATGGAACTCTTCTCATTCATTCCATCTGTCATAGACTCTGTCATTCAGTCAGATTCCTGTATGCCAAGGGCCTGTGCCGGAGGATATTACTGGGTATGGGGCTGGGACACAATCGTAGCTGCCATGGAAATGTCAAAATGGGGTATGATGGATCTTCAGCGAAAGATAATTGATTTCATGCTGGCACATAGGTGGAAGAACGGAGCGGTTCCCCATCGCTTTGACAGAAACTATGAAACAATCAATGTAAAACCCGGCGTCACTGACGGGCTGTTCATCGTTTTATGCAGCCAGTATGTTGAAGACAGTGGTGATTATGAATGGCTTGGGGAGAATTATGAAAGCATCAGGGAGGTATTTGAGGTTCTGCTGGACCATGTGGATGATGATGGTTTTATAATGGGGCTTGGCACTTATCCTGATAATCCCAGGGCCATGGGGCGGACTCCCGGAAGCAGGGTGGCAATCGACAGCGGAGCATTTTATTCTGCCCTTGTCTGCATGCTGGGTTTTTCAAAATATATGAATGATACTGAAACTGCCTTGAAGTGCAGAAGATATCTTGAAGGTTATTCCATGAGATATATTGAAGCCTTCTTTGATGAAAAGAAGATGATGATCTTTGACAGTTTTACTACCGAATCAAGGAACCTGACATATCCCCTTTACTCACTGGTATCAATGAACAATCGTATGGGAATACCCCTTCTTCTGACTAAACAAGCAAAAATAGCTGAATTTATCTCCAGGGAATATTTTACAAAGCATGGATTCAGATCACTGCCGCAAAATGACCAAAACAAAGGCACTGAATGCATTCATCATTCATGGTTCATGTATTGGGATGTCTGCATACTGGCATTGATGAGAACATGCGGTTACCATGGGATATTGGAGACATATCGGCAAAATATAAGCCTGATGTGGGAAAACTACAGGACGGTCTTTGAATTCCTTGACCTTGATCTTGTTGATGAAAAAGACAGTAAAAATCCATGGAAAGGATATGGCTGTTCATGGCCGATACATGGTTCTGTATCTGTATACAGGGGAATTCTTGAAGGCTTGCTCGGATTAAGGACCGACATGGGATGCATAACCATTCTGCCAGGTGCCGTGGCTGAAGGCGCTTCACTGAAAGGACTTGTGGTCCTGAACAGGAAGTGGAACTTCAGATTTACAGGAACAGGTGATTATGTCAGTGAAATAAAAGTAAATGGAAACATACTTAGGGGCAGCATGGTAATTCCTGACTCTATGATAAGGGAATATAATTCCATTGATGTCTGCAGAAGCACGAACGGGCAGATAAACCTGGCAGTGGCAGATATATTCGCCGGCAGATTGATGGATATCAGGGAGACAGATGAAGGATTTGAAGCTTCTGTCAAGAGTGATGGTTATACTACTTTGCTGATTCAATCAACGGGAAGGCCGGAGGTGATTTGTGATGGCACATTGATTGAGATCAGTAAAATCGATGGTATGAAAGGAATATATTATGCAAGACTTTATGAGAATTCGGTTATTAAAATCAGGAATATATAGTTTTGCGGCCAATATTCTGTATAATGGTCAGGGAAATTGAACAAGGGGTAAGAAAATGTCATATATAAATGCAAATGAACTTGGATTTCTTCCGGGAAACAGTGGTCTTGAAAACCGCGCTGCCCTTCAACAGGCTGTAGACAGAGGCGGAAATGTCAGCGTGGATGTTCCCGGTGAATACAAACTGGCAGGTACAGTGTATGTAGGAAGCAATACAACACTGTCCTTTGGAAACGGAGTCATAATCAAAAAGGTGGACGAGAATGGCTGGTTCTGCCATGTGCTGTTGAACACAGGAGCACTGTCAAAAACATATGATGAGCATATTCGCATAGAAAATCTTAATATAAAAGTCAATGGAATAGACTGCACAGATTCAGAGGTCATGGGGTTGAGGGGGCACCTGGCCTTTTCCTATGTGAGGGACCTTGTGATTGAGGGATTCAGGTGTCATGACCTTGACAAGTCGCAGTTCGCAATTCATATCTGTACCTTTGAAGACATCATTGTCAGGAATGCGATAATAGAAGGTGACAAGGATGGCGTGCATCTTGGTACAGGCAGGCGTTTCTATATTGGAAACTGTGTCTTCAGAACCTTTGATGATGCCGTTGCCCTCAATGCACAGGATTATGACAACTGTAACCCCGAACTGGGTTGGATCGAGGATGGGGTTGTTGAAAACTGCCATGACCTTGACGATGGCCATGAAAGGAAGGTCGGGTTTTTCGCCAGGTGTCTTGCCGGTGGCTGGAGGGACTGGTATGAAGGCATGGAAGTACAGAAATCCGATACCGTCGTGTCAGAGGGAAAGCTTTACAGGGTAAGGGCAGAAGCAGATGGAAGGAAATACATATCCATGACAAAGCCTGACCATGCATTCGGTGCAAAGGTCATTGACGAAATAAATTGGTTTTTCATACAGGATGATGCTGTATACAATGCAGGGGTAAGGAATGTGGTATTTCGCAATATTTTCCTCAGGAAACCACGCATAGGGTTTGCAGCTATTCTGGAAAGGAACAAATTCAACCGTTCATATTACAAAGGAGCGGATATTCCGGTCCAGAACAATTTTGTTTTTGAGAATATAATGGTTCTTCATGATGGAGACAGACCCTTCATTGAGGTAAGCTCACCTTTGGAGTGTCTTAATATAAGCAATTCAAGCCTTGGTAAAACGAGGATTCAATTCTATGAAATTGAGGATGTAGAAGACTATATGACAACAAATCTGAATGTCACAGGCTGTACATTTGATTTTGGTGATATAAATGAAGTACTGGATATGCAGGTGCCGGATAAGATTGTAATAACAAACGAATCAGCAAATACATTTCTAAATAAAGTGAAGCCGGAATGAACTCAAGTGTGAGATGGCCGGGCAGTTGATTCCCTTATTATCAAATGTGGTTCAACTGTTTTTACTGATGGGGCAAGCTTCCTGTTTTTGATTCTTGCAAACAATTCGATTGCGGCGAGCTTTCCTATCTGCATGGCCGGTTGGGCGACAGTGGTCAGCGGAACCGCCAGATGTGAGGCATAGGGCAGATCATCGAAACCGGTTATTGAGTATTCCCCGGGAATGGATATTCCCCGTTCGACTGCAACCGAAACCAGCAGAGAGGCAATCTGGTCATTTACAGCTGCGATTGCAGTAGGTCTCTCTTTTACATCCATTTGTCCTATGGTGTCGAAGAAAAAGTTGGCCGCTCTTACATCACTTTCTTTTCCCGGCATAAAGGTGTCTGGTATATCTTTGAAATCATCCTTGGTGCCATAGAGATTTCTATGAAGCAGCGGTACACCTGCATCTATATGTGCGGCACAGAAACCTTTATACCTTTCGGTTTCTGATGACACCTCAAAGACTGAGGTTCCCAGGAACGCAATCCTTGTATGTCCAAGATCAATAAGATGTTTTGTAATGGTATGGAATGATTTTCTGTTGTCTGCCCAGACAAGGGGTGCTTCAAGGCCGGGTATATTTCTGTCTATTAAGACAAAAGGATACCTGCTGATCATAAGTTTGCTGAAGACATCCATGTTTCCGGATGGTTCAAGGGGATATACGATTATTCCATTCGAGCCCCGGGTTATTACATCATTTATTATCTCTTTTTCAAGATCCGGACTTTCAGCAGAATTGTGGAATGTGACAAAAAAACCATTTAAGCTTGCAATTTCCTCAACTCCCCTCAGGATATCCGAGGCAAAGTCGCCCTTTGTGGGAAGTACCAGAGATATGAATGAAGGGTCTTTTGAAACGAATTTATCATCCGTCGATGTTAAATCTACATCACAGACATAACTGCCACTGCCTTTTCTGCGATATATAAGTTTTGCCAGTTCCAGTTCACTCAGCGCTCTGCTTACAGTAATCCTGCTGACTTTGAAGATTTCCGATATTTCATTTTCTGAAGGAAGCCGGTTGCCGGGACCAATTTCACCGGATACAATCCGGTCCCGGTAGTAACTGAAAATCTTTTTGTACAATGGCTCAGATGCTTTTTTCATAGTGAATCTCCATGCTGTTGTTTGACATTGCATATCACCTTTGCTATACTCATGATAAATATGCTATATCAAGTTAATTATAGCACAATAATATGATATAGCAAGTTGTCAAATATATTTTGAGGTGCAATCGTATGAATAAACTCAAAGGTTATTGGAGCAGGCAGAAGGCAGAAGGATATATTACCAACAAGCAGAAATTCCAGCTGGCCTTTCCACAGATGCCTCTTGCAATCAGCAATGGTCTCATCCACAGTGCATATATCAAGTTCTACACTGACATCATAGGTCTGGACATCAAGTATGTTGGAATAATATGGCTGCTTTTTGGAATCTGGAATGCAATCAATGACCCGCTGATGGGCATATTCATCGACAGATTCAAGTTCAAGCCCAAAAGAGGGAAGTACACATATCTCCTGAGGGTTACGGCGCCGATAACCGTATTGTCGGCAGCCGCCATGCTTTATGCACAGCCTGACTGGCCGACATGGCTGACTTTCGGATTTCTGGCAGTACTCCTGTTTATATTTGATACAACACAGACGGGTTATGCAATTTCATACGGCAACTATATACTTGTTGCTGCCGCTTCAAACGAGGAAAGGCTGGATGTTTCAGTAATCCATATGTATGCAGGACAGCTTGGAGCTTTTCTTTCAATGATAATTCCAACACTCCTGCTGGTTGGTGACGTCAACAAAACGTTGGTGGTAGTGTTGTTCACCCTTGTAATCCTGATTAACTCACTTTTATATTTCTTTGCTCTGAAACCATTGAAGGAAACACCTGAGATGTTCAGGGATATCCGGACGGATGAGGGAAAGCTCGTTGAACAGCTGAAACAGGATGCAAGGTCCCTTGTGAAATCAAGGCCATTTATAACATATCTTCTTTACCAGATAGTAGGAAGAGGAGCCACGGTAATTCTATTCACGCAGCTTTTATATATGGCGGACCATGTCCTTGGGATGAAGGGAATCCAGACGACACTGCTGGATGTTGTGCCCGGACTTGTAATGTTTTTGTTCCTTCCATTGTTTCCAAGGATAAGCAAAGTGACCGGAATGAGAAACCTACTGATCCTGGCCTCAATTCCACTCGGTCTTTCATATATGGCATTGTACTTTGTAAACGGCTTTTGGTCAGCAATGATTGTATATATCTTCATAATAGTATTCACCAATGTCAATGTAGTGGGAGGACCGCTCTTTGGAGCAATAATAGACGAAGATGAAAGAAGGACCGGTACAAGAAAGGCAGGTCTCTTCACAGGAATGAATGCTCTTCTTACAATTCCTGTAGGTGGGCTCCACACGTTGATATTCACATCAATACTGGCATTCTATGGCTTTACCAGCGGAGCAGATGTGCAATCTGAGACAGCTGTCTACGGAATCAGGATGGCATCCTCATTCCTGCCGGGAATATTGATACTCCTTGGAATGATTCCGTTGTTTCTGATGCCAATTAATAAAAATGTTGAGAAGGAACTGTCTGATTTTTCAGTACAGATGCACAGGGAAAACAAGGAAAAACATGCTGCAAGGACAGTTGAGGAATAGAAGATACAGGAGCCGGAAATGAAATCAAAAAGAAAAACATCATGGAATGCTGAGGGTACTTTTCTTTCGAAAAGAGTTTCTCTGGGAAAGGCCTGGGTTGTGGACCTTGGTGGTCTGTCGTCTGCAGAAATACTGTATATGAGAACACTTCAGGGAATGGTAAACCGTGAAGAAGCGCGGTTGTATCTAATAAACACCGACCATGGTTACTTTGGCAAGGCAGACAAGTTCTGGATTGAGGAATATGAGAAGCAGGGCTGGGTTGAAATCGCCGGATATCTTACTCCTGATGAGGCAACGGAAAAATTTGCAGTTGAATTGGATGGATACATAAAAGCCACTGAAAAGGAACCATGGTCAATACATGCTGCAACGTTAACCGGAATCCTTGATAACGGAGTTGTTGCCCCTGATCATGTTGCTGACAGACTGAAGGAAAAGGGCTGGAAGGAACTTGATGATACATGCGGCCGTTGGATGGACGCCGTTTCAGCCTTTGATGAAATGGTGGAGAAACACAGGAATGACCTTGCTTACCCAGGTATGGCGCTGTTGCGTCACACGGAAAATCTCTGGGATTTTGTAATTCAGCAGCAAATCATGCCTATGTTTACAAGGCCAAAGCATGACACATGGGAAGGTGTGGCAAGGATAATGGATTCATATCCCGGAAAGCAGATTCTGTACGGATACGTTTCCGACGATACCGTGGAAGAGGAAATCGCTGTTGAAAGAGCTTCCATGACAGGTAAATATCTCGTTCCTACCAGTGAGGTAAGCAATCTGTCCTTTCATTCCGCAGTCCTGGGTAAATCACCCTTGAAACCGGTGAAAAGAAAAAAGAAAAAAATACCCAGACTGGATCCATCAAAGGTCAATGTTGCCATAGCCATCACAGACGGTGACAATCTTCAGATACCCATCATGCAGTACCCGATATCAAAATTCTGGAACACTCCTGAAAGAGGGGTCATGCCCCTTGGCTGGAGCATGGGGGTAAGTATCTCAACACTGGCTCCTGGAATATGGGAATTCTACAGAAGTACAATACTTCCCAAAGATGAGATTGTTTCAATAATGGGAATTGCATATGTCCACGCATCAACCCTTCCTGAACCAAGGGAATATTACAAGGCGACATTCTCTTCTATGAAAGATATGGGTCTTACAACATTATGGTCACTTGACAGTTCACTCACAATAACCGATGAACCGTTATGGGATATATTTGAAAAAGCTCCCTCAAGGAAAGCACTGAAAGGTGTACTGGTAGGTTATGGACCCAGCATAGACAAGGCTTTCAAGAGGAAGGCAGGAACCCCTGTATTGATAACACAGAACGGATATGAAGAAAACGCCGAAAGAATAAAGGAGCGGATAGAGGAAATGATGGCCATGGATCCTGCAAAAAGGTCTCCCGTCAATTTCCTGATGGCTACAAACTGGAGTACGACGGCAGAAGACCTATACAGGGTTCTGAAACCCCTTGAAGAGAAAGGTGTCCGTTTTCTTACACCTGCTGAAGCACTTCATTTGATGCCCGGGATAGAAGGGATGGCAAAATCAACTGTCGATATTGAAGCTCCCCCGGGGATGTGCCTGCCTAAGGGTGCCCTGAAAAAATTTGGTTCACCGATTCTGAGCGCACCTACTCTTGCTGAAATAAATAAACCAATACCTCTTCCAATCAATTTGACAGTCGATGCTCCGATGTCTGTCAATGAAAGCGGGGCCATTGAGTGCCATGCAAATGTAACCATTGATACAGATGCAATGGCTAAGGATTTTCTGAACAATCGTGTACTTCCTGTGGTTGAAGGCTATGGTTTAAGTCATGAGTTTGCGGAATCAGCATGGGTTAAACTTGAAGCATCTGATATAAATGTATCATTGTCCATGTCCGGCAATGTAAGCATAAGTGATATAGTCGTCGATGAAGCAGGTGCGGAGGCAACAGCAGGGTTTACGGACAACAATCTTAGGATTGTGCTGGATTCATTCAAAGCAGACTCAAGGATTGAGGGTGCTTTGATCAAGGTGTCAGTTAAATTCTCCGTCCATAAAAATGATCCTGAGGCTGAAGGAGGAGTATTGATAAATCCGGAATTGGTGATGTTCGACCTGGCATTGACTGTAGGCATAGGCAAGGAGAGCGGACCCCTGGTAGGAGGAGTCAAAGGCAGGATGGCAGGAATGAGCGCAAGTGTCCGTACAGACATCATGTAATGAGATAAAAGATTTACAGCCATTAAAAATATTCATGGAAACCAATGCATAAAACCCATTATGTAATGTTGAAAAAACTCATATAAATGATTAAGATTAAAAATGAAGACAGTTTGCCAACGAGGAGAATTAGTTGGGATATTGCAAGATCAAGAGGTTTGATCCTGAAAACAAAGAATTTGCAGGAATGCTCTTTGCTGTTTGCCTGCCAATCATTTTTCAAAATTATATCAGTGTATCAGTAAATTTGATAGATTCCATAATGGTGGGAAGACTCGGTGATATTGCAGTCGCCTCGGTTGGATTATCCAACCAGGTATTTTTTATCCTTAATCTTGTCATGCTTGGTGTAGCAAGTGGCATTGCAATCTTTATGACCCAGTACTGGGGAAAAAGAGATTATATAGGTCTTCATAAAAGTATTGTTTTCGGACTGGTCATAGTCATTCCCATTATGCTTGTTGCTACATGCATAGCAATGTTGGTTCCGGGTTACATATTAAGCATCTTTACCCCGGATAATGCTGTTGTTATTGAAGGAATAAAATATCTGAGAATTGTCAGCCTATCATATATACCTATGGCTGTGTCAATTTTTCTGGGATATGCCCTCCGTTCAACGGACAGGGTGAAGTATTCTGTTTATGTAACATTCCTTGCACTGGCTTTGAATGTAATATTGAATTATTTCCTGATATTCGGTATCTGGATATTCCCGGAACTGGGAATAGTGGGAGCTGCAATTGCAACTGTTGTGGCAAGATATATTCAGGTAATAATATTACTTCTGATTATATATGGTAAAAAAATGCCTGTTGCAATAACTGAAATATCTTCATTGAAATTAAATTCCGGCTTTATGAAGAGATTTATAAAGACATCTGGGAACGTTCTTTTGAATGAGGTAATTTTTGGAACAGGTACAGCATTGCTGTTTGCAGTATATGGTCGGATGGGAACTGACATAGTAGCAGGTGCGAACATAGCAAGGACCATGGAAAATATGGTGTGGATATTTTTCTGGAGTTTTTGTGCAGCCGCATCGGTGTCAATAGGGAAATTGCTTGGAGCCGGGGAGAATGATAAAGCACAGAGATATGCCATGAAGTTTATATTTACAGGCACGGTGGCAGGAATTATGCTTTCGGGATTACTTCTTATGCTGACCAATCCATTGTTAGGTCTCTTCAAAGTGTCTGAAAGTGCAATCAATGCTGCAAGAATATATATAATTATTTTTTCATTGTTCATATTGATCAGGGGACCGCTCAAGATATTGACAGGAGGTGTTTTACGTGCAGGGGGGGATACTGCATTTGTGTTGTTGTGGGATGTAATACCTTTATGGGTAACCCTTGCTGTTTCTTATATATGCGTAGAGCAATTCAATATATCCGTCACAGTTGTTTTTTTACTGGCAATAGGTTATGAGACAATTAAAGTAATACCCACTCTTCTAAGGATTAAAAGAGGGAAGTGGAGGAACAATCTGGTCAATTAGACAAATCCAGGCTGCTGTTCAAAGGTCATTTGACACTGAATTTCAACAGGTATACACTTGAGTTTCGGTAGAGGCATTTTATATAAGGCGAGCATATCGAATTTTTTTAAGGAGGGTTCGAAATGAGAGCAAGAATAAAAATATTATTCGTGCTGAGTCTGGCACTTATTTTACTTGTTTCAACAGCAGCACCGGCAATGGCTGCACCAAGTGTCCCAAGGATAATTGATTATGTGGCCCTGGGGGATTCAGGCGCAGCGGGAGTTCGTGCCGTTCCGGGTCAGCTTCCCGGCTGGGAAGAGGGTTCGGATTATGGCTATACTGATAATATAGCAAGATGGTTGTCGGCACTGGGAGTCCTGGGTAAATTCAACGAGGATTACAGCATATCAGGGAATACGGCTGCACAGCTGGCAGTTGATACATCAACTGCAGAAGCACACAAGATCCTGAAGAAAGCAGAACTGGTTACAATAACTATAGGAGCAAATGATGTTCTTGCCCCTCTCTATGCATACTACTATGCATGCATGAACGGCGAAGATGAACTGACCTATGAGGGAGCTATGGCTGCAATCTATCAGATAGTTAGCTACATGGAAGGCGGAGGCGCAGCGGTCATTCAGGATAACATTGAAACAGTGTTGGAGAATGTACTGGATGCCAATCCAAACGCAAGGATATATGTAATGGGATACTATAATCCTTTGCCATGCCTCGTTGACTTTGGTTTTGATGCAGCACCATATGTGATGATGATCAACAGCTTGATAAATGCGGCAATATACGACATCATGATGGAATTTCCTGGAGCAGTAATTGACTATATTGATACAATGGGATTCATAAACGGAATCAGGGAATCAGTCGTATTTCCATACTATACTTATGCCTATGGTCCGAATTTCCCTTACTACCTGGGTTATCTGTATGCAGACATGAGTATACCCATTGCTGACATTCATCTGACTGCAGTAGGTTATCTCAGGGTTTCCCTGGCATTTATAAAAGCTATAGAAGAAGATTTTGATTTCATGAGATTGTTCTGATTCCATGGCCTGGGAAAAGAAATGTAACACCTTAGCGAACTGAAAACCAACCACTGTCACATCGAAAACCATCGTCGATGTGCAGGGTTTTTTTAGTCCAGGTGGGTTATTAGTTTGCAAAAAGCTTTCACATGATAAGTTCACATTATATAAAACACTCAATTATCAGGCTTGTGATTTCAATGCAGACCGTGTTTGCTTATGCTTTTTTGGTTCAAGGATTATATCTCCTGCCTTAACCAGTGCAAACTTGGCGGCAATGGGTCCTGCAATGGAATAGATGAATGTTGAACTAAGTATGATAACCCTTATCTGGGATGAGTATTCCGGAACAATGGAGCTTGCAACTACAATCAAACCCAATGCTACTCCGGCCTGTGGCATAAGGGCAGGTCCAAGGTATTTTCTTATGCTCCTGTCCTGCTTTGTTACGGTACCTCCGAACCATGCGCCGAAAATCTTACCAGCTACACGAACAACGACATATATGATTCCGATTAGCCCGATACTCTTAAGCGCAGAAACTTCAAAACCAGCTCCAGAGATAACAAAGAACAGAAGAAAAATCGGTGGAGTAAATGCATCAACTGTCTTTGTAACGCTTTTAATATCATCAGTGATATTTACAAGAACACCTCCGAGGGCCATGCAGGTTAGCAGGGAAGAAGCATGGGTGATCTGGGCAAACCAGTAGGCAAGTAAAATTGCTCCGGTAATTATGCAGATTCGGTTTGAGGGCTTCTTGAACCATCTGAAGAACAATTTCATTATCAGGCTCAGCAGGGCACCAATGACAAATGATACAGCTATTTCATAGAAAGGTGTCAGGATGGAAATCAACAAACCTTCGCTGCCTCCTGTCCCGAGTATTCCCACGATAGTTGCTGCAAAACCAAAGCCTATAAGAGCAACAGCATCATCAATTGCAACTACACTCATAAGCATTGAAGTCAGATGTCCCCTTGATTGATATTGGTTGATAACCATTATTGTCTGTGCCGGAGCTGTTGCTGCGGCAATTGCACCAAGCATTATGGAGAGTTTTGGATCAAAGCCCAGTACCAAAAGTGTTCCGGTAACGAGTATAATAGCTCCAAAAGCTTCTGATATTGCAATTATGACAGGAGTGGCTCCTACTTTTTTAAAATATGAAAGATTGAACTCACTT
>ERZ795053.4448-NODE-4448-length-15178-cov-11.457383_pt1 | contig 15178 bp, 4 predicted proteins | sample MGYA00375137_ERZ795053 | MGnify/ENA primary metagenome ERZ795053 (study PRJEB30182, sample SAMN05720284) | activated sludge metagenome | isolation source: Anaerobic digester | place: Hong Kong | collected 2014-12-17 ... | reverse complement strand
CCTCCCGGGCAGCGACGCCGAGTGCGGCGGCTGGCTCACCACCGGCGCCAACCCGTCGCCGCCGACCTGCTACTTCCTCCGCAAGGCGGAGCAGCGGTTCGGCAACGGCGATGGCGTCTACACCCTGGCCGAGCAGCAGGCGGCCTCCGACGTGGCCCGGCTCGGCACGTTCAACATCTCCCGCTTCGCCGGTGCCGGACGGACCCTCCGGTTCGGGATGGAAGTGAACTTCTGATTCTCCCTCGTCGGGTGGGCGGGGTCGGCGTTGCCGGCCCCGGCCTCCCGGTCGCTCGCATCCAGACTCGAGAGGTCGCACAATGCATTCACTGCGTGGCATGCGGGGCCTGATCGGCGGGATCGGATTCGCGCTCGCGGCACTGACCGCGATGCCGAGCCCGGCCCACGCCGGCCCGGACCGTGACGCCCAGCGGGCCCCGACGGGCCGCTACCGGCTGTTCGCCGGGAACCTTGGCGCCATCACGATCAACCAGATCTACTACGGCCTGAACACCCGGGGCGAGGTGGGCGTGGACTCCACCAACTCCTCGACGATCGGCGGTGGGTTCTGGCCCAAGGGCACCGGCAACCAGTACATGTTCAACTCGGGCCTCCAGGTGGCCGGGATCATCGCCGGGGACAAGGCGACCAACCCGTGGGGCGGTGACACCACCGGCGGCATGTTCTTCGACGCCTCGGGCCTGCGCCAGCACGGCACCGCGGTGACCGAGCTGTACAACGCGGTGAACCCGCTCGACGTGGCGAACTGGCCCCAGGCCGGCTACGTCCCGCAGGGGGACGCCTCCGAGGATGTCTTCGATCCGCTCCTGCGCGGCCGCGTCTCGGCGTCGCAGGGCGACATCTGGTTCATGTCGAGCGAGGCGGACCCGGGGCTCAACGCCGCGCGGCCGCACCCGCTGGGCATCGTCGCCGAGTACCGGGTGATGGGCTGGAACTACCCGACCGGCAACGAGGACCTGATCTACCTGATCATCACGTTCTACAACATCACCTCGCTGAACGAGGCCGACTACGCGCAGTACCGGCCGGGGCTCCGCGAGATCCTGATCGCCGAGGCGCAGAAGTTCCACAGCCTGAACAACGCGGCGTTCTCGATCGACCTGCCGGACGCGGGCTACACGATCGACCCGTTCTACGCGGCGTTCGCCGCGGACCCGGACGTGACCAACTCGGCCGGCGTGAACTTCTCGAGCGTGAACCTGCCGTTCGCGATGGGCTACGCCTACCACGCGGACTTCCCGCGGGCGGCCGGCTGGACGTTCTCGCCGAGCATCTTCGGCCCGCCGTTCTTCGGCGGCGCCGGGTTCGTCGGCGTGAAGTACCTGAAGTCGGCGACCGGGCCGGGCGAGATCAACCTGTACTCGAACACCACCAACGGCGGGCCGTTCCCGGACCCGAACTCGGCGGTGCGGCTCTACAAGTACCTCTCGGGGACGATTACCCCGGCCGACGGCGTGGCCTGCAACAACGGCGACCCGCTGGTCAGCAAGATCTGCTTCATCGAGCCGGCGACGCCGCGCGACGTCCGGATGCTGGAGTCCTCGACGCCGATCGCGCTCGAGGCGGGGCAGTCGGCCTCGATCGTGGTGAGCTACATCCACGCGGCACCGGTGCTGATCCCCGGGTTCGCCGGGGCGGGGACCCGGGTGATCCCGGGCGACCCGACGCGGCTGACCAACGCGACGCTGCTGTCGCAGGGCGCCAACACCGTCGACTCGATCATGGGCTTCCGTGGCTACAACGACGCCAACGGCGACGGCGTGGTCGAGCAGGGCGAGTTCACGACGGTGCCGGGCTCGCTGCTCCGCAAGGCGCTGCTGGCCCAGGAGATCTTCAACAACAAGTTCCTGCTGCCGTTCGCGCCGGACGCCCCGGACTTCTTCCTGGTGCCGGGCGACGGGCAGGTGACGGTGGTGTGGCGGCCGTCGAACAGCGAGACCGATGGCGACCCGTTCTTCCAGGTCGCGAAGGACGCCTCGATCGTGCCGGCGGGTGGCGGCGCGCCGGTGGTGAACCCGCTGTATGACGCCAACTACCGCCAGTTCGACGTCGAGGGCTACCGGATCTACCGTGGCCGGGCCGACAACGCCGCGGCGCTGCGGCTGATCGCGCAGTACGACTACAGCGGCACGGTGTTCAGCGACTTCACCGGCCAGGTGGTCGATGGGGCCCGCGGCTCGCAGTGCGCGCCGGAAATCAACGTCACCGGGTCGTGCGCCAACGTCTTCGATCCGCAGACCCCCGGCGTGCAGCTCGTCAAGCACGTCGACTACAACATCGGCGCCAACTTCGTCCAGGTCCGCCGCGGCGACCGGACGCTCCTGGCGAGCGGCGACATCATCAACCTCGCCACCGACACCGCCGTCACGGGCCGCGGGACGCCGTTCCCGGCGCTGGCCGACAACGGCGTGCCGTTCGTGTACGTCGATGCCGAGCCGCGGAACGGCCTCACCTACTTCTATGCGGTGACGGCGTTCGACGTGAACTCGATCAACTCGACCGGCGCGGGCAACACCTCGCTGGAGTCGGCGCTGATCACCAAGCGGATCGTCCCGGGCTCCCGGGCCGGCAACTACACCAACACCGCCACGACCCAGACCGGCGTGTTCGGCCGGAACGGGCTGCTGACGGACAACACCCTGCCGACGATCGACCCGACCACGGGCCAGTTCAGCAAGGCGATGCCGCCGACCAACGCGGTGAGCGTCTCGCTGGCGGCGTTCGTGAAGGAGCTCCTCACCGAGCCGGGCGAGGTGTCGTTCACGATCGACTCGGTCCGGGCGAACTCGTTCGTCGGGGCCGGCTCGGCGACCTCGACCTTCTACTACCGGGTCATCGCCCCGGTCGGCGAGACGCAGCTGTCGGCCACGGTGACGATGAGCGCCACGACCGGCACCGCGTCGACCAGCGGCTCGTTCCCCGCGCTGGCGGCCGATCCGTCGCTCGCGGCGCGGTACAACGCCCCGGCCGGCAGCTACGGCATCGGCGGGTCGTTCACCGCCCAGTTCCCGGCCGGCTACTACATCGGCCCGCGCGCCCGCGGCTGCGTCAACCACGCCGCCGGGTTCCCGTCGGCCACCGCGTGCAGCAACAACGACGTGCGGTGGTTCGAGGGTGCCAACGAAACGAAGGCCGACCCGAACGCGAGCAACCCGGACCGGTTCAACACCGGGCTGAGCCGGCTCGACTTCAACAACGCCGGCGAGCTGCCGGGGGTCACCACGCTGTTCATCCCGCGCTCCTACGACGACTACACCTCCTCGTGGCGTGACGTCGAGCAGGTGCTCGCGGCCGGTGCCGGCGCGGCGGACTACAAGGTGTACTGGGGTGCCGGCGGGACGGTCGACTCGGTCATCGACGTGACGCATGACGTCGAGGTGCCGTTCAACGCCAACTACCTCGGCGCGACCTGGGGCATCCTGAACCAGAGCGCGACCCAGAACGGCGCCACCTACTTCGACCAGCGCTCGCAGCTCACCGTGACCGACCTCGGCTGCGTCGAGCCGCTCAAGACGCTGAACCCCGGTGGCATCCGCTGCACCGGCACCGCGGCGCAGCTGTCGCGGACCGCGGTCCCGGGTCCGATCGCCTACGGTTCCTCGGGCGCGACGACGGTCGAGCGCACGTCGCCGACGGCGGCGGGCCAGGGCTTCGTGTTCTACCTGAAGGGGCGCCCGTTCATGATGGAGCTCGCCGGCGGCGTCCCCGCCGAGGGGACCGTCTGGACGATGCGCGACTTCGTCGGGGCGATCTCGGGCGGCAACGGCCGCTCGGGCAACGGCGGGCCGTACCTCTTCACCACCCAGAGCCAGGCCCGGCACTTCAGCGCGGTGGGCGCGAAGATCACCTTCGCGTTCGACGTGACCAACAGCGTGGGCAACTCGACGGCGGAGACGCTGGCGCAGGTGCACACGGTGCCGGATCCGTACTACGTCACCTCCGCCTTCGAGGCGACCACCACCTCGAAGATCATCAAGTTCGTCAACCTGCCGGAGACGGCGACGATCCGGATCTACACCTCCAGCGGCGTGCTCGTCCGCGTGCTCCAGCACGCGAGCACCAGCTTCGGCGGGGAGGCGAGCTGGGACGTCCGGAACCGGAACAACCAGTTCGTGGCCAGCGGCGTGTACTTCTACCACGTGACCGCCGAGAACGGCGAGACCACCGTGGGCCGCATGACCATCGTCAACTACGCCCAGTAACCACCGCCGACGGGGCGGCCGGGCCACGTGCCCGGCCGACCCCCCACAGGAGATCGACGCAATGCATCGTTCCACCACGCCTCGGCTCATCCTGTCGGCCGCGCTCCTCGGGCTCGTGCCCGCGGTCGCGTCGGCGCAACAGGACATCGCCGACAACACGGCGTATGGCTCCACCACCGCGGAGTTCCTGCTGCTGGGCGCCAACGCCCGCGGCACCGCGCTGGGCGGCTCCTACGTCGCCATGGCGACCGAGGTCGGCGGCGTCAACGCCAACCCCGCCGCCATCGCCCTGATGACCCGCCCGGGGGCGCAGTTCTCGCAGCTCGACTACGTCGCCGACACCAAGCTGAACTGGGGCGCGGTCGCGTTCCCGTTCGGCGGCGGGTCGAAGGCGTTCGGGATCCAGCTCGGCACCTTCGGGTTCAGCGACCAGCCGGTGTACACGGTCCAGAACCCCGAGGGGACGGGCGAGGTCTACGACGTCTCCGAGACGTTCGCGGCCGTGACCTGGGCGCAGAACTTCTCCGACCGGTTCTCGGTCGGCCTCACCGCGAAGGGCGTCTTCGACCAGCTCGGGCAGGCCTCGGGCTCGGCGTTCGCGATCGACTTCGGGACGCACTTCCACTCGAACCTGAGCGGCAAGCCGATCCGGTTCGCGTTCACGCTGTCCAACCTCGGCACCAAGATGAGCTACGACGGCGACGCGATCCGCACGACCGCGCCGCGCGACGAGCTGCCGGGCGAGGACCCGATCACCGAGGAGCCGCAGCCGTCGGTGTACCGGACCACCGGGTTCTCGCTGCCGACGGTGTTCCGCGTCGGGCTGGCGTACGACGTGGTGGCCGCGGCCAACAGCCGGCTGACGGTGATGGGCGAGTTCAACCAGGCCAACAGCAACAAGGCCGGGTTCGGGTTCGGCGCGGAGCTGGCGGCGATGCGGCTCGGCGGCTCGGACTTCGGGCTGGCGGTGCGGGGGAGCTACACCGCGACGCCGGCGAACACCTATGACACCGACTTCTTCGGGGTCGGGGTGAGCAAGGAGAGCGACGAGAAGAGCCAGGGCCTCGCGTTCGGCGGCGGGATCATGTACCAGACGCCGACGTTCATGCTCGGGTTCGACTACGCCTGGAAGGACGTCGGGCTCCTCGGCACCGCCAACTTCTTCACCGTGTCGCTGGGCTGGTGAGTCGGGACGGCCGGACGGACCTCGTCCGTCCGGCCCCCCCTCTCGTCCCACCCGGTTCCAGATTGATCGAGACCTGACGCCATGCTGCTGCCGTCGCTCCTCCTCGCCCTGGCCACGTCCCAACAGGCCGCGCCGCAACTCGCGGTGCGGGCGGTGCGGTTCTACGCGCCGGCGTCGGGGGAGACCAGCGTGCTGGCGCTCCTCCAGGTGCCCTACATGCTGGCCGAGCCGGCCGGCGACCGGATCGCGTGGCAGACCACCGTCACCGTCGAGGATGGCCAGGGCACCACGCTCTTCCGCGAGCAGTGGTACAGCGGCGCCCCGGCGTCGTTCCGGATCCCGGAGGCCTACGGCATGGAGCCGCTGCGCTTCCCGGCGATGAAGCCCGGCCACTACCTGCTCCGCGTCACCGTCGCCGACTCGCTCACCGGCCGCTCGACCAGCACCACGGCCGAGATCGACGGCTTCGCCGAGGCGCCGCTGCTGAGCGACCTGCTGATCGCCAGCCGGATGCGGATCGTGGCGCCGCAGGACACCACCACCCTCGCCGGGGAGGTGGCGCGCGGCAGCATGCGCTTCGTCACCACCCCGCAGCTCACCCTCGATGCCCTGACGCCGCTGCTGGCCTTCATGCTGGAGGCCTACACCGACGCCGAGGCGACCGCGACCACCCGGCTCAGCATCACCCCGCAGGACGGGGGCGAGGCGATCTACACCCTGGCCCCGTTCGAGCAGACGGTGCCGGCGGGAGGCGGGGTGATCCGGGGGCAGTTCCCCCTCGAGGGGCTCGGCGAGGGGCGCTACCTGCTGGTGGCGGAGGTGACCACCCACGGCCAGACGGTGCGGCGCACGGCGCCGTTCGCGGTCGGCTCGCTGGAGGCGGCGATGGCGCGCGAGCTGGCGCAGAAGACCGCCGAGCGGGGGCTGGACGAGACGTTCTTCGGCGCGATGCCGGAGGACGAGCTCGACGCGGCGGCCGAGGTGCTGCAGGTGCTGGCCAAGCCCGACGAGCTGGCGGTCTACCAGGCCCGCGGCGACGGGGCGCTGACGGTGGCGGCCAAGCGGCAGTTCCTGATCCAGTTCTGGGCGCAGCGCGACGACACCCCGGCGACCGCGGTCAACGAGACGCGGATGCGCTTCTACGACGCGATCGAGTATGCCAACGCGCAGTACGGCGAGGGCGGCCGCAACGCGCAGCCGGGGTGGAAGACCGACCGGGGCCGGATCTTCGTGAAGTTCGGCCGGCCGGACGACGTGCAGGCCTGGACGCTGGGGCAGGGCGCCCCGCCGTTCGAGATCTGGCGCTACACGCAGGGCCGCAACCGGTTCTTCGTCTTCGCGGACCGGAACAACTTCGGCCACTACACGCTGATCAAGACCAACGACCTGAGCGAGACGTCGGCCCCGAACTGGTGCGAGATCCTCACCCCGCTGGTGGTGCAGCGGGACGTGGAGCCGTTCCTGGGGCAGCGCTTCCTCACCGCCAGCGGGGGCGGGAGCAATCCCGAGACCTCGATCGGCACGCAGCTGCTGTGCAAGTGACGCATCGTCGCCCCCGCGGGGGCCGCTGGACCTGTTCCATGGTGTCGCGTGACACCCTCTCATTCCGTCCGAGGAGCAGCACTATGACCCGAGTGATTCGTGGGATGACCGGCCTGCTGCTGGTGGCCACGGTGGCCGCCTGCAACAACGACCCGGGCGTCGACCTCAGCGGGGATCCGACCCAGATCCAGGCGACCCCCCAGGTGATGATCATCAACCAGGGCGCCACCGAGCAGCTGCTGCTGCGGCTCACCGATGACGCCAACTTCTCGGTCCCGGCGGCGCCGTACACGATCTCCGACGTGGGCCCCGGCCTCACGGTGACGTTCGACGACACCTACCGGCCCGACTACACGACCGGCGTGCTGAAGCCGCGCGAGTTCCAGAGCCAGCACCGCTACACGGTGACGGCGACCCAGGCGGTGGGGACATCGTTCAAGGTCTCCAACGGCGGGATCTCGCAGGTCATCACCGTCAAGGTGATTCCGAGCAGCATCCCGGCGTCGCTCGGTGCCTCGACGGTCGCGCCGGGCCAGTCGACCACGCTGACTGCGGGCAACGGGTTCTCCTTCGGCGAGGAGGCGACCTTCACCTGGAACGCCGGTGGGACGCTCGAGATCCCGGCCCTGGTGCTCGACCGCGCGGTCGAGCACCAGGGCCGGGATCTCGAGCGTCCCACCGGCGTTCCAGGTGAAGGTCGCCTCCTCGCCGAAGGAGAACCCGTTGCCCGCAGTCAGCGTGGTCGACTGGCCCGGCGCGACCGTCGAGGCACCGAGCGACGCCGGGATGCTGCTCGGAATCACCTTGACGGTGATGACCTGCGAGATCCCGCCGTTGGAGACCTTGAACGATGTCCCCACCGCCTGGGTCGCCGTCACCGTGTAGCGGTGCTGGCTCTGGAACTCGCGCGGCTTCAGCACGCCGGTCGTGTAGTCGGGCCGGTAGGTGTCGTCGAACGTCACCGTGAGGCCGGGGCCCACGTCGGAGATCGTGTACGGCGCCGCCGGGACCGAGAAGTTGGCGTCATCGGTGAGCCGCAGCAGCAGCTGCTCGGTGGCGCCCTGGTTGATGATCATCACCTGGGGGGTCGCCTGGATCTGGGTCGGATCCCCGCTGAGGTCGACGCCCGGGTCGTTGTTGCAGGCGGCCACCGTGGCCACCAGCAGCAGGCCGGTCATCCCACGAATCACTCGGGTCATAGTGCTGCTCCTCGGACGGAATGAGAGGGTGTCACGCGACACCATGGAACAGGTCCAGCGGCCCCCGCGGGGGCGACGATGCGTCACTTGCACAGCAGCTGCGTGCCGATCGAGGTCTCGGGATTGCTCCCGCCCCCGCTGGCGGTGAGGAAGCGCTGCCCCAGGAACGGCTCCACGTCCCGCTGCACCACCAGCGGGGTGAGGATCTCGCACCAGTTCGGGGCCGACGTCTCGCTCAGGTCGTTGGTCTTGATCAGCGTGTAGTGGCCGAAGTTGTTCCGGTCCGCGAAGACGAAGAACCGGTTGCGGCCCTGCGTGTAGCGCCAGATCTCGAACGGCGGGGCGCCCTGCCCCAGCGTCCAGGCCTGCACGTCGTCCGGCCGGCCGAACTTCACGAAGATCCGGCCCCGGTCGGTCTTCCACCCCGGCTGCGCGTTGCGGCCGCCCTCGCCGTACTGCGCGTTGGCATACTCGATCGCGTCGTAGAAGCGCATCCGCGTCTCGTTGACCGCGGTCGCCGGGGTGTCGTCGCGCTGCGCCCAGAACTGGATCAGGAACTGCCGCTTGGCCGCCACCGTCAGCGCCCCGTCGCCGCGGGCCTGGTAGACCGCCAGCTCGTCGGGCTTGGCCAGCACCTGCAGCACCTCGGCCGCCGCGTCGAGCTCGTCCTCCGGCATCGCGCCGAAGAACGTCTCGTCCAGCCCCCGCTCGGCGGTCTTCTGCGCCAGCTCGCGCGCCATCGCCGCCTCCAGCGAGCCGACCGCGAACGGCGCCGTGCGCCGCACCGTCTGGCCGTGGGTGGTCACCTCCGCCACCAGCAGGTAGCGCCCCTCGCCGAGCCCCTCGAGGGGGAACTGCCCCCGGATCACCCCGCCTCCCGCCGGCACCGTCTGCTCGAACGGGGCCAGGGTGTAGATCGCCTCGCCCCCGTCCTGCGGGGTGATGCTGAGCCGGGTGGTCGCGGTCGCCTCGGCGTCGGTGTAGGCCTCCAGCATGAAGGCCAGCAGCGGCGTCAGGGCATCGAGGGTGAGCTGCGGGGTGGTGACGAAGCGCATGCTGCCGCGCGCCACCTCCCCGGCGAGGGTGGTGGTGTCCTGCGGCGCCACGATCCGCATCCGGCTGGCGATCAGCAGGTCGCTCAGCAGCGGCGCCTCGGCGAAGCCGTCGATCTCGGCCGTGGTGCTGGTCGAGCGGCCGGTGAGCGAGTCGGCGACGGTGACGCGGAGCAGGTAGTGGCCGGGCTTCATCGCCGGGAAGCGCAGCGGCTCCATGCCGTAGGCCTCCGGGATCCGGAACGACGCCGGGGCGCCGCTGTACCACTGCTCGCGGAAGAGCGTGGTGCCCTGGCCATCCTCGACGGTGACGGTGGTCTGCCACGCGATCCGGTCGCCGGCCGGCTCGGCCAGCATGTAGGGCACCTGGAGGAGCGCCAGCACGCTGGTCTCCCCCGACGCCGGCGCGTAGAACCGCACCGCCCGCACCGCGAGTTGCGGCGCGGCCTGTTGGGACGTGGCCAGGGCGAGGAGGAGCGACGGCAGCAGCATGGCGTCAGGTCTCGATCAATCTGGAACCGGGTGGGACGAGAGGGGGGGCCGGACGGACGAGGTCCGTCCGGCCGTCCCGACTCACCAGCCCAGCGACACGGTGAAGAAGTTGGCGGTGCCGAGGAGCCCGACGTCCTTCCAGGCGTAGTCGAACCCGAGCATGAACGTCGGCGTCTGGTACATGATCCCGCCGCCGAACGCGAGGCCCTGGCTCTTCTCGTCGCTCTCCTTGCTCACCCCGACCCCGAAGAAGTCGGTGTCATAGGTGTTCGCCGGCGTCGCGGTGTAGCTCCCCCGCACCGCCAGCCCGAAGTCCGAGCCGCCGAGCCGCATCGCCGCCAGCTCCGCGCCGAACCCGAACCCGGCCTTGTTGCTGTTGGCCTGGTTGAACTCGCCCATCACCGTCAGCCGGCTGTTGGCCGCGGCCACCACGTCGTACGCCAGCCCGACGCGGAACACCGTCGGCAGCGAGAACCCGGTGGTCCGGTACACCGACGGCTGCGGCTCCTCGGTGATCGGGTCCTCGCCCGGCAGCTCGTCGCGCGGCGCGGTCGTGCGGATCGCGTCGCCGTCGTAGCTCATCTTGGTGCCGAGGTTGGACAGCGTGAACGCGAACCGGATCGGCTTGCCGCTCAGGTTCGAGTGGAAGTGCGTCCCGAAGTCGATCGCGAACGCCGAGCCCGAGGCCTGCCCGAGCTGGTCGAAGACGCCCTTCGCGGTGAGGCCGACCGAGAACCGGTCGGAGAAGTTCTGCGCCCAGGTCACGGCCGCGAACGTCTCGGAGACGTCGTAGACCTCGCCCGTCCCCTCGGGGTTCTGGACCGTGTACACCGGCTGGTCGCTGAACCCGAAGGTGCCGAGCTGGATCCCGAACGCCTTCGACCCGCCGCCGAACGGGAACGCGACCGCGCCCCAGTTCAGCTTGGTGTCGGCGACGTAGTCGAGCTGCGAGAACTGCGCCCCCGGGCGGGTCATCAGGGCGATGGCGGCGGGGTTGGCGTTGACGCCGCCGACCTCGGTCGCCATGGCGACGTAGGAGCCGCCCAGCGCGGTGCCGCGGGCGTTGGCGCCCAGCAGCAGGAACTCCGCGGTGGTGGAGCCATACGCCGTGTTGTCGGCGATGTCCTGTTGCGCCGACGCGACCGCGGGCACGAGCCCGAGGAGCGCGGCCGACAGGATGAGCCGAGGCGTGGTGGAACGATGCATTGCGTCGATCTCCTGTGGGGGGTCGGCCGGGCACGTGGCCCGGCCGCCCCGTCGGCGGTGGTTACTGGGCGTAGTTGACGATGGTCATGCGGCCCACGGTGGTCTCGCCGTTCTCGGCGGTCACGTGGTAGAAGTACACGCCGCTGGCCACGAACTGGTTGTTCCGGTTCCGGACGTCCCAGCTCGCCTCCCCGCCGAAGCTGGTGCTCGCGTGCTGGAGCACGCGGACGAGCACGCCGCTGGAGGTGTAGATCCGGATCGTCGCCGTCTCCGGCAGGTTGACGAACTTGATGATCTTCGAGGTGGTGGTCGCCTCGAAGGCGGAGGTGACGTAGTACGGATCCGGCACCGTGTGCACCTGCGCCAGCGTCTCCGCCGTCGAGTTGCCCACGCTGTTGGTCACGTCGAACGCGAAGGTGATCTTCGCGCCCACCGCGCTGAAGTGCCGGGCCTGGCTCTGGGTGGTGAAGAGGTACGGCCCGCCGTTGCCCGAGCGGCCGTTGCCGCCCGAGATCGCCCCGACGAAGTCGCGCATCGTCCAGACGGTCCCCTCGGCGGGGACGCCGCCGGCGAGCTCCATCATGAACGGGCGCCCCTTCAGGTAGAACACGAAGCCCTGGCCCGCCGCCGTCGGCGACGTGCGCTCGACCGTCGTCGCGCCCGAGGAACCGTAGGCGATCGGACCCGGGACCGCGGTCCGCGACAGCTGCGCCGCGGTGCCGGTGCAGCGGATGCCACCGGGGTTCAGCGTCTTGAGCGGCTCGACGCAGCCGAGGTCGGTCACGGTGAGCTGCGAGCGCTGGTCGAAGTAGGTGGCGCCGTTCTGGGTCGCGCTCTGGTTCAGGATGCCCCAGGTCGCGCCGAGGTAGTTGGCGTTGAACGGCACCTCGACGTCATGCGTCACGTCGATGACCGAGTCGACCGTCCCGCCGGCACCCCAGTACACCTTGTAGTCCGCCGCGCCGGCACCGGCCGCGAGCACCTGCTCGACGTCACGCCACGAGGAGGTGTAGTCGTCGTAGGAGCGCGGGATGAACAGCGTGGTGACCCCCGGCAGCTCGCCGGCGTTGTTGAAGTCGAGCCGGCTCAGCCCGGTGTTGAACCGGTCCGGGTTGCTCGCGTTCGGGTCGGCCTTCGTTTCGTTGGCACCCTCGAACCACCGCACGTCGTTGTTGCTGCACGCGGTGGCCGACGGGAACCCGGCGGCGTGGTTGACGCAGCCGCGGGCGCGCGGGCCGATGTAGTAGCCGGCCGGGAACTGGGCGGTGAACGACCCGCCGATGCCGTAGCTGCCGGCCGGGGCGTTGTACCGCGCCGCGAGCGACGGATCGGCCGCCAGCGCGGGGAACGAGCCGCTGGTCGACGCGGTGCCGGTCGTGGCGCTCATCGTCACCGTGGCCGACAGCTGCGTCTCGCCGACCGGGGCGATGACCCGGTAGTAGAAGGTCGAGGTCGCCGAGCCGGCCCCGACGAACGAGTTCGCCCGGACCGAGTCGATCGTGAACGACACCTCGCCCGGCTCGGTGAGGAGCTCCTTCACGAACGCCGCCAGCGAGACGCTCACCGCGTTGGTCGGCGGCATCGCCTTGCTGAACTGGCCCGTGGTCGGGTCGATCGTCGGCAGGGTGTTGTCCGTCAGCAGCCCGTTCCGGCCGAACACGCCGGTCTGGGTCGTGGCGGTGTTGGTGTAGTTGCCGGCCCGGGAGCCCGGGACGATCCGCTTGGTGATCAGCGCCGACTCCAGCGAGGTGTTGCCCGCGCCGGTCGAGTTGATCGAGTTCACGTCGAACGCCGTCACCGCATAGAAGTAGGTGAGGCCGTTCCGCGGCTCGGCATCGACGTACACGAACGGCACGCCGTTGTCGGCCAGCGCCGGGAACGGCGTCCCGCGGCCCGTGACGGCGGTGTCGGTGGCGAGGTTGATGATGTCGCCGCTCGCCAGGAGCGTCCGGTCGCCGCGGCGGACCTGGACGAAGTTGGCGCCGATGTTGTAGTCGACGTGCTTGACGAGCTGCACGCCGGGGGTCTGCGGATCGAAGACGTTGGCGCACGACCCGGTGACGTTGATTTCCGGCGCGCACTGCGAGCCGCGGGCCCCATCGACCACCTGGCCGGTGAAGTCGCTGAACACCGTGCCGCTGTAGTCGTACTGCGCGATCAGCCGCAGCGCCGCGGCGTTGTCGGCCCGGCCACGGTAGATCCGGTAGCCCTCGACGTCGAACTGGCGGTAGTTGGCGTCATACAGCGGGTTCACCACCGGCGCGCCGCCACCCGCCGGCACGATCGAGGCGTCCTTCGCGACCTGGAAGAACGGGTCGCCATCGGTCTCGCTGTTCGACGGCCGCCACACCACCGTCACCTGCCCGTCGCCCGGCACCAGGAAGAAGTCCGGGGCGTCCGGCGCGAACGGCAGCAGGAACTTGTTGTTGAAGATCTCCTGGGCCAGCAGCGCCTTGCGGAGCAGCGAGCCCGGCACCGTCGTGAACTCGCCCTGCTCGACCACGCCGTCGCCGTTGGCGTCGTTGTAGCCACGGAAGCCCATGATCGAGTCGACGGTGTTGGCGCCCTGCGACAGCAGCGTCGCGTTGGTCAGCCGCGTCGGGTCGCCCGGGATCACCCGGGTCCCCGCCCCGGCGAACCCGGGGATCAGCACCGGTGCCGCGTGGATGTAGCTCACCACGATCGAGGCCGACTGCCCCGCCTCGAGCGCGATCGGCGTCGAGGACTCCAGCATCCGGACGTCGCGCGGCGTCGCCGGCTCGATGAAGCAGATCTTGCTGACCAGCGGGTCGCCGTTGTTGCAGGCCACGCCGTCGGCCGGGGTAATCGTCCCCGAGAGGTACTTGTAGAGCCGCACCGCCGAGTTCGGGTCCGGGAACGGCCCGCCGTTGGTGGTGTTCGAGTACAGGTTGATCTCGCCCGGCCCGGTCGCCGACTTCAGGTACTTCACGCCGACGAACCCGGCGCCGCCGAAGAACGGCGGGCCGAAGATGCTCGGCGAGAACGTCCAGCCGGCCGCCCGCGGGAAGTCCGCGTGGTAGGCGTAGCCCATCGCGAACGGCAGGTTCACGCTCGAGAAGTTCACGCCGGCCGAGTTGGTCACGTCCGGGTCCGCGGCGAACGCCGCGTAGAACGGGTCGATCGTGTAGCCCGCGTCCGGCAGGTCGATCGAGAACGCCGCGTTGTTCAGGCTGTGGAACTTCTGCGCCTCGGCGATCAGGATCTCGCGGAGCCCCGGCCGGTACTGCGCGTAGTCGGCCTCGTTCAGCGAGGTGATGTTGTAGAACGTGATGATCAGGTAGATCAGGTCCTCGTTGCCGGTCGGGTAGTTCCAGCCCATCACCCGGTACTCGGCGACGATGCCCAGCGGGTGCGGCCGCGCGGCGTTGAGCCCCGGGTCCGCCTCGCTCGACATGAACCAGATGTCGCCCTGCGACGCCGAGACGCGGCCGCGCAGGAGCGGATCGAAGACATCCTCGGAGGCGTCCCCCTGCGGGACGTAGCCGGCCTGGGGCCAGTTCGCCACGTCGAGCGGGTTCACCGCGTTGTACAGCTCGGTCACCGCGGTGCCGTGCTGGCGCAGGCCCGAGGCGTCGAAGAACATGCCGCCGGTGGTGTCACCGCCCCACGGGTTGGTCGCCTTGTCCCCGGCGATGATCCCGGCCACCTGGAGGCCCGAGTTGAACATGTACTGGTTGCCGGTGCCCTTGGGCCAGAACCCACCGCCGATCGTCGAGGAGTTGGTGGAGTCCACGCCCACCTCGCCCCGGGTGTTCAGGCCGTAGTAGATCTGGTTGATCGTGATGGCGCCAAGGTTCCCGGCGAACAGCCGGTAGCGGCCCGTCGGGGCCCGCTGGGCGTCACGGTCCGGGCCGGCGTGGGCCGGGCTCGGCATCGCGGTCAGTGCCGCGAGCGCGAATCCGATCCCGCCGATCAGGCCCCGCATGCCACGCAGTGAATGCATTGTGCGACCTCTCGAGTCTGGATGCGAGCGACCGGGAGGCCGGGGCCGGCAACGCCGACCCCGCCCACCCGACGAGGGAGAATCAGAAGTTCACTTCCATCCCGAACCGGAGGGTCCGTCCGGCACCGGCGAAGCGGGAGATGTTGAACGTGCCGAGCCGGGCCACGTCGGAGGCCGCCTGCTGCTCGGCCAGGGTGTAGACGCCATCGCCGTTGCCGAACCGCTGCTCCGCCTTGCGGAGGAAGTAGCAGGTCGGCGGCGACGGGTTGGCGCCGGTGGTGAGCCAGCCGCCGCACTCGGCGTCGCTGCCCGGGAGG
>ERZ795053.4447-NODE-4447-length-15181-cov-23.241769_pt1 | contig 15181 bp, 8 predicted proteins | sample MGYA00375137_ERZ795053 | MGnify/ENA primary metagenome ERZ795053 (study PRJEB30182, sample SAMN05720284) | activated sludge metagenome | isolation source: Anaerobic digester | place: Hong Kong | collected 2014-12-17 ... | reverse complement strand
TCCTGCTGCGCGCGCACGAGCTGCTGCGCGACCGGCCGGAGCTGCTGAACCACTACCAGCAGCGCTTCAGCCATCTGCTGGTGGACGAATTCCAGGACACCAATGCCATCCAGTACGCCTTCGTACGCCTGCTGGCCGGCGCTTCGGGCAAGGTGTTCGTGGTCGGTGATGATGACCAAGCGATCTACGGCTGGCGCGGCGCGCGGGTGGAGCATGTGCAGCACTTCCTGCGCGACTTCCCGGGCGCGACGACCATTCGTCTGGAGCAGAACTACCGCAGCAGCGGCAACATCCTCGGCGCCGCCAATGCGGTGATCGCACACAACCCGGGGCGCATGGGCAAGAAGCTGTGGACGGCGGACAGCGATGGCGAATCCATCGACCTCTACGCCGCCTACAGCGAGATCGACGAGGGCGACTTCATCGCCAATCGCGTGCGCCAGTGGATCAACGAAGGCGGTCGGCCCGGCGACTGTGCCGTGCTCTACCGCAGCAACGCGCAGTCGCGGGCCATCGAATCGGCGCTGATCGATGCCGAATTGCCCTATCGCGTCTATGGTGGCCTGCGCTTCTTCGAGCGCGCCGAGGTCAAGGACGCACTCGCCTACCTGCGCCTGATCAGCAGCCGCGCCGACGACGCCAGCTTTGAACGCGTCGTCAACACGCCGACGCGCGGCATCGGCGCGCGCACGCTGGACCAGGTCCGTGCGCGGGCGCGTGCGGAAGGCGCGCCGCTGTGGGAAGCCGCGTTGATGGAGATCGGCGGCAATACCCTTAATGCCCGCGCCCGCAATGCGCTGAAGGATTTCGCCGCGCTGATCCAGCGGCTCGCGGGCGACATCACCGAGCTCGAACTGGCGGAAAAGATCAGCCACGTGATTGACCGGAGCGGCCTGCGCGCGCATTGGGCCAGCGAGGACTCGCGCGGCATCGATTCGCGCAGCGAAAACCTCGACGAACTGATCTCGCTGGCCAGCCGATTCGTTCCCGGCCGCGACCCGGAAGAACCGGAGATGCCGGAACTGGTCGCCTTTCTTGGCTATGCCTCGCTGGAAGCCGGCGAAGGCCAGGCCGCCGAAGGTGAGGACGGCGTGCAGCTGATGACCCTGCACTCGGCGAAAGGTCTGGAGTTTCCGCTGGTGTTCGTCGCCGGCATGGAGGAAGGCCTGTTCCCCTCGCAGCGCTCGCTGGATGAAAGTGGGCGACTGGAGGAAGAACGTCGACTGGCCTACGTCGGCATCACCCGCGCCCGCGAGAAACTGACGCTGTGCTATGCCGAAAGCCGCCGCCTGCACGGCGTGGACATGCCCGGGCTGCCATCACGCTTCCTGCGCGAGATTCCGTCCGACCTGCTGCACGAAGTTCGCCCACGCGTGCAGACACGAGCGCCGGTGCGTGCAGGTCGCTTCGGCGACAGCGGGCTTTCCGAGCCGGCACCGGCAGGCCTGGAGCTGGGTATCCGCGTCAGCCATCCGCAGTTTGGGGAAGGCATCGTCACCGGCTGCGAGGGCAGCGGCCAGCACGCACGCGTGCAGGTGAACTTCGAGGACGCCGGCTCCAAGTGGCTGGTGCTGGCCTACGCCAAGCTGCAGCCGCTGTAGCATCTGTCGGATTCGAACGGTGAAAACGAAACGGGAGGCCTGGCGCCTCCCGTTTCTTTCTTCGACGCTTGCGACCGATCAGCCGCGGGCTTTCGGGCGATACGGCGACAGGCGATTGATCAGCTCGCTCATGCCCGGCTCCACGACTTCCATGGCCTTCTCCTGCGCGTTGAGCGTGGTGAAGTCGACCTTCTCGCGGAAGCCGCTGCCCAGCGGACGCTTGTCGCCGACATCGTAGGCGCGCACGCTGAGGTAGGACGAGTACAGCGTGGAGCTGCGGCCGTAGTACTGGAGTTCCTGCGTACCGATCGGCTCGGCCTTGACCACCACCAGCACGTCGACATCGCGGCGCTGGGCAAAGCGGCTCATCAGGCGGGCCAGGTTGCCGGCGCGTGCGTTCTCGGCGACGCCTTCCAGCAGCTCGGTATCGACCAGGTCGAAACCGTCGCGCGACAGGGCCGATTCGATGCGCTGTGCAGCCGGTGCGGTGATCGCGGAATCACCCAGCGCGATCACAGCGATGCGCGGCGTGTGCGGTACGGCAACCGGGCGCGGCTCGGTACGGCTCGCGAGGTTCTTCGGCGGCGCCCTGCTGGCGGCGGCATTGCTTGCCACGACCCCACTGACCACCCCATTCGATGCACCCGTACTCGGGATTGAACTCGGCGTCGTGCTGCTGTCAGCCAGACCGGTGCGCGTAGCGGCATCGACCTGTGCGGCATTGGGCAGGTCGTTGCCCTGGGCAACTGTCGACGTCTGCGTGGCGTTGTCCTGTGCGCCCTCGGCCACACCATCGATGGCAAAACCGGCGGCGGACTGTCCGCCATCGCCCTGGTCCGCCTCGATCACGGCGTTGCGCTCGGCATCGGTGAGGCCATCGGCAGCACCCGTCGTCGAGGTGCCCGTGGAAGCGTCATTCGCACCGTCAGGCAGCGTGCCAGCCTGACTCGCACCGACCGGGTTGCTGGCCTGTCCGGCAGCAACACCATCCTCGTAGGCCGAACCAGTGAAACCGTCGACATAGCCCTTGAACAGCGCCGACAGCGGACCGCGGAAGGCAAAGGCGCCACCCACGATTCCCAGCACCAGCACGGCGGCGATGGCCAACGGCAGCATCGGCCCGCGACTCCGCTTCTGGCTCTTGGCCAGCACCGACGGACGCGTGGCGTTGGCGCCAGCAGCTGTCGGAGCGCTGCCATCGACGGCGGCAGCTGGAGCGGCCGGTGGCGAAACCGGCGCTGCGCTGGCAGCGGTTCCCACGCCGGTCTTGCTGACGTTCGGCGGCGGGGTCGGTGCACGGCGCGCCTGCTGCGATGCCGGCGTCGGCGCGCCGACCATCGTGGCATCGGCCGGCGCCGGCTTCGGCGCTGCCAAGGTCAGCGTACCGCCCTTGGCCACCAGCGGATGGGCTTCCAGCGCGGCGGCCAGGTCATGACAGCTCTGGAAACGATCGCCCGGCTCCTTGGCCACCATGCGGGTGAGGATCGCCGCGGTCTGCGCGTCGACCTCCTTGTTGATCTCGCGGATGTCCGGGATATCGGCCTTCACCACTTCCAGCATCAGGCCCAGCGGGCTTTCGTCCTGGAACGGCGTGTCGCCGGACAGCATTTCGTAGAGCACGATGCCCAGCGAGAAGATGTCCGAGCGCTGGTCGACCGGCTTGGCCATGCAGACTTCCGGCGACAGGTAGCCCGGCGTGCCGACGAACTCGCCGGTGCTGGTGAGCTTCTGCGAGAAGTCCGTGCTGGCCAGCGCGATACCGAAGTCGGCGATCTTCACCTGGCCGCGCGGCGTCACCATCAGGTTGCCGGGCTTGATGTCCCGATGCACGACGCCCTTGTCGTGCGCGGTGGCAAGGCCCTGGGCGGTCTGGTGGATGATCTTCAGCGCGTCGGCGACGTCGAGCTTCTTCTCGCGCTTCAATATCTGCGACAGGCTCTCGCCCTCGACGAACTCCATGACGAAGAACGGCTGTTCGTTCTCCTGTCCGATGAAGTAGATCTGGATGATGTGCGGGTCGTTCAGCGCCGCCATCGAACGCGCCTCGCGCAGGAAACGCTCGACCAGGTTCTGGTCGTGCGCCAGCGACGGCGACAGCTCCTTGATGGCGACATTACGGCCCAGCGCCGGTTCGTAGCCCTTGTAGACCACGCCCATGCCGCCGCGACCGAGTTCGCCGACGATTTCGTAGTGACCGAGATGCGTTTTCATGGCCGCCTCCGTAGGCGACTTGGACTGCGTGTTCATGGTAGCACCGAGTTTCCGCAAGATAGGGACAAGCGCCGATCATTGGGGCTTGCAGGGAGGGAAACGGCCATGGGAGCGAACGGGCGACATGCCTGCCGGCCGCATTCAGCCCCGGTTTTGCCAGAAATGTGACGTGACCTACACTTTTGCCACGAATTCGGGAGGAATCACATGAAACGACGCGATCTGTTGACCGCCGCCGGCCTCGCAGCAGTGGGCAGCACCTTGGCCGCCTGTAGCCAGCCATCGTCCAGCGGCAGCACCTCAAGCGGCAGTACCAGCAAGGATGAACCGGTACGCCACTGGAAGATGGTCACCACCTGGCCGGCCAACTTCCCCGGCCTCGGTACCGGTGCAGCCAACCTGGCCAAGCGCATCACCGAAGCCAGTGGCGGCCGGCTGACCGTCACCGTCTATGCCGGTGGCGAACTGGTGCCTCCGTTCGAAGTATTCGATGCGGTCAGCCGCGGCACCGCGGAGATGGGCCACGGCGCCAGCTATTACTGGAAGGGCAAGGCGCCGGCGGCACCGTTCTTCAGCGCCGTGCCCTTCGGGATGAACGCGCAGGAGATGAACGGTTGGCTGTATTACGGCGGCGGCATGGAGCTGTGGCGCGAGCTGTATGGCCAGTTCAACCTGGTGCCGTTCCCGGCCGGCAACAGCGGCGTGCAGATGGCCGGCTGGTTCCGCCGGGAGATCAACAGCCTGGCCGACCTGCAGGGCCTGAAGATGCGCATCCCCGGCCTTGGTGGCGAGGTGATGGCGCGGGTCGGCGTCACGCCGGTCAACCTGCCGGGTGCGGAAATCTTCACCGCCCTGCAGTCCGGCGCCATCGACGCCACGGAATGGGTCGGTCCATACAACGACCTCGCCTTCGGCCTGCACCGCATCACCAAGCTCTGCTACTACCCGGGCTGGCACGAGCCGGGCTCGGTGCTGGAATGCATGGTCAACAAGGAGGCCTACGAGGCACTGCCGGCCGACCTGCAGGCACTGGTATCGACCTGCTGCCAGTCGATCAACAACGACATGCTGGCGGAGTTCAGCGCACGTAACCAGCAGGCGATGAAGACCCTGGTCGAGGAACACGGCGTCGAGTTCCGGCCACTCCCGGACGACGTACTGGCGGCATTGAAGACGGCAACCAACGAAACGCTGGCCGGCATCGCCGCTGCCGATCCCTTCGCGGCGAAAGTTCTGGAGGCCTACCAGTCTTTCCAGCAAGCAGCACAGGCCTATACCAGGGTATCCGAAGGCGCCTATCTGGATGCCCGCGCCCGGAGCTGAACGCTTCGTCGTTTGAAGCCGGCGTCGCCGGGGCGCAGACTGCCCCGGCGGCGCTGAGATGATTCGTCGCTGTTTTGCGTATGTGCTGGGGAGCCATACGCATTGGCGAATCATCGACACACATTCAGAACGACGCGAAGGGGATCCAACATGAAGAAATGGTTGAAGCGACTGGCAACGCTGGTCCTGTTGCTGATCGTGGGCATGGTCCTGCTCGGCGGCTTCGCCTGGTGGCGCGCCGGCGCCGAGCTGGCGAAGGTATACACGATCACCGATGCCCCGTTGCCCATGGCGGATGCCGATCTGGATCACGGCAGGCACCTGTTTGCCAGCCGTGGTTGCGCCGAATGCCATGGTGCGGACGGCCATGGCGAGTTCGACATCGACGCCGGCCCGGTCTTCCAGGCACGCTCCGCCAACATCAGCCCGACCGGTCTTGGCGACCGCTACGATGCCAACGGACTGGCGGCAGTGATTCGTCACGGTATTCGCAATGACGGAACCACACTGATCTTCATGCCCGCACCAGACTGGGCGGAAATGTCCGATCGCGACACCGCCGATCTGGTGGCCTACGTGCAGACGCTGTCACCGGTCGGGTCGCCGCGTGAGCGCAGCTCCGTTGGTCCGCTAGGACGCGTGTTATGGCTTTTCGGACAGATCGACCCACTGCTGCCGGCCACCATCATCGACCACAGCCCGCGCCAGCGCGGTGCACCGGTTGCGGCGGCCACGGCGGAATACGGCGCCTATCTGGTGCCGATGTGCCAGGGCTGCCACCTGCCCGCGCTCACCGGCGGACTGGAGATCGAGCCGGGTGCACCGAAGTCGGCCAACATCAATCGAGCCGAAGGTGGCCTGGCCGACTGGAGTGAGGCGGATTTCATCACCTCGATGCGCACGGGCAAGCGTCCGGACGGCACGGATATCGCCAACGTCATGCCGTGGCGCACGGTGGGCGCGATGAACGATACGGAACTGCAGGCACTGTGGGCTTATCTGGGAAAGCCGTCCAGCACGATGTCGTCGGAAAAAAACTGAGGCCGCCAGTCATCCGACGCGGCATCCCGCCGCTGGCAATTCGCCGGGTGTTCGTTCACACAGGCTGAACGAACACCCGGAACATGTCTGGAATTCCGGAACGGACTCGATACAACCAAAGTATCAGGGGGCCAACACGAACCGGAGTTCATGCATGTTTGCCATGTGGAATGCACGACGACTGAAGTGCCTTGCCGGGCTGCTCACGCTTTCCGTTTCCGCGGCCGGGATGCCGGCGCAGGCTGGCATCGTTCCCATCATCCCCGGCATCAGCGTGGGCGCCGACGCCAACTGCGCCTACCGCACCGACTTGCTGCCCAATGCGCTGCAGAGCGCGATCGACTCCATTCCCGCCAACGCCGGGACCACCATCATCCGCGTGGCGCGCAATGGCGACTACAGCGGCGCCCAGGTCTCGATCGAGGACCTCGACCTCGATATCCGCGGCGGCTACACGGACTGTGCCGACAGCACGCCGGACAACACCAACACTGTCATCGATGCCGATGGCGCCTACATCGGGCCGGTGTTCACGATCAGCGGCAGCGGCCGCCAGCCGCGGGTGACGCTGCGCGACCTGACCATCCAGGGTGGTCGCAACAACGGGAGCGCTGGCGGCGGCATCTACATCGATGGGGCTGACGTGCGCCTGTTGTCGACCACGGTCACCGACAACCAGGCGACGTATGGCGGCGGCATCGCCATCCGCAGCCTTCTTCAGGAAGCGGCTCTGGAGCTGGACGAAGGCAGCGGCGTGACCAGCAACACTGCCAGCAGCAATGGTGGCGGCATCGACTGTGATCGCCACTATGCGCATCCGATCACCCTCCGCCTGCAGTCGGCCAGCGGCGTCAGCACCAACGAGGCCAACCGGGGTGGCGGCATCCACGCCAACAGCTGCAGCGGCTTCATCAATTCCGGCGGGATCGGTATCTACGGCCTGATCCACAACATCGGCTTCAACGATGCGCAGACTGGCGGCGGCATCGCCCTGGAAAACACCCTGACCCTCAGCACGCCGATGGCCGAACTGGTGCTGGGTGAGGGCCTGAAGGCCAGCGACCCCCGACCGATCATCACCAGCAACACGTCGACGGCGCTGGGCGGCGGCGTCTATGTCGGCATCTACAGCCGGCTGCTGATCAAGTCGGCACTGATCAACGCCAACACCAGCGGTACCAGTGGCGGTGGCGTTTTCCTGACCCAGGGCGACCTCGCCACTCAGCGTGAACTTCCGCATTGCGCCGGTGGCGCGCCCTGCATCGTTTTCAGCAACAACAAGTCGACGGCGCCCTACGGCGGCGGCGCGCTGGCTGCCAGCACCAACACGGAGGTCAACATCGACGGCGCCCGCTTCGAAGGGAACAGCGCACCGGCGGGAACCCCCGGCGGCACGTTGCTGCTCACCAACGGCGCCAGCGTCACGGTCGAGAACAGCGTGTTCAGCGGCAACAGCGGCGATACGCTGATCACCGCGGACCGCAGCACCACATCCGGTGCTGACCTGTGGCTGCTGGCCAGCACGATTGCCGGCAACAGCCTGACCCAGGGTGTGATCGACATGGGCGCCGATGGCCTTGTCTCGCTGGGTCGCACCATCGTGCAGGACACGGTTCCGGTGGTGATCCGCGACCCCGCCAATCACGGCCTGCAGCTGACCTGCAACCTGCTGCACGAACAGGCCAGCGTGATCGGCGAAATCGATCCGGCCAGCGCGACGCTGACCGGCAAGATTCCCGGCTTCATCGATGCCGCGAACCACGACTACCACCTGCAGCGCAGCGGCTGGGCGGTTGACGCCTGCGCCGCCAGCGGCTTCTTCAGCGCACACGATCTCGACCTCAATCCGCGGCCGATTGATGCGCCGATCAGCAACCTCGCCGGCCCCTTCGACGTTGGCGCGTACGAATGGACCTATGACCTGTTCCGCGACGGCTTTGAGGATTAGTCTCTGTTTTCCTGAAATCGGAGAACCCGATGGACGCGATTCGACTGTTGACGAAATGCGCGCTCGCCACCTGCATCGCAGTATTTGGCTCGGCGAATGCGCAGGCGGCGGTTGCCCTGCTCACGGTGGGTGGTGACGCCAGCTGCGACTACCGCACCGACCTGTCGAGCAGCGCGCTGCAGGACGCCATCACGGCCGTGCCGCTGTCCGTGCCAACCGGCGACCTCTATGTCATCCATGTCGCGCGCAGCGGCAACTACGACGGTTCGCAGCTGTTCGTGACCGGGCGCGAGATGCTGATCGAGGGCGGCTACGAAACCTGTGACGACTTTACCCGCGACACCACCAACACCATCATCGACCGCATGGCCGCCGGCACTGGACCGGTGATGAGCATCGACGGCAACACGGCGCGAAAGGCGGTGTCGCTGTCGCACATCACGCTGCGCGGCGCGGCCAGCACGGGTGGCAGCGGCCTGCGCATCCGCAATGCGGACGTGCAGCTCAACCACGTCACCCTGTCCAACAACAGTGGTGCCATCCGCGGCGGCGGGCTGGACATGGAAGGCAACGGATTCGGCGCCAGCGCCAGCCTGTATGGCGCGACCGCCGTCGTTGACAACACGACCACGCAGGAAGGTGGCGGCATCTACTGCGGCCGTGGTGCCCGTCTTGAGCTGTATGCCGACAGCGCCGTCGCAAACAACACGGCACCGGTCAGCGGCGGCGGCATCTATGCAAACGCCTGCAATGGATTCATCAACTCGGGTGCCACGGGTCTCCTCGGCCTGATCGTCAACGTCGGCCAGAACCAGGCGAGCATCGGCGCCGGCCTCGCCCTGGATTCGACACTCGGCCCGACCGACATGGTGATCGGTGAAGACATCGGTGCCAGCGATCCGCGTCCGACCTTCGTCCTGAACGATGCCAGCACGCAGGGTGGCGGCATCTACGCCACCGGCGAAAACACCAGGTTGCAGATCTACTCGGCAGCCATCGTCAGCAACTCCGCCGGCAGCCTTGGCGGCGGCGTGCTGGTGCGCAACGGTGCGCGCGTCAACATCGAACGACAGCGACGTATCTGCGACGGCCAGAGCGACTGCATCGTCATCGCCAACAACCAGAGCAGCTTCGGCGGCGGCATCGCCGTGGCCGGTTTCAATGCCGGCGTGACCATTTCCGGCGCGATGGTTCGCGACAACAGTGCTACCAGCGGCGGCAGTGCGTTACTGGTGACGCAGGAGTCCATCGTCGCCGTCACCGACAGTTTCCTGATCGATAACGCTGGTCCCAGCGTGGTGGAGGTCAGCCCCGGCTCCAGCATTCCGCCACGTGCGGCCAGCGTCTATCTCGCCGCCAGCACACTGGCCGGCAATACCGGACTGGTCGCCGCGGTGAGGCTCAACGACGAGGGCGTCGCCACCTTCAACCGGATGCTGGTGAATGCCGATCCGGCAGTCCCGGTGATGAGCAAGGGTGCGGGAAGTCCCGATCCCACTTACTTCTGCAACCTGTTCCACTCCAGCGCTGGCATCAACGGCGAGGACGCACTCACCGCCTTCAATACCAATCCGGGTTTCATCAATGCGGGCGGAAGCGACTACCACCTGATCGCCAACGGCAACGCCGTGGACCGTTGCCCGGCCGACGCCTACCTTCTGCCCAAGGACTATGACCTCGACCCGCGACCCATCGACGCACCGCTGGCCAATCTGGCCGGCCCCTACGATGTCGGCGCCGACGAATGGTCGCCGGTATTCTTCCGGGATGGCTTCGAGGACTAGGACGACCCGGCCGCTCGTTCAGTCGTAGAGCTTCCCCGGCAGCCAGGTGGCCAGCGAGGGCCACAGCGCGAGCAGGGTCAGCATGCCCAGCTGGATGGCGATGAAGGGCACCGCGCCGCGGTAGATGTCGACCGTCCGCAGTTGTGGCGGGGCCACGCCGCGCAGGTAGAACAGGGCGAAGCCGAACGGCGGCGTCAGGAAACTGGTCTGCAGGTTGATCGCCATCATCACACCGAGCCATACCGGGTCGACACCGAGCATGAACAGCACCGGCGCCACGATGGGCACCACGACGAAAGTAATCTCGATGAAGTCGAGGATGAAGCCCAGCGCGAACATCATCAGCATCACCGCGATCAGCGCACCGGCCTTGCCACCTGGCAACGCGGTCAGCGCCTCGTGCACCAGCTGGTCGCCGCCGAAGCCGCGAAACACCAGCGAGAACAGCGCAGCCCCGATCAGGATGGCGAACACCATGGCATTGACGCGCACCGTCTGCTGCAGCACTTCGCGCAGGCGCTGCCAGCCAAGCTGGCGGCGCATCAGGGCAAACAGCGTGGCGCCCACCGCGCCCACGGCAGCGGCTTCGGTGGGCGTGGCGATGCCGGCAAGGATCGAGCCCAGCACCGCAACGATCAGCAGCAGCGGCGGCAGCACGGCCAGCCACAGCTCGCGACCACCTGGCCGGCTGGCGTTCTCTGCCAGCGGCGGTGCCAGTTCCGGATGTCGCCAGACGCTCCACAGCGCATAAGCGATGTACAAACCCACCAGCAGCAATCCGGGCAGCAGCGCACCGGCGAACAGGTCGCCAACCGATACCGAATCCGGTGAGTAGTTGCCAAGTTTCAGCTGGGCCTGCTGGTAGGCGTTGCCAAGCTGGTCACCGAGCAACACCAGCACGATCGACGGCGGAATGATCTGCCCCAGCGTGCCGGCCGCGCAGATGCTGCCGCTGGCCAGCTTCGGGTCGTAACCGTTCTTGAGCATGGTCGGCAGGCTGATCAGGCCCATCGTCACCACGGTGGCGCCGACGATGCCGGTGGACGCCGCCAGCAGCGCGCCGACCAGCAGCACGGCGATCACCAGTCCGCCCGGCTTGCGTCCGAACAGGCCGGCTACCGACTCGAGCAAGGCCTCGGCGAGGCGCGAACGCTCCAGCATCACGCCCATGAAGATGAACAGCGGCACCGCCACCAGTGTCTCGTTGCCCATGATGCCGAACAGGCGGTTCGGATAGGCCTCAAGGAAGCTCGGATCGAAAGTGCCTGTCAGCCAGCCAATGCCGGCAAACAGCAGCGAGACGCCGGCCAGCGTGAAGGCCACCGGAAAGCCCGCCAGCAAGGCTGCGCAGAGCGCGAGCACCAGCAGCCACACCATCAGCGGACTCATGCGGGTGCATCCTCGATGACCGCCTTGCCGCGCAGGCGGTTCATCACCGCCAGCAGACGAGCCAGCGCCTGCAGGCCCAGCAGACCGGCCGCCAGCGGGATCAGCGTCTTCAGCAGATACAGTGCCGGCAAACCGCCAGGCTCACGCGAAGCCTCGCTGACCGCCCAGCTCGCACCGACGTAATCGAGACTGATGACGATGACGAAGCCGCAGAATGGGAGCAGCAACAGCAGCAGGCCGAGCAGCTCGACGAGGTCACGCGTCCGCGTCAACCAGCGTTGCTGCAGGATGTCGATCCGCACGTGGGCATCCGCGCGAAGTGCTACCGACGCGCCGAGGAGGAAGGCCAGCGCATGCAGCCACTGCACGGCCTCCTGCCCGGCGATGCTGCCGATGCTGAACAGGTAACGCGCCGCGACCAGACCAAACATCAGCAGCACCATCGCCGCGATGGCGATGCCGCTGACACGGTCCAGCCAGCGATCCAGCCAGGCGCTGGCGCGCTCCACCCCCTCCGCGAAACGCATGCGTCAGCTCAGGCCGGCCGACCGCTGCGAGCCGCTCAGTCCCACTTGAACAGCTCCCAGTACACCGGCTGCACCGGACCTTCGGCGTCCTTGGCATCGACGCGGCCATCACCGTTGGCATCGTGCAGCACATAGGCCGGCGCGTTCTTCGGCTGCACCAGAAGCCGGACCAGCTTGCCGTTCTCACGGGTTTCCTCAACGCGATCACCGGTGGTCGGATCGGTGCGCACGGTAATCACCGGCAGGCTCTTCTCCTTGCCGGTGATCGGAATCTCCGTGGCCGTCGGCGTTTCGGAGATTTCCTCGGGCGACGCCTCGACGCCGTCGGCCTCGCTCACCGCAGCCGGCTCCACCGCGGCTTCGACGCTGGCGCCGGCTGCGGCATCAACGCCCGGATCATTCATGTCCGGCGGCGGCAGACCGGGCGGCTCTTCGGCCGTCGAAGCGGATTGCGAATATGCCGCCAGCGGCGACAGCGCGACCAGCAGGCCGGCCAGCAGTGTCGATGTCAGAATTCGGGTCTTCATGGCTGTTCTCCAGCGCGTTGGTTCCGGAAACCCCTGCTTTTCACGATGCTTTTCCAAGCATCGTCTGCAGCTGAGACAATAGCATCGTCGGCGATTGTTTCGCTTTGCAGGAGTTCTGGATGTCCCGCCTGGTACTGATCGATGGATCGAGCTACTTCTATCGCGCCTTCCACGCACTGCCGCCGCTTTCCAACAGCGCCGGCGAGCCCACTGGCGCGCTGTTCGGCGTGGTCAACATGCTGCGCAGCACGCTGAAGGAAGCCCCCGACTACCTGGCCTTCGTGCTGGACGCCTCCGGCCCGACCTTCCGCGACGAACTCGATCCCGAGTACAAGGCCAACCGGCCACCGATGCCCGACGAACTGCGTGCGCAGCGCGAGCCCATGGTCGAGATCGTCGAGGCGCTGGGCATCCCGCTGCTGCGCGTGCCCGGCGTCGAGGCCGACGACGTGATCGGCACCCTGGCCGAAGCCGGCGCGAAGGCGGGCCTCGACGTCATCATCTCGACCAGCGACAAGGACTTCGCGCAACTGGTGAAACCCGGCATCACTCTGGTCAACACCATGAGCGGAAGCCGCACTGATCGTGATCGCGTGATCGAGAAGTTCGGCGTGCCGCCGGAACGCATCATCGACTTCCTCGCGCTGATGGGCGACAAGGTCGACAACGTGCCCGGCGTCGACAAATGCGGCCCTAAGACCGCGGCCAAGTGGCTGGCGCAGTACGACGACCTCGACGGCGTGATCGCTCATGCCAATGACGTCGGCGGCAAGATCGGCGAAAACCTGCGCGCCACGCTGGAACGCCTACCGCTGAACCGCGAGCTGGTGACCATCAAGACCGACGTCGAGCTGGATCGCGGCCCGGAACAGCTGCTGCGCGGCGAGCGCGACCACGAAAAGCTGCGCGAGCTGTTCACCCGCTTCGAGATGAACCAGGCGCTGCGCGAGCTGGATGGCGGCGCGGGTGGCGAAGCCGCGAAGCCGGCGCCGACGGGCGCCGAGCCCGCTGCCGTTGCCAATGGCGCGGACCAGGTCGGCGAATACCGCTGCATCACCGAACAGGCCGACTTCGATGCGCTGCTGGAGCAACTGAAGAACGCGGCACTGGTCTGCTTCGACACCGAAACCACCAGCCTCGATCCGCTGCAGGCGGCAATCGTTGGCCTCAGTTTCGCCACCGAACCGGACAAGGCAGCCTACATCCCGCTTGGCCATGATTACCCGGGCGCACCCAGGCAGCTGGATCGCGACAGCGTGCTCGCTGCGCTGAAGCCGGTATTCGAGGACGAAGGCATCGCCAAGCTGGCTCAGCACGGCAAGTACGACATGCACGTGCTGGCGCAACATGGCATCGCGGTGAACGGCTATGCCTTCGATTCCATGCTGGAGAGTTTCGTCTATCGCGCCGGGCTTTCCCGCCATGACATGGACAGCTTGGCCGAACGCTATCTTGGCTATCGCACCACGAAATACGAGGATGTTTGCGGCAAGGGCGCCAAGCAGATTCCGTTCAGCGCGGTCGATCTGGAAACCGCCACGCGCTATGCCGCCGAGGACGCCGACATCACCCTGCGCCTGCACCGCCACCTGTGGCCGGAGCTGCAGAAGGAAGCGGGGCTGCAGCGCGTGTTCAGCGACATCGAGATGCCGCTGGTGCCGGTGCTGTTCCGCATCGAGGAGAACGGCGTGCAGATCGACGCCGATGAGCTACGCCGCCAGAGCAACGACCTCGGCCGTCGCCAGCATGCCGCGCAGCAGCGCGCGCACGAGATTGCGGGGCAGAACTTCAACCTCGATTCGCCCAAGCAGCTGCAGGGCATCCTGTTCGAGCAGCTCGGCCTGCCGGTGATCGCCAAGACGCCCAAGGGCCAGCCATCGACCAACGAGGACGTGCTCGAGCAGCTGGCCGACCAGCACGAGCTGCCGCGACTGATCCTCGAATACCGCGGCCTCGCCAAGCTGCGTTCGACCTATACCGAAAAGCTGCCGGAGGCGATCAACCCGCGCACCGGGCGGGTGCACACCAGCTACCACCAGGCCGGCGCCGCCACCGGGCGGCTGTCGTCATCCGACCCCAACCTGCAGAACATTCCGGTGCGCAGCGCCGACGGCCGCCGCATCCGGCGTGCCTTCGTCGCGCCGGAAGGCCGGGTGATCGTGGCCTGCGACTACTCGCAGATCGAGCTGCGCATCATGGCGCACCTGTCTGGCGACGACGGTCTGATGAAGGCCTTCCACGAGGAACAGGACATCCACCGCGCCACCGCCAGCGAAGTCTTCGACACGCCGCTCGATGACGTCACATCGGACCAGCGTCGCTCGGCCAAGGCCGTCAACTTCGGGCTGATCTACGGCATGGGCGCCTTCGGCCTCGCACGCCAGCTCGGCGTGGACCGCGGCACCGCGCAGGACTACATTGCCCGCTACTTCGCGCGCTATCCCGGCGTCTACGAGTACATGGAGTCCACCCGCGCGATGGCGCACGAGAAGGGCTATGTCGAAACCCTGTTCGGTCGTCGCCTCTACCTCGACCAGATCAACGCCCGCAACGCGGCCGCACGCGCCGGCGCCGAGCGCGCGGCGATCAACGCACCGATGCAGGGCACCGCCGCCGACATCATCAAGCGCGCGATGATTTCCGTGGACGGCTGGATCAGCGGCGTCGCCGACCGCGCGCTGATGATCATGCAGGTCCACGATGAACTGGTGTTCGAGGTCGACGCCGCTTTCGCCGACGAACTCACCGCCGAAGTCAGCCAGCGCATGCAGGCCGCCGCCGAACTCAAGGTGCCGCTGGTGGTCGATAGCGGGCGCGGCGCCAACTGGGA
>ERZ795053.4445-NODE-4445-length-15182-cov-21.459047_pt1 | contig 15182 bp, 4 predicted proteins | sample MGYA00375137_ERZ795053 | MGnify/ENA primary metagenome ERZ795053 (study PRJEB30182, sample SAMN05720284) | activated sludge metagenome | isolation source: Anaerobic digester | place: Hong Kong | collected 2014-12-17 ... | reverse complement strand
ACCAAGTCAGGCGCGGTGGAAGCGGTTGCCGGCGAGGCGATCGTCTACCAGATACACGTCGACAACGCGGGTCCCAGCAGCGCACTGGGCGCGACGGTGTTCGATGATTTCGCCAACGCCATCATTTCCTTCGACTGGACCTGCACGGCAACCGCCGGTTCCAGCTGCGCGGCCAGTGGCAGCGGCACCGGCGACCTTTCGGTGCCGGTGGACATCCTGCCGGGCGGCAGCGTCGATCTGGAGATCCACGCGCTGATCGACCCGTCCTACCTCGGGACGCTGGACAACCAGGTAACGATGATCCCCGAGCCGGGCGCCACCGACCCGAATCCGGGCAACGACGCCAGTGACAGCCCGACGGCCGCCGTGCATGCCGAAGTCGACCTGACCGTGAGCAAGAGCAACGGCGTCGATGAGGTAGTTGCCGGCACGTCCACCAGCTACCAGATCACCGTGTTCAACAACGGCCCGAGTGACGCGCCGCAGGTCCGCATCGAGGATCTGCTGCCGATGGAGCTGGCTTCGGTGAGCTGGAGCTGCGCGGCGACCGGCAGTGGCAGCTGCCCGGCCAGCGGCACCGGCGACCTCGACTTCTCCGCCGCCATTCCGGCCGGCGAGCAGCTCGACATCGTGGTCAACACCTTCGTGCTTCCGGAATCCGAGGGAGCGGTCGTCAACACGGTCACCGCCACCATCGAGGACGAGGCCATCGAACGCCAGCCTTCGGACAACCAGGCGACCGACACCGACAGCATCCTCATCCAGCACGACGTGCGGGTCGAGATCACCGCCGGCATGGATCCGTTCGATCCAGGCGGCATCGACAGCCTGCCGTTGACGGTACGCGTGGTGAACGACGGTCCCTCGACGGCCCACGAGCTGGTGCTGACGCTGGACTTCTCGGCATCCGTCCAGCTGGTTCCGCCGACCGGCTGCTCGATGGTCACGCCATCGCAGATGGCCTGCGACCTTGGCGATGTCTCGCCGAACGGCGTGCGCATCTTCGAGCTCGCGTTGTCCGGTCTGCCGCCGGCGCCGGGCACCTTCACGGCCACTGCCACGGCGGCCGCGCGCGAAGCCGACACCGCGCCGCCGAACAATGTCGCCAGCGTATCGGTGACGCTGGTGTCGGGTGGCGACATCGAAGTCAGCATCGACAATGGCAGGGACAGCGTCAGCCCGGGCGATGCGCTGGAGTACGAGATCATCGTCGAGAACCGCGGTTCGCAGACGGTCAGCAGCATCAACGTCACCTCTGCCGTACAGGCGGAGCTGCAGTCGCCGGCGTGGACCTGTACGGCCAGTGCCGGGGTGAGCTGCAGCAGTGGCAGCGGCAGTCCGTTGTCGGATGTCCTCGTGTTGGCACGCGGCCAGCGCGTGACCTACCGGCTTACCGGCACGGTGGATCCGAGCCTGACGGACGGCATGCTGCCGATCCTGCTGCGCCAGGAAGTCACCGCCGACACGCCAGTGGGTGCCGATTTCCGTCCGGCCAACAACGTGGCGGTGGATGAGGACCTCATCTATCGCGGCCTGTTCGCGGATGGCTTCGAGGACGTGGCAGCGCCGCGTACCGGTAGCGGCAGCGATTTCCTCACGCCGCGCGAATGCGCGCTGCTGGGGGATCCGGATGCCTGCAACGGCAGCCAGTCGGGAGGTGAAACCGAATGAAGGCCGCCGGCTGGATTCCACCGCTTCTGATCGGCGCCGCAGTGGGTGCCGTGGGCGCCTGGTGGTGGCTGCGTCCCGTGGACACAGGCGAGGGCGCGCCGTCGCAGTGGGTGGCGCGGATCGGTGACAGCTACATCAGTGTCGACCGCTACCGTGCCGAAATGCGGCGGCGCGGTGGCGGCATTCCCGGACAGTTCCACGACGATAGCCAGAAGCTCGCACTGCTCGACGAGATCGTCTACCAGCAGGCGCTGGTGGAGCGTGCGCGAAAGGACCATATCGACCAGTTGCCCGAGGTGCGTCGCTCCATCGACCAGATCCTCGCCAGCCAGGTGCTCAAGCGCGATCTTCGCGACGAGCAGGAGAAGGTGCAGGTCAGTGATGCGATGGTCCGTGCCTTCTACGACGCCAACGTGGACAGCTATCGCGTGCCCGAACGGCGGCGCATCGCGATGATCCGCATCGGCGTGCCCGACGGTGCCACTGACGAGCAATGGTCGGCAGCGCAGGCGCGGATCAACGAAGCCCGCGAAAAGGCGCTGGCGCTGGATGGCGATGTCGTGCATTTCGGCAACGTCGCCCAGACCTATTCGGACGACCAGGCCAGCCGCTATCGCGGCGGCGTGGTGGGCTGGATTGCCACCGGTTCACCGGAGCGCTACGGACGCGATCCGGTCGTGCTCGATGCGGCGGCCAGGCTGGAAAAACCGGGCGACCTGTCCGAGCCGCTGCGCGGCGCCGACGGCTGGTACCTGGTGCGCCTGGTCGACGTCAGCGAATCCAGGGCGCGCTCCTTCGACGAGCTGGAGGCGGGCATCCGCCAGCGGCTTCGCCAGGAAGGCATGCGCTCGCTGGAACAGAGTTTCCGACAGCAGGTGATCAGCGAGGCCAAGCCCGCCGTGCGCAAGGACGTACTCGCGCGTATCGAACCCCTCTCGCCGCCGGCGGGCGATCCCACGCCCACGCCACCACCGCTGCCCACCAAGGGATAACGACATGAAGCGGACATTCAACCTCCTCAGCTCCCTGGCGCTTTCCGCGCTGCTGCTCTGTGCCGGCGGCATGGCGCGTGCGGCGGATGCCGAACAGACGTTCACGCTGCAGCCCGGGTGGAACGCCATCTACGTGGAGCTTGAGCCGAACCAGGCGGACATCGAGGATGTCTTCGCCGGCCTGCCGGTCGCCAGCGTCTGGCGCTGGATTCCGACCAACGGCGGACCGGAGTTCATCACCGATCCGGCGGAGTCGCTGCAGAACATCGACGGCTGGTTTGCCTGGTTCCCGGAGCCGAAGCCGGAGGCCTTCCTCAGCAACCTGTTCAAGATCAGCGGCAACACGGCGTACCTGGTCAAGCTGGAAGGCAGCGCCTCGCGGCAGCTCACCATCACCGGCAAGCCCCGCTTGAAGCCGATCGCCTGGCAGCCGAACAGCTTCACCCTGACCGGCCTCCCGGTCTCGCGCAGCAACCCGCCCAGTTTCTCCGAATATTTCTCCGCCTCCACCGCGCACCAGAGCCAGCCGATGTACACGCTGGGCAGCAACGGACAATGGACGCTGGTCACCTCGCCGGGCAGTACCAATATCGAGTCGGGTCGCGCCTACTGGATCTACACCAAGGGCAATTCCCGCTACCAGGGCCGCATGCGCGTGGTGCTGGACCAGGGCGAAACGCTGGAATACAGCGCCGCGTTGACCGAAGTGCGCATCGTTCTGCGCAACCAGAGTGATCTGCCTGGCAGTTTCGAGCTGCAGCGCCTGGGTGCTGGCGACCTGCCGCTGAGCTATCTGGTGGTCGATCCGGAATCCGGTGAGAAGGGCTGGCCAGCCCTGCAGCAGGCGCTGACCGTCGATGTCGAGGCCGGTGGTGAATCATTCGTGACATTGGCGATACGGCGTCGCGACTTCAGCAGCGACCGCATGGAGCAGATCATCCAGGTCTCCAACGAGCTCGGCGACCGGGTGCTGCTGTTTGCCGGCGGCAACCGCATGCAGCCGACCACGGCGCCGCGGGCGCTCGCGAACGTGTTGGCCAACGCCAAGCAGTCGCTTGCCGTCGAGTCCTATGCCGGCCTCTGGGTGGGCGACATCAGCATCGATGCGGTGAGCGAGGCGCAGAGCGGTGGCACCACGCCGACGCCGGTCGGGCGTCCGTTCGCGCAGCGCTTCCTGTTCCATGTCGATGCCAGCGGCAAGGTGCGCCTGCTCAAGGACGTCATCCAGATGTGGGAGGAGGGAGTCAGCGTGCCAAGCGCACAGGACCCCAACCTCGACGAGGTCTCGGTGCCGGGTCGCTACGTCCTGCTGACCGACAAATCGCTGCTCAGCCTGTACACCGGCGCGGTCAACCGCGGCGGCGCTTCGGTGGGCGTGCGCTATAGCACCGTCGCCTACGACTTCGACGGTGACCAGCTGGAGCTGGGCGGCGCCTTCGGGCCGGGCAACCAGCTCTCGGGGAACATCGTGGTCGAGAGCGATCTGCCTACCAACCCGTTCCTGCACAAGTACCACCCCGACCACGACAACCTGGACGAGCAGTTCCTCAATCCCAGGGTCGAGGCCTACCAGGTGGTGCGCAACGTGCAGCTGGTCTTCACGGACCAGGATCCCACCGGCGTGACGCCACCCGGCTGGGGCTCCACGGTGCTGGGCGGCGAATATCACGAATCGATAACCGGCCTGCACAAGAACGCCATCTTCACCTCCGGCGTCTTCCGCTTGCATCGCGTTTCCGCGGTGCCGGTTCTGAACATGTAACGGGGACGGCATAGCATGAGCACTCACATCACCAGCCACTGCTTCCGTCTCGGTCTCGCCGCGCTACTGCTGCTGACCGCCTCCACGGCAAGCGCCCAATGGCCGCAGGGACTCGGCGGCGACCGCAATGACGAGGTCACCGTCGTCAAGACCGCGCCGGGCGGCGACCTGTTCGTCGCCGGTCACTTCAGCGGCAGCATCGAAACCGCCAGCGGCACCGTGTCCACGGTCGGCCTGCAGGACGTGTTCGTCGCCCGCTTCGGCCCGGGCGGCCAGCTCAAGTGGCTGCGCGGCGCCGGTGGCGAGGGCGTCGATACGGTCAACGACCTGGTTCTGGATGGTGGACAGAACGTCTACATCGTCGGTGAGTTCAATGGCACGGCGCGGATGGGCGGCATCAATCTCAACAGCGCCGGCATGGAAGACGGCTATGTCGCCAAGCTGGACGCCAACGGCGACTGGAAGTGGGCCAAGAGCATCAGCGGCAGCGGTACGGACACGGCGCGCGGCATCGTCTTCGTGGAAGGCGACATGGGACAGATTCCCAGCGTGCCGGACACGCTGGTGCTGGTCGGTTCCTATCACTGTGCGGCCAGCCTGACCGGCATTCCGTCACTGGCCAACCATGCCGGCAACTGCTTCGAGAAAAGCAGTGACATCTATGCCGCCAAGATCACCACCGCTGGCCAGTGGCAGTGGGCGATCGACCGAGGCAACACGGCGACGGGCATTGAGTTTGCCCAACAGATATCGCAGGACGCGCAGGGCCGCATCTACATCGGCGGCTCGCTTTCCTCGGGTGGTGGCGCACAGGTGTTGCGCAACGACAATTTCAACAGTTTGGGTGGCTGGTCCTCATCTGACGGAAGTCGAGGGGGCATCCTGGACTCCACGGGCATCCGATCGGTCGGTTATACCGCGACTTTTGGCGGTATCACCCAGAACGGCGTGGTGAACTACGAATATAACTTCGGTGTCTACGGGATGAATTTCCCGGGCGGCATGCTGGCGCTGCGCGGCGGAGCCGTTACTCTCAGCAGCCCCAGCCTGAGCGCAGCGAACAGTTCTGCCTTGTCGGTTGAGTTCAAGGCGCTGCGCGGTTTCGCACAACACTTCGCGGCGGACTATTACGCAGCCCAGTGCACCTACGTCAACTGCACGTTTTACGAAGGAGGGCAGCTCTCCGAAAAGCCGGACTGGGGTGAGGACCTGCGGCTCCAGTTTTACGGCAGTGATGGCGGCTGGCACAACGTCAGCACGTTTGCCGGCTCGGGAACCGAAGGGCAGTTGTACGAAAAGGATGGCAGCGATGCGGTCAGCATCAGTGATCCGAGGGCGTTCCATTCGGGCCTGCGCTTCCGCTTCTCGCTGAGTTCGGCGAGTGGCTCGTGGACCGATTCTCGCGTGGGCGACGCGCGCAGCTACGACTGGTGGTATGTCGACGACTTCAAGGTCACCAGCTACGGCGCGCAGATACCGTATGTCATGGCGCTCAGCAATGCGGCGACCGGTTCGCCGACCCTGGGCGTGCCGACTTCGTTGCCCGACGCGCTCAAGGTCAACGACATGGCGGTCAGCCCGGACGGTGGCTCGCTGCTGCTGACCGGCGAGCGCACTGGCGCCAGTGGTTCGAACTATTGCGGCATGGCGAACAATGCCGGCGCCTTCGTCGCCAGCATTGATGTGTCGGGCACCTCAATCGGCGCCTGTGACTGGGCCAAGGGCGTCCCCGGCGGCGTCGGCCGTGGCATCACCGTTGGTGCTGACGGCACCACCTACTTCACCGGCTCCTTCGCCGGTACGCTGACCTTCTACGGCGACGGCTTGCCGGGTAATGACGGCACGCTGGTATCCACCCAGAATGGCAGCGGGGCGGATACCGAAGACGTGTTCATCGGTGCGCTGTCCGGATCGGGAACCTGGCAGGGCGGCTGGGTGACCGGTGGCGGCGTCATCGATCCCATCGACAATATTCCCGCCTATGCAGGTGGCACTGGCGCCGACGCCGGCATGGCCATCGCCAACAGCGGTGGCATCGTCTACGTGGGTGGCCGATTCGAGGCCCAGGCGCGATTCGGCGCGGTGGATTCGATTGTCGCCGTGGATGACGCGGATGCCTTCCTGGTCAACCTGGGAACCGATGGCCGCTTCTTCCAGGAGGAGCACTGGACGGTTGGCGTCCCGCTGACGCCGCCGCCAACCGCCAAGGTCGACAACTACGCCTTCGTGCCCAACTTCAAGGTTGCCGGCGAAGACTATGATGCGCTGGCCAACAAGATTTTCCTCTGGGCCCCTCCGGTCAACGGCGCCGACGCCAAGCTGATCCCGTTGCAGCCGTCCGGCCGCGTCGAGGTCTACTGGCGCGTGCAGGGTCAGCCGCTGGAATCCTCGCAGCGCACCGCGCCGAGCATCGGCTCCAACCGCTGGCCGACCGAGGCCTGCAGCGATCTGAATGACGTGGACTGCTACCAGGTCCATGTCGCCGGGACGCCGGTACAGGTCGAGCCCGCCGCCGGCAACTACAAGGTGCTCGAGTTGCTGAGCCCGTCCAGCGGCAGCAGTGGCGCGACCTACAACAACGGTCGCTTCAACGCCGACCACGGCGGCACCAGCGTGCTGATCTACGTCAACGGACCGACGCTGGACCAGTCCAGCTACCCGATGGCGCTGGAGGTGGTGCGTTCGCTGCCGTACAACAGCGTGCCGCTGTTCGTCGACAACGTGTCGGTGGAGATCGGCCAGCCGATCACCGACGCCTTCCACAACGAGGCCGGCCTGACCGGCTACGTGATCAACGAAGTCTCCTACTACGATGGCGCTGGTACCGATGCGGCCTACCAGCGCAGCACGCGAAGCGGCGCCATCATTCCGGTCAATCGATACAGCGACTCCCGCGCCCAGGAGCAGGGCCATGAGCTGGCGGTCGCTTGGTATCACCGCAAGCGCAAGGGCGTGTACTGGCCGGAGAAGGCGGTTCGCTACGACCCGCACTGGCCGTATGACCCCGAGCGCATCATCATCGCCAGCGAGCAGGGTGGTGAGGTGCTGGGCCAGACGCCGCTGACGACAACGGCGTTCCCGTCCGCGCGCATCTACCTGCAGAACGACTTCAACCAGCCGGGTTTCAACCCGAACGACGAGCATGCCTTCATGGCGCCGTCGACCACCGGCAGTGGTGTCGAGGCCGTGTTCGCATTGCGGTCGGACTTCGGCAGCGCGATCGCCAATGATTCCGCGGCATCGTCCGACCCGTACACGCTGATCAAGTATTTCGACAACAACGCCAACCAGTGGCGCTTCCGCGTGTTCAAGGTGGAGGCAACCGGTGCCGGCTACGAGAACTTCCGCTTCTCCGGCGTGGCGGGACGCACGATCTCCCCGCCGTATCCGGTGCGCCTGCTGCCCGGTTGCGCCGAGAGTTTCGTCGAGGGCCAGGTGGCAGGCGAAGCGCCGCCGCCGCCGTTCTTCCAGGACTACAAGAACCAGCTCTGGGCCAAGTCCGACGGCAGCGGCTCGGTGTACTACTACTACCCTGCGCAGCCCGGCTTCTTCACCGACATCGACAACAACGATGTCAACGACATCGAAGGCACCGCGTGCCAGCCGTGGCTTCCGAGGCTGGCCGCCGCCGAGGGTGGTTCGGATTCACCGCAGAACCCGATCAAGGTCGCCTACGACATCACCTGGCCGGCCGAGGTCCCGCAGCTGGTCAGTGGCGAAACCCTGCTGACGCCCAAGCGCGGCCTGCCGGACATCGTCAACCAGGCCGCGGTCGAAGTGATCTACGACGACCAGCAGGCATCGCAGGCCAACCCGGAGCCATCCGATACGCTGGCACAGCTGATCGCGCCGCTGACGTCGCGTGCCGTGTATCTGGACGTGGTGCCGGAAACGGTCGCCACGGACTTCAATACCGACGGCACCCACGCGATCCTTGGTTCGGCTGACGGGCTGATCAAACTGCCGGTTTCGGTGGCTGACCGCATCGTCTACAACCCCAACAGCAAGCAGCTGCAGCTGGGCGGCAAGTTCGACGAGAGCGGCGCCGGCGAGCCCTTCCTGCTGCTCAACGTGCTGTCCAAGCGTGATCGCGTCGTCCTGAAGAAGCTCGATGGCGGTGATGGACACGCCGAGGATGATTTCACCGGCAACTGCGCCACGCAGGACGCCGGCTGCACCTGGGACCAGGCCATCGAAGCCCTGTTCCGGCAGTCGCGCAATCCGCAAGACATCCAGCGGATCTGCACCTCCTCGGAAGTGAACGCCGCCGAGCGCACGCGCATCTGCAACGCCACCCGCGACGTAACACCCGACGATGTGCTGGTGGGTTACCAGGACAGCAATGACGACGGCATCCTCGAACCGTTCCAGGCCGTGGGTGAGTCCGCCGCGCTGAGCGCCGGCCTGTCGCAGGGCAATGGCTACATGACCATCGCCTTCAACAACGACCCGACCCTGAATCCGCTGCCGGTCAGCCTTGAGGTGATCTGGGTCGGCTGCCTCGTGTCGCCGCCGCCGCCAGAAACCGCGACCCTGATCAAGCCCTACCAGGGTCAGATCAACGTGCTGTCGCCGCAGAACATCTTCGACGAGCAGCTGGTGCTTCGCCACAGCGGTGACTTCGGTGGCAACCCGGATGCACTGGAGTTCGAGTGGTACTTCCATCCGGACATCGACGGCACGCCGCCGATGCCGGCACCGGATCCCGAAAACGGCCAGCTCAACGGCTGGATCCAGGTGCCGCTGGCCGACCCGCAGGGTGCGGTGGAAGTCAGCATCGAAGGCGCCAACATCCAGACGCTGTCCGACAACTGGTACCTCGCCCGCTATCGCGGCCTGCCGGCCTGCGGAAACCAGACCCAATGGGGACTGTGGGCAGGCCAGCCGGGCGCCACGCCGACCAACCCGCGCGCGCAGCTCGCGCAGGGCTGGGTGAAGCGCGTGCTGAGTCGCCTCAATCCGTTCGAAGCCCGCGTCCAGGACTTCCACAGTTCGCCCACCAATACCTATGCCGGCATGCTGGTGCAGCTGGGCGAGCGCTACAGCGGTCCGATCGCGCTCAACAACGATCCCGACAACATCAACAGCATTGGCCTGATCGAGGCCTACACCACGGTGATGCGCCGTGCGCTGCAGCTGTCGGTGGACTCGACGCCGCCGGTGGACTACGGCCCGGCCAACAACGCCATCCTGCTGGTGGCATCGCGCCTGGTCGATTTCTACACCCTCCTGGGCAACGAGGCCTATGCCGACGCCCAGGATCCGACCATCGGCATCACCACCGACAGTGGTTCGTTCACGCTCAACCCGAGCATCTTCAACTTCCAGAACCAGCTGGATTCGCTGCTCTCCGAGGAGCTGGTGCTGCTGCGTGGGCGTGACGACAGCAACGGGCCGGTGGCCGCCGCGCCGGTCTACAACCGCCTGTTCTGGAACTTCACCACAGGTGACGGCGAAGTGGCTTATGCGCTGAGCTACAACATCACCGACCAGAACTCCGACGGCATCATCGACGAGTACGACGCCCGCATCCTGTTCCCGCAGGGCCATGGTGATGCCTGGGGTCACTACCTCACCGCGACCACGATCTACTACGACCTGCTGCGCCACCCGTTCTTCTCCTGGGTGCCGAGACCGGAGGCCGTTACCGTGGCGGGCGTGCCAATCCAGGTGGACTTCCTCGACGAGCGGCAGTTCGCCGAGACGGCCGCCGCCAAGGCGCGGACCGGCGCGGAGATCGTCGATCTCACCTACCGCTACAACTACGTACAGGATCCCGAAGGGCAGTACCAGGGCTACGAGGACACCAACCCCGAGCGTGCCTGGGGCATGTCGGAATGGGGTCGTCGTGCCGGCATGGGCGCCTACTTCGACTGGGCGACGGTCAACGCCATCCTGCCGGCGGAAGACCCCAACCCGAATCACGAGGGCATCCAGAAGATCCAGCGCAGCACGGTGGAGAGCCTGGATGAGATCGCGGCCAACTTCGGCGCGATCCAGGGCCAGGTGGACGAGGCCGATGCCGGCCTGAACCCGTTGGGCCTGGCCAAGGACGTGGTGGCCTTCGACATCGATCCAACCCAGCTGGATCGCTTCAACAAGACCCAGTTCGAACAGATCTACGACCGCGCGCTGAAGGCGCTGGAGAACGTGAACCAGATCTGGCTGTTCGCCAACGAACTGAACAACCAGCTGCGTCGCACCCAGGACAATGCGGACAACATGTTCGAGGCGGGTCGCGAGGAGGAACTGGGTTACGCCAACGACCTGATCGAGATCTTCGGTTATCCGTACGACGACGACATCGGCCCCGGCGGCACCTATCCGGATGGCTACGACGGCCCCGACATGTACCACTACATGTACATCGACGTGCCGACGCTGGCGGGCACCGCGTTCGACTTCGATGGCGGCATCACCGATGAAAGCGACCTGGGCATCAACCGGATCGAGACGTTCACCGGCACCTTCCAGCCGTCGCCGAATGGCGTCGAATTCTTCAACATGCATCCGCTGGATCACAACGACACGGCCTGCCTGTCGCAGCCTGACCAGACCGGCTGTCCGTTGGGAACACTGGACCTCCACAACACGTTGGACGTCCAGTACACGACGATCCAGTCCCCGGACTTCGGCTTCTGGTTCACCAAGCCGGATTCCTGGACCGGCAGTCGCCGGGCACCGGGTGAGCTGCAGCAGATCCTGCAGCAGATGTTGCAGGCCCGAATCTCCCTGAAGCAGGCATTGGTCGACTACGACAAGCTGCGACTGGAAATCCTGGCCCAGGCGGACACCCTGAAGGCGACCTTCGATGTGTCGGACAACAACATCAACATCGCCATCGCCCAGCGTCGCAAGCTGCAGAACCTGACCATCGCCACGGAAGTCATGAACTCCTCGGCGATTGCGGCACGCCGGGTTGGCGAGTTCCTCGACACCACCTTCAAGGGTGCGGTGGACTGCATTCCGAAGAACCTGATCGCCGGCCTGGCGGCCGGTGGTGACGTGGCGTCCACGGCGCGCTGTGCGGTGACCCAGGCGGCGAACGTTCCCAAGTTCGCCCTCGATACCGTCGCCGATGCCCTGGAAATCGCGGGCAGCGCCACCGATGCGGCGAAGGAGGATGTCGGCGAGCTGTCCGGCATCCAGACCTCGATCAACGAGGCCGGGCTGGAGCTCTACAACGTCAAGGGCGAGCTGGATGCCCTGATGCGCGAGGAGCCGGTGCTGCGTGCGGAAGTCTTCGCGCGGACCGAGTCCATCAAGGAACTGGTTGGCGATTACAAGGCGGCGCTGTCGCGCGGCCAGCGCATCTTCCAGAACCTGGTGATCTTCCGCCAGGAGGGCGCGGCGGGCACGCAGCAGTACCGCTATCAGGACATGGCCTTCCGCATCTTCCGCAACGATGCGCTGCAGAAGTACCGGCAGTCGTTCAACCTGGCGGCACGCTATGTGTACCTCGCCGCGTCGGCCTATGACTACGAGACCAACCTGCTCGGTTCGGATTCGCAGGCCGGGCAGAAATTCCTCACCGACGTGGTGAAGGAACGCAGCGTGGGCCAGGTGTTCAATGGCGAACCGGTCTCCGGCAGCCCGGGCCTGGCCAACGTCATGGCGCAGATGAAGCTCAACTTCGACGTGCTCAAGGGCCAGATGGGCTTCAACAACCCGCAGGTCGAAACCAACCGCTTCTCGCTGCGCAAGGAGCTGTTCCGCATCCCGGATGGCGCCGAAGGTGATGCCGAATGGCAGGCCAAGCTGGAATCGATGCGCGTCGATGATCTGTGGCGCGTGCCGGAATTCCGTCGCTACGCGCGGCCGTTCGCACCGGAGTCGGCGGGACCCCAGCCGGGCCTGGTGATCGAGTTCAGCACCAACGTCACCTTCGGGCTGAACTTCTTCGGCTGGGATCTGGGGCCGCAGGACAGCTCCTACGACTCCAGCCAGTTCGCCACGCGCATCCGCTCGGTGGGCGCCTGGTTCGGTGACTATGCCGACCTGCCGCTGGCCGACGATCCGCGCATCTACGTGATCCCGGTGGGCGAGGACGTGCTGAGGGCGCCATCCGCCGACGACTTCTCCGTGCGCCAGTGGCAGGTCGTGGACCAGGCGATCCCGACACCGTTCCCGATCGGCTCGGACGATCTGGACGACTTCGGCTGGAATCCGCTGAAGGACACGCTGAGCGGATCGCAGACCGACCTGCGTCGCTACGGACGGATCCGCGCCTTCCACTTCAGCGAACCGTTCGACGATTCGCAGGTGACCTCGGACAGCCGCCTGATCGGGCGTTCGGTGTGGAACCGCAAGTGGATGGTCATCATTCCGGGCGGCACCTTCCTCAATGACCCGGTGAGCGGCCTCGACACCTTCATCCACGGCCCGCTGGTGCCGGGAGGTGGCGGCGTCCGCGACGGACACGGTGTCAGTGACATCCGCATCTTCTTCAAGACCTACGCGTACTCGGGGCTGTGATCATGAACCGCCAAATCGCTCGCGTAATCCTGGGGCTCACGGCCGTCGCGGCCTGCAGCCTGGCCACGGCCAAGCTGCAGGCACCCGACCATGTGATCTACGGCAACGCCACCATCTTCGGGGTCGATGCACCACTCGGCAGCGTCATCGAGCTGCGCGAGATGGATGGCGATGTGCTCGCACGCTACGAGCTCGGTCGGGAAAGCCGGCTGGGCAACCAGTACGCGCTGTACATCCCGATGGACACGGTCGATCCACGTGAGGACGGCCATGCCCGGAAGGGTGACCAGGTCGAGATCTTCATCGGCGCTCAGCTGGCCGCGCGCACGCAGGTGGGTGACGAGGGCGTGGCGGTTCGCCTGGACATTGATCCGCAGAACATGGGAACCGGGCCGGCCATCCGGGTCGACCCGATCCAGGTCATGGAAGGCAATTCCGGACTCACCACCGCGCGCTTCACCCTGCTGATGAACACCACGGCGCCCGACCGGGTAGTCAAGGTGAACTGGCAGACCGCCGCTGATACCGCCACGGCGGGCGCGTCCTGTACCGCAGGCGTCGACTACATCACCCGTTCCGGCCAGGCCAGCATTCCCGCAGGCCAGCTGCAGGCGGTCGTCGACATTTCGGTTTGCGGCGATACCACGATCGAGCCCAACGAGCTGTTCAACCTGCAGCTGACCGGTACCGAGGATGATTTCGGTGTCATCCAGGACGCCAGCGTGCAGGCGACGATCCTTGATGACGACGACCTGCCGGCCATCCACATCGCCGACGTTCGCGTACTGGAACCGCAGGCCGGCTCTGCTCCCGCAAACTTCCAGGTGACGCTGTCCAGAAGCTCGGCGGTTGATGTCAGCGTCGATTATTCGACGGTCAACGTCACCGCGATGGCCGGTGCGGACTTCACCAACACCAGCGGCAATCTGGTCATTCCAGCCGGTGACACCACTGCCAGCATCAGCGTGGAAGTGCTCGCCGATGCCACGGTTGAGCCGCAGGAAACCTTCCGCCTGGCGCTGAGCAATCCGCAGGCCGCGGGTCTGGCAACTGCCTTCGCGACCGGCAGCATCGTTGATCCCAAGTACGATCCGGCGCTGACCGAACAGGATGAAACCAACAGCGATGGCGATGCCGGTGGCCAGCTGGTGCAGCCGGGTGCGATCGCGATTTCCGCGGACGGTCTGTTCGCCTACGCCACCAGCGAGGCGATGGACTCGGTGCTGCTGTTCTCGCGCGATACGCAGAATGGCCAGCTGACCTACATCACCGCCTATAGCGCCGGCGGCGTTGGAGCACCGCTCGATGGCGTTCGCGACGTGGTGATCAGCCCGGATGACAAACACGTTTACGTGGCGGCACGCGCCAATGACGCCGTCGTGGCTTTCTCGCGCAACGTGGCCAGCGGCGAGCTGACCCTGGTCAACAGCCTGCAGGATGGCGTCGGCGGCGTTACCGGACTTGATGGCGCCACTGCGCTGGGCATCAGCGCGGATGGTCGCAGTCTGTACGCCGCGGGCAATACGGGCTCGACGCTGGCGGTGATGGCGCGCGATGCCGGAACCGGTGCGCTGACCTTCGTCGAATCCGAGAAGAATGGCATCGACGATGCCACCGATGCTGGTGGCGCCGTGGCCAACATGGATCGACCCAGTGGCGTGGTGGTTTCGTCCGACGGCAAGCAGGTCTATGTCAGTGCCGCGTTCGGCAACGCGGTCATCGTGTTCACGCGAACCGATGACGTTGGCCAGGCTGACGACGGCAAGCTGAGCTTCGTCACCAGTCATCGTGACGGCCTGCTGGGCGTCGACGGCTTGTCTGGCGCCAGTGACCTGGTGCTGAGCCCGGACGGTGCACAGCTATACGTCAGTGCCGAAGCGGAAGACGCGGTCGTCCTGTTCGACCGCGCGGGCGACGGCAGCCTGACCTGGCGCAAGGCCTGGCGCAAGGGCGAAACCGGACTGGTTGGCCTGAACGGCCCGCGCGCCATCGCGCTGTCGCCGGATGGGCAGGAGCTCTACGTCGCCGGCTGGGACGACAGCAGTCTGACGGTATTCAACCGGACCATCACCGGTACCGGCCCGTCCAATCCGGCTGGCAACCTGGTTGTCCGTCAGACGCTGTTCGATGACGAAGGCAGCATCACCAGCATGGGTGGCCCGACGGCCCTGGCCTGCAGCGCGGATTCGCAGAACGTCTACGTCGTCGCGAACATCGACAACGCGATCGTGGTGCTGCGTCGAGCGGCATACGACGCGATTTTTGGCAGCGGTTTCGAGTAG
>ERZ795053.4444-NODE-4444-length-15182-cov-21.866596_pt1 | contig 15182 bp, 13 predicted proteins | sample MGYA00375137_ERZ795053 | MGnify/ENA primary metagenome ERZ795053 (study PRJEB30182, sample SAMN05720284) | activated sludge metagenome | isolation source: Anaerobic digester | place: Hong Kong | collected 2014-12-17 ... | reverse complement strand
ACGCTTCACGCTGGACACGCTGAGCTACTACGACCTGGCGCTGGAAACCGAAAACGCCTTCCACATGCTCCTACTGGGTATGCTGGCGCAATTGCAGGAACAATACACCATCCGCTCGAACCGCGAATCCGGTTCGGGGAGGTACGACATCTTGCTCAAGCCCAAAGACCGGGGAGGAACAGGCGTGGTGATCGAGGTGAAAGCCCGAAAGCAGGACCTGGAGGAAGCGCTGGAACAGATCGAGAGCAAGGGGTATGAACGGGAACTGCGGGCAGAGGGAATCGAAAAGGTGCTGAAGCTGGCGATCGGGGTGGATGGCAAGAACGTGGAGGTGCGCATTCGCTGAAACGAAAAGCAAAACAAGCCGCAGTGGGCTGCGGCGTACCCAAAGAAACAAATGCGCCGCACCCCGGTGCGGCGATCCCAAGGGGAAAACCCCTGTGGTTGCCCCGTTCAGGGGAGGTGCAGCTTTCCGGTGCGTTCGAAGTGGCGGAAAATTCCCCCGAGCTTTTGTCCCATGGACGCCAGGTACTCGGGTTCGAAGCGGGCCACGTAGTTGGCTTTCCACAGGAGCCGTCCGATCTGCAGCACTTCCATGTTTCCCTCCGGCCATTCGAGAAGGGCCTTGTACCCTTTGCGGAACGATGCCAGCAGCTCCTTGTACCTTTCTTCTCCCACGGTTTCCAACAGGTCTAGCATGCCCATGGCGATGTCGTGCAGGCGGTAACCCCAAATGGTGTCTTCGAAATCGAAGGGGCGGAGTTTTCCATGGTCCAGCTTGATGTTCTCGTGCCACAGGTCGCAGTGAATGACGCGTAGGTCACTTTGCGGTAAGCTGGCATATTCCTTTTCTACCCAATCTTTCGCGTGTCGGAACGCTTGCTGGTCCTCGTTGGTTAACCTCTGGATGTTGCCATCCCCGAAGAGAACGTCTGGTTCTCCCCGGGACAAGAAAGCCTCGAAGCGCCTGTTGGTGAATCCGGGTGGGGGTGTCCAGGACTTGCCGTGCTCGTGCAGCCGCGCGAACAGCTTACCCATGCGTTCCAAGTTGGGGGGGTTGAGGTGATGCGCCAGCAACCTGCCGTTGACCCAGGTCATCAGGGAGGCGTTCCATGTTGCTGGGATCCCGGGAGCGCTCACCGGCAGAACCAATTCCCCTTTCGTGGAACGAAGGACAAGGGGTGCTCCGATATCGGTGTCGGCGTGGAGGGCTTCTAACCATGCGGCCTCCGCGCACAGGTCTTCGTACGTGCGCCAGCCAGGCACCGCCATGCGGAGCATGAAACGTTGCCCACTATCGGACTGCACTTGGAACAGCAGGTTGGTGGCAAAAGAATAGAGGCGCATGCTTTGCACCCGGAACTCGTATTCTTTCATGGTGGCGGTGGCTAAGCGTCCAATGCGCCTGAGCTTGCCGGTTCGGGTGAGGGTTGAATACTCCTTAGTTCGTGATGAACGCAACTGGAAACCTCCTGGCTTTCGAAAAGAAAAATTGAGCCGCACTGGGGTGCGGTGGTCCCATGTAGAACTGGGTCACTCCTGCCTACCTTTTTTCGTTGCCCCGTTTGAAGTTGCCTGTCATCTTTGCCAGGCACAGTTGCACCTGGTAGGCATCTTCGGTTTGGGTTGCCTTGAGCAGTTTTTGGAAATCTTTGCCCACAGCGGTGAAAATGTGTCGATCCTGGTAAAAAACCCGTGCCTTGTTTTCCGCGATGATCTTGTACGCGAATGGCTGGGAATCCCGAAGGATGTTCTTTTTATCCTCCATCTTTCTCCCTCCAGAAAGGTAATCGGTACCATGCCACCACCCCGCCTTCCACGTTGTGGATGCCACAGCTGCCACCGTGCTTTTCCACGATGCTTTTCACGATGGAGAGCCCCAGCCCCGTGCTGTTTTTTTTCCGAAGCGATTCGGGCTGTGCCGTTCCAAAGGGTTCGAATAAGTGCTCCAGGAGGTCCGAAGGGATGGGTGCACCGCTGTTGAAAACTTCTACGCGCACCCCACCTGTTCCTTGCTCCAACGTGATGGAAAGGTGTCCGGAGGGACTGCAGTGCGCGACCGCGTTTGCCAGTAAGTTGTCGAGCACCTGGGAGATCCTTCCCTCGTCCGCTTCCACCGTGCAGTGTACTGGAAGGCGAAGGGTGACCGGCAGGTCTATTCCCCCGGGAAGTAGCCTCCTTTTTTCCACCGTCCTACCGATGAGTTCCACCAGGTCGAAGGTGGTCTTCTTGAGCTCGAAACCCGTGGAATCCAGTCGTGCCATCAGCAGGATGTCTTCGATCAGCCGGGTAAGCCGGTCCGCCTCGTGGATGATGATGTCGGAGAATTCCCCGGCTTGTTCCGGGGTGTGGGCAAGCCCCAGCTGAAGGCTTTCCGCGTAACCCCGGATCAATCCCACCGGGGTCTTGAACTCGTGGGTCACGCTGGTGAAGAAGTTCTTCTGGAGGTGCATCTGGCGGTGCAACTCGTTGTTGGCTTCCTGCAACCGCGAGATGGTGTGGCTGAGCTCGTCGGAAATGTGGTTGATGCTTTTCCCCAGCGTGCCCACTTCGTCTTTTTCCTTCCCCGTGTAGCGCTCGGAGAAATCCAGCTTGGCGATGGAAGAGGCAATGCGGTTGATTTGGAGGATGGGATGAACCGTACGCCGGGAAAGCAGGATGGCGGTGATCACTCCCAACAGCAAGAAGGCGCTTCCGATGAACAGCAAGAAACGGTTGGCAAGCGCAGTGTTTTCGCGGATTAGTTCCAGCGGTAGCGTGACCAGCAGGAACTTGTCGCTCTCCAGTGGTCCCGCCAGAACGATGTCAAATCCCTCCCCGCTTGCGCGTTTCATGGACTCGCTCACGATTTTGCCTGCCTTGAGTTGCTCGAGGGAACGCCGCAGGAAATCTTCCTGTTCGCGGTTGAGCGCAACCGGAGCGCCGGCTTGGAATTCCGGAACCGTGGAAAGAAGGACCTTTCCCCTGTCGTCTACCACCAGGAACTTGAACCCCGTTTGGGCGTTGCGCTGGCGCAGCCGTTCCAAGAACTCGCGGTCCGGTGCCCGGAAAGCTTCCAGCAACCTGTGGTATTCCTTGGTGAAACGTTCCAGCGTGCGTGCCTCGAAGTAACTTTCCAAGAAGAAGGTGTTGGCCAGGAAGATGGCACAGATCAGCGAAGCCATTAACAGAACGACCGAAAGCGTCCACTTGAAAGCCATCGATTTCATCCGATCTTCCCCCGGTAGCTGTATCCCTTGCCCCGAATGGTGCGGATGCGCGAACCGTGCTGTCCCAGCTTGGCGCGCAAGCTCTTGACATGGGTGTCCACGGTGCGTCGGTCACCGAAGTAGTCGAATCCCCACACGTGGTCCAGGATCTGGTCCCGCGAGAGAACCTTGTTTTTTTGGAGCACCAGGAATTTCAGCAGCTGGAATTCCTTGGGGGTTAGCACCACGGTTCCCTCGGGGGTTTTCACCGAGGAGTCCGCGTCGATGAAGGTCATGCCTTCTTCCTGCAGCAAGGTGTTTTTCATCCCCTGCACGCGGCGGAGCAACGCTCCCACCCTGGCAAGCAACACCTGGCTGGAAAAGGGCTTAGAGATGTAGTCGTCCGCACCAAGTTGGATCCCCAAGATCTCGTCGTGTTCATCGCCCAGCGCGGTGAGCATGATTACGGGGATGTCCGAGAAGCTGCGTACGTGCTCGCAGGTTTCCCGGCCGTCCAAGCCTGGCATGAGCACGTCCAAAAGCAGCAGGTCGATCTCCTGGCAGGAGGAGAGCTTTTCCAGCACTTCTTCCCCGTTGCACGCGGTGAGTACCTCGTACCCCGCGTTTTCCAGGAACATCTTCACCAATTTGCGGTAGTTTTCCTCGTCATCCGCAACCAGGATCTTGCATTTCATACCCTTCTCCGTTTCTTGGGACCCCCGCACCCCAACTCGGCTTCCTGGGGGGGTTCCCGGTTTTTCGGCAACCTTATTGTAGCACGATGGAGGTTTCCAACCGGTCCCCCGTCCCGGAATACAGGTCCACGCAAACCTTCTCCGGGGAGACCCAAACGTGCAGGTACCCGGGGGAGGGAAAGAAAACCCCCTGCCGGTACCCGTACTCTTCCGCCACGTGCTCGATTTCCTGGGGATTCCCCAGCGAGGGTTGGGGAACGAGCAGGTAGGTGATTCCATCCAGCGATTGGTGGGCGAAGAAGTGGTCGTGGCCGTGGAACACGATGTCCACGCCGTAGGTGCATAGCAACTCGTGGATGGGCATTGACCAACCGGGTCTGTGCTCCGCGAACGCACCGGATGCTTCCGGGTCTTTTCCACCCCACTCGTAGAACGGGGCAGCTTCCACTCCCCCCCGACCAGACGCGTCTTTTCCTCCCACCAGGTGGTGGATGAACAGGAAAACCCAGTTGCGCTCGTTTTCGTGCAGCGTTTGTTCCAGCCAGGAAAACTGTTCTTGTCCCAACGTCCAGTCCCAGGGGTCATCGCTGGGTTTCTTCGAGGTACATTCGAAGGGGTTGAGTACGAGGAAAAGGGCATCTCCCCACTCCCAGGCGTAGTTCCAGTCGTTGCGCCCGGTGTAGAAATCCCCGGTCGGTACGGGATTGGGAAAGAAAACCCTGCGAAGCGCTGCCACTTGGGAGGAAATGGCATCCTTTCCCGTTTCGTTCCAAGCTGCTTCCCCATCGTGGTTACCCAAAACACTGAAGACGGGGAGCCGGTTCGAAAGGATGTTCCAGGACGAACGCAGAAGCGCGAAGCGCTGTTCGATTTCCAGGGGAGTGTTGGCAAGTTTTTCCGCCATGACGTTGTCTCCCAGGTCGACCAGGAAGTCCGCCTCCTTGGTGAGCATGTTGTGCAGCAGCGAAGCGTAAACCTCTTGGCTGGAACGTTCATCCAGGTGAGGGTCGGCTTCCACCAGGAAAGCGAATCCTTTCCCCGGGGAACGCGGGGTGTGGAAGCTACCCTGTAACGATGCAGCCTCGGATGGCTCGGTGGCACGTTGGAAATGCAGTGTGTAGCGGAACTTGGCATCGGGTGAGAGGTTTTCCAGCCAGTCGCGTTGCATTCCCTTGCTTGCCACTTGTTTGGATGGCGTGGAATAGAGGAGGTTCCCTGTCTCGGAAAAAACCTCGTAGTAATAGCTGCCAGTGGATGGGAGGAAGGTGCTGACACCCACCCGGGTGGGGCTTGGAGCGAACAGCGCGCTGGACAGCGGAAGTGTTGGCGCCGTGGATTGCTTTCGGGAGGAATTGGGGTGTTTTTCCCAGTATTCCCGGTAATTGCGCATGGCATCGCTGTCATCGGTGCTTTCCAAGATTTGGACCTGGCCGCTCGCATCCACACGGTAGGAGTGCACCACACCCGTTGCAGTACAGGTGGGGCTTCCGGGAACGAAAAGCCGGTTGTAGTCGACCTGCACGTGGTTCTCGGACACTTCCACGTTCAACCACCCAGAGTTGAGCAGCACTTGTTCACCGGGATAAGCATCCAGGTTGTCCTGGTGATCCGGGATCCGTTCCGCAGGTTTGGGGACGGTTTGGTAGAGCACACCGTCACGCTGCTCCATCGCGAACAGGTGGTCGTGTCCCTGGAATACGATGGTCACCTGGTTTTGCACGAGCAAATCGTGGATGGGCATGTCCCAGTCGGGGCGGTTGGCCGCGAAAGCCCGCCTGCCGTTGGGATTCTCTCCTCCCCACTCGAAGAGGCTGGACACGCTTTCGCCCCCCCGGGCCAACCCGTTGATGTGGTGAAGGAAAACGAACGTGAACTTCTGCCGGTTCTGGCACAGGGTCTGTTCCAGCCAGCGGTATTGCTCTTCACCCAGCGTCCAATCCCAGCCACGGGCTTCGCCCACCGGTTTGTCGGTGTAGCGATAGGGGTCGAGCACCACGAACAGCGCGTCTCCCCACTCGAAGGCGTAGTAGTTGGACGCAAGTCCCACGAAGGGTTCGGGATGCGAGTTTCCGGTGGAAAAACCGTCGGGAACCGGGTTGCAGAAAAACTCGTTCCGGCACAGCGTGGAGAACACGGCGAGGTTTTCTGCAGTTCCATCGAGCGATGCACCTTGTTCTCCCTCGTGGTTTCCGACTACCAGGAAGAGCGGGGCGGACTGCGCCACGAGCTGTAGGAACGGAAGCTGTTGCCGGTACACTTGCTGCACGTGTTCCAAATCCGGAACCGGGAGCTTGTCGTTGAGGAAAGTGTCTCCCAGGTCGAAGAACAGATCGGGTTCCTTGCTGGCCATACCCTGCAGCGCCTGGATGTACAGCTCGCGATCGGCCTTGTTCCAGAGGTGTGAGTCTGCCTGGACCACGAAGCGAAAGGCCTCCCCCGGGTTCCTCGCGGTGTAAAACTCGTTGGTTGGCCCCCGCAACCAATCACCCCCTTCTTCGGTCTGGAAGAAGGGGGTGTAGGTGAAACAGGTGGAGGGGGCCAGGTTCTCCAGGTCAACGCGAAGGGGTTGATCAGGGCTTGCCAGGGCCGGTAGGGTGCGAGTGGCCTGTGAAGAATCACACGGGGAGTATTCCACTCTCACTCGAAGTTCTCGCGAGGGGATTACCTTGAGCGAAACGGAGCGATCCGTGGGGCTTCCCAGGAGCAGGGAAACGTCAAGCGAATTTGCCAGGTTGGTTTTGCCGGGGGGTGCTGCAAAAACAACCCAGGGTAAGAGTAGCAATCCCAGAAACCATATCGTTTTCGTGGGCATGGACCCACCTCCTCGTGCGTTTACTCGAACAGGAAATCGCTGTCGATGATGTGGGGCATCGCGATGGGTTCGGAGTACAAAAAAGCCCCGTCCGCGCTGTAACCCTCCAGGTCTCGGAGAACGTACAACTCGTCGCGTTGCTCGGTGCTGAGTGATTGGAAAACCTCGGCGAAGCGGGTGGCGTAGTGATACACGTTTTCCCCATCGAGTTTACCATAGCGCTTTGCCAATCTCATGAACTGGTTTCGGTCGGGGGTGTTCCCCTGCAGGAACTCGCGGAGTAGGGAAGACATTTGCCGGCGTACGTCCACAATTTGAAGCAGGTTTGCCTTTTGCACATCCACCAACCCGGTGATGCGCTGCTGTTGCTCTTCGTTCATTACCTCCAACATCTGGGCTCCCTTGTCTCCGGTCAACCCCGTTTCGATGGTGTAGTCCGGGTTGCCCATGGCGGGCATGTCTTTCATGAAGAAGGCTCCGAAGTAGGTGCCGTGGCGCTCGGGGCAAAAGTAGGTATCCGACTCCTCGTCGCCGGCGTACCAGCTGAACAGTTCGCTGGCATAGGTCATCACCAGCACGTGCTCGGTGTGGGAGAGGGATCTCTTGTCGAGCTGGTCTTCCAACACCGGCCAATCGTTGGAATTCCCGGTATTTAGACGGTCCAACGCGGCTTTCTGTTCCTGGGTCATGTTGTGGATGATACTACCAACCAGCTGTGCCCTGTCGTATGCCAGGGTGCCATCGAGCACGTACAGCTCCTCGGAATAGGATGCCACGGCTTGCTTGCTCAATCCCGTCGTTCCTGCCGGGAGGTCCTGGGCTTGCAACCGCCGGAAAGCTGCCATCAGGGGAAAGCGGTCCAGCGCGTACTGCTCGAAGGTTTGCGCTTGTTGCTGTGCCAGTTGCTTGAGTTGTTCCAGCTGCTGGTCGGTTAGGATGGCCAGCACGTTGTTGGCGATCTTGGTCAAGAACGAGGTGTTGTGACCCATCTCACCCTCGTCCACGTCCCGCAGGTACTGGAAGCCGAAGAAATCGGACACCTTCCCCGGGGGGAAAAAGGAATCGCTCCCCAGGTCCCCGGTGAAAAAGGCCAGTGCGCTGAAGGCGATGGTGTGGAGCTGCGCGTTGTCGGAGATGGCTTGGTCGATGGAGTACTTCTCCGGGGTTTCCCCGGGTTCGTTCGGCGGCTTCGGGGGCTTGGGGTCGTCGGGATCCTTTGGAGGTTTTGGATCATCCGGGTTCGGTGGGGGAGGCGGGGGATCATCCGGGTTTGGGGGTGGATTTCCCGGATTGGGTGGAGGGGGGTTCCCTTGTTCGGTAGAGGGTGGGTTCGCCTGGTCCACCTCTTGCTGCTGCCCGCGGGATAGCATGGAATCCAACGAGAATCCCGTGCTGCAGGATGCCACGAGGCAGGCCAGTGAAACTACCAGGCTCAAAACAAGCATTCGTTTGAACATGTGTGTTTCCTCCTTTCGTGTTTGGGGTTTTCAGGCCAAGCATACCCTGCCTATGTGATGGCCATGTGAGAAATCCATGCTCCGAAAGATGGTATACTTTTTGGGGCCGTTCCACCTCCGCGTGGTTTTCCCCGGTCCCAGGAAGGCTTGCAACACAACGATTGGAGGACAAGACATGGCTTTTTTTCCATCTGGACACAAGCACGATTGCACCGGGTGTGGCGCTTGCCATGATGCGTGCCCGGTGCATTGCATCCGCATGGTTCGCGACAGCGAGGGCTTCGCCTACCCGAACGTGGACGAAAGCCGCTGCACGCACTGCGGGATGTGCGAGAAGGTGTGCCCGGTTTCCACCCCCCCTTCGCGGGGAACTTCTTCACCAGAAGTGTTCGTCGCCTGGAACCGTTCTGACCCAGAACGCCTCGCCTCCAGCTCGGGAGGGCTTTTTAGCGCGCTGGCAAAGCAGATGTTCGCGCGAAACGGCGTGGTGGTGGGAGCAGCTTTCGAGGAGCATTTTCACCTGGTGCATGCCATCGCACATGACGTGCAGGAGTTGGATGCGCTACGAAAATCCAAGTACGTGCAGTCGGATACCCGGGGCATCTTTCACAGGGTGAAGGATTTGCTGCACCAGGGAATCCCGGTGTTATTTTGCGGGACGGGATGCCAGGTGGCGGGATTACGCTCGTTCCTGGGAAGCGATGCCCCGGGGTTGGTCAGCTGCGAGGTGATCTGCTACGGTGTTCCATCGCCGGCGCTTTTCGAGAAGTACCTGGAGTTCCTTGCGCAAAAAGAAGGAGCACCGGTGAGCGAGTACCAGTTCCGTTCGAAGCACAACGGGTGGAACAACGTGAGCGTGCGGGTGTCGTTCACCAACGGAAAGGTGCTGGATTTCCAAGGAAATCGAAATCCCTTCTACGATTGGTACGAGCGGGGGTTTTCCATGCGCCCATCTTGCTACGACTGCTTTGCCCGCGGGGTGGAACGCTTCGCGGATATCACCATCGGGGATTTCTGGGGCATCGAACGGTTTCGACCAGGCACTTCATTGGAAAAAGGGGTTTCGGCAGTGGTGGTGAACACTCCGAAGGGAAAAACCCTTCTCCAGGATGGGCGGGGAGAAGTTCTCCACGAGGAGTGCCCGTTTGCGTGGCTTTTGCCGGGCAACCCCTATTTCGTGGGAAAGTTTCCCGCACCGATAGACAGAGCCGCTTTTTTCCGTGCTTTTTCCACGGGGGGCATCGCACGGTTGCTTGGGGATTTCTTTCCGGCGGGCACAAAAAACGGAGATTGACAGTCCTAACTGGTCAGAAAAGGGTATAATATCCCTTACCAAGATGCTACAGCTCTGGGGGGGGGTTCTCTTGACGATTCGAAAGAAATGGATGTTTTCCCTTTTGCTTCCTGCTTCCCTTGTTCTCGTGGGGATGGGAGGCTACTTCTTCTGGGAATCTTTCTCCCATTCGTTGCAGCAAGCAAGAGCACTTTCCCACGCGGTTTCCGGGCAGTACGGTGCGATGGTGGAAGGCTACCTCGACCAGAAAATGGCGCAGGTTGAGGTGCTGGGGATTTACTTGCAGAGCATCGCGGGCACGGATCAGGCAAACCGGGAAAAAGTGAACCGTGTCTTGAACGCCTTTCTCCAGGACAACGAGGACATCCTCGCGGTTTGGTGTGCTTGGGAGCCGGATTCTTTTGACGGGAAAGATGGGGAATTCCGGGGTCTTCCGGGGCATGATTCCACGGGTCGCTTCATCCCCTACTGGTACCGGGACAACGGGGAACTTTTCCTGGAACATTTGAACGATTACCTGCAACCGGGTCCGGGAGATTATTACCTTCTTTCGCTGCATTCCGGGGAGCAGCGAATCCTGGAACCGTACGACTATCGGATCACGGAGAACATGGTGAAAACCATTACGTCGCTGACCGTTCCCATCAAAAAAGGGGGAAGGATCGTTGGTGTAGTGGGTGTGGACTTCACGTTGGATGACCTGGTGCAAATCACGGCGTCGGTTCGCATCCTGGAAAGTGGGTTTGGCCGCCTGATTTCCCACGAGGGAATGATGGTGGCCCATCCACAACAGCAACAGTTGGGAACTCCCGCGGTGGAAACACAGGAGGATACAGCCTTCTTTATGGATATCTTTTCGAAGGGCAAGGAGTATGAGGGAATGGTCTTCTCCCGGTTTTTTGGGCGGGATGCGCGGAAATTCTTTTTCCCGGTTCGCGTGCGGAACACCACCACACCCTGGACGTTCTCTACCGTTGTGTTGGAATCCGAGATCTATGCAACTCCACTTCGAGAACTCCAGGTGACCCTGCTCATCGCCGGGAGTGGCTTTTTCACCCTATTTTTGGTTCTGTTCTTCTTGGTCCGTTCCTTTTCCCGGCGGGTGACCGCTACTGCGGGTTACGTGAACGATGCCTTTTCCAAAGGCGTCTTCCACGTCTCTCTTCCTCCCCAAGAGTTGAAGGCCAAGGACGAGCTGGGTGATCTCGCACGCCGTTTGGAGGGGATGCGCCTTTCGGTACAGGAAGTGTTTGGAAAGGTGGAAAGCTCTTCGCGGCAAATCGAACGGGTTTCGCTGGACATGTCCGGGGTTTCTTCCGGGGAGCCGCTGTTTTCGGACCAGCTTCCCATGAATATGGACGCCCAATCCCTTGTTACGCGCTTGCAGGAAACCACCCGGATGATTTTGAAGATGCAAGAAGAAATCGGGGAACGCGAACGGCAATTGCACGCCGAAAGGGAGAAAGCAGAAGCCGCCAACCGGGCAAAAACCGAGTTCTTGCAGGTGGTGAGCCACGAGCTGCGTACCCCCCTCAACGGCATCTTGCTTGGGGCGCAGATGGCTTCCAAGATGGAGGACGCCAGCGAAAGGAACAACTTGATCAAGATCGTGATCCAGTCGGCGAGACGGTTGCTTCCCATTATCAATGGGCTTTTGGACGTGGCGCGCATCGAGTCGGGCGACTTCGAGCTGGAAGAGAAGGCGTTTTCGCTTCGTGCCATGCTGGATACCTGTTGTTCCCCGTTCCGGGTGGAGGCACAGAGAAAGGGACTGCTGTTGCTCCTGCAGGTTTCCCCCGATGTGCCCGAATTATTCCTCGGGGATGAGGGAAGGTTGAGCCAAGTGTTGAACAACTTGTTGGGAAATGCCATCAAGTACACTTCGAGCGGGTACATCAAGGTTTCCGTGGCCCGCCGCCAGGCGATCGATGCGAAGGAAGAGAGCTACTTGGCCATTTCCGTGGAAGATACGGGGTCGGGGTTCCCGGAGGGGATGGATCACAAGCTCTTCGAAAGGTTTGCCCGATTGGACAAGAAAAATTCCGCGATAGGGGGAACGGGTCTGGGGCTAACGATAGCACGGGCGCTGGTGGAACGAATGGGAGGAACGATCAGCGCGCGCAACCGCAAGCAGGGGGGAAGCGTGTTCGCGTTCCAGGTGCCTGTTTCCCAAAACACATCCTTGATGGAGCCCCAGGCATTGGCAACCCAGGTAGTGAAAGGTGGCGTGATCCTGGTGACATCCGACCCATTTTCGGGACGATTACTGGAACATTTCTTTCGGGGCCAGGGAATGGTGTTGCGGAAAGAACCAGACGTTTCACGTGCAAACGACCTGTTGAAACAAATTAGCCCGGACATCCTTATCGTGGACCGAGACATCCTTCTGGATCTTCCACCGGCAAAGGTCCCAACCATTGTATTACAGGATCGGTATTCCGAGGAGGGAAGGGGCGCACCCCTTCCGGAGGGATACTATCTACTGGATCGCCCGTTTACGTTGGAAGAACTCCAAGGAATCCTGGGAAAAATCCAGGGGAGGTTGCGTTAACGACCGTGCGTTAGGAAGCCGAAAAGCACGTCGGCAAAATCCACGGGGTTTTCGAACATCAGGTAATGGGTGTTGCCGGGAAAGCGCACGAGCCATGACCCGGGGAGAATTTGTGCCAGCAACGAGGAATCCTCAGGGTCCACGATGGGGTCTGCGGTTCCCACGATCAGCAACACCTGGTTTTCGACGCTTTGGAAGTCGCTCGCCGAAGCATGCCAGTCATCCACGATGTCCAGCTGCCGCTTCACGGGCCCGGAAGTGGGCAGCGGGGCGTTGGCGAATTGTTCCAGGCTATGCAGTATCCCCGCGGAATCCAGGGCCGTTGCGTGCAACACCGCTCGGTCGACCAGCTGGGGGTAATGGAGCAGAAGGTACTGGATGAAAATGCTCCCCATGGAATACCCCAGGAAGTCCGCTTTTTCTATCCCAATGGCGCGCAGGAAACCCACAACATCTTCCGAAAGCAACTCGTAGCTGAAAGGCTCTCCGGTATCGGTGCTGTACCCCATTCCCCGGTTATCCAGAAGGATCACGGTGAAGGCACGCGAGAGAGTCTCCACCACTTCCGGCGGCCAGTGTTCCACGGTGCAAGCCAGTCCTGTGAGCAACACCAGGGGGCTCCCCTTTCCGGTGACGGCGTAGCCCATCTCGATGTCCCCGACTGCCACGCGATACACCGGAAGGCCCAGGCTGTTGGTGGCAACGGGCGAGGCGGTGAAAGCGGGGGCAGCCGCGAAAGCCAGCGAAACGACTGCGAAGAGCAATACAACCAGCGTGCTTTTCCGAAGCATCCTTTTCGCAACTCCTGGGAACGATACGCGTGTCATGCGCCGAACAGTTCCCTGCCGCTTCGAAACGCGTTGAATAGGAATTCGGATTCCTCGTCCTGTTCGATTCCCTTTTCCCGAAGGAACCCCAGTGCATCCGGAAACGATTCGAAGCGGGAAACCGAATCGGAAAGGGTATGCGTGCGGTGGAGAAAGGTTTCCATTTTTTCACGGGGGATCCCATCGCGGTGGGAATCCACGTACAGCGTGGCGTCGTACGAGAGCAGCTGTTCCAGCAGCCCCAGGAAAACTTCCTCCCGGTAATAGTACGTGCGGTTTTGCGCGGCACAGTACAAGCAATCTCCCAGGAATACCACGCCCGCTTCCGGGGAAAAAAGGATGGAAGAATCCGGGGTGTGGTCGCAATTCACGTGGACCAGCTGGGCGGTAACCCCGCCCAAGTCAAGCGTCATTCGATCGGAAAAGGTGATTTGGGGAAGAACGATTTGCAGGTCGAATTCTTCCCTGCCTTCGAATTCGTGCTTAATGAGCCAGTCTTCGCGGAGGATTTCTTCTTTCCAGTTGGTATCTTTTCTTTCTTCCAGTTCTCGGCGAGTTTGTTCGTGGGATAGGATGGGAACATCGAGCGCGCCCAGTCCGAACACGTGATCCCAGTGCCAGTGGGTCACGAAAACAAAATCGGGCTCCCGGTTTCCCCGGATCTCCAAGTGCTCCCGGAACAGCTCGGCATGGCGAAACGAAGCGCCCGCGTCGATCATCAGCGCGTACTTGCTTCCGCGAAGGTACCCCAACGCAGGTCGGTCAGGTGTTGGATCCTGGGTGAGAAAGGAAAAATGGTTGCCGTGTTCCTTCCACTGATGCTCCACGTTTTTCACTCCTATTCGATGGCTAAATGATCCAGTAGTTGCTTGCTTTTTCTTTCTCTTCGGAGCCTTTTTCGGGCACGGCCTCTTCCATGTTCGCCGCGCGACGTGGTCCAAACCCCTTGGGAGTCCATCTGTGTCTCGTGTGCTTGTTGGCAGGCATGGTATCCCCCTCCTTGAGAATCAAAAAAAATACAATACCTGAAGGATTTCATCAGGATAATAGCACAGATATTCAAAAAAATCAAGTATCGAATCAAAAAAGTGAAAGTGGACTGGTTACCCGTGCAAGGATTGCCGGTTTTCCTGGTCTGCGCGCACGAAATCGTTGATTTCCTGCGAATGCTGGATCAACAAGTACCACCAGTAAATACCGATCGTGATGATGGAAAAGAGAATCAACAACCCCACGTTACGCCATCGAATTTGGTTGGGTGCCCTAAAGCGATGGGACAGGAAAGAATGGAACTGGTTCTTCAAGTTTTGCAACCGCTGTTCCATGGAAAAGGTGTTCTGGAGGTAGATCATCAGGAAAATGAAGCCGATCGGCAGGAAAATGAAGCCGATCGGGATGATGAGTAGTGTGACCCAGGGCGCGAGGAGAAAAAAATGGTGGAAAGCACGTAGCAAGCCAGGTAGATCCAGAACATGGTCATATCCACCCGCAGGTTGGAGAGTTCCCGGTCCATCGTTTGGAAATCCTGGGCCTGCTCCGGGCGGGATTGCATGGCCGATGAGAGGATCTTGCGGGTGTTCTGCACGTTGGTGTTGAGCACGTCGGCCCACTGGAAAATCAATATGGCCTGCAATACACCACTGGCGAATCCAAGGAGAGCCGTCACGATGAAACCGAAGGGAATCAGCGCGAGCACGATACCTACCAAGCCCAGGACAAGCACCAAGATGGCGAAGGTAACGTTCACTTCTTTTTCGCGGATAAAGGAAGGTACAACAACTCCCGGGGAACTTGCCGTACCCGGCCCGGTGCCTTCGCGTGGAGAAGAGGTTGCTTTCAATGGTTTCCCGCATTGGATGCAGAACTGTGCCGTATCATCGTTTCTTGCGCCGCAATTTGGACAATACATCTGGGTACCTCCTTCGTGGGTTTTCGTTCGGTTGCCACCAATTATAGCATTTCTTGTGGGCAGGAACGTGGTCAGGCTCCCCTTCGCTGCTTCTGTTTACTCCTTGCGCGATAGTTTCTCTTGAATCCATTGAAGCGTTCTGGCCGCGGTTTTTTCCAGTTGCTCTCGAAGAAGTCCCATTTCGTCGGAGGGGCATCCGGTCTGGGTCTTTTTTTCCAAGCGTTCCAGGATGTTCTGTAAGGGCAGGGCCCCGATGGAAGCGGCGGAACCCTTCAACGCATGCACATCGCGGAAAAGGGCTGGTAGGTCCTTTCGGTCAAAATCGAAACGGATGCGCTCCATGCGCTCGCCGAACTGGGAAAGAAATGCTTCCAAGAGCTCGCGGAAGAACGCGGGGTCGTGTTTTTCCGCTAAGGCATCGGGTTGGACGGGGGCATCGTAGGAAGAGA
>ERZ795053.4443-NODE-4443-length-15183-cov-9.122224_pt1 | contig 15183 bp, 12 predicted proteins | sample MGYA00375137_ERZ795053 | MGnify/ENA primary metagenome ERZ795053 (study PRJEB30182, sample SAMN05720284) | activated sludge metagenome | isolation source: Anaerobic digester | place: Hong Kong | collected 2014-12-17 ... | reverse complement strand
ACCGTCACCGAGACCTCCATCGCCGCGGGAACCAGCGGGAACGCCAGCAACCGGTGGGGCGATTACTTCTCGCTGGACACCGACCCCAGCACGGGAAGTTTCTGGGGGACGGGTTGCTACAACACCACGTCGTCCTGGCGCACCCGGATCTTCGAGTTCAGCCTGCCGGTCACGTCACCGGACTATACCCTGGCAGTGACCAGCAACACGGCCACCGCCTGCCAGCCGACCGCCGCCAGCTATACCATCCAGGTGGGCTCCCTGCTCGGCTACAGCGCACCGGTCACCTTGTCCGTGACCGGACTTCCCGCAGGACTCACGGCAGCGTTCTCCTCGAACCCGGTGACCCCTGGAGGAAGCAGTACGCTGACCATCGGCAACACGGGCTCCGTGGCCATGGGCAGCTACGGGTTCACCCTCCAGGCCAGCAGTACCAGCGGCCCCAAGAGCCTTCCCTTGACCCTGGAGGTGACCGCTACGCCGGGAGCCACGACCCTGCTCGCCCCGGCCAACGGCGCCACGGGGGTCAGCGGGGCCCTGAGCTGGAACGCGGCGGCGAACGCCGATAGTTATTCCGTGACCATCGCCACGGATGCCGGCCTGTTGAACGTGGTGGAGTCCGCCACGGGCGTCATCGGCACCAGCTACACCCCTACCACGGCCACCGCGCCGTTGACCACCTACTTCTGGCGGGTCCAGGCCGGGAACGCCTGCGGGAACGGGGCAGCCTCACCGACCTGGTCCTTCACCACGGGCGACTGCGTGCCGCTGGTGATCAAGATCGTGCTGGACCGGTATGGGAGCGAGACCACGTGGACCCTGGAGGATGACAACAACGCGGTGGTCGCTTCCGGTGGCCCCTACACGGACGAAGCGACCAACGGCGAATACCCTCAGCCTGATGTGAACGTATGCGTTCCCGAGGGCTGTTATTCGCTGATCGTGAACGACTCGTTCGGCGACGGGAATTGCTGTGCCTACGGAAATGGCGTGATCAGCGTGGAGGTGGCCGGGACCGAGGTGGCCGCCGTGTCGGGCGACATCAACATCAACAACCCGGTATCCGCCGCGTTCTGCGTGCCGCGCTGCACGTCCACCTATCCGTTCTCCGATGACCTGGAGAACGGCACCCAGAACTGGACACAGGATGCCACGGACGACTTCGACTGGACCCTGAACAGTGGCGGCACGCCGTCGGGCAGCACTGGTCCGGCAGGGGACCATACCACCGGCACCGGTTCCTATCTCTACACCGAGGCGAGCAACCCGAACTTCCCCTCCAGGACCGCGGCATTCTCCCGCTGCTTTGACCTTTCGGCAGCCAATGGAGCGACCCTGGGCTTCTGGTACCACATGTTCGGGGCGTTCATGGGAACGCTGCATGTGGATGTCTTTGATGGGTCCACGTGGAACAACTCGGTCTGGTCCCGTTCCGGCGATCAGGGCGATGTCTGGCAGCAGGCCACCGTGGACCTGACGCCTTACCTGGCCGCCGACCTGGAGGTCCGCTTCCGGGGAGTGACCGGAAGTGATCCGACCAACGGCTGGCAGGGAGACATGGCCGTGGACGACATCAACATCACCGTCTCCTCCGGCATACGAGCCTCGGTCCAGGTCTTCCTGGAAGGCCCGTACAACGCGGGTGCCGGCTCGATGAACGACGACCTGCGGACCGCCGGGCTGGTTCCCACCGTGGAACCATACTCGGGGATCGGTTATACGCACGTTGGTGGAGGCGGGGAGACCACCACCCCGGGCGTGTTGGCGGTGACCGGGAGCAATGCCGTGGTGGACTGGGTGGTGCTGGAGCTCCGTGCGACGGGCGACCCCTCCACCGTGGTGGCCTCACGCAGTGCCTTGCTCCAGCGCGATGGCGATGTGGTCGATACCGACGGGACCTCGGCCGTTCTTTTCCAGGTGCCGGCAGGCAGTTACCACGTGGCGGTGAGGCACCGGAACCACCTTGGATGCATGACCGCAGGCGCCGTCGCCCTGTCCGCGTCGTCGACCACCATCGACCTGCGTTCCGCGGCAACGAGCACCTTCGGCACCCAGGCCAGAAAGACCGTGGGAAGTGTGCAGGCACTTTGGGCGGGTGATGTGAGGTTCAACGCCGACATCAAGTACACGGGCTCGGACAACGACCGGGATCCGATCCTGCAACGGATCGGTGGTGTGGTGCCGACCAATGTGGTCAGCGGCTACCACCCCGAGGACGTGGACCTGGACGGGAACGTGAAGTACACGGGCTCGGACAACGACCGGGATCCGATCCTGCAGAACATCGGTGGCGTGGTGCCCACGGCCACGCGTCAGGAGCAGTTGCCCTGAACGCACCTACCTTCGGGTCCATGAGCGCATGGAGCCGAACTGTCTGGGCATTGCCGATCCTGATCGCCTGTGGTGGCGGGACCGATGATGGTCCGAGCGCGTCAGAGCCAGCCTCCCCGGCAGCTGAACGGGTGGTGGACCTTTCGCCCTGGGATGTGCCGTTGGAGGTGAACGCCCCCGGCACCCTGGCGGACAGCCTTCAGGTGGAATGGAACGAGGAGTTCGGTCAATTGGAGGTGCGCGGCGGCGAGCACTTCTCGCTGGTCGTGGTGGAAGCCCCGGGCGACATCGCCCGGTTGAAGGCCGATCTGGAACGGGACCTGCTCCGGACCCATGAGGTGCTGAGCGAGGAACCCGGAACGCTCATCTATAGGAGCGCCTTTCCGGATGACCCCGATCTCGTGTTCGTGCATGGCTACCGGGAGCTCCGGGTGGGGGACCGCTCGTTCGTCGTGGAGACCCACCCGCAGGGGCACTTCAATGAGGCGGAGGTGGAGGTCATGGTCCGGGCGGTCGTCCCCAGGGAAGGAGCATGAGGGCGATCCTGGCCGGCACGTTGTTCGTCATTTCCCTGGTGGCTGGTGCACAGGACGGTGCCTGGCGGGACAGCCTGGAGTCGTATTGGGCGAAGCTGGACCGGGAGTTCGCCGATCCGGAGCATTCCCCGCTGGACTCTGCCGACCGGGAGGCCTTCGATCACCTGCACCGCTTTCCTGCCGACCCCGCATTCCGGGTCCTGGCCCGGTTCAAGCCGGCCCGCAAGGTCCGTTCGTTCGGGATGCGCACCAGCACCGATCGGGTGCCCGAGTACCGGAAGGTGGGGGTGTTGCATTTCATGCTTGACGGGAGGAAGGAGGAGCTGCACGTCTACCAGAACGTGAAGCTCTCCGAACAGGAGCCCTACCGGAACCATTTCTTCGTGCCGTTCACGGACCTGACCAATGGGGAGGAGACCTACGGGGGCGGGCGCTACCTGGACCTGTGGGGCCCCCTGGGCGAGCAGGTGGAACTGGACCTGAACAGGGCCTACAACCCGTATTGCGCATACAGCCACCGCTATTCCTGTCCGATACCTCCTGCGGAGAACCACCTGCCCCTGAGGGTGACCGCCGGAGTGCTCAAGTTCCACGACTGACAAGGGGTCCGAGGCCCCCTGCTGGATATTGCGGGCCGGATCCCGTATCATTGCGGACTGTTCAGACCCGTTCCGGACATGCGCAACGCCATCCTCATCCTCGCCTCCTTCCTGGCCCTGCCGTCCTTGGCCGGGGTACTGGTGCTTGAAGGGCATTACCAGGGCAAGAACCTGTTCGTGCAGAATCCCTTCTCGGAGGCCGGTGTCGGCTTCTGTGTGTACGAGGTGACGGTGAACGATCAGGTGGCCACCGATGAGTTGAACTCCAGCGCGTTCGAGATCGACCTGGGCAACTACGGACTTGCTCCTGGTGATGCGTTGACGGTGAAGATCAAGCACAAGGACGGCTGTACCCCACTGATCCTGAACCCCGAGGTGCTGAAGCCGAAGAGCACGTTCGACATCGTGTTCCAGGAAGTGGACAAGGACGGCGTGTACCGCTGGACAACGACCAATGAGACCGGTGAGCTTCCCTTCATCATCGAACAGAAGCGCTGGAACAAATGGATCAAGGTGGGGGAGGTCATGGGCGTGGGCACCCCCGGGGAGCACGGCTATGAGTTCAAGGTGACCCCGCACTATGGGGAGAACACCTTCAGGCTGAAGCAGGTGGACCTGACCAAGAAGCCGCGGTTCGGGCCGGCCGTGAAGTACACCGACCCCACGATCGCCCAGGTGACCTGGTCCCCCGACAAGCCCAAGGACGAGATCACCTTCAGCGCACCCACGCTCTATGAGATCTACGACCTGTACGGCAACATCGTGAAGCGCGGCTACGGGACGTCCGTGGACGTGAGCACGTTGAAGAAGGACAAGTACTACCTGAACTACGACAACAAGCTGGGAGAGACCTTCATCAAGCGGTGAAGCCTTCCCCGTCCGTCATCCGACGCCCCATCATCGCACCGCGGGATGGGGCGTCCGCTTTCCCGACCCCATGGAGCACTTGAAGCACATCGAGCACATCGGCATAGCCGTGAAGGACCTGCAGGCGGCCGAGGACATCTACGCCCGGCTCCTGGGCGTGGCGCCATACAAGCGCGAGGAAGTGGCCAGCGAGGGCGTGGTCACCAGCTTCTTCCGCAGCGGACCCAACAAGATCGAACTGCTGGAGAGCAGCGACCCGGAAGGTCCGATCGCCCGGGCCATCGCCAAGCGTGGAGAGGGCATCCATCACATCGCCTTTGCGGTGGACGATATCCGGGCAGAGATGGACCGCCTGAGGACGGAGGGCTTCACCCTGCTGAACGAGGAGCCCAAGCGCGGCGCCGACAACAAGCTCGTGTGCTTCGTACACCCCAAGAGCGCCAACGGCGTGCTCGTGGAGCTCTGTCAGGAGATCGATCGATCAGCGTAGGAGCACCCGGACGACCCCGGTCCCTCCGGCCGTGTGCCAGCGTATCAGGACCAGGCCCCGCCGATCGCTCGGGGGGATGACAAGGATCGCGTCATCCGGGCCCACCGTCCAGCTCACAGGCACTTGGCGGCCGTGCAGATCGGTCGCGTCCAGTCGGGCCAGCTGGGAGGCGGCAAAAGGGAAGCGCATGTGGAACGGGCCGTCGGCAGGATTCGGCAGGACGCTCACCGACGTGACCGGGCGATGCGGTTCTTCCGAACCCACGTTCAAACACGGATCCAGGGTGTCGGGCACAACGACCACCGTGTAGCCGAACGACTGTCTTCCTTCCAGGAGGCAGTGATCATCGCGGGCGTCGATGCGGAAATGGAGGCGGCCGAGGGTCCCGGGCGGCGCCGTCCAACAGATCGAGGCCGTGGCGGTATCACCCGGTGTGCTCGTGAACGTGGCCCCCGGCAGGATCGTCGCTGCATCGGATCCGAGCGTGATCACGTCGGCGCTGTCAGGGTCGAAGAATTCCGCCTGGAAACAGAACGACTGCCCCGGCTCCAGGCTCAGTTCGTGGGGTCCGGTCACCTGTGCCTGGCCGGACATGAGCTGGATCGTGCCGGATGCAAGAGCGGGTGCAAAGGCCTCCTCCTGAATGGCGACCAGCAGGAACATGCGCTGGACCGTACCCAGGACATTGCCGAGGCCGTCCGACAACGTTCCGTTCACGTTGATGACATACCCCCCGGCAAGCCCGGAGGCCGGTGCTGATAGTTGCGCGAGGGCACTGTCCAGCAGGAGTCCGGCATAGGGCTCCGCGCCGGTGAAGGGAGGTGCGTAGGTGTAAGGCGTCCCGGTCGTGTCGAGCAAGGGTCCGAGCGACGAGGTGAAGAAGCCGGGGCCATCGCTCCAAGGCAACAGGGCATGTTCGAACGCCCCCAGGCTCCCCGTGTAGGGAAGGTCCTCCTGCTCATACCTGGGCGTGTCGCGACACGGCATCAACAGGTTGTTGAGGGTGGTGGTCACCGTCATGTGCTGCGCGGAGAGGTTGCTGTTCACGGGATCCAGGCAGCAGCGTTGGAACGAGACCGCCCAGCTGTCGCAGGGGGGGAGGTCGATGGTGGCCTGGTGCACGAACCGGCGGTAGCCCGGCAGGAAGCCGCCGTTGCAACTGCTGTTGGAGAGGGCCGTGGGGCAGAGCATGGAGACCTCCTCGTTCCCCACGGCGGTCACCGTCAGAACACCGGAGCCGCAGGGGCTGTCATACTCCACCTGCATGGTCTGGGGAACAGTGGCGCCATCGCAGTTCCACCAGGAGACCAGGTCCACCTCGTAGGTATCGTTCTGCAGGTGGCGCAGGTCGATCTCCGCACCGGCAAGGCTTCCATGCAGCAAGGAAGGAGTGGCCAGGAGCAGGAACGGCAGAAGGACCTTGGGACCCATGTTCGTCGGACGTCCGGCGCGTGATCGGCGTTGCCCGGTCAGACCGATCCCAGGCGTCGCAACAGCCCGATCACATCCTCACGGTCCAACTCCAGGTGCTCGGCGCGCAACCCGGCCTTTCGGGCACCCTCCACATGCTGGATGCTGTCGTCGATGAAGAGCGTGGCGGCCGGATCGGCGCCATGCCGCTCCAGAACATGAACGAAGGCCTCCTTGTCCGGCTTCCGAAGGCCCAGCTCGCAGCTGTAGTAGGCGCCGTGGAAGAGCCCCTTGAAGTCGGCGATGTGGTTCTCCCGCCGGACGATCTCGGTGAAGGCCGGCACGTGGATGGCGTTCGTGTTGCTGAGCAGCAGCACCTGGTAGCGTTCCTTCAAGTCTTCCACCAGGTCCAGCCGTTCCTGTGGAATGCTGCCCAGCATGGCGTTCCAACAGGCGTCTATCTCGCGATCGGTGAGGTCGGGCCCGAACAGGTCACGGACCGCGTCCCGGAAACCCGCTGCGTCCAGGTCGCCGGTCTCGAAGCGGTCGAACAGGTCGGTCTGCTTCGCCTTGCTGTACAGCCGGTCGAAGTCCTCGAACCCGAGCGCACGAAAGGCCCGGGCGGTGCGGTCGTAGTCCACGTCGATGAGCACGCCGCCCAGGTCCAGCAGGATGGTGTCGATGCCGTTCATGTCGGGGCGCGAAGCTATCCCATCCCCGGCTGGTCTAATTTCGCCGGAACAGACCGGGCCCATAGCTCAGCGGTCAGAGCAGGGGACTCATAATCCCTTGGTCGCAGGTTCAAATCCTGCTGGGCCCACCGCGATCAGGCATTCAGGGCTTCACCGCGTACACCCGCAACCGCGGCTCGCGGAGCTTGAACGTAGCGCCTGGTCGGTTCCACCAGTATCCCTTCACCCGCTGTCCCGGCCCCAGGGGGTCCAGGCGCATGCGGTAGGTGATCGGCTCCCATACCCCGGCCCCGGCCGGCAGCGGGTCCATGAGGAAGGTCTCGTAATGGAACAGGGTGTCCGGTGCTTCCACGGTGAGCACGCCCAGCACATCGCGGGTCCCGTCCGCATCCCCCACGTAGCGTTCGAACATCACCTCCACGAACAGGGCCCGTTCTTCCGGGAGCGATCCCGGCGGCAGTTCGAAGCCCGCACCGAACTCCTGCATCATGACGCATTCCTGCCCGCGTGGGTCGCCGCACTGCCAATGGGCATCGTTCCATCCCAAGGTGTCCGTCAGGACCAGCTCCAGACCATGGGGGTGGAAGGGCGGGCATTGCATGTTGCCCCCCAGGCTGTTGCGGAATTCCGGCGCCGTCCGGCCGAACACGTGCAGGTACTTGGCCCGGTCCATGTGCACCGGGTGGATGATGTTCTTTTCGTACTGCCAGAACTGGAAGGCGTGCAGTGTTCCCAAGGCGACCAGGAGGACGAGGGCCGACCTGCGCCAGGCGGGTGATGCCTGCTGCAACACCAAGCCCAGGGGCAGGACGAACACGGCGTAGTGCTCCACGAAGGCCCGGTGGCCGAAGCCGCCGCCATAGTACCAGATCCACCAGGCGGAGATCACGTAGGTGACCACCGCCCAGTAGCCGAGCGCCCCGATGCCGCGCCAGGGATCGCGGCGGACGAGCGACACGGCGGCCAGCAGGGCAACGAACATCACGGGCGTCCATACGAACAGCCCCTTCCACCAGCTGAACAGGACATTGAACACCTCGGGCCGGCCCCAGTGGAACCCTTCGCCCCGGTAGCTCCATTCCCACCAATTGCCGGTCTGCAGTTTCCACAGGAGCGGTTGAAGGCCCACCATGATCAAGGCCCCGAGCACAGCTGCGCAACCGGCAAGAGGACGCTGGGTGATCAGGCCGAGCGCACGTGCCACGGTGCCACTTCCCCAGAGGACCGGCAGGGCCAGCAGGACCAGGCCGTTCGTGGGCCGCACCAGGACGATGAGCCCGAGCACGGCGCCAGTGGCCACGATGCGCCAGGTGGGCGATCGTTCATCCAGGCCCCAGGCCAGCCGCAGGAACAGGGTGAACAGCAGAAAACTGTGCACGTGCGTCCAACCCGGCTGCATCACCGCGTACTGCAGCAGTTGGGTGCCGAAAGCGAGCACCAGCAGGAGGAAGGCTGCCAGCCCGTCGGACACCCGCATCCGGACCAGAAGGCCGCCAAGCAGCCAGAGACCCAGCAGGCCGTGCACCACACCACCAAGGGATAGCGCCTTCTGGTAGGGGGCGGAAAGCCCGTCCCGGGGAGCATCGGTCAGCAGGGCCCACCCATGACCCACGGTGAACCAGGGGAGCATGAGCACGGAGGTGCCGGCGAAGTACTTGTTCAGGGATCCCGTCGGGGTCCGGTGCAGGTAGTCCGGGTCTGGCGTCTCCTGGCCGAGGTCGTGGGTGATCAGCAGGGCCTTGAGGTATCCCTGATAGCCCTTCACATCGCTGCGCACCACCCAGCGCCAGCCCTCGCCATCGGTGCCCTGCCAGCGCCAGTGGACCATGAGCACTCCCCAGACCACGGCGATCAGGAGCAGGGCCAGGTTGCTCAGGCGGGGGGTGCGCATCGGGCCAAGATAGGCGGCGTGCAGGCGGCGGAAAGGGGGTCTATCTTGCACCGCCATGAAGCGGGTCATCGTCACCGGAGGCGCGGGATTCATCGGGTCGCACACCGCCGTGGAGCTGGCGGAGGCGGGCTATGACCCGGTGATCGTGGACGACCTGCGCAACTCCGAGGAACGGGCACTTCAAGGCATCGCAGGGATCATTGGCAAGGACCCCGAGGTGCACCGGGTGGACTGCACGGACGAGGAGGCGTTCGCACGGGTGTTCGAGCAAGGTGCCGTGCATGGCGTCATCCACTTCGCGGCCTACAAGGCGGTGGGCGAGAGCGTGGCCGAACCGCTCAAGTACTACCACAACAACATCGGTTCCCTGGTGGTGCTCCTTCGGCTCATGGAGCGGTACGGGGTGAAGCGGCTCGTCTTTTCCTCCAGCTGTACGGTGTACGGCGACCCCGACCGGCTCCCGGTCACGGAGTCCGCCCCGGACCGCAATGCGATGTCGCCTTACGGCTTCACCAAGGTCGTCTGTGAACGGTTGCTGCGCGATCAGAGCGCCGCGGATCCGGACCTGCGGGCCTCCTTGCTCCGCTACTTCAACCCGATCGGTGCGCATCCCTCCGCGCGGATCGGTGAGCTGCCCCTGGGGGTCCCGAACAACCTGGTGCCCTTCGTCACGCAGACCGCGGCCGGACTGCGGAAGGAGCTCACGGTGTTCGGCGATGACTACGATACCCCGGATGGAAGCTGTGTCCGCGATTACATCCACGTGGTGGACCTTGCGCGGGCCCATGTGCTGGCGCTCGGCCGGCTCGACGGGAAGGACGTGCCCGGCTGCGAGGTATTCAACCTGGGCACCGGAACGGGCAACAGCGTGTTGGAGGTGGTCCGGACGTTCGAGGAGGTGAGCGGTCTGCCACTTCCGCATCGCATCGGTCCCAGGCGCCCCGGGGATGTGCCTGCGGTCTATGCCGACCCGACCAGAGCGCGCGACGTGCTCGGGTTCGAATGCCGCTACGGCCTCAGGGAAGCATTGGCGGATGCCTGGCGCTGGCAGCAGGCCCTGGCGGGCGACTAGCCGGGTACGGCCATTACGCACACGAAGGTGCAAGTGAAGCCGAGCACCGTCCCCGCATAGACCTGCGCCGGAGAATGGGCCCCGGCGATCAGTCTGGAGGTGCCCAACGCGCCCGCCAACAGGATGAACGCGGCCATTTCCAGCGGCGCGAAGGTGTGGTGCAGCACGAGCAGCGCGCTGAGCGCGCCGAGCAGGCCGCCCATGCCCACCATGTGCGCACTGATCTTCCAGCGGAGGGTGATCACCGCCGTGATGGCCAGGGCCAGCACGGCGCCCAGGAGCATCGCGTAGGTGGCCGGATGGTGCAGCGTGCGGCGCAGCAGGTAGTACGTGAGGCCGTAGTAGAACAGCGTCATCACGAAGGGCATGATCCGCTCCTGTCGCGTGGGCATGGACAGTTGCTGGATGACCCCGGCACGCAGCAGCAGCACGGTGCTCAGCAGGGGGAACAGCACGGTCATCAGGAACACCATGGCGAAGGTGATCAGCCGCACCTCCTCCGGCAGGAAGAAGCTGAGGTTGGGGTCCAGCCGGAAGGCCAGCACCAGCGTGTACAACGGCATGAACAGCGGGTGCAGGACGATGCTGAGCAGGTGGGCCACGGTACGCATCAGCGCGAAAGGTAACGGGCCTGGTCCGGCGCGACGGGGGAACGGCTAGAGCTCCTTCCGCAAGCGGGCCACGGGAATGCCCAGTTGCTCGCGGTACTTGGCCACGGTGCGCCGGGCGATGTTGTAGCCCTTTTCCTGCAGCAGCGTGGTGAGCTTCTCGTCGGTCAGGGGCTTCCGTTTCTCCTCCGCGTCGATGGCGTCCTGCAGGATCTTCTTCACCTCCCGGGTGCTCACCTCCTCGCCGCTGTCGGTGCTCAGCCCCTCGCTGAAGAAGTACTTGAGCGGAAAGGTGCCGTAGTTGGTCTGCACGAACTTGCTGTTGGCCACCCGGCTGATGGTGCTGATGTCCAGCCCCACCTTCTCCGCGATGTCCTTCAGGATCATCGGCCGCATGCGGGTCTCATCACCGGTCAGGAAGAAGTCGCGCTGGTGCTCCATGATGGCCTCCATGGTCATCAGCAGGGTGTGCTGGCGCTGCCGGATCGCATCGATGAACCACTTGGCGCTGTCCAGTTTCTGCTTGATGAACTGCAGGGCCTCGCGTTGGTCCTTGTCCTTCTTGTTGCGCGCGTATTCCTGCAGCATGTCCTTGTAGGTGCGGCTCAGGCGCAGTTCCGGGGCGTTGCGTCCGTTCAGCTGCAGGTCCAGGTCGCCGTCCACGGCGTTCAACAGGAAGTCGGGCACCACGGTCTGCACCGGGCGTGCGGTCTCCTGGCTGGTGTTGCCGGGCCTGGGGTTCAGGTGTACGATCACCTCGATGGCCCCACGCAGGGCGTCCTCGTCCACTTCCAGTTTTTCCAGGATCCGGTCGTAGTGCTTCTTGGTGAAGGCCTCGAAGTGCTTCTCCACCACCTCGCGCGCGATCCGCTGGTCCAGGTCATGGGGCATGCGCTCCAGCTGCAGCAACAGGCATTCCCGCAGGTCGCGGGCGCCCACGCCGGCGGGGTCCAGCGACTGCACCTCCTTCAGGGCGCGTTCGAGCTCCTCCTTGGTGCACGAGACGTTCTGGGTGAACGCCAGGTCGTTCACGATGGCATCCAGCTCCCGGCGCAGGTAGCCGTCCTCGTCCAGGTTGCCGATCAGGTTCTCGGCCAGCATCTCGGTGCGGTCGTCGATCCGCCTCAGTTGGAGCTGGGCCTTCAGGTGATCGGTGAAGGTGCGGCCGCCGCTGAGGGGGATCTCCCGTTCCTCGTCATCGGCGCTCCGGTTGTTGGCGCTCAGCTTGTAGTCCGGCGTGTCGTCGTCGTCGAAGTAGTCGCTCAGGTCGAACTCCTCCTCGTCGCCACCCTCGCTTTCCTCCCGGTCGTCGGCCTCCGGCATCTCGGCATCCTCCGCCGCCCGGTCTTCATCCTGCCCCTCCTCCAGCGCGGGGTTCTCCTCGATCTCCTGCTTGATGCGCTGCTCCAGTTCCGCCGTGGGCACCTGCAGCAGTTTCATCAGCTGGATCTGCTGGGGGCTCAGCTTCTGCTGCAGCTTCTGGAATAGGCCCTGTTTGAGCATGCGTGGCAAAAATACGGGTGGCCCGCGCCCCGAAGGGTGTTCGATGCGATCTTCGGGACATGTGGTCGCGCCTGTTCCTTTCGCTCGCCTTGTCCGTTCCCGTCGCGGGCATGGCCCAGCACACCGACACCCTCCGTTTCCGGTCGCAGGCGATGGATGCCGATCGCCTGGTGGTCGTTCACCTGCCGGAGTTCCACCGCTACGCCTCCGAAGAGGTGCGCATGCCGGTGATCGTCGTGTTGGACGGCCAGCACGAGTGGTTCGTGGGGCCGGTGGTGAACGACATCCGCTACCTCACCTTCACCAAGGAGCTGCCGCAGTGCATCACCGTGGAGGTGCCGCATGCCGACCGCATCAGCGAGTGCCGCATCCCCGAGGGAGAGGGACCGGAACCCGCCCTGCTGCGCATGCTGGTGGAGGAGCTGCCGGGTCTGTTGGAGCCCTACCACCCGGGCGGCTTCCAGCTGCTGATCGGCCACTCCTTCACCGCGAGCTTCGCGTTGTACGCCTTCGCCAAGTACCCGGAGCGTTTTCCGGTGGTGCTGGCCCATACCCCGGGAAATGGGTCGGATGGCCACTTGGCGCGTGTGAAGCAACACGTGCAGGAGGACCCCGATCGGGCGGTGTACCTCAGTGTGGGCGGGCCTGAACTAAAGAAGGACAAGTGGCACCACGGGTGGAACACCGAGGCGCTGCGCAAGGAAGGCCTCCCGGGCGACCTGCCGAACTTCCTGTTCCGCGAGGTGCCCCATGCAGCACACAATGCGGTGCCCATCCGGGCCACGCCGGAGTTCCTGTCCCACTGCTTCAACGCCTTCTCCCTGCGCGACAGCCTGGTGCCGGTGAACATGTACTACCAGCTTGATGAGCCTCCGCCTCCCGCCGAGGAACTGTTGAGGCAGGTGGAGGAGGACCTGGCCTGGCGCGGCACGTCGATCCCGTGGGAACTGGCGGAGATCAACGGCATGGCTTCGCGCCTCATGACGGGCGACCATCCGGAGCAGTTGCTGGCCGTGTTCCAGCGAGGGGTGGAGCTCTATCCCGGCTACTGGGAGTTCCATGCCGCCGTTGGCGAGCTGCTGCTGGAAAGCGATCCCGCCATGGGCAAGGCATCGCTTCGCCGGTCGCTGGCCCTGCTGGAGGAATACGACCGGGATCAGCCTGACTACGCGGAGATCAAGGCCGAACTGGAGGAATTGCTCGGCGAGTGACGGTCGGTCGCTCAGGCCGATGCCGCCGCCACGAGCGCCTGCACGGTGGCCTTGGCGTTGCCGATGAAGATGCGGTCCGCGATCACGGCCACCGGCCGTTTCAGGAAGGTGTACTCTTCCAGGATCAGCCGGCGGAAGTCCTGCTCGGTGAGCTGCTGCTCATGCAGGCCCATCGCACGGAATTTAATCGCCCTCCGACTGAACAGGGCCTCGTAGCTGCCTGCCAGTTCCCGGAGGTGGTCCAGTTGCTCCGGCGTAATGGGCTCGGTCTTGATGTCCTGCAGGTCGAAGCGCTCCAGGCCGGGCACCTCCTTCAGGATGCGCTGGCAGGTGCTGCAGGTGGAGAGGTGGTAGATCTTCACGGGGAGATGAAAATGGAGATATGGGTGAGGGAGGAACACAGAGGTCCAAAGAAAGTGAGGGTGGCGGCTGGAGCCGCGATCACCTTCTCCCCACCATCTCCACCTTCACCCTGCTCACCAATGATCAGAACTCCGCGCTCCCCGGCGTCCGCGGGAAGGGGATCACGTCGCGGATGTTGCCCATGCCGGTCACGAACTGCACGAAGCGCTCCAGGCCCAGGCCGAAGCCGGCATGCGGCACGGTGCCGAACTTCCGCGTGTCCAGGTACCACCAGAGCTCCTTCTCGGGAATGTCCATGGCGGCCATGCGCTCCTTCAGCTGTTCCAGCCGCTCCTCGCGCTGGCTGCCGCCGATGATCTCGCCGATGCCCGGGAAGAGCACGTCCATGGCGGCCACGGTGGGTCCTTGATCGCTGTGGCCCAGGTCGCCCGGTCCGTTCATGCGCATGTAGAAGGCCTTGATCGCCGCCGGGTAGCCGGTCACGATCACCGGTTTGTTGAAGTGCTTCTCCACGAGGTAGCGCTCGTGCTCGCTCTGCAGGTCGCGTCCCCATTCCACGGGGAACTGGAACTTCTTCTTCTTGTAGGGCTTGCTGTCCTGCAGGATCCGGATGGCCTCGGTGTAGGTGATGCGCTCGAAGGGGTTGTCGGCCACGAAGCGGAGGCGTTCGATCAGCCCCATGCTGCTGCGCTGGGCCTCGGGCTTCTGCTTCTCCTCGTCGGCGTAGCGCTTGTCCAAAAAGGCCAGGTCGTCGGCACTCTGCTCCAGCACCCGGCGGATCAGGTGCTTGCACAGCCCTTCGGCCAGGTCCATGTCGTCCTTCAGGTCGGCGAAGGCGATCTCCGGCTCGATCATCCAGAACTCGGCCAGGTGGCGGGCCGTGTTGCTGTTCTCGGCGCGGAACGTGGGGCCGAAGGTGTACACCCGGCCCAGCGCGGTGGCGCCGAGTTCGGCCTCCAGCTGCCCGCTCACGGTCAGGTTGGTTTGCTTCTCAAAGAAGTCCTGAGAAAAGTCTACTCGGTCTTGAGATATCCTGAAAATGTTGTAAAAGTTTAGTATCAATTCAGGATGTTCCTTCATTGAGTACTTTCTCTTCCAGCCCTTGTTTTTTGGACTTTCAAATGAATATCCATATTGCTCACAGACGCCCTTAACACGTTTTATAAAATAGTCAATGTCTTTTCCGGTTTTTCCATCAACGATACTATAGTATAATTTCGAATATAGTTTCTCGGTCTGATCCAGGTATGTCTGATGGCCTCTCTCCTTTACTTTGGAGGATGCTGAGTAGGCTTTCGATAGCGGAGCCGTTACCCGAATGCGAATCATTCGAGACGTCTTCTCATTTAGGTCAAAGACCTTTTCTGTATTTTCTTCTAACTCTTCAATACCTGGAAAAACTTCTTCAATAATTTTTAAAAAACTCCAATTATTAGTCTCCTTCTTCACAATGTAGTCTCTGATATTATCCGCCCACTCTTCTGCAACATCATAGAAGTGCTTAACGATTGTTGATTCTTGAGCAGGTGTAGTCTTGAATGCACGAATAGGCAATGTTGTCACCCGGAACATCTCGCCTGCCCCCTCCGCATCGCTGGCGGTGATGATGG
>ERZ795053.4442-NODE-4442-length-15184-cov-21.193998_pt1 | contig 15184 bp, 7 predicted proteins | sample MGYA00375137_ERZ795053 | MGnify/ENA primary metagenome ERZ795053 (study PRJEB30182, sample SAMN05720284) | activated sludge metagenome | isolation source: Anaerobic digester | place: Hong Kong | collected 2014-12-17 ... | reverse complement strand
GCCCAGGGCCGCGGCGGCAACGTCACCTTCCGTTTCACGCTCTACAGCGTGCCGGGCGCACAGAAGTTCGACCTCAGCCTGCGCAGCGACGACGACGTCCGCGAAGTCGAACTGCTGCGCCGCGCGGCGAACTTCTCCTACATGGACGGCGATGCCTTCGTGTTCATGGACAACGAGGACTACACGCCTTACACCCTCGACGCCGCGGTCCTTGGCGACGATGCCGACTTCGTGGTGGAAGGTGTCGACGGCTACTTCGTGCAGATCATCGACGACACGGCGGTGGGCCTGCAGATTCCGCAGACCGTCACCCTGGAAGTGACCGAAACCGCGCCGGAAATGAAGGGCGCCACGGCTACCAAGCGCGCCAAGCCGGCAAAGCTGTCCAACGGCATCGAAGTGCTGGTACCGGAATACATCAGCAATGGCGAAAAGATCATCATCAACACCGCCACCCGCGAGTTTTCCGGCCGCGCCTGATCGCAAGACTCCGTTGCCGGAGCGCCATCTCCGGCAACGCAATCAGACCGCGAACTGCTCGTTGAGGATGCGCTCTTCGAGGTTGTGTTCGGGGTCGAACAACAGGGTTACCGAGGTGTCGCTGTCCTCGCGGATACGGACTTCGACCACGTCGCGGACTTCGGTGGAATCGGCCGTGGCGCTGACCGGCCGCTTCTCCGGTTCCAGCACTTCGAAGGTCACCTCGGTGGCGGCACGCAGGATGGCGCCGCGCCAACGGCGTGGACGGAACGGACTGATCGGCGTCAATGCCAGCGTGGCGCTGTCGAGCGGCAGGATCGGTCCGTGTGCGGACAAGTTGTATGCGGTGCTACCTGCCGGCGTGGACACCATCACGCCATCGGCGACCAGTTCGGCCAGCCGCACGGAGCCATTCAGGCTGATGCGGATCTTGGCGGTCTGCTTGGTCTGCCGCAGCAGCGAGACTTCGTTGTAGGCCAGCGCCTCGGCGCGGCTGCCGGACTCGCTGATCGCGCTCATCTTCAGCGGGTGAAGCGTGGCCGGGTGCGCTGCCGCGAGACGTTCGGTCAGAGACTCCGGCCGATACTGGTTCATCAAGAAGCCGACAGTTCCCAGCTTCATGCCGTACACCGGCCGGCCCAGCTCACCATAGCGATGCAGCGTATGCAGCATGAAGCCATCGCCGCCCAGCGACACGATGATGTCGGCATCTTCCGGCGTGCAGTCACCGTGCGCCTTCACCAGGTGGTTGCGCGCCTGCTGCGCCTCTTCGCTGCGACTGGCCACGAAGGCCAGCTTGGCTGGGGTCATCGCCTGCTCTCCGTCAACTTTCGTGGCAACGCCATCAAATGCTGGCGTGCCACGTCAGTGTCGCATGAAGACCACGAGGTTACAGAGCATTACCGCGCCGTAACCCAATGGAAACCGCTCAACCCTTCGCCGCAGCCGCCAGCTGCGCCAGGCGACGCACGGCCACCGATACGGTTGGGAAGTCCATGGCACGCTGGTTGCGCATGTCGGCGAACATATTCAGGGTGAAACGCAGGGCGTTGTCGTCCTTGGCGACCCAGTCCGCCACCAGCTTCTCGGCCTTGGACTTGCCACCGTCTGCCAACAGCTGCGATACCAGCGCACTCTGCTGCAACTGCAGCTCGTCACGCAGCACGCCGCGTGCATGGGCATGCCAGCGACCTTCCACCGGCAGCTCCTCGATGCGCTGAAGCAGCCAGTGGATGTGCAGCTCTTCACCGAGTCCGAAGAACACCTTGGCCACCTCAGTGACGCTGCGACCGTGCGACTGCGATACCTCGATGATATCCAGCGCCGACATCAGGAATGGCAACGAGGACAGCTGCTCGGCCAGCTCCTGCGAGAAGCCCATGTCCAGCCAGCGCGCACGATCCTCGGCCCAAGCGTCACGATCATCCGAACCCAGGATGCTCCCCAGATTGCCACGCAACTCCTGCACGCCCGGCAGGTAGCGATCCACCGCCTCGGCGATGTCCAGGCGCAGACCCGGGCGACCCAGCAACCAACGCGTCAGGCCACGCAGCAGGCCCCAGATCAGCAGCAGCGCATCGATCTGCGTGCCTTCCGGGACTTCGAGGTCCAACTGGTCGATCGCCGCCCACAGGCCTCGCGCGTCAATGATCTCGCGGGCGATGGTGAAAGCCTTGGCCACCGCGGCCGGTGTTTCGCCGGTGTCTTCCTGCATGCGCAGCATGAAGGTGGAACCCATGCGGTTCACGATCGAGTTTGTCACCGCCGTGGCGATGATCTCGCGCTTCAGTCGATGGCGCTGTGCATGCTCGGCGAAGCGCTCACGCAGCGGCTCCGGGAAGTAGCGCAACAACTCGTTCGACAGGTACGGATCTTCCGGCACGTCGGAATCAAGCAGCTGGTCGTATATGACGATCTTGGCGTAGGACAGCAGGATCGACAGCTCCGGACGGGTCAGCCCCAGGCCTCGCGCCTTGCGCTCGGAAATCTCCGCGTCGCTGGGCAGGAACTCCAGCTGGCGATCCAGCAGACCCTGCGACTCCAGCGTGCGGATGAAATGCTGCTTGGAACCCAGGCGCGTCAGGCTCATTCGCTCCATCACGCTGATCGCCTGGTTCTGCCGGTAGTTGTCCATCAGCACCAGCGCACCGACCTCATCGGTCATGCTGGCCAGCAACTGGTTGCGCGCTTCCTCGTCCAGCTCCTCACGCTGCACCGCATCGTTGAGCAGGATCTTGATGTTCACTTCGCGGTCGGACGTGTCCACGCCGGCCGAGTTGTCGATGAAGTCGGTATTGAGCAGCACGCCGTTCATCGCGGCTTCGATGCGACCACACTGGGTCAGTCCCAGGTTGCCGCCCTCGCCCACCACGCGGCAGCGCAGCTCGCAGCCGTTGACGCGAATGAGGTTGTTGGCGCGATCACCGACATCGCTGTGCGACTCGTCACTGGCCTTGACGTAGGTGCCGATGCCGCCATTCCAGAGCAGATCGACCGGCGCACGCAGGATGGCGCTCAGCAGTTCGTTCGGGGACAGATGCTCGACTTCGGCATCGATGCCCAGCGACTTCGCCACTTCTGGCGAAATCGGAATGCTCTTGGCACTGCGCGGATAGATGCCGCCGCCCTTGCTGATCTTCTCGCGATCGTAGTCGTCCCAGCTGGAACGCGGCAGCGCAAACATGCGCTCGCGCTCGACGAAGCTGCTGGCTGCGTTCGGATTCGGGTCGAGGAAGATGTGGCGATGGTCGAAGGCCGCAACGAGGCGGATGTGCCTGGACAGCAGCATGCCGTTGCCGAACACGTCGCCGGACATGTCGCCGACACCGGCGCAGGTGAAGTCCTCGGACTGCGAATCGCGGCCAAGGAAACGGAAATGCCGCTTCACCGACTCCCAGGCGCCGCGTGCGGTGATTCCCATGCCCTTGTGGTCATAGCCGTTCGATCCACCCGAAGCGAAGGCATCGTCCATCCAGAAGCCATGCTCTGCACTGACCGAGTTGGCGATGTCGGAGAACGTGGCCGTGCCCTTGTCGGCCGCCACCACGAGGTAGGGATCATCCGCATCGTGTCGCACCACGTTCTGCGGATGCACCACCTTGCCTTCGACCAGGTTGTCGGTGATGTCCAGCAGGCCATTGATGAACAGGCGGTAGCAGGCGATGCCTTCGGCCAGGATGGCGTCGCGATCACCGCCAATCGGCGGGCGCTTGACGAAGAAACCGCCCTTGGCGCCGACCGGCACGATGACGGTGTTCTTGACCATCTGCGCCTTGACCAGGCCCAGCACTTCGGTACGGAAGTCCTCGCGACGATCTGACCAGCGCAAGCCACCGCGTGCCACCGGACCGAAACGCAGATGCACGCCTTCGACGCGCGGGCCGTAGACGAAGATTTCACGGTAGGGACGCGGTTTGGGCAGGTCCGGCACCTTCGCCGAATCGAACTTGAAGCTGATGGCTTCCTGCGGACGACCATCGCGCTCCTGGAAGTAGCTGGTGCGCAGGGTGGCGCGGATCACGCCCATGAAGCTGCGCAGGATGCGATCCTCGTCAAGACTGGAGACGTCATCCAGCAGGCTGTACAGCGCCTTCACCGTGGCCTCGATCTGGTTCTCGCGCGGCTCGCCACGGGTGGCCACCAGCTTCTCGATAACCTTGATCGCCTTGTCGTCGCAATGACCACAGGCACGAAGGTGCTTGGTCGCCGACTTGCGCTCGTTGGCGCCACCGGGCACGCCGTCCTCGCGGGTCGGATCGAAACGCGCTTCGAACAACTCGACCAGCAGGCGCGCCGCCAGCGGATAGCGGGCCAGCGTTTCTTCCATGTAGGTCTGCGAGAATGGAATTTCCGTCTGCAGCAGGTACTTGCAGTAACCGCGCAGCATGGCTACCTGGCGCCAGTCCATGCCGGCGCCGATGATCAGGCGGTTGAAACCATCGCTTTCGGCCTGGCCGCGCCAGATGCGCTCGAAGGCCTGCTCGAAATGGCCGCGCACGGCATCGACATCGACATCGCCCAGCTCCGGCAGGTCGACCTCGAAATCCTGGATCCAGATGCGTTCGTCACCCACGTGCATCGCGTAGGGATGCTCGGAAAGCACGCGCAGGCCCATGTCTTCCATCATCGGAAGCGCATCCGACAGCGGAATGGCCTGGCCGAATCGGAACAGCTTGAAGCGCAGCGTCTGCCCGCCACCACGACGCGAGCGCGTGAGGCTCAGGCGAAGGTCGTCCGCACCCACGATTTCCGCGGCATTCTCGACGTCGACTGCGGCAACGCTCGGCGTGACTTCCTCGATGTAGCCCGGCGGCAACGCCCGGCCGAACCGCTGGGCCAGCTTGAGTCCGCGATCCTCGCCATGGCGGTTGACCAGGATGTCGCGCAGCTCGTCATGCCAGTTGCGGACGATCTGCGCGAGCTTGGTTTCCAGCTCTTCCTGGTCGAAATCCACCACATCGCCCGGCTTGGGGCGGATGATCAGATGTAGCTGCGCCAGCGGCGAATCGGAAATCTGCACGTTGGTGTCGAGGCGCTCGCCACGCAGGGCGCGCTTCAGCATCGCCTCGATGCGGTGACGCAGGTCGGTATTGAAGCGGTCGCGCGGGATATAGGCGATGCAGGAGAAGAAGCGCCCGTAGCGGTCGCGACGCACGAACAGCTTGGTGCGCGAGCGCTCCTGCAGGCCGAGGATGCCCATCGCGGTCTTGAACAGCTCTTCCTCGCTGGACTGGAACAGCTCATCGCGCGGAAGGGTTTCCAGGATGTGCTTGAGCGCCTTGCCACTGTGCCCGTCCGAGGAAAATCCGGAACGGTTCATCACGTAGTCGAAACGCTGGCGAACGCGTGGGATATCCCAGGGACGGCGCGTGTAGGCACCCGAGGTATACAGACCCAGGAAGCGTTGCTCGGCGACAGGCTGGCCCTTCTCGTTGAAGCGGAGAATGCCGATGTAGTCCATGTAGCCGGCGCGATGAACCGATGCTCGCGCATTGGTCTTGGTCAGGATCAGCGTGTCGACCGAGCCCGACTGCTGCAACTCGTGTGCGGCCAGCGAACTGAGGCTGCGCGGGCGCGTGGTGACGCGGCCATCACGGAGGATGCCAAGCCCGGTTTCCGGCAGAGCCTTGAGCACCTCCTCGCCGTCCTCGCGCGCCACTTCGTATTCGCGGTAGCCAAGGAAGGTGAAGTGATCGTCGGCCACCCACTCGAGGAACGCCTTGGTCTCGGCGCGGTTCTCGTCGCTGATCGGCATCGGCCGCTCATCGAGCCCGTCAATGATGCCCTGCAGCTTGCCCTTCATTTCTGCCCAGTCACGGACACAGGCGCGCACATCCTGCAGCGCCGCGAGGATGCTGTCCTCGATGCGCTTGAGCTCGCGCGGCTCGGCCTGGCGGTCGATTTCCAGGTGCATGAGCGACTCCTGGTCGCCCTTGCCCCAGGCCAGCACCATGCCACCCGGATCGCGATGCACCTTGATCACCGGATGGATCATGGTGTGCAGCTGTACGCCGTTCTGCGCGATGGCCATGCCGACGGAGTCGACCAGGAACGGCATGTCGTCGTTGACGATCTGCACCACGGTATGGCTGCTGTTCCAGCCGTCGCCCTCTTCGGGATTGAACAGGCGGATGCTCGGCGTCCCCGGCTTGCGCTGGCGTGCGAAGTCCAGCAGACCGCTGATGATCGCAGCCCAGGTTTCAGCCGGTCGCGCCTGCAGATCGTCGTCGGGCGTCCGCTTGAAGAAGGCGTCGGCCAGTGCAGCCGCCTCCTTGTAACGTGGCGCCGGCAGGCTGGCCTTGAGGGCGGAAAGGACGTCTTCGGGTGTGGTCGCGTGAGAAGCGGCCGCAGCGGACTTGGCGCTCATCGGAGGCGGTGTCTCGATATTTAGGGATTTTGATACGGAAACGCGCCGTAAGGACGGCGCGGGCGATATGTCAAAAATGTGTCGGAATTCTAAGCGCAAGCGCCGTCGACGGCCAGCGTCGACGGCGCTTTTTCGAGCTTTCTGTTCAGCGTCCGCCAAACGAACGTTTGATCAGCGCAGACCCGTCTCGTTGCGGGCGATAACCAGACGCTGGATTTCCGAGGTGCCTTCGTAGATTTCGGTGATCTTGGCATCGCGGAAGTAACGCTCCAGCGGCATTTCCTTGCTGTAGCCCATGCCGCCATGGATCTGCACGGCCTGATGGGTGATCCACATGGCCGCCTCGGAGGCGGTGAGCTTGGCAATCGCGGCTTCGTTGCTGAAGCGCCCGCCATTCTGCTCGGTCTGGCCCTTCTTCCAGGCGGCCCGCAGCGTCAGCAGCGTCGCGGCATCCAGCTTGCACTTCATGTCGGCGATCTTGGCCTGGGTCATCTGGAAGGCACCGATCGGCTGGCCGAAGGCCTTGCGATCACGCACGTATTCCAGCGTGGCCTCGTAGGCAGCACGGGCAATGCCCAGCGCCTGCGAGGCAATACCGATGCGACCAGCGTCGAGTACGCCCATGGCGATCTTGAAGCCATGGCCTTCCTCGCCAAGCACATCCTCCGGGGCAACCACATAGTCCTCGAACTCGATCTCGCAGGTGGCGGAGGCGCGGATGCCCAGCTTCGGCTCGGTCTTGCCGCGATGGAAACCGGGCTTGGCGGTGTCGATCATGAACGCGGTGATGCCACGGGCACCCTTGTCCGGCTCGGTCATGGCGAAGAGCACGATGTACTTGGCGACCGGACCCGAGGTGATCCAGCTCTTCTTGCCATTGATGACGAAGCCGCCATCGTCCTGCTTGACCGCCCGACAGCGCATGGCGGTCGCGTCGGAACCGGACTGCGGCTCGGTCAGCGCGAAGGCACCGATTTCCTTGCCCTCGGCAATGGCGCGGACGTACTTCTGCTTCTGCTCCTCGCTGCCGAACTTCAGGATGCCGTTGCAGAACAGCGAATTGTTCACCGACATGATGGTGGAATGCGCCGCATCGGCCGCCGCTACCTCGACCATGGCCAGCACGTAGCTGATCGGATCCATGCCGGCGCCACCGTATTCGGCCGGCACCTCGATGCCCATCAGGCCGTTCTCGCCCAGGGTGCGGATGTTGTCCAGCGGGAATTCGCCGGTGGCGTCATGGTGCTCGGCGCTGGGCGCGATGACCTCCGTGGCGATGCGCTTGGCCACATCCTGGATCATCAGCTGTTCTTCGGTGAAATTGAAATCCATCGTTGTCTCGGTCTCGAATCATGCAAATCGAAAGCGCCATTTTCAGCGCACATCCGCACTATTGTATTCGACCCGGCGCAACATCGCCTTCCCGCACAGGCTTGGGCAAATGGAATGGCTGATCTGGGGCCACGCCCTGCCCCTGCAACTCAAGGGCCGACTCCTGAATCAAACGGCCCGAATGATCCATCAGCCCCATGCGCAGAAGCTCGTCCTCCAGCGCCTGCGTCATTGTCGCCCGATCACTTGGGCCGACGTGCGACAAATCCGGAAGCTCGACCTCTCTCAGGACGGATAGATCCATGCCCGAGATAGCATGGACTCCCGGCAGCTTCGCGAACACATCCCAATATTGCTCTCGGTTGTAGTAAGCAAACTCGAGATCCAGAAGCTTTCCGGCCACCGGAGGCTGAAAAAACACCACCTGACCTCCCCTGGACTGGATAGCGTGCACCCAGTCAACAACGTCCGAGACACCGGCAAGAAAATCTTCCGGCGACAAAATGGGAGCCTCCATCTTTTTCACCGCATCCTTCTCGAACCACTGTCCATAGCTCGCCAGGTCGGGAATGCGGTCAAATCGTATGTAGCCGCTCCGATTCTCTTCAATCTTGGCAACCGGCAACGTGGGCTTCACACCATCCAACCACCGCTGGAGCGAAGGCTTCCAGCCAAGGTTCGGATCACCCAGGACGCTGGTCTCCTGCCAAAAACCCAGCAGGTACCGGTGAATGCGCCAATTGGGTGTCCATTGTTCGTGGTAGTAGCTCACCCAGGGTTGTTGCATGTCGCGGTACTTTCTCGTCAACCCTTCCACATTGACATCGCAGATCACCAGCCCGCGGAAGGCTGGATCAACCGCCAGATCACGCAACAACGCCATCGGATGATGTCCATTGACCGAGAGCATGACCGGATGGGTGCCCGGGAAACGCGATTTCCATTGCCCGATATCCATGCCGTACGCTGATCGCGACGCCCCGATGAAGACCACGGGCAGTGGATCCGATCCGTAGACAGCATCCCGCTGCACGGACCACAGCTGCTTCGAATCGCTGATTTCCGGTTCAAAGCCGATTTTCCGCCAATGAACGTCAATGCCAGCCAGTGCAAGCGACGCAAGGAGGACGGCTGCCCCCCATGCCCAGAACAGCCCGCCAGCTCCGCCTGCGCGCCGGCCCACTGTCTCAGAACTGGAAGTAGATGAAGGCATGATTGTCACCCGGACTCATCACGATGAGCACCAGCAGGCCTGCAAGAATGGGGGCAAGGAACCAGCCCGGCACCACCTGGAGCAGGCCGTCGATGGTCTTGTCTCTGACCAGCCACTGCACCAGGATGAGCACTGCGAACACGGAAAACACGAGACCCGATCCGAAATCCGGAGTACCCCAGGCGCCACCAAGGGCACCCATCATCTGCCCGGCAGAGGTGGCATCGGGGGCACGGAATGGAATCCACAGAAGAATTACTGCCAAAAGCGTGGCAATGCCCCAGAAAATCTTCGACATCAGCGTCGTCGCACACGCCACCGCACCGCGGCCGGACGTGACAACGCGCTCGAAAACAAGGAGCAAGCCATGTGCTGCTCCCCAGAGGACAAAATTCCAGCCAGCGCCGTGCCATAGTCCGCCGAGCAACATCGTAATCATGATGTTTCGTGCCGTCGCAACCGCTCCGTGCCGACTGCCGCCAAGCGGCACGTAGAGATAGTCCCGCAACCAGCTGGACAGACTGATGTGCCACCTCCGCCAGAAATCCTGGAACCCCAGCGCCGCATAGGGATTGCGGAAATTCAGCGGAATCGAAAAGCCGAGACATCTGGCGGCACCGATGGCACAGCAGGAATAGCCAGCGAAGTCACAGAATATCTGGGCGGCGAAACCGAGCGTCGCTGACAGGGCCATGGTCGCGTCGACAGCCCCAATGTCCGACCACGCAGCATCCACCACAGGAGCAAAAACCCCGTCTGCCAGGACGATTTTCTCGAACAATCCCCACAGCAGCCATATGGACCCTGTCGCGATGCCTGCAGCACCAGGACCTCGGGGGGTTACCAGTTGTGGTGCAAAAGTTTCGAAACGGACGATCGGTCCTGCAACCAGCTGTGGAAAAAACGCTACAAAAAGGCAGAAGTCGCGCAGCGAACGGATAGGCGCGACTTTCCCTCTGTACACATCGATCGTGTATGACAGGGACTGAAACGTGTAGAACGAGATGCCCACAGGAAGCACAAGACTGTAGCGCCAAGGTTCCAGCTGCAGTCCAAACGCCCCGAAAAGCAAAGCAAGATTGGCGTGAAGAAATGGGCCGTACTTGAACAAGGCAAGCACGCCAAGGTTTGAAACAAGGCTAACAACAAGCAGCGTGCGGCGATGTGATCGACGAGTACTCCGATGTATGCCACGCGCCAGCAACCAGTCCAGGACACTGCTACCGGCAAGGAGAAGCGTGAAAACCGGGCTCCACGCCGCATAGAAGACATAGCTCGCGACAAGAAGCAGCGTCTTCCGCCCGCTCCAGCCGCGGGTAATCGCAGCACCGCCGAGAACCAGGGCCAGGAACAGTACAAATGTGAGTGAGTCAAACTGCATGCGCGGCGGATGCTAAGGGATGACGCCGCCTAAAACCAGAACATCCACTTCCACCTGCGCCATGAACTTGGCTGCGCGACCTCACCAAGGGATTTCTTGACCTTCCCGCGCCCCCAACCTAACCTTTCATCTTTACATCACGATGGAAGGATAAACCGTGGACCTGAATGCCTGGTCGGCCTGCCTGCGACTGCTCTCCGACCCGACCCGGGTCAGGCTGCTGGCACTGCTGGACCGTGACGAACTCACCGTCGCCGAGCTGGCGCAGATCACCGGGCTGGCGCAGCCACGTGTATCCACTCATCTTGCCCGACTGAAGGAGGCCGGCCTGGCGGTTGATCGCCGCGCCGGCGTCTCTGCGTATTACCGTTTCGCGGAAGACCCGCTCAACGAAGCGCAGCAGGCGTTGTGGAAATCCCTTAGCGGCACCGCCAATGATCCGCTGCTGCAGCAGGATGCGCTGCGCCTGCCGGAAGTGCTGGCGCAACGTGCGGCCAGCGAGAACTGGGCGGACAACGTGGCCGGTGACATGGAGCGGCACTACTCACCCGGTCGCACCTGGGAAGCCATGGCCCGCGCCGCGCTGCAGCTGGTCGATCCGGGACGCGTGCTGGACATCGCGTCCGGCGACGGGCTGATGGCCGAACTGCTGGCGCCGCGTGCGAGCGCCTATGTCTGCATCGACGCCAGCGCCAAGATCGTCAGCGCCGCAAGTGAGCGCCTGCGAGGTTTTCCGAATGTCCAAGTCCGGCAGGGCGACATGCACGCCCTTGACCTCGGCGACGCCAGTTTCGACCTCGTGCTGCTGATGAATGCCCTCACCTATGCCGACAAGCCACAGAAGGCGCTGAACGAAGCCGTGCGGGTGCTGAAGCCCGGCGGTCAGCTATTGGCGACCACACTGCAAAAGCACGGGCACCAGAACGCCGTCGCGCCCTTCAACCACGCCAACCTCGGTTTCGAAGTGAAGCAGCTCACCGGCATGGCGAAAAAGGCTGGCCTCCAGGTGCTCAGCTGCGGCGTGATCAACCGCGAACGTCGGCCGCCGCATTTCAACGTGCTTTCGCTGCTTGGAAGCAAACCGTGAGCGCGCCGTCGATGAGCCCGCTGCCATGGATCAACCCCGAGCGAACCGAACGACTGCTGGCCGAACTCGCCCAACGCATCCTCGTGATAGACGGCGCCATGGGGACCATGCTGCAGGGTTACGAGCTGGATGAAGACGGCTTTCGGGCCAAACGCTTCGCCCGGGGCAGTGCTGCCGCTGAAAGTGTTGGCCACGACCTTCGCGGCAACAACGACATCCTGAGCTTGACCCAGCCGGACATCGTCCGCGCCGTGCATCGCGCCTATCTGGACGCCGGCGCGGACATGGTCGAGACCAACACCTTCAACGCCACGTCCATTGCCCAGGCCGACTACGGCTGCGAAGCGCTGGTATGGGAGATCAACGCGGAAAGCGCGAGGCTGGCGCGTGAGGCCTGCGCTGCGGTCGAAGCACTGACGCCGGAACGTCCCCGCTTCGTGATCGGCACGCTGGGTCCGACCAATCGCACCGCATCGATCAGTCCGGACGTCAACAACCCCGGCTTCCGCAACGTCAGCTTTGACGAACTGGTGCAGGCCTACATCGAGGCTACTGAAGGCCTGATCGAGGGTGGCGCCGACCTGTTGATGATCGAAACCGTGTTCGACACGCTCAATGCCAAGGCCGCGCTGTTTGCGCTGGACGATGTGTTCGAGCGACGCGGGGCACGCTTGCCGGTGATGATCTCCGGCACGATTACCGACAAGTCCGGCCGCACGCTTTCCGGGCAGACCGCCGAGGCCTTCTGGTATTCACTGCGCCATTCGCACCCGCTTTCGATCGGCCTCAACTGCGCACTGGGTGCGAAGGACCTGCGCCCGCATACCGACGCACTGGCGCAGATCGCCGACTGCGCGGTCAGCATCCATCCAAATGCCGGCCTGCCGAACGCCTTCGGCGGCTACGACGAAACGCCGGAGATGATGGCCGAGACGCTGGGCGAATTCGCCCGTGATGGCCTGCTCAACATCGTCGGCGGCTGCTGTGGCACCACGCCGGCGCATATCAGGGCGATCGCGGAGGCGGTCGCGGGCATCGCGCCACGCCAGGCGCCGACACCGGAGCCGTACACGCGACTGTCCGGCCTTGAGCCTTTCGTGATTACGCCGGAAACCAACTTCGTCAACGTCGGCGAGCGCACCAACGTCACCGGATCGGCGAAATTCCGCAATCTGATCAAGGACGACCGCTTCGACGAAGCCATCGAAGTCGCCCGCCAGCAGGTCGAAAACGGCGCGCAGGTGATCGACGTCAACATGGACGAGGGCCTGCTCGATTCGGAAGCCGCGATGGTGCGCTTCCTCAACCTGATCGCCGCCGAACCCGACATCGCCCGCGTGCCGGTGATGATCGACAGCAGCAAGTGGTCGGTGATTGAGGCCGGCCTCAAATGCCTCCAGGGCAAGGGCATCGTCAATTCGATCTCGATGAAGGAAGGCGAAGCGCCGTTCATCGAGCAGGCGAAGCGACTACGCCGCTATGGAGCGGCGGTGGTGGTCATGGCCTTCGACGAACAGGGCCAGGCCGACACGCTGGAGCGCAAGCTGGCCATCTGTCGACGCAGCTACGAGCTGCTGACAAAACAGGCCGGTATCGCACCCGAAGACATCATATTCGACCCCAACATCTTCGCCATCGGCACCGGCATCGCCGAACACGCGGACTATGGCGTCGCCTTCATCGAAGCCTGCCGCGGCCTCAAGCAGGAATTTCCGCTGGCCCACGTTTCCGGCGGCGTATCCAATGTCAGCTTCTCCTTCCGCGGCAACAACCCGCTGCGCGAGGCGATCCACGCCGCGTTCCTCTACCACGCCATCCATGCCGGCATGGATATGGGCATTGTCAACGCCGGCGCGCTGACGCTGGTGGACGATATCGAGCCCGAGCTGCGCGAGCGCGTCGAGGACCTGGTGCTGAACCGCCGCGAGGACGCCACCGAGCGACTGATGGACGTCGCCTCGCGCTTTCAGGCCAGCGGCAAGGAAGACGATGGCAGCGCCCTGCGTTGGCGTGAGCAGCCGGTTGCGGCGCGCTTGAGTCATGCGCTGGTACACGGCATCGACCAGTACGTCGAAGCAGACACCGAAGAGGCACGCCTCGAAGCCTCACGCCCGCTGGACGTGATCGAAGGCCCGCTGATGGATGGCATGAACGTGGTCGGTGACCTGTTCGGCGCCGGCAAGATGTTCCTGCCACAGGTAGTGAAGTCGGCGCGCGTGATGAAGAAGGCCGTGGCCTGGTTGCTGCCCTTCATCGAAGAGGAGAAGGCGCGCAGCGGCGATACCGGCAAGGCCAAGGGCAAGGTCGTGATGGCGACGGTCAAGGGTGACGTCCACGACATCGGCAAGAACATCGTCGCCGTCGTCCTCCGCTGCAACAATTTCGACGTGGTCGATCTCGGCGTCATGGTGCCGGCACAGACCATCCTCGACACAGCACGCGACGAGCAGGCTGATCTGATCGGTCTTTCCGGTCTGATCACGCCATCGCTTGAGGAAATGAGCCACGTCGCGAAGGAGATGCAGCGGCAAGGTTTCAGCATGCCACTGCTGATCGGCGGCGCGACGACTTCCCGTACACACACCGCGCTGAAAATCGCCAGCGGCTACCAGTCGCCCACGGTCTGGGTAAAGGATGCCTCGCGCGCCGTCGGCGTGGTGCAGAACCTGATGAGCGAGGAGCGTCGTGGCGCCTTCGTCGCGGCCAACGAGTCCGACTACGCGGACATTCGAGAGCGACACCGCAACAAGGACGGGGGCAAGCGCCTCGTCTCGCTAGGACAGGCGCGAAGCAATGCCTTCTACGGTGACTGGGAAAGCTACATACCGCCCACTCCGAAAAAGCCCGGCCTGACTGTCCTCGACGACATCCCGCTGTCGGAACTCGTCGACTACATCGACTGGACTCCGTTCTTCCAGACCTGGGAACTATCTGGCCGCTTCCCCGCGATTCTCGAAGACGAGATCGTCGGCCAGCAGGCCAGCGACCTGTATCGCGATGCGCGAGCCATGCTGGAACGCATCGTCACCGAAAAGTGGCTGCACGCGAAGGCCGTGGTCGGGCTGTGGCGTGCCGAACGCGCCGGTGACGACATTCGCCTGCCAGACGAAGCAGCCACCCTGCACTGCCTGCGCCAGCAGGCCGACAAGCCGCCCGGCCGCCCCAACCTTTGTCTTGCCGACTTCATCGCACCGATGGACAGTGGTATCGAAGACTGGGTCGGCGGTTTCGCCGTCACCGCCGGGCTCGGCATCGAGGAGCACGTGGCCCGTTTCGAGGCCGACCACGACGACTACAACGCCATCCTGCTGAAGTCGCTGGCGGATCGTCTCGCCGAAGCCGGCGCTGAATACCTGCATGCCCGCATGCGCCGCGAGTTCTGGGGCTATGCCGACGACGAATCGCTCGACAATGACGCACTGATCGCCGAGCAGTACCGCGGCATTCGACCAGCACCGGGCTATCCGGCCTGCCCGGACCATAGCGAAAAGCAAGTCCTTTTTGATCTCCTCAACGCCGAGGCCAATACCGGCATCAGGCTGACGGAAAGCTTCGCCATGTATCCCGCCGCAGCCGTATCCGGCCTCTATTTCTCACACCCGGGCAGCCAGTATTTCGTGGTCGGTCGTGTCACCGAAGAACAGGTAGCCGACTACGCACGCCGAAAAGGCGTAGACAAACCGCAAGCCGAACGCTGGCTTGCAGCCAACCTCGACTATGACCCCGAGTGATGGAGACAGCGGAGAATATCCACGCCAACCCGCTCTCAACCATCACGCTGCCCAACGCTCACCTGACGGTAGCGCAAGCGACCGAGATCGGCCA
>ERZ795053.4440-NODE-4440-length-15195-cov-5.460700_pt1 | contig 15195 bp, 13 predicted proteins | sample MGYA00375137_ERZ795053 | MGnify/ENA primary metagenome ERZ795053 (study PRJEB30182, sample SAMN05720284) | activated sludge metagenome | isolation source: Anaerobic digester | place: Hong Kong | collected 2014-12-17 ... | reverse complement strand
CGATGGGCAGAATTCTTGGCAGCGTAGTGAAGATGGCAAGGAAACAGGGAATCAAGGTTGGATTGTTCAGACCAATCTCGTTGTGGCCGTTTCCATACGCAGAGTTAAAAGAGGCGGCAAGAGGAAAGAAATTCTGTCTGGATGTGGAAATGTCTATGGGGCAGATGGTCGAGGACGTCCGCCTTGCAGTCGAAGCAACTCTTCCGGTTCATTTCTATGGAAGAACCGGAGGAATGGTTCCAACGCCTGACGAAGTGTTAAGAGAACTCGTCAGACTTATAGGATGAGGTGATTGTATGGAACAGGCTACTTACAAGAGACCAAAGTCACTTGCTAGAAACGAATTCTCGTATTGCCCTGGTTGTCACCACGGCATTATCCATAGACTCATAGCAGAAGTAATTGATGAACTCGACATTCAAGGAAAGACGCTAATGGTTGCTCCCGTTGGATGCTCAGTCTTCGCCTATCAGTTCTTTGATGTGGACGGTACCGTTGCCCCGCACGGAAGGGCTCCAGCAGTAGCTACGGGAATGAAGAGAGCGATGCCTGATAGAATCGTATTCACGTATCAGGGAGATGGAGACCTCGCAGCCATAGGAACCGCCGAGATAATTCATGCCGCAAATAGAGGCGAGAAGATCACCACGATCTTCGTCAACAACGCGATCTACGGTATGACAGGCGGCCAGATGGCACCGACGACCTTGCTTGGAATGAAAACCACTACTTCTCCATACGGGAGAAAAGCAGAGACGGAAGGGTTTCCGATTCATGTTTCAGAATTGCTGAAAGAAACCGCCGGAATTGTCTATCTGGAAAGAGTGGCTGTGAGTTCTCCTCAGGAAGTTAGGAAGGCAAAGGCTTCAATAAAGAAGGCCTTTGTCGCACAACAAAAAGGGCTGGGCTTCTCATTGGTCGAGGTTCTTTCGACTTGCCCGACAAACTGGGGCCTCAACCCGGTGGAGTCAATCAACTGGCTAAATGAAAACATGAAGAAAGAGTATCCCGTCGGGGTATTTGTCGACAAGGTCGGTGATTTCAAATGAGTGAGCATCTCTTGGTTGCTGCGGGATTTGGGGGACAGGGAGTGATGCTGATAGGACAGATTCTTGCAACGGCGGGAATGTTCGACAACAAGCACACTACCTGGCTACCGTCATATGGTCCTGAAATGCGAGGCGGGACTGCGAACTGCACGGTTGTCGTTAGCGATGAGCCGATTGGCTCACCTATTACGAATACTCCAAACGAGTTGATAGTAATGAACATCCCTTCTCTTCTGAAGTTCGAGAAGGAGATTCAACCTGGCGGACTCATGGTGATAAACACATCTGTTGTTGATAGAGATACGAGTAGAAACGATATTTCTGTCGTCAAGATCGATGCAAACTCGGTCGCTGAGAAGCTCGGTAATCTCAAGGTTGCAAATATGGTAGTTCTTGGTGCATACCTTGGCAGGGCCGGAACGGTCACTCTCGATGGAGTAAGAAAGGCACTGGAGAAAAAGCTAACAGGAAGAAAAGCAGCACTCGTAGATTTGAATATCCGTGCCATAGAAGAAGGCATGAAGTCAGTTAAGTGATCTTGAATAGACGCGCCCAGAGCGCGTCTTCTTTAGATCTTTTGGCTCATCAAAAATCTATGCAGAATGACTGCCAAACCAATGAAGAAATGTATAATCTTTCTAGCGGACTATATGGAGGATTGCGATGCAACTTGACAATTTCTGGCCAGCGTTTTTTTTGACTGTTTTTGCGGGGCTTTCCACCGGGATCGGCAGTATTCTTGCGATCTTCGCAAAAAAAACCAACACAAAGTTTCTTTCAGTTTCGCTTGGCTTCTCCGCCGGTATAATGATATACGTATCCTTCGTCGAGATCTTTGTAAAGAGCGGTGAATCTCTCCAGAAGTCTGTGGGAAGTGGCATAAGCGACTGGATTAATGTAATCGCTTTCTTCGGAGGTATAGGCATTATTGCCCTGATCGACTTCCTTGTACCTTCCGCAGAGAATCCTCACGAAATGAGAGACGTAGATGAAATGCAAGCCAAAAACAAAACTCTCTTGAGAATGGGGCTTTTCACTGCGTTTGCCATTGCTGTCCACAACTTTCCTGAAGGGCTCGCAACATTCCTTGCTGCCATGAAGGATCCGTCGCTTGGGGTACCTATTGCGGTTGCGATAGCAATCCACAATGTCCCTGAAGGGATCGCTGTGGCTGTTCCGATATATCACGCAACGGGAAGCAGGAAGAAGGCTTTCATGTATTCATTTCTTTCGGGTCTGGCAGAACCGGCTGGCGCTTTGATCGGATTTGCGCTGATAAATATCCTTTTCACCGACATTGCATTCGGGATTGTCTTTGCCGGAGTTGCAGGGATAATGGTTTACATATCTCTAGATGAACTCCTTCCTTCGGCAGAGAAGTATGGAGAACACCATCTCTCCATATCGGGATTAATAGCCGGAATGGCGGTCATGGCGGTCAGTCTGCTCATACTGTAGTTCATTCTGATAGAATCGTGTTGCAAGTGCTTGGACAGAAAGAGACATCCATTTATCAATGAGATTCATGTTGTTCTTCGCTTTATAGTGATAGACAATTCGCGTTAGTGTGAGTCTTGGGGGGTGGTAAGTTTTGAACTGGATTGACAAAGTGGAAGTTTGCTCCAGCACAGCCTGCGATCTTCTCCATGGTTTGTTCAGATTGAATAACAACGAGAGATTTCATGAGTTGTTTGAGTCTTCACTCTATAAGGGCAAGTTTGAACCAAATAGGGATATTCAAAACTGGGTTTCCGAAACAAAGAGTATTTTCACTCCGGACATACTTGAGTAGCTAAAGGAGTTCTTTGCTTGGGAGACTTTTTTTTGGAATGTGCTTTCTTCCGGATATTACGCACAGCAGCCTCAAAAATGCAAGACAGCTAATTGAACACTTAAGAGAAATGCCCGAAAGGGTTTTGCTCATTTCATTTATTCCGGTTACGGTCCGAGAAAAGGCGCGGTAGATATTAACACCTTCGAAGGAATAATTGAAAACGACAATGAAATGCTTCTCTTTGTCTCGAAAGACATGTCATTCTCTCCGGAAAGAAAAGCCGTTCTCTTCGAGATGCTTTCTGGTCCGGAGAAGGCCAAAGAGGACTTCATTTACTTGTTTGAGTGGTTTTACGAAAACTCATTTTCTGTGATAGAACCAAAGCTCGAAAGGACGCTTCCAAAAGTAGCAACTGATCTGAAGAAAGAGATTGAAGCTTCCGGCATTAAGTTTCTGAAGACACTCATAAAGAACATCGACTATACGAGTTATGAAGAACTCGAAAGAGCTGTGATTTGTCCCAGCTACTTCTCCGAATTCCTGGTCTCAAACGCAGCAATACTTTTTGTAAAGGAAGATATGTATACTGTGGGATTCCGCTTCAGAGAGGTAATGACCACTCCCAAGAATCAGCTGGAAACGTCTGCCGATACTTTTGATGCTCTTGCTCATGAGAAAAGACTCGCCATAATTAGGCATCTATCGATGGGCCAATCTTCCGGACATGAGCTCGCAAGAGCGTTAGATCTTTCTAATTTCGAGATTGGAGAGCACATCGACATCTTACGTGAAGCAGGTATGGTCAGCGTGGAGAAGATGAATCAAATGATGTATTTCTCTCTCAACAAGGAGGCTGTCGTCTTAAGATTGGTAGAGCTATTGAAGGCTTTATAGAAGTCAATAAAGGTTAGGTGTTCTCTTCCAGTTTTCGATGAATCACCTCTATTTCAAGCAGGCGGAGCCTATTGAAAATCCTTTCGTCCTTCTTGTTTTTTAGGAGTTGAAGAGCGACTTTTGCGCCAATCGAAGCCAGACTTCCAAGTGTCTTTCCGGTCGTGTACCATTGCTTCAGCGGAGTCTCTTTAAGAATTATCTCAACGAGAGTCACTTCTTCCTCTTTCATAACTACACTGTGAGGCTCCAAACTTCTCTTCTGCATCTCGAGCTTCTTTTCCAGGTTTTCATATATCTTTCTTATACTTGACAGCGAGACCAAGCTCTCAACTGAATATTCGTTTGCTCTCTTAAGAGGAAGAGAGCTGTCGAAAATCTCGAGCGCGCCTTTAAGATCGTCTTTTTCGGGGATCTGACCTTTCCTTTCCATCTGGAAATCGAAGCGAGGCTGGATTCCAGTACTCTTGAGCCGAATCCTCTTCTCACCGCTCATATATCAAGAGTATCCTTTTCCGTCTCGGCCATGATTCTAGTTACTTCAAACTTCAGATCTTCATCTATCAACGAGAAAATATAACCGTAGACGTAATTGAAGTACTGCATAGTTGGACCATCGAAATAAGAGGTGTTCAGTGTTCCAATGTATTCTTTCAAGGTTACAGGGAGTGAACTCCCGCTTCTGGAAAGTTCCTTCTCATTCTCAGTGAACTCATCAAGGAGCTTCTTCAACCTCTCTATCGCTTTTCTGTTGTATCTGGAGTACCTTGCACTTCTCAGAGACTCAACCTTTTCTTCAGCCATTTTGTAGAAGCCGTTTTTCACATCTCTGTATCTTTCATTCTGGCTTTCATCGACCAGCGAGAGGTCCATACCCGTTTCAAGTCTTGCGGCATTGTGCATAGCATCCCTTATGGCCATCTCATCATTTGACGCTCTGATACCTTCCAGAATGTTCTCGAGCTCTTTCAAAATCTCTTCATTTCTCTCCCGCTGTCTTCTCTCGATCTCAAGATCTCTTTCCTTTCTTAAAGAGTAAAACTCTTCCTGTGCCTGTACCAGTCGCTTCGAATACTCAGTTAGAAGCGATATGGAGTCTGTGCCGGAAGCCGCTCCAAATTCCTTTATGAGGCTTTCCCCACGCGTGAATATTTCTTCTACTTCTTTCTCTGTCTGGGCCGTCTTGAGATCTGTGAAGACTTTGTCCATTGCAAGCCTGAAAAACTCAATGTTATTAGGAAACTTACTGGTGGCTGCACTCAACACCAACCTACTCTCGAAATCTTGTTTCCCCTGCTGAAGCTCTTTCAAACGTTGTAGAAACTCGTCGGGACCAGGGTCTTTCCTGAACTTAAACTCATAAGGTCCAAGGAATATACCCCCCTCTCTCAGGATAAGCCTATAAGCAACATAGCCTAACAAAACAGCAATAATGATCAGTAACGCAGTCATAGGAATCCCTCCCGAAACACGCCTTCAAATAGGATGATACCATTTTTTGATAGTCACCGGACAGAGGGCGATATGCAGAGTAAAGTTTTACGGTTGGATCAACAAATACTATAAGAGCTAGAATCACCTTTTCTAAACAGGACTCTCTTTGACAGCACTCTCAGATTCTCCGAAAGCTCGACCTCCAATAATCTAGTTATTGGCTAGGAATAACAGAACAACAGTCACCGGAATGTATTCGCTACGAGTGGATTCCGTTTGGTGGAGAATCTCTTTAATTTATAAAGCATTCCCAGCGATCATCTGTTATCATTCAGACTGAACAAACTAAAGGAAATAGCCCTTAAAGGAACATGAACTTTCCCGTCTTCTACAACGGAATCTGATGTGCACAGCATCCCGCTGTGTGTTATCAAATAAGTCTCGAAAACTGCAAGTCGAAACTGACTCTTCGCATACTCTGAAGCAATTCATCTCATCATTCTCACTAAACTAATTCTGTGGAAAGACTCCTGCGTTTCACCAGGAAGGTGCCTGACATAATCATCATAGCCGGTTTGGGGATTAATCTGATCATCAGATAGATCACAGCCATGTTCATAAACCAGTATATATACCAAAACCTTTGCATGATCTCAATCGGATCCCCGAACACATCGAATATGGGATAGACGAGAAAACCTGCGGCTATGTGATAACCTAGTATGAAAAGAGTATGTTTGCCAAAGAGAGAGAGGATAGACCTCGCAAGCTTGACCTTCTCAAGAATCTGAGCTAGACCGCATACAGCTATTATCCCAACCAGTGCAGCAATTACGTATAGAAGAGGTGACGAGCCGAAGTAGTCTTCCATCAGATAGACTTCGTTAGAAAAAGCAGCTGTTGAAACGAATAATACACATGCAGTTACCGTAAGGAGAACAGGGATTCTTTTTGAAGAAAGTCCCAATGACTTCACCACTTTACCAACGGCAAAATATGGAAGCACGGCAAGCGCAACATCGATTTTGAAGGGCAGAGCCCCGTAGAAGAAGAACATCGACACGAAACCCAGAACAATTCCAATCGGTAGAATATTCAGCTTCTTCAGAACTGAATAGTAGATCTCCGTGACGAAAACGGCAGGAACAAACCATAATGGAATGATGTTCAGTGGAATTATCCCCACGGCAGTACGAACGGTCAGAACATTCACCAAAACTGAGCCAATGGAGAAATTTAGTTCTTCTCGCGTCACCAGCAGTTTGACGATCAGCCAGATTAGTATGTTGAACCCGGCCATTGTGTAGTAAGGCACCATTAGCTGCTTAAGCCTCTTCTTTACGCCCTTCCTAATTGGCAGTTCCTTTGAGAAAAGACCGGAAAGAAAGAAGAAGGTGCAGGCCGCCGGGTTTATTAGATTAGCAACTATCTGAGGGGGGAGAGTGTGATACATAATCACCAGTGCCATAAGAAAACCCCTGGCAACATCAATCCAGACGATACGTTCGCCGCTTAGTGCAAATTCTGCTGGTTGTTTATTCAAGAGCGACACACTCCGCTGAAAATCTTACTGACAGTATATCACAGGTGAAAGAGGCTTGGTTAATCATTTGGTGGCAATGGTAAAATGCAGACAGTGGTGACGTGTGAAAAAATATCAGTACTTCAAACCGAAATATGCTCGAAAATTAGCTGTTTCTTAGGGTGTTTGTCTCCGATAGACTGTGTTTGGAAGTTTCGATTAGTAGAGTGCTGAATTATATGGCTCACGTTGTTATACTTAACATTATAGGGAAGTGAAACACATTGGGTCCCGAAGCAAATGGAAGTACAGTCTGTTTGAAGGAATTCGCTGGCCAAGCGGCCGTCTGGCAGGAGGTTTGCTTATGAAAAAAGTTCTTATCTTTCTAATTGTCTTGATCTCGGTAGTTACCCTGGCCCAAGAATATGATGAGTTGTTCAACAGTCTCTTGTCAAGGAGTGATGACTTCGTTTCATTCTCTGGAGCTGGCTTTGATGCGAGATTCGTTCCTGCTTATGCTGCTACCGACTCCGAATCAAAGGTTATCGGCGATCAGAATCTGCTGGGCATACTAATCATCAGATCTACGAGAGTGATGGACTTAGAAGTGAACAACGTTGCGATAATTGACAGCGAAAGCGAAGAGAGAGTCCCTTATCAAATCTACAAAGTTGAAGATCTCTCCGTGCCCTTGCAGTTACCCTTTTCCCTTCCATCTGGTGGAGTTCTGGTATTGACTTCAAAATCAGAAGTTCAGGACTACTTTATGGACATAAGAATACAACAGATTCTTCTCCCGTGGAGAGTGAAGACCACAGAACCTGGAAAGATAGTCGAGATGGCACCCGTAACCCTTGATGAAACAACGCCGGTAGTTGACGTCCAGGAGACATATGATTACGATTCAATAGTTGAAGGCATGGCCGATCTTAACGACAGACTCAACTTCCTTCAGGACAACGTCGAAGGACTGAACCTACAGTTCAGGAGGCTAAACACATTATTTCTGGATACTCAAGTCGCGCTGGCAGAATACAAAGCAGCGGTTGACAGGGGAGCTTTCGACATTGAAGAATTCGCAGTATCGATAGAAAACAGGCTTGTTTCTCTCGAAGATGCGGTTGTCGATAATCCTGTGCTTAGAATTGAGTTCGAAGAACTCAGTGATTCGCTCGAACGACTCTATTTATCACTTGTAGAATGGAGTGACGAGATTTCTAGAATAGAAACGCTTGCAGCATCACAAAGCCATCTTAACGACAGAGTGAATAGCCTTGAGGACTCGATTGAGGATGTGAGGGCCTCTGCAGCAGAACAGACCGACTCTGCAGTTATTCTATCCATAAACGAGAAAATTGATGAGATCTCCGAAGTCTTGTCAGCAATGAAATATGGATTTGAAGAGCTGGAAAACTCTGTTGAAAAACACTCGGGCGAAATAGAATCAATCCAAGAAAGACTAGTAATGGAGTTGGATATTCTGGATAATCGATTTGAGGTTGTTGAAACAATGTTTGAGTCCAACACCGAAGCCATCCTGAATAATAGTGAGCTTCTGAATGAAGTGGCTTTGGAACTCGATGGATTGTCAAAATACGTTTCAGAGATTTCTCTAGCTCAGATGGAAAGAGTTAGTTCATTATCTGAGACTCTCTTGTATATCGAAGAGAGAGTATCGGCTACTGAACTGTCGCTAGCTGCTCTAGAAGAGATAAGAGCTAGACTAACCGCTTCAGAATCAACTGCCAAAACTCTCTCTAATAGAATTGATACTCTCGAGGAACATCGTTCTTCAATCGAAGGTACTTTGGAGGTTCTTGAGGAAAAGATTGAAGATCTCGAAATCGGTGTATTTGGAACCGGAGCAATAAACTTCGCTGAACTCGAAACCGAGATACTTGAACTCCGCGGAATAGCCGACAGTTTGTCTAGGGGATTCGTGAGATTCAACTCAGATTTGATAAGTCTCGGAGAATCGATTCCGCCTGCAGGAGTATCTATAGAGGTTTTTGGAGAAGCATACGATGAGTTGACCGGGAGTATTGGAGAACTAAACTCTGAGCTCTCGGACGTAAGAACCCTTTTGGTTGACCTTGATCGTTCGATAGAACTTCTCGAAGAATCTCTGGGAGTTGTATCCGTAGATCTCGACAGTATGAAGGGGAATTTTGATGGCTCGGTTGCTGCAATAGATAGTAATCTGAAGGCAATTCAACGGCTCCAGAATGATCTATCCAAAACGAAGGAAGAGCTAGCCGCAACCGCGCAGGAACTCAGGAGTCTGTCATCGGAACTGACGGCGGTAATTGTTACCAGGGATGAGATCACTGAAATAACTGAAGAGGCAGTTAAGCGAGTTGGAGAAGAAACAGCGCGCGAGATCGCATCACTGAAAAGGACGAATAATATCTGGTTGACGGTAGCTGTTATCTCGTCGCTTGCAGCGCTTGTTCTGGGAATAATAAACATACTCCCTTAATTGACATCATGTTTCCATAGGACAAGAGTGGCTCGGGGGGAGACCCAAGTTACCAAGGTGATCGGTTCCGTCCCACACTTCGTTGGATCCGACAAAGCCGGGCACTTAGCGGCGCCCGGCTTGGGAGATATTGAGCCTAATCTTACTCAAGACTTGTTATTGATGGTTCTTCTTTATCTTGCCACAGACTAACCAACAATAGCTTTGAGATCCTCTTCCGCCGTCGTAATTGGTTTTATATCGAAGTTATCCACAAGAACCTTGAGAACGTTAGGTGATACGAATGCGGGAAGAATCGGTCCAAGACGTATTCCCTTCACTCCCATGTAGAGAAGTGCGAGAAGAACGGCAACCGCCTTCTGCTCATACCACGCGATATCGTACTCTATCGGCAGATCGTTTATGTCATCAAGTCCAAAGGCATCTTTGAGCTTGAGAGCCGTCACCACTAGTGAGTACGAGTCATTACACTGGCCCGCATCTACAACTCTCGGTATACCACCGATATCGCCAAGATCAAGCATATTATATCTGTACTTTGCACAACCTGCAGTCAGGATAACCATATTGTCAGGCAGTTTCTCGGCGAGTTCAGTATAATACTCGCGTTCTTTCGAGTGACCGTCACAGCCACCCATTACCACGAATTTCCTTATCGCCCCCGACTCGACCGCGTCGATTATCTTATCCGACACTTTGGAAAGCTGATCATGAGCAAGACCCACAACAATAGTCTTACCTGGTCTGGCGCCTATATCACCGATTTTGAGAGCCTCTTCTATGATCTGCGAAAAGTCCTTCTGCTTACCATCCATCCTGTTAGGGATATGTGCAACGCCCGGCCAACCGACAAGGCCCGTTGTGAATATTCTCTCCTTGTAAGAGTCCCTCGGTTTCTGAATGCAGTTCGTGGTCATTAGAATAGGACCTCCAAACTCTTCAAATTCCTTCTGCTGATTGTACCAGGATGTACCGAAATTCCCCTTTAGGTGATTGAACTTCTTAAGGTTCGGATAGGCATTTGCAGGGAGCATTTCGCCATGAGTGTAGATGTTTATTCCCTTTCCTTCGGTCTGCTTCAGGAGCTCTTCGAGATCCAGGAGATCATGTCCGCTCACCAGAATTCCAGGTCCCTCAACTGTTCCCGTATATACGGAAGTTATTTCGGGATTTCCGTAGCTTGTCGTATTCGCTTCATCCAGCAAGGCCATAGCCTTCACCGCATACTCTCCTGCTCTTAAAACAAGGGACACATAGTCGTCGACACTTAGCGAATCGTCGAGACAGGCCGCCATTCCTTCCTGAAGAAAATCAAGGATCGAACTTTCCGAGTGTTTCAAAATGTACGCGTGATCAGTGTAAGCGGCGATTCCCTTAAGTCCGTAAGTAAGAAGCTCCCTGAGTGAGCGGATGTCTTCATCTCTTGTATCCATAACGCCAACTTCGGCACCTTTCATTTCGTAAACATCAAGCCCACCGGAGACTCTCCAGGTGCAGGCTTCTGGAACTTCTCCGTCAAACTCCTTACCATGTACTCTCTTGAATGATTCTCTGAACATCATTTCGATCCTGTCTCTTGCGGCCAGAGCCTTATCGATCTTCTTACCAAGACTCACAGGATCGAAGTCGACATTTGTTATTGTTGTGAACAGTCCTTCAGCGATGTGGAGGCCTGTGTCGGAATCGTTTATCCCGACTTCTCTCGCTTTCACTCCCCAAAACGAAGTTCCTTTTAGAATCCAGATGAGAAGATCTTGAAGATTTGCCACTTCCGGCTCTTTTCCACAAACACCTTTGACGGTGCACCCTGTTCCCTTCATCGTTTCTGAACACTGAAAACAGAACAAGTGAATCCCTCCTTCGCTATCATAACTATCTTACATCCGCTGTGAGGGCTGTATCGGTAACATATGTTACACATCATCCGAATCAATAGTATATGAACTCTCTTGAGTAAATGAACTCCTCAGGAGGATTGGAGCCATCTTGAAATTCCGTTCTTCTAAGCTCACGGGTGGGGTTGCCGTTTTCGTCTCTCAGAAGTATGTCAACCCTCGTTCGGTATTCAGTGGCGTGTTCCATGCCTTCTTTTCTGATTCTTACTATGGTAGTCTCGCTCTTGAGGAATCCGTTCAGATCATAAGTGAATCTACTCTCAACGACTATATTCACATCCGTACCAAGGTCTTCAACGTTCTCTCTAACAATGGAATAACTCTTTGTCTTTCTTCCGCTGTCGTCGAAGTAGAGAGTGTTAGTTGAAGACCCTGTTTCCGTTGATATGGAAAAGGAAAGCGTTCTTTCGACCAAATCCAACCAGTAACGAGTTCTCTCAAGTTCATTCCCAGTGCCGTCAAAGGCAATGGCTTCATAGAATTCATCGTCATAGATGACTTCAACCGTCTGGAAGACCTCACCTTCATCGTCTATGAATTCCTTCCTGACGAGCCTGTCAAACTCGTCATAAACGTAGATGATCTTCATACTACTTCTTTCACTGGCGATCAGCAAACCCGACTCGCTAAAAGAAAGCGTCTCGGGTTCCGAAACCAGTAACTGGGCACCTAACCTGGCGATTTCGACTCTGACACTCTTCAGATCTCCAACGAAACCGAATTGTTCTGCAGTCAATTCCTCTTCCATGAAGACTGCTGATAGTGCAGTAAGTACGACAAAGGTTGAAATGAAAATCAGTAATGCTTTTTTCATGCTTCTCTCCTCGCTTTGCTCTTTGACCTATGCTAATCATATCAAATTACTGGCAAAAGGATATCGTCAAACGCTCAAACTCAACAACACTCCGCTCTATCTTCCCAATTCTGATATACTGAGTATGAAAACAAAGACGCTTCTGTTGGGGGGACCTAAGGTGAATTTCAAAGAACTCTCTGAAGCAAGTGGAATAAAATACGAAACGGTGAGGAACTACGTTAAGGTCCTCATTGAAGAAGGACTGATTGATGAAGTCAATGAGGAAGTGGTTGAAGTCGTCAAGAAGATGCCCAGTTTCACTTCGCAAGGTCTGACAGTTGTTGAAGCCGCGCACAGGGCTACAGGAAAAGCGGACTCCAAAAGTTCTCTCTCCGAAGAAGTATCCGAACTTCGAGAAAGAGTTCACACCCTTCAAGAGGAGAACGAACAGCTTAGGAGAGAGCTTCAGGAAGAGAGGTCTCTCACTAACTATCTGAAAGAGAACCTAGCATCCTTTGAGGATCACACTAAGAACTCTTCTGGAATTGCAGTTTACGGAAAAGAAGCAAGTACAGCTGCGGATGCTCTTAAGAGCGCTATAAAGTCTGCCGGAAGCGGTTTTTTACAATTCCTACAGTGGCTTTTCGACACCGAAGAGAAAGAAACTGCCGAGAAAACTGACCAGTAACTGACTAACTTCCCTTGAAAGTAAACCAAAAAGACAGGCGCCCCTTCTCAGGTGCGCCTGTCGAATCGTCATTTGCAAACGAACTAGAAGTCTAGCGTTGCGAGAATTCCGGTGTACCATTTAGCCCAGTTTTCTGCATCCTGCGAATCGGCCAGTCCAACCAAAGCAAAGTACTCTCCTGGACCGAACACTTCGGCATCAACCGATTCGGAGAACAGTGCTATCCAGCAGAGTTGTCCAGAGAAGTCCAGAGCGAAAACGTTTACTGTTGACTCCCGACCGATATTTCCAGAATAGCTATCAACTACCTCGAAATTACCAAATCCACCAAGATACTCATAAACAAGCTCATTAAGTACGCCTTCAGTACTTGCAGGTTCGTCTGTCTCACCGACAAAAAGCTTGCCGACAATAGTTCCACGCAATCCTAAATCGGCCACCTCAAAATAGTCGGAAAGGTAAAACTGCACTGAGAATTCTGGCGGCATCAAGAATCCGAAATAGTCGCCTTCAACCTCTAGCCAGTCATCAATATTGATATCAATATCATCTTCTTTGAGAAGTGAGTCGATCATCTTGACGAAAAGATCTGTATGTTCACTCTTTTCCAATTCAGGAACAACTACTTCTTCTTCCAATTCTTCTTCCACATCGATAAAGCTTCCAACGATTTTGGAAATGATTTCCTTCGCCATTTCGAGTTCTGAACCTTGGTAATTCGCGAGCTCGAAAACGAACATCGTTACCGGTCCCGGTTCCGTCACATCCAGTTCCTCAGATGGATAGTACACGGCAATGAATGGATACTCTGCTTCCGGTCTCACCTTTAATGATGCCAGATAAGCAACGAGCCCGCTCTCAAGTTCTACTGTCTCTTCATATGCCCTGTCAGTCGAAGCGCTCTCGCCATAAAGAGAAGCAACCACCGCCTCAACCAACTCTTCACGCTCATAAGACTCAAGCTGATAGAAGAAGAGCCTACCGAACAAAGCGTTGTCTTCATCGAAGATTTGAGCGTCGTAGTTCAAACCCATCTTCTCCTGGAAGATCGAGTAACTATCGGGTATCATTATTTTCGAAGTGCCAATTGTCTCGGTCTTCCACGCAGGATCATCCGGGCCTTTCCACCCTTCTCTGAAGGTTACCAGTAGTGAATCTACAGTTCTTAGAGTAAGAGCAGGCAACCCTTCCGGAGCGGGAGGAACCGCCTCCAAATCAGTAGCTTCGATGGTTTCTGTAGGCTCGGGAGTAAGAGTCCTCAATCCGAGCTGTGCAGAAAGGGTAGCAGCAACAAGAATCATCACAAAAATAATGAACAGTCTTTTCATACGTGCGCCTCCTCTTTCTTTGAGTCTCAAACGCAAAGACTTCTTAGAAGAATTCTACTACCAGAGCTTAGTTTATGATACTCAAATCGGGACCCTAATACGAACTTACGCCGTTCTGTCGAAACCTTTTGTCGTGTAGTCAACTCTCATGCCCACATACTCAAGCGCTCTTCTCAGAGCCACGTTAATTGAATAAGTCCTTGTTCCCATATACGGATCAACTCCCTGAATACGACTGGAGAACTCGGAAAATACTGGAATTCGCGACCCTTCAGAAATCCTTTCAAGTAGCTTGCTGACACATTCTGGATAGTTTGTCTTCAAAAGCCTGCATATCGCCGGAACTACCTTACCGAACTTGTCCATTACACCTGAAAAACCAAACATCCTGCATAGCAGTGGCCTGTATCTGTATTCTGTGCATCCGCCTTCCTTGCTCAATTCTGGTGAGCTCTCAAAAAGAATACAACTATCGTCGTCCAAAACGGTCTCCAATGCCGAAAGAAACAGCTCGGCTCTACCCTCATTCCAGAGTTTCAAAGAAAGCGGAAGAAATTCGGTGATTGTTACCTGAATAGCATCGCCGCGAGTTCTACAGCATTCTCTGCAGGAGGAGGGGCATCTTAAACCGGTTTCGATCCGGATTTGATTTGTTAGCTCTTCAACTGAATCAAATAGCTCCTGTACTTCGAGTGCCTTTCCATATAAGTCTTTGAACGACAGACCGCTTATCAATGACGTTCCTCCTCCAGACACGCTGGAGAAATCTTCTCACCTCTAGCAGCGCAAATCAATCCTTCACAAGTAAATTCTGCATGGAGTTATCGCGAGTGTGTGATGACAAAACTATCACAAAGAGGCAGTTGTGCTGCCTAAGCAAGGCGCTTGTTCTGTACTTTCTCGTGAGAGCTTTGTTGGCATTTCGCTTGCTAAACTGCCTGTATCAACGTCGATCTGGAATGGTTGGAAGATCCACATCTGCCGAGACTACGGAAAGACGAAGATATGAGTTTCAACCTAAGAAGAGCTGAACTAATCGAAACACAAAAGATGTGGCTGTTGCGGTTTTCCTCTTTGACAGAATCTGTGGGCATTTAAAAGTACTTTGTGTATGCTTGCTTGCGCCGGCTGATTCACGTCAACGCCCGCGAATCATTCTCACGCGTGAACCTTTTATAGAACTGAAATTCGGATCTAGAGCAACGCGCACTGACATCTCTAGAAACTCAGCGGGTTCCTCTACATTCCGAAAGGGGAGCAGTCTCAAGCAGCTGCTCTCCAAGATTGCTCAGATCGGAAGAGCACACGTCTGAACTCCAGTCACGTTCGGTTATCTCGT
>ERZ795053.4437-NODE-4437-length-15201-cov-6.442229_pt1 | contig 15201 bp, 15 predicted proteins | sample MGYA00375137_ERZ795053 | MGnify/ENA primary metagenome ERZ795053 (study PRJEB30182, sample SAMN05720284) | activated sludge metagenome | isolation source: Anaerobic digester | place: Hong Kong | collected 2014-12-17 ... | reverse complement strand
AGATACGGGATATCATATCTTTTTCGATAATGACAACCGCATAAATAAAACTTCGAGTCTATGAATTAATCTATCGGATTTCCAGCCGAGCGGTTTTTGCTTCGTTCGATGGATTGCAAGGCGAGGTATCCATCACCAAAGCGGCCGATATTATCGAGCTCTACATCATATTGATCAAAATGACGCTCTTCGTCCATCACCAGCTCTTCAAATAATTTTTTAGAAACAGAATCGGCATTGGCAGCACATTCGTTGGCCCACAGATTATAATCCTTTGCACTGCCTTCTTCCATAGCCCTTGCTTTTTCAAGCATCTTTTTCACATCGTGGATATGATCAACGGGTTCGGCAACTTCCATTTTAACTTCCCCTTTGAGGAATAAAATACGTTCGGCAAGCTTTTCTACGTGAAGCATTTCGTCGATGGCTGTTTTTTTAAATAACAATGCCAGCAGGTCAAATCCCTGGTCATCGCAATGAAAATGGAAATACATATATTGGTGAACGGCTGCTAGTTCATCACCGATAGCCCTGTTTAATAAATCAATACTCTTGTCATGCATAATATGTCGGTTTTTAAGATATTTCAAAAATACCTAATTTCGCGGATAAAACGGGATTGAACCAAAAAAAATATTAAGTGTTGATAGGGTATCAAAAGAGGTTATAGTTTATTTATGCAAATCAGGAAATTCCAATGAATTTAGAAGCTTTTTTTAAGATGTCGTACGGCATTTATCTGATCACGTCAAAACGGGGGGAAGAATTAAGCGGTTATATTGCCAACACCGCATTTCAGGTTACTTCCGAACCTCCCAAAATCGCCATTAGTTGTCATAAAAACAATATTTCAACACATATCATCGAAGAGAGCGGGGTGTTTAATCTTTCTGTTCTTGAAAAAGATACCGACGCCGGATTAATTGGCCTATTCGGTTACCAAAGCGGTCATGAAGATGAGAAGTTTGAACGGGTGGATTATAAATTGGGGAATAATGGTGCCCCGGTTATATTAAGTCATTCAATTGCTTATTTTGAATGCAAGGTGGTGGATAAATTTGATGTAGGTTCCCATTATCTTTTTATTGGCGAGGTTACCGACGGTGAAATACTGGCAAGTGAAAAAGACCCGCTGACTTATTCCTACTTCAGGAATGAAATGAAACTGATGGCTCCGGAACGTGCTCCGACTTATGTGGATAAAAACAAACTAAAAAAATCTCAGGACGAAAATCAGCAGGAAGAACAAAACAAGGTTGAGGTAAGTGAAGCAAATAAAAAAGATTTGGGTGACAAATACATTTGTACTATTTGCGCCTTTGTATACGATCCTGAAGTAGGTGACGAGGCCATGGGTATTCCACCTGGCACTCCCTTTGAAGACTTGCCGGAGGACTACACCTGCCCTATTTGTGCTGCAGCAAAATCAATGTTTATCAGTGACAATTAATACCCAAACAAAATGAATGAAATTCCGGATCACCCGGTGTATGCCAAAAGCGTGCTGGAACTTTTAACGGTAGCTAACGACTATTGTGTAACGCTCGGTCAGGCGGAGAAGATCAACAAACAAAAGCTTACGGATTATTTGCTGAAAGTATTGCCTTTACTGTACCTTAAAGCGAGTTTGATCCCTTCGGTTAAAGCCAGAAATCCGGAGTTCAATGAAAGGTTCTGGACAGAAGAAGAATGGGAAGCCTTGTTTAATTTGCTTCGAAATAAATTTGGGAAGGATGATGAATTCTGGATTGTAAACCAGGCAGGCAGCGCAAATGAAACCATTAAAGGCAGCCTTGCCGATCACCTGACTGATATTTACCAGGCGCTCAAGGACTTTTTAATGCTTTACCAAAAAAGCTCCATCGACTCAAAGGAAAATGCCGTGGAAGAAGTACACAGTTCATTTATTTCGCATTGGGGCACCCGTCTTGTGGATGCTCACAAAACCCTGCATTACCTTTGGATTGAAGGTATTTCAATGGAAGAAGAACCAGAAACCGGCAGTTTCCTTTAAATCACTTTTTGCACTTCAAAAAACATTATTCCATGATCGGAATAATCTTTAATCCATTGATCCTGTTCAGGCGAAGGATGGTTAAATTCGGTGAGACCTAAAATTTTAATATCAAATCCTCCGAATTGTTTGAATTCAAGATGACTGCTGGCCAACACATGATCCAGGTTCCCTATCAATCCCGAAGTACTTCCATTAAAATAGGTGTACTCAGAATTTTTTGTCAGCATTCGCATTTTATAATTTCCGGGCGACATCAGTTTTTTGAGCCTTGTTATTTCTTCGTTTGATGAAATATCCTTATCGCCATAGGTATAATTCATTCCCATGGTATTGTAATCGCCGGCTACTATCAAATTTGCCTTATCAGGCCCACCTGAAGCAGCATTGATAGCTGTTTTCAAATTCCTGATCTTATCAAACATATCATCCCTTAAACCCCAGCCCACCGGCGAATTCATACTTTTCAGGTGAACAAAAAGCATCACATAATGAATATTGTCAATTATAAGCGTAAGTAAAACTCCGGGGCGGAGCATCGCATTGCCTGATTTGAATTCAAGCCTTTGAGTAACAAAGGAGGAAAAACCTGAACGGATTCCCAATAAAGTTTCCTGGGCCTGCTCACCTTCTGTTATGTGAAATGCGTAGCCGGTAAAATGGTTCATAAATTCATCAAACACATCCTTGCTTCTCACTTCAAAAAGTGCAAAAACATCGGGATTGTGTTTTTTGATTTCAAGCGCCACCCGTTCAACTTTTGCTTTGAATTCGGGTTTCAGGTTACCCTTACTGTCCCTGGAGTTGGTGCCAAAATTTTCGACATTCCAGGTTAAACATGAAAATGCTTTAGCCATAGTAATTTGATTTAGGTTAAACAAGATAAAGGTACGCAATTAACCCAATTAAATCAAACTTATGACTTTTTAGCTCCTGACTTTATTCGGGAGCTTCAATTAAACGCGCAATTGACTTAAGCAATTTTTTCCTGTTAATCGGTTTTGTAACATAGTCGTCGCAACCGGTTTCCAGGATACGTTTGTAATCGTCGGCCATAGCATAGGCAGTTTGAACAATGACCGGCACATTGATAATACTCTTTATAATACCTGTTGCTTCCAGGCCACTCATTCCCGGAAGTTTAATATCCATTAGCACGAGATCTACATCAGGGTTATTCCTGACAAACTTCACAGCCTCATGGCCGTCCTTTGCCAGGAACAGATCAGCTTCAGTAGATTTTAAGATTTCGCGCAGATAGATATAGCTCATTTCATCGTCTTCAACAATGAGGAATTTCTTATTTTTCCAGTCGTATAAGCCATTTATCGATTTGGGTTTCTTCTCAGAAGGAGCATCAGGAAATGCATTGGGTAATTTAAAATAAAACTGAGTTCCTTCATTTTGCTTTGAATTGAACCAGATCTTGCCACCCATTAATTCACTCAATTCACTGGCAATTGTCAATCCAAGACCCATACCACCATACAAACTTGAAATTTCATACTCAATCTTGTAAAATGGATCAAAAACACTCTGGCCGGTTTCTTCGGGTATCCCAACCCCGGTATCTTTCACAAAAAACAGCAAATCGGGTTGCTTGTCATCCGGGTTTGAATCATTTGACAAATTACACCCAATCTCGATAAATCCATGACTGGTGAATTTAATGGAATTCCAGATCAGGTTTGACAGAACCTGTTTTAACCTATCACGATCAGCCCTGATGCTTGCATTCCCATTTACATTGATATTTAATTTCAGTTCAAGATTTTCACGCTGTTTAAAAAGTTCATCTATCTTATAAGTATCATACAATTCGGTAAGAAAGGGAGCAAGTGCAAATACCGTGGGATTTAACCTGATTTTATCTGATTTAAGGTAAGCATAATCAACAGCATCATCAATCACCTTCAGCATTGATTTACCGCATGATTTAATAATATCGATGTAATTATTTTGAAATGATTCTTTCAATCCTGGTTCACGCAGCAATTCAGCAAAGCCCAGTATTCCATTTACAGGTGTTCGCACCTCCACACCAATATTTCGCATGAAAAGTGTGTCAAATTTATCAGGTGGGGCGCTGGAAATAACAGAGGTTATAACATCTTCCTTCGGGGAGAATTTTGCTTCGGTTTCCTGAACTTGTTTTTGCTGTTCTTTTAAAAGTTTTTGAGCCCTTTCAGCTACCCGAGATTCAAAGGAGTAGTTTAAATCTTTGAGTTCCTGTTGCAAATTCAGGTTTTCAAGCTTTTCAACCGTCATTTGAATAAGATGCCGGATTACAAGCCCAAGTGGTTGCAATTTCGATTCGCCTTTTTGTGTTTCAAAAAAAATAAAAACACCAAAGGGATTGTAAATGCTTTCGAAAGGGAAAATGGATGCAAAACGGGTTAATGCCCCCAGACCACTATTGAGTTTTAATCCGAATTGATTAAGCTCCTTAGATGCAATGAAGACAGGATTTTCAGAAAGCGATACGAGAAACGCATCGGTGTGTGAAATATTAAAAAAACCTTCGGCAACAGGATCACTTTGGGAATAGGAACTTAGTATTTCAAATTTACCGCTATTAATTTGATAACAGCAAGAGTAAGGGATATCAAGGATTACGGAAATTCTTTCGAGAACATTTTTTAGCAGATCCGTGGTATTATTGGCCTCCATAATCGTATCTGAAACAAGCCACATAAGAAGTTTTTCTTCCATACGGCCAGCCTGTTGCTCATTTTGTTTTTCGAGTAAACGAATTCTCAATTTGAGCTCATTGATTACAGCGTCCTGCTTTTCTGCCATTTTATTTATTGTACCAAACAAGCATTTAGTTTGTCAGTTAAATTATCAGGAACCAAAATGACATAGTTCACCTCTAGTGAATTATCAACTAATTAATGATGGGCTTCCCTTCAAGTAAGTCTGAAACAAACCTGGTACTTGCATCCTGTTGCCGAGGCATTGGCAAATTTAATTCCAAGAAAAATTGAAAACCAAAATACATATTAACAATTAAGGTAAACTTATTGATATCAAGCATTTGACACAAGAAAAATCAAAGCAATCGTTAATTGAGTTCTGTTTTACAAAATATATACACCTGTCTCCTTTTTGGAATTTTATCCAATATGGAGAACATATTGAGGTAATATTCATGGAATTCATCAAATAAAATGATCATGTAAATTTGATCATTACTGAGTTTTACGGTAAGCTTCGATGCGATTAAGGCCCTCGATGGCCCGCTCATAATTCGGGTGAATTTCAAGGGCCTTTTTATAATCATCCCACGATTTTTCAGGATTATTTAATAATTCATAAGCAAAACCCCGGTTATAATAAGCATCTGTGTAATCGCTTTTCAAATCAATGGTTTGGGTAAAATAATCAACTGCCGCCTGGTATTCCTCCAGGTAAACAAGGTGTATGTACCCCAGATTATACAAGGCAATGTAGAAATTTGGATTTCGATCGAGAATGATATTGTATTGCTGAATGGCTTTTTCATATCTTCCGGTTTCCTGAAAATACATAGCCAATGAATAAGTCACCTCATCATTATCAGGCTTAATATTCAGCGCATTATTATAATAATCGATGGCCAGGTCATTTTCTTTACCGGCATACAATTGAGCAAGTTGAATATTTGCTTCAAAATAGTTTTGATTTACATCGATGGCCTTTTGAAAATTTCGGATTGCCCTGATGGTATCGCCGGTTTCAAGCATTACAACCCCTCTTAGTAAATAACCCTTGTAAGCCAGTTCATCAGTTTTGAGTGCTTTATCAATGTAAGCCAGGGCTTTCTGATAATCAAGAATAACGATACTGATCTCAGCCAAACTCAGATAGGCATCCGGATTTTGATCATTCAATGCTATTGATTTCTCAAGCGATCTTACACTTTTCTGGATCTTGCCCATGGACAGGTAGATATTGGACAGGGTGATATAAAATTCACTGTAGGTTGAATCCAACTCAATCGCAGTTGTAATATCCTTAAATGCTTCGTTTAATTCCTGATTTTCGTGGTAAAACTTTGCACGTTCCAGGTATAGGTCAGGATTGAGTGAGTCGTTCTTTATCTGACTGTTCAACTCATCCAGTTTTGCTAATACAGGATCCTGTATTTCACCTGAGTTATTTTCTTGCGTTGTCTCCGCATGTTTTGGATTACAACCAATTAAAACGCTAAGCAGAATTATAAGCAAATAAACAGGAATCTTTTTGACCATCATTTAAATTTTAAAAAGAAAAACGTCCAGTAACTGAACGTTTATAACCAGGAATGCATTTCACTTATCCAATTATTTATTCTCTAAACTTTGCCTTACAAGTTGTTCAAGTTCATCGGATAATTCAGGATTATCAAGGATCAAACTCTTTACAGCATCTCTTCCCTGCCCCAGCTTGGTATCGCCATAGCTATACCAAGATCCGCTTTTCTTCACAATTCCATTTTCAACCCCAATGTCGATAATTTCACCCGCTTTGGAAAATCCTTCGCCATAAATAATATCAAATTCGGCTTGCCGGAAAGGAGGTGCTACTTTGTTTTTTACCACTTTTACACGTACCCTGTTACCAACCACATTGTCGCCGTCTTTGATCTGGCTTATTCTTCTGATATCCAGCCTAACACTTGCATAAAACTTAAGTGCATTACCACCCGTAGTGGTTTCAGGGTTTCCAAACATCACCCCGATTTTTTCACGCAATTGATTGATAAAGATACAGCAAGCACCTGTTTTGCTGATGGTAGATGTAAGCTTACGTAATGCCTGTGACATCAGTCTTGCCTGCAATCCCATTTTTGAATCACCCATTTCACCTTCAATTTCACTTTTTGGAGTAAGGGCTGCTACAGAGTCAATTACAATCATATCAATAGCTCCGGAGCGAATCAGGTTATCCGCGATCTCCAGGGCCTGCTCGCCATTATCCGGTTGAGAAATCAACAGGTTTTCAATATCCACTCCCAGTTTTTGAGCATAAAACCTGTCAAAAGCATGTTCTGCATCAATAAAGGCTGCAATTCCACCCTGCTTTTGCGCCTCCGCAATGGCATGAATGGCAAGGGTTGTTTTACCGGAGGCTTCAGGTCCATATATCTCTACCACCCTGCCTTTAGGTAATCCCCCAATTCCTAAAGCAGCATCCAAACCAATTGATCCCGTTGAAATAGCAGGGATTCTTTCCACCGGATCATCACCAAGTTTCATAATGGCTCCCTTGCCATATGACCTTTCAATCTTATCCAGTGTAAGTTGTAATGCTTTAAATTTTTCCTTGTTTAGTTCTTTCTCTTGTGCCATGGTTTATTCTTTTTTATTTATAATCTTCTAAAATTTGTTCCGCATGGGTTTTAGTTTTAACCTTGTCAAAAACCCGTTCAATTTTGCCTTCTTCAGAAATGACATAGGTAGTACGTAAAATACCTTCGTATTCTTTTCCGTACATCTTTTTCAATCCCCAAACGCCATAATCTTTAATTACTTTTTTTTCAGTATCGGGGATGAGTGGGTAAGGAAAAGAAAACTTGTCGGAGAAGTTTTTCTGACTTTTTTCATTATCCGCACTTACGCCGATAATTTTAAATCCTTTATCCGATAATTCCTTGTAATAGTCTCTCAGGTTGCAAGCTTCAGCGGTGCATCCGGGGGTATTGGCTTTTGGATAAAAAAACAAAATGACTTTTTTCCCTGCAAATTCTCCCAACCTGACATCATTCCCGTCCTGATCTTTAGCCACAATTTTAGGCGCAATATCGCCAACTTTTAAAAGTCCCATTTTCAATTTTTTTGGTAGAAAACAAAAATACAATTTTCAATTTTCGGGAGGTTTTAAAATGCAGATTACTTTTCAACATTCGACTGAAAGCGCGAAAACCAATCAAGAGTTTTGCTTTTTGAAGAATTTACAAAAGGAAGTTATGCCACAGGAATCACACATTGGTTTCCGGGCCTTACAAACGTATCGGCCATGCAAAATTAGCCAATGGTGGGCAACATGTATTTTTTCTTCTGGAATAAATTGCACAAGCTGTTTTTCGGTGGCGAGAGGAGTTTTGGCATTTGTGGTTAAACCAATTCGTGCTGCCACCCTGAATACATGAGTATCAACCGCCATGGCCGGTTTTTTGAAGACTACGGAGGCAATCACATTGGCAGTTTTTCTACCCACCCCGGGTAATTTTTGAAGTTCATCCACATCATCCGGAACCACACCATTAAACTCACTGATAAGTGTTTTCGCCATACCAATGAGGTTTTTGGCTTTATTATTTGGATAAGAACAACTTTTAATCAACTCAAAAACCTCATCCTGAGTTGCATTTGCAAGGGCTTTTTCATTAGGAAAAATCTGATAAAACGCCGGAGTAATCATATTTACACGCACATCTGTGCACTGGGCCGAAAGTATCACTGCCACAATTAATTCATAAGGATTGGTATACTCAAGTTCTGTTTCGGCAAGGGGATTATTTTCCTCAAACCAGGCAAGTACCTTTTCGAATCGCTTTTTTTTTGAAAGTCTTTCCATATTTTCCCGGCAAAAATAGCTAATCAACCTGATTCAGGTCAAAAAAAAACCCTCCCATAAGGGAAGGTTTTAGTTCCATAAACTAAAAGCTGTTAATTCATAAGCAAGTTTATATTACCTGCTTGTTTGGTCCGGACAACGTTGAGCGCCCTGGAATAACTCATTATGTTATTGATTACTCTCTTACTTGGGGCAATGCTTTCTTCCTCTGTCTTAAATTCGTGACCCAATAATTCTTTTAATTCATTTTTCATTTCATCAACTTCAAAATCATGGCCAACCATGGATTCATTAGTTTCGTGTGTTTCATTAAAAGCAAAGAGAAATAAATCATCAAGGGTAAAAGAACTTTTCATAGGCAAATATGATTCATTTTTAAAAATTTACAGATACCAAACGTAAGCTGTATTTAGAATATTTTGTTGCCTGATAAAAAGTTTTTAAAACCTTGGTTTTTGGATCAAAATTTTCTATTGGGTAAGTACAATATTTTTTTCTGCAATTAATTTTCTCAAATTGATAAGCGCATATCGCATTCTGCCCAAAGCGGTGTTAATACTTACATCAGTTACTTCGGCAATATCTTTAAAGCTCATTTCAGCATAATGCCGCATGTAAAGTACCTCCTTTTGCTCGGGGGGCAGAAGTTCAATCAATTTTCGAACATCTTTGTGGATTTGATCTGTAATTATCTCTTCCTCAATAGACTTATCAGTAATATTGATGGTATCGAAAATGTTAAAATCTTCGTTTTTACTATTATCGAAAATGGGCATTCGGTTCGATTTCCTGAAATGATCAATGATCAGGTTATGCGCTATCCGCATTGTCCATTGAAGAAATTTTCCTTCTTCGTTATAGGAACCTGCACGAATGGTATTTATAACTTTTATGAATGTATCCTGGAACAAATCATCGGCAAGATCTTTATCCTTTACAATCATTAAGATGTAAGCATAAATACGATTTTGATGACGATGGATTAATCTTTCGAGGCTGTTGTGGTCGCCTTTTAAATATCTACCTATTAGCTCCTTATCGCTTAATACCTGAGCTTTCATATGCACCTCCTTATTTAATTTGTTAGGATTTAGGGTAGATATTTATTGATCTATAGGCGTTCCTCCGTTGTTATAAGGTTAGACGATTTTTTTAAAATTACTTACAATAACTATGCAAAAGTAACACGAAAGTTTCATTTGTGCAAATATAATTTAATACTTTTGGCGACCCCAACAAAAAATGTTAAAATTCGACATCTCAAAATACGATCCCAGAACATATATTTTAATTAAGGGTGCCCGTATGCACAACCTTAAAAATATTGATTTGGCCATACCCAAAAATAAGCTTGTTGTAATTACCGGATTGTCAGGATCTGGCAAATCCTCCCTTGCCTTCGACACGCTTTTTGCCGACGGTCAGCGCAGGTATGTTGAAAGCCTGAGTGCATATGCCCGGCAATTTCTTGGCAGGATGAGCAAACCTGACGTAGATTTTATCAAAGGAATTGCACCGGCCATAGCTATCGAACAGAAAGTAAACACCCGCAATCCGAGATCCACCGTTGGTACCTCCACCGAAATTTATGAGTATTTGAAATTACTCTTTGCTCGAATTGGAATTACATATTCGCCGGTATCCGGGGCTCTGGTTCAGCGACATACGGTGACCAATGTTACTGACTTTGTATTAGGTTTACCTGCTGATAGTAAAGTGCTGATATATGTCCCGTTAACTACTTCAGATAAAAAGAGATCGGTCAAGGATCAGCTCTCTGTTAGACTCCAGCAGGGATTTAGCAGGGTGATCCACAAAAACGAAATTAAAAGAATTGATGATTTACTTGCCGAGAATACGAAAGTGGGTGATGAGCTTTTCCTGGTAATCGATCGGGTGATTGCAAAGCCTGGAGATGAAGAGTTGAGATCGAGGGTTGCAGATTCAATTCAAACTGCCTTTTTTGAAGGAAGCGGCCATTGTTATATTGAAGCAGAGGATAATGAGGGCAAAAAAACACATTCATTTTCAAATAAGTTTGAAGCAGACGGAATTGAATTTGAAGAACCTTCAGAAAATCTTTTTAGTTTCAATAATCCTTTCGGCGCTTGTAAAAAATGTGAAGGATTTGGCAGTGTAATAGGTATTGATCCTGACCTGGTAATCCCGAACAAAAGCCTTTCGGTTTACGAAGAAGCCATTGTTTGCTGGAAAGGCGAAAAAATGAGCGAGTGGAAGGATGTATTGGTGAAAAATGCTTACAAATTCGATTTCCCGATACATAAACCCATCTATGAACTGACTCCTCAGCAATATGAACTTCTGTGGACCGGGAATTCGCATTTTTACGGGCTGAATGATTTCTTCAAATATGTCGAGGAACAAACCTACAAAATCCAGTATCGGGTAATGCTTTCCCGCTATCGTGGCAAAACCATTTGCCCTGACTGCAAAGGTACACGGCTCCGAAAAGATGCAGGATACGTTAAGATCAATGGAAGATCGATCAATGAAATTGTACTTATGCCGGTTGGTGATGTAAACTCTTTTTTTAACAACATTGAATTATCCGATCATGAGTTTAAAGTGGCCAAACGATTGTTGATTGAAATAAAAAACCGGTTACAGGTACTGATTGATGTTGGATTGGGATACCTTACCCTGAACCGCCTTTCAAACACACTTTCCGGAGGTGAATCTCAAAGGATTAACCTGGCAACTTCGCTGGGGAGCAGCCTGGTGGGTTCGCTTTATATTTTGGATGAACCAAGTATCGGATTGCATCCACGAGATACACATCGGCTGATCAAAGTCTTAAAACAGCTTCGCGACGCCGGAAACACGGTTATCATTGTGGAACACGATGAGGAAATCATTAAGGCGGCTGATGAAATCATCGACATCGGGCCTGCTGCCGGAATACACGGAGGAGAATTGGTATTTCAGGGTAAATTTGATGAACTTTCAAAATCGAAGGAAAGCTTTACAGCAAAATATATGACGGGTGGTCTTAAAATAGATATTCCGAACCGCCGTCGCAAATGGAAAAATCACATTGAAATTCTGGGTGCTCGCGAAAATAACCTGAAAGGTATTAATGTAAAATTCCCGTTAAATACTTTTACCTGTATTACTGGCGTCAGTGGATCCGGTAAAACTTCACTGATCAAACATATCTTATATCCGGTGATCAGAAAAATGAAAGGCGGGTATGGTGAAAAAACCGGGAAATACGGCAAACTTGAAGGTGATTATCAACTGATTTCGCACATTGAATTAGTTGATCAAAATCCGATAGGAAGGTCCTCCCGATCGAACCCGGCAACTTATGTAAAAGCCTATGACGATATTCGGTCGCTTTATGCCAGCCAGCAACTGGCAAAGGTACGCGGTTATAAGCCAGGATATTTTTCCTTTAATGTGGAAGGTGGGCGCTGTGAGGAGTGTGAAGGCGAAGGTGTTGTTAAAATTGAAATGCAGTTCATGGCCGATATTTACCTTAAGTGCGAATCATGCGATGGTAAAAGGTTTAAAGATGAAGTACTGGATGTTAAATTCCATGGAAAAGACATCAATGATGTGCTCAACATGACCATCAACCAGGCCATCGATTTTTTTGGCACCGATAAAAAAGCGACAGCTTCAGAGCATAAAATCGTTGAAAAGCTAATGCCGCTCCAGGATGTGGGCTTAGGCTATCTTGGCCTGGGCCAATCATCAAGCACCTTATCCGGTGGTGAAGCTCAGCGTGTTAAACTGGCGTTGTTTCTGAGTAAAGGAGCCAATGAATCACCCACGCTTTTTATTTTTGATGAACCCACTACAGGCTTGCATTTTCATGATATTTCTAATTTATTAAAAGCTTTTGATGCCCTTATTGAAAAAGGCCATAGCGTGCTCGTAATTGAGCATAATACAGATGTAATTAAATATGCAGACTGGGTAATTGATCTCGGGCCCGAAGGAGGCGAAAAAGGAGGATCAATTGTGTTTGAAGGAACCCCCGAAGATTTGGCAAAACAGAAATCCTCCTATACCGGACAGTTTTTAAAAGAAAAGTTTTCCTGATCAATTTAACGGATCATTATCGTTTTCTTTATTTTTGCAACAAAGTCGCATATTTTAATGAAAACAGATCAAATACTTGAAGAACACCGGTTGTCCAAAACCTCTGGTAGGAGGGAAATTTTGCAGGTCTTTTTGAAGAAGAATATTGCATTATCAGAAAAAGACATCAAGGATGAACTGGGAGTTCAGTGCGACAGGGCGACCATTTACCGAACCCTGAACACCTTTGTAAAAAATGGTATTCTTCATGCCATTCTCAATGATGATGGCCCGGTTAAATATGTCATCAAAAAGGAACCGGAAGATCATATTCATTTTAAATGTACATCGTGTGGCAGCATCGTTTGTATGCCAGAAATTACGGTAGCAAATATCAATTTACCGAAAGGATTTACCAGGGTGGAAAGCAATTTTTTAGTAATAGGAACCTGTAATCAATGTAACTGATGAAAACATCCACAATATACCTATTCAGCGGCATCATATTTTCTTTTGCACTGATTTCAGGTTTGACAGGTTGCCAGCAAACACCAGAAAATAAAGAAAAGGATATAATCACTGTTAGTATATTGCCTTATCAATATTTCGTTGAAAAAATCGCTGGAAATCTGTTCACCTGTGAAGTGATGATTCCTCCCGGAGCCAGCCCGGCAAGTTATGAACCTACCCCAAGGCAGGTAATGAATTTATCCAACTCAAAACTTTATCTCCTGAGCGGATATCTTGCCTATGAACAAAACTGGGTAAAAAACTTCAAGGCCAACCTTCCAAACCTTGAGTTTTATAATACATCGCAGGGCCTGAACCTCATTAAAAATGAGATTAAAAATCATGATGACCATGATCACGGACCGATAGAGCCGCACGTGTGGACTTCCCCACAAAATGTTAAGATCATTTCACAAAACATTGCCGATGCACTCATAAAAATTAAACCTGAAAATAAATCCATTTTCCTTAAAAATCTGGAGCAGTTTCACAAGGAAATTGATAGCATTGATTTTACCATTAATCAGCTATTGATGGCTAAAACAAACCGGTCATTTATCATATATCATCCCGCATTAACGTATTTTGCGCACGACTATAAGCTCACCCAAATTCCGATTGAACAAGAGGGCAAGGAACCATCAGTAAAGCATATTAGAGCTGTTGCTGATTTTGCAATTGAGAATAAAATCAAGGTGATTCTTATCCAAAAACAATTCAATATAGAAGAAGCTAAAACACTGGAGCAGGAAATTGGTGGCAAAATTGTCGAAATAGATCCGCTTGCCTTTGATTGGGAAAATGAGATGATCTTTATTGCAAAACAATTATCCGAAAACCTATAAACGCTGTTATGACTGACAAAAAGATAATACTGACAATTACAAAATTAACCACAGGTTATAATAGCAGCCCGGTATTAAATAACATTAACTTTTCTGTTTACAGTGATGATTTTATTGGGGTAATCGGCCCAAATGGTGGTGGCAAAACAACCCTGGTAAAAGCAATTCTTGGATTGATAAAACCATGGACTGGTAAAGTTGTTTATGCCGGGGAAATTGATAAAAACGGAGGAATTGGTTATCTTCCACAAATCAATAACATCGACAGAAAATTCCCGATATCAGTAATGGACGTGGTTTTGTCGGGACTGGTGCGCAAACAGCGTTTATTTAAGGGCTTCAGTAAAGAGGAAAAAATAGGAGCTTCACAGCTTATTGAGGAGATGGGGATCGGAGAACTTAGTTTAAAACCCATTGGAGAACTTTCCGGGGGCCAGTTGCAGCGGGTATTTTTAAGCAGGTCGGTGATCTCAAACCCCTCACTGCTCATCCTCGACGAACCAAATACTTACGTTGATAACAATTTCGAAAGTGAATTGTATGAAAAGCTGCGAACTCTCAATAAAAAAATGGCCGTTATAATTGTATCGCATGATGTGGGCATGATCTCGAGCTACGTAAAAACCATTGCCTGTGTAAATAAGGAATTGCATTACCACGAATCCAATATTATTAGTGAGGAGCAACTACAATCATATAACTGTCCGATAAAACTGATCACGCACGGCGATGTACCACATACGGTGCTCGGTCAGCATAAACATTAAAAAAATGGCTGATTTACTGCAATATAATTTTTTCATCAATGCCCTTCTGGCAGCACTTTTCACAAGCATATCCTGTGGAATAATTGGCACTTACATCGTGTCGAAGCGGATAGTTTTTATTAGCGGCGGAATAACTCACACTTCCTTTGGAGGTGTAGGTTTGGGATATTTCGCTGGTATCAATCCTTTGATCGGAGCAGCTATTTTCAGCCTTTTATCTGCTTTTGGAATTGAGTATATGAGTAAAAAAATTGCGATACGTGAGGATAGCGCCATCGCGATAATGTGGTCTTTCGGAATGGCTCTCGGGATCATATTTATTTATTTAACACCCGGTTATGCCCCCAACTTAATGAGTTATCTGTTTGGATCAATATTAACAGTAAGTACCGGAGAAATTGTTCTAACCGGGATTCTGGCAATAGTAATTTTGGCATTCTTTATTATCTTTTACAAAATCATCCTTTTTATCGCATTT
>ERZ795053.4433-NODE-4433-length-15215-cov-5.106069_pt1 | contig 15215 bp, 12 predicted proteins | sample MGYA00375137_ERZ795053 | MGnify/ENA primary metagenome ERZ795053 (study PRJEB30182, sample SAMN05720284) | activated sludge metagenome | isolation source: Anaerobic digester | place: Hong Kong | collected 2014-12-17 ... | reverse complement strand
GTCCAGTAGAAATGTTATCCGGAAAGAAGTGTGATGACAGAAAAGAGCGGAAATCCGTCGGCCTGGTATCTGCTAAAGGCGACCTTTACGGAGTGGACAGAGGACAATGCAGCCCATCACGCGGCGGCGCTCGCCTTTTATACCCTCTTTTCGCTGGCGCCGTTGTTGGTCATTGCGGTTGCGATTGCTGGACTCTTTGTTGGGCAGGAAGCCATCCAAGATCAGGTCATCGGTTGGGTACAGCAGTATATTCGGAGCCAAGAGGTTGCCGAACTGTTGCGCAACGTTCTGGACAATGTGAGTACGCTACGACAAAGCATCTTGGCCACCGTGCTTAGCCTCTTTGGCCTCTTTTTTGGCGCCACCGCCATTTTTAGCGAACTGCGCACCACCCTCAATTTCATTTGGGATGTGCCTGGGGAAAATCAGGGCGGAGTTGGGGATTTCATCCGCAATCGCCTGCTGGCATTGGTCATGGTGCTTGGCAGTGGACTTGTGCTTCTTTCGTCATTGCTGTTGAATGTCATCCTGTCGGTGGCTGCCGACTGGATCCGTCTGTTGCCCTTTGGTTGGAGTGGCTTGAGTCCCTTCATTAGTTTTCTCTTCTTCTTTATCCTCACGACGCTCATCTTTGCCCTGATCTATCGTTTTGTCCCGGAACGCTCCATTGCCTGGGATGATGTCTGGATCGGTGCGCTGGCGACCGCCCTGCTCTTCTCCGTTGGACGTTATCTCATCAGCCTATACATGGGCTACAGCACAGTTGCGTCGACCTATGGTGCTGCCGGCTCCTTGGCAATTCTCCTCGTTTGGACGTACTACTCCGCACAGGTCTTCTTTTTGGGGGCCGAGTTTACCCAAGTCTACGCCCGTACCTATGGCACGCGCTGGGGCGAACACGAACTCCTCGACGAAGAGCCCGATGAAGGCGATGCCATTCGGGGAAAAATGGAAAAGCCCCCACCACGCAAAATGACTGTTCGCCCACGCCGATCATTGGTTCGCTCAACCGCGGATTTGGCGGTTGCCTTTGGGGTGATCAGTGTGGTTTCGGTGGTCAGCCTGCTGCGCGAACCTTTTCGCAGGTAATACGCTTATGGATCAGTTGAGATAAACGGACCTGTTTGTGTCAAAGCTAGTATAGGCCTTCGACTTCCAGTGGTAGATTGGCATTCACTCATGGCCTCACAACCAGCAATTGGTATTACAAGAGCTGTTTGAGCATCTGGATGTAGTTGGTATTGGCGTAGTTCTGCAAGCCCAACTCTAGCTGCGTTTCCTGGACGAGCGCAACTTCTGCCGCTTCCAGGGCAATGGTCCAGGTAGGGAGGCGTTCTGCAATGTGGAGCGCACCTACCTCAAGCCGACAATCATTGTGGGTAAAGAGCATGCGATGTTTTATCACAAGCACTGTACTGAGCCGCGGGTGGGGCATCACCACTTCCTCCAAAAATTGCTTTTCGGTATACGCGTCCCGCGGCAAAGAGGGTGGCCGCTTTTTTAGCGTTGGGAAGAGTTGATCGCGCAGCCATGCCGCCGATACAGGAAAAGGCTGGTCAAGTGTTGGTCGCCACTGTTCCAAATTGGCTGCTTCGGCGACCAGCGATTTCACCTCAAGATGACCCTCACGGATTTTACAATTCTGGTCATCGACCGCCGCGGCCAAGATATAGCGGTCGGCACTCCGATCCTCGCCCTGTTTTACCGCTTTACGCTCAATGCGCTCCGCAACGGCATGACAGTCATCGCCAAAGATGCGAAATTCGTAGCGACCCGCTTCGGATGTGGATGGGGATGGGGTTGTGGTCATGGTGGCTTGTTGGCTACTGTTCATGATGATCGGTATCCTTTGCCTCTGATCGGCTCGTTTGGCGGCGTTGTTGTTGAAAGGTCGCCTGTGGATCGCGGGCCGAAGCCTTGCCGGCGCTCATCAGGGCGTAGCGCAGCAGTAGGGAACTCGCTGTCGTGCAGAGTGCCGCGGCGGTGCGTTTTTTGCGTGATCGGCCGGGCCACAAGGCAAGCGCCAGGCCCACGATGCCGATGTACTTGCTGATCTTCCACAGCTCGCCGCTACGGCCCGCGCGCAACGGTGTTGCAACCCGTTCAACCTGACCGGCTTCCTGTTCAACCACGGCTGCGGTCACGAGTTCTGCCGTGCGGCCCACCAATCCAAAGTAACGCACAACACGCGCTTCGGCGGCGTTGAGCGTCATCAACTCCAACAGGGCGGCGGCACTGGCAATTCCCGAGCCGACAAAGAGCACCGGCAGCGACTGGCGCGCAGCGCGCCACAAAGGGACCACGCTGTTGGCAAGGAGGACACCCGTGTAGCCCGCCAGCCCCATGCCCAAGACTGTGTTGAGAACGGCTGTGAGCCGCCCTATGCTCTTCCTCCAGTAGCGTCGGTGGCCAATCAAGGCATTGACCGTCATCGAACCGCCGGAGGCAGCCAACACCCAGGACCCCACACTCATCGGCGAAGTGGGACGAAAGACACGCAGCATGTTGAGAAAGCGTTCGGGGCGACCCAGATCCGCGATCAGTAGGAGGGCCCCGAGATTGGCGCCTATCGCTGCCAGCCACCGGCAGCGCGTTACCAGCCCGCGCAACTGCTTACCGCCAAACCAGTTGGCAACGGCGCCCAAGACCGCGGCCGCCCCGGCTGCACCTCCCACATAAAAGTAGAGGGGTACCGTCCAGATCCAAACAGGTTCTTTCACCACGGGTCGATCATAGTAGGTGGGTCCATCGTGCTCAGTCTGCGCTGCGGTGGCAGGCGCTTCCCAGCGCTCCTGTGCTGAGCGCTGAGGATGGTCACGCGCATTCTCATGTTGCTGTTGCGCCCCTTCACCCATCAACCCCGCCAAGGATAGATCGATGTTGCGCCCATTATTGGGGCTGTCGGGATCGGAATTGTCGATCGAGGACGCGGCCGGCAAGTGGCCATTGCCCTGGCTAGAGCCGTTGTGCCAGAAGGTTTCCAGCACTGACCGCAGCTTCTCCTGATAGATCGTGATCATCTGTTCTGTCTGTTTCATGACTGTTGCACCCCACTGAGGACGGCGCCGACCGCTACAATCGTCATGGCAACCCCGGCTGCCGCTAGGGCTAGCCAACTCTGCTTCACTTGTTTACGCGGGGCAACCGGTTCCGGTGGCAAGTTATAGACCTCTGGTTTATCAACCAGTAGAAAGAAGGCGTTTAGCCCCTCCGTGCCGGGCTGCTCCGCGGCGTCGGCACCGTAGAGATAGGCTTCTTCGACCCCCGCTTCCTGTAATTCGACTACCCGTCCCTTGGCCATCTCCCGCAGATTATCCAGCTCCCCAAAGTGAATCGATTTGGTGGGGCACGCTTTGGCGCAGGCCGGTTCCATGTCATCTTTGAGGCGGTCGTAGCAGAGCGTACACTTCCAGGCCCGCCCATCGTCGTCGCGGCGGTCGATCACGCCAAAAGGACAGGCGGTGATGCAGTAGCCACAGCCGTTACAGATGTCCGGCTGCACATAGACCGACTCAAACTCGGTACGAATGAGCGAGCCGGTGGGGCAGGCGTCGAGACAGCCGGCATCGTTGCAATGTTTGCAGACATCGGACATAAGTAGCCACGAAAAGTTGCCCAGCCCCGTCTCCTGCCCTGACAGCGCCACTGGGCGCTCAATAAACTCCACATGGCGCCAGGTTGAAGCGCCGAGATCCAGCGTGTTGTCATAGGACATGCCGCTGAAGAAGAAGCCATCATCCGGCAGCTGGTTCCACTCCTTACACGCCACCTCGCACGCTTTGCAACCGATGCAGATCGTCGTATCCGTAAAAAATCCTTTTGCACCCATGTTGTTCCCTATGTTTCTTCCGTCTGTTTTGATCGACCGCTGCGAATGCCATGCTTGCCGACCGGCTTCTGTTGCACAGGTGGCAGGTCCCGTTCGTCGACCTCAGCGACTTGTGTGCCATCGGCCAGGGTCAACGGTGCGACGAGCGGCCCACTGGTGACCACGCGCCGGTCACGGCTGCGCCGGCCGGCCACGATGTTGCCGGTGAGCGCCTTTGATTCCTGGATCGAGACATTGGGATCGGCAACGAAGGCGATCAATTCGCTGGCGCTGTCGCCGCGGACGAGCCCTTGTGAACCCCAGTGGTAGGGCAGGCCGATCTGTTCGACCGTGCGGCCACGGATGCGCAACGGCGTGATCCGTTCTGTTACCAGCACGCGTGCTTCGATTTCGCCGCGTGCCGTGGTGATGGTGGCCCAGCCCCCGTTTGTCAACCCCACCTTGGCCGCCAACGTGGGTGATACTTCACAAAACATCTCCGGTTGCAGCTCAGAGAGCCAGGAGAGCCAGCGGGACATGCCACCGGCGGTGTGGTGCTCCGTCAGTCGATAGGTCGTGATCAGGTAGGGGAAGCGTGGATCTTGGAACGCCCGGTGGTAGGGGTTGCTTTTGCGTGTCCATTCCATGCGCGCCGGGTTGCACTGCTGCCCATAGAGCGCATTCTCAGCAACCGATTCTTGTGGCTCATAGTGGGTCGGCAGCGGCCCATCGAGCAAACCGTTGGGTGCGTAGAGCCAGCCTTTGCCGTCCCCTTGCATAATAAAGGGATCATCGCCGGCCAACGTATCCTTGCCTTTGGCTTCTTTGTCCGGGCGATAGGTGGGGGCGCGGTCGGCGATGAAGTCGGGTGTATCATAGCCGGTCCACTTGCCCTGCCCCTCATCCCACCAGACGTAGCGTTTGCGTTCGGACCAGGGCTTGCCTTCGGGGTCGGCAGAGGCGCGGTTGTAGAGAATGCGCCGGTTGCTTGGCCAGGCCCAGCCCCACTCGAGCGCCACCCAATCTTGCTCCGAACCCGGTTTGCGACGGGCCGGTTTATTAACATTGTCGGCGTAACAGCCCGAATAGATCCAGCAACCACAGGCCGTGGAACCATCCGCTTTGAGGTCAGTAAAGCCGCTGACCGGCTGCTTGTCCGCGACCGTCCAGCCGTTGATTTCGCGCAGGATGGTTTCGGCGTCGGGTTCGGCGTGCGCTCCTTTGGTTGGGTAATCCCAGGTTAAGTCGCGCAGTGGCTGATCTTTGGGATCGGTAGAATCGGCATAGCGTTGGCGCAACCGTTCTCCTAAATGGTAGAAGAAGTGCAAATCACTGCGACAGTCCCCCGGCGGATCAACTGCTTTGTGGTGCCATTGCAGCATGCGCTGGGTGTTGGTAAAGCTGCCGTCCTTCTCCGTGTGCGCTGCGCAGGGGAAGAAGAAGACCTCCGTGCCAATCTCCTCCGGCCGCACCTCACCCCGTTCGATCTCCGGCGCCACCCGCCAGAATTCGGCGGTCTCCGTGGGTGCGAAGTCACGCACCACCAACCAGTCGAGTTTACGCATGGCTTTGCGCTGCAGCGCACCGTGCATCGAGCCAACGACTGGGTTTTCGCCGACGATGAAATAGCCTTTGACCAAGCCATCCGCCATCGCCGCCACGGTGACCATGTGCGAATGGTCACCGCTGATGTGGGGGAGATGATCATAGCACCAGTTGTTTTCGGCGGTGGCGGCGTCGCCATAGTAGGCTTTGAGCAGCGAGACCGCATACTTCGGAAATTCACCCCACCAGCCGCTGTCGGCACGGTTCGCCTCGATGTACTTGTCAAACGAGGTGTCGGACTTTGCCTTAGGCATGGGCAGATAACCCGGCAACAGATTGTAGAGCGTTGGGATATCGGTCGAGCCTTGGATCGAGGCGTGACCGCGTAGGGCCAGGATGCCGCCGCCCGGTCGCCCAATGTTGCCCAGCAGCAGCTGCACAATTGCCGCCGTGCGAATGTACTGCACGCCAACCGAGTGCTGTGTCCAACCCACGGCATAGCAGAAGGCCGCTGTGCGTTCGCGACCCGAGTTGCGGCAGAGCGCCTCGGCGACTTTCAAGAAGAGGGCTTGTGGCACACCGCAGACCTCTTCGACCATGGCCGGTGTGTAGCGGGAGAAATGGCGTTTGACGATCTGGAAGACGCAGTGGGGGTCCTGCAATGAGCGATCGTGGTGGACCGAGCGTAGTTGGGTGCCCCGCTCCGATTTTGGTTCGCCGGTGAACAGCTCGCGGTTACCGGCGGCGGGCGAAATGCGAACATCTTTATACTGCCACGAGTTAATGTCGTACTGCCCCTTTTGCTCGTCCCAACCGCTGAAGAGACCGTCCAGATCCTCGGTATCCTGGAAATCTTCTGTCACAATGGCCGAAGCATTGGTGTAGTTAACCACATACTCACGGAAATAGCGCTCATTTTCAATGATGTAATTGACAATCGCCCCCAAGAAGACGATATCGGTGCCGGCGCGCAAAGGCACGTGGATATCCGCCATGGCGCTGGTGCGCGTGAAACGGGGGTCGACGTGGATAATCGTTGCGCCGCGAGCCTTGGCCTCCATCACCCACTGAAAGCCCACCGGATGGCATTCCGCCATGTTCGAGCCTTCGATGACGATGCAGTCAGCGTTTTGCAGATCCTGCTGGAAGGTGGTAGCCCCGCCTCTCCCAAATGAAGTTCCCAAACTGGGAACGGTGGAGGAGTGTCAAATCCGGGCCTGATTTTCCACTTGAACCACGCCAAGGCCGGTAAAGAGCTTTTTGATCAGGTAATTCTCTTCATTGTCTAAGGTGGCACCGCCCAGATGGGCAATTCCCAGCGTGCGGCGCAGTGGGTTGCCATCTTTTGTTTTGGCGTCCCAAGTGGCGTCGCGGGTCGCCTGTACCCGTTCTGCCACCATCTCCATTGCCTGTGCCAACGGGATCGCTTCCCATGCCGTGCCATAGGGGCGGCGATAGAGCACATGCTGCGTGCGATGGGAGCCGGTTACCAATTGAAAGGTCGCCGCGCCCTTGGGGCAAAGCCGACCGCGCGAAACCGGAGAGTTCGGATCCCCTTCAATATCCGTGATTTTGTTGTCTTCGACATAAACCAGTTGACCACAACCCACGGCACAATAGGGACAGACGGACTGTACCGCCTTGTCTGCGGATTGTGTACGGGGTGTGAGCGCTTGGCTGCGTGGGGAAAAGGCTGTGCCGCCAAGCGCCAGGGGATCACGTTGCTGCAGTTGCTTGAACACCGGCCATTGGGTAATCTGTTGCGTTACTTTCGAGAAAACCATGATTGCCTTACCTGTTCTACTACATAAATAGGTTCACGCCAAGACGCAAAGCTCGCAACGAAACGTGGGAAACTGCTTGGCGAGCTTTGCATCTTGGCGTGAAATGTTCTATGAGGCTTGGGCTTGGGCGTCGGCACGTTCGACCCGTTCTTCCGCTGCCACGAGAATCTGATCGGCGGCATAAAAGGCGTCGCCTTGGTTCAGTTCCTCTTCCATCATCAACTGCGTGGCGATCTGGGCGCGCGGCTGCGCCAACCACTCTTTGGGCGTCCCATTTTCGGCGTAAGTCGCATAAATTTCCTGTGCGGTTAATTCGTAGAGTCCCTCATTCGCGCCGATTGCTGTCGCTTCGCGGCTGCGCTCTCGTAACCGTTCCCGTTTTTCGCGAACCTGACGTTCGATCGCTTCCATTGCGCGCTTAACGGCGGTCGTGGGCTTCTCCTCCTTGCTGGTGGCAGCAAGATTTTCCGGCCGTGCATAGAGGGCAATCCGGCATTGATAGAGGTTGGGCGCTGTGGGTGAGCCGCCAATGGGTTCGAGAGTGACGGCAGCGCCGGTCAGATCGTTGTGCCCTTCGGCCAGTTGTCGCAGCCGGAGTTGCGTCTCTCGATAGAGCGCAAATTCCTGCTCAGTTCCGATTGTCTCTATTTCATTGTGGAATTCAAAGGTAAAGTCTAACATTGGTTATCCTGTTCTCTCGCTTCTTGTTGTTGCAGTTCCTTTTCAATGGCATCAAACAGCTCTTGGAAGGAGTCGGCGAACTTCCGTACTCCCACCTTCTGTAGCTCCTCCGTGATCACGTGGAGATCCACGCCGACCTCTGCCAGTTGCACAATCTGCTGCCGCGCTGCCTCTAAATTTTGGGTGATGCCTGAGGCAATCGTGGCTCCGGTATCCATGGCTTTGATCGTTGCGCGGGGCAACGTGTTCACTGTATTTGCACCCATCAAGTTGTCAACATACAACATCTCGGGATAGTCGGGATTTTTCACACTGGTGCTGCCGAAGAGAATGCGCTGGGGCCGAGCGCCGGCCTTGGCCAAACGCTGAAAACGGGGACTACTGAAGACATTGAGATAGCGGGCGTAGGCCATTTTGGCATTGGCAATGCCGATCTTGCCTTGCAAGTTTCGGTTGCCGATTTTTTCCAACTGTGCATCCACTTCGGTATCAACACGGCTCACAAAAAAGGAAGCGACCGATGCCAACCGCTCCAGATTGCCCTGCTGGGCAAGTAACGTCTCTATCCCTTGCAAATAGGCATCTGCGACGGCTTCGTAGTGCGCCAGCGAGAACATCAGCGTGACATTGATGTTAATCCCCTCACCGAGCAAGGTGGCAATGGCAGGAACCCCCGCCGGCGTGGCCGGCACTTTGATCATCACGTTGGGGCGGTCGACTTCCTTCCAAAGGCGCCGAACCTCCGAAAGTGTGCCGTCGGTATCGTCGGCCAAATTGGGATTGGCTTCCAGGCTGACGTAGCCATCACCATAGTTGCTCTCTTGATAGAGCGGCCGAAATTGGTCGGCTGCCGCCCGGATGTCGGCAATGGCCAGGCTTTCATAGATCTGTTTGAGCTCCTTCCCCGCCCGTTGGAGTTGGTGGATCTCCTCGTCGTAGTCGTCGCTCTCGCTAATGGCCTCGGCAAAAATTGTGGGGTTTGAGGTCATGCCACGCAGACCCTTATCGATCAACTGTTGTAGTTCCCCCGAGGACATCAAGGTGCGACGGATATAGTCAAGCCATATCGATTGTTTTTCTTGGGTATAGGCCTCTTGGAGTTTTGTCATTGTTCTTCTGTCTCTCCTCATCACTCTCTGGTGTTCTGCCCTGTGTGCCACCCACAGCGAGGATATAGCCTTCCTGATTCCTATGCCTTGCCGGGTCTTTTAGCATGGCAGAGATTGCACTTTTTGACCATAGATAGAGATATAGACGGCGGGACAACGCTGGGATACACATGGCGTGGCACCCACCTTCTCAATATGGAGTACATCATGGGGACATGGCCTTGCATCTGCGCGAAAGGAAGATTTAACTCTTCTTTTGTACCCCCACTCTATACCTATCCTGTATCTAAATGTAAACCTATTCGTTAGGCTAAAAGCAAGCGTAACGCGGGTGCAGCACAAATCTGTCCGTACTTTACTTTACGCGTTGAAGATGAACGATCTGTCTGATGGATTTGTATCTGACGGATTTGTCGTAATCACGTAGCAGAGCAGCAGTAACATCAGAAAGGGCGAAGAATGTCATGACAACACAAGACCTAACGCAACACGAGACAAAACAACAGGTGAAGGCAGAGCGGGTGCACCCTGAGTACCAGGAAGGTTCCGTGGCCCGTGCCATTGAAGAGCAGACAGCCAAACTTCCATCCGATCTGTTTCTATGGGCTTCGTTTGCCGCTATGGCGCTTTCCTTGATTCTGCGCATCAGAGGGAGTAAACATCAGAGCCTCTTTGTGGGGCAGTGGGCGGCGCCTTTTTTGATCTTAGGGCTTTACAACAAAGTGGTGAAGCTAATTGGCCACGATTGACGCAAGCTACCCCTAGTAAATACTGGCGGAAGTCAGTCAGGAGTCAGTGAGACAGTGGGACAGTGAGACAGTGAGACAGTAACCGCCCCAAGTGTTTTACTCTTCCCAATGTTCTACTCTTCACTGTCTCACCGGCTAACGTTGGCCTGGTTGCGCCGTCATCTACTCGCCTAGTTTCTGTTGCGAAACGTCAATTTCCCACGCCAAGGCGCGAAGCTCGCCAAGGGACATCAGCGAGAACTTTGCGCCTTGGCGTGAAGCGTTTCCGCGTTCCGTAACAAGAACTATAGATGTTCGGTAGTCTGCCGGGACGACGTTGTTCAGGTGTAAACTGCGCCCCCGATTCCCGTGTAATCCGATGATATCAACGCCATATCGGGAGACTACCAGATGTTCAGAGCGCAGGATAAGCGTTGGGGAAATATCAAAAGGAGCAGCAGCAGGTATACCTGAATGTGTATCTGGCAAACGTATCAAAATCCTTTCGCCGGGGTACCCTTTATGCAAAGATAAGATTAATTACACGATCATTTTTACACGATCATTTTTACACGATCATTTTTGCACGATTATTTTTTGCACGCATCTTAACATCTTATCGGCTCGGCAAACTGGCTTCACTGTGCACTGGATAGTTGTACGCTGAAAAAATTGTGCACTGGAAATAGTGAGGAAATCATGGCAAACACAGCAGCAGATGTACTCGTAGAAACTTTACTCGACTGGGGCGTTGAAGTGATCTTTGGCTTGCCCGGCGATGGCATCAACGGGATCATGGAAGCATTGCGCACGCGTGAAGAGCAGATCCGCTTCGTACATGTACGTCATGAAGAAGCGGCGGCCTTCATGGCCTGTGCCTACGCCAAGTACACGGGGCGGTTGGGCGTCTGCCTGGCTACCTCCGGCCCTGGCGGTATCCATTTACTCAACGGGCTTTATGACGCCAAGTTGGATAGTCAGCCCGTGTTGGCGATTACCGGGATGGCCTTTCACGATCTGATCCACACCCACACGCAGCAAGATGTGGAATTGGACAAGCTCTTTGCCGATGTTGCGGTATACAACAACCGTATCATGGGGCCGGCCCACGTCGAAAATGTAACGGCATTGGCTTGTCGCACGGCGCTAATGTACCGTGGCGTTGCCCATATCACCTTCCCCACCGATATGCAAGACATGGAGATGAGCAAGAGCGAGCGGACCAAACGCAACGTTCGCCATCATACCTCTGATGTCTTTGCCCGTGGCGCCCATTTGCCCAATGAACGGGGCTTGCAACAGGCCGCCGAAATTTTGAACAAGGGCAAAAAAGTGGCGATGTTGGTCGGGGCCGGTGCATTGCGCGCCACAGACGAGCTGGAACAGGTCGCCGATATTTTGGGTGCGCCGATCATCAAGGCGCTCTTGGGCAAAGCCGCTGTTCCCGATGATAGCCCCTTTACCACCGGGGGTATCGGTCTATTGGGCACGGCCCCTTCGGAAGATGCCCTGAAAAATTGTGACACTCTCTTCATGATCGGCACCTCGTTTCCTTACATTGAGTTCTATCCCAAAATGGACCAGGCGCGCGCGATCCAAATTGATATTGACCCCATGCGCATCGGCCTGCGCTATCCGGTCGATGTGGGGTTGGTCGGCGATAGCCGTGAGACGCTGCTGCACCTGATTCCGCTGCTCAAGCGGCAGGAGAAACGCAGCTTTCTGGAAAAGGCGCAACAGGGGATGCAGGAGTGGTGGCAGACGATGGAGGAGCGCGGCACACGCGACGACAAACCCATGAAACCCCAAGTCGTGGCGTGGGAACTGGGCAAGCGGCTGCGCAATGACGCCATTGTCTCTTGTGACAGCGGCACCATTACCACCTGGTGGGCGCGCCAGGTGCCGGTAAAGCGGGGGCAAATGCATTCGCTCTCAGGCAATCTCGCCACCATGGCCAATGGCCTGCCCTATGCCCTGGCCGCTCAGGTTGCCTATCCCGACCGCCAAAGTATTGCCTTTGTCGGCGATGGTGGGTTTTCCATGTTGATGGCGGATTTTTCGACGGCAGTTAAATACAATTTGCCCATCAAGGTGGTTATCATTAAGAACAATACATTGGGGCAAATCAAGTGGGAGCAGATGGTCTTCCTGGGCAATCCGGAATATGGCGTCAAGCTGGAACCAATTGACTTTGCCGCCTTTGCCCGAGCCTGTGGCGGGACCGGTTTCACGATTGAGGATCCCACCGAATGTGGCGCCATTTTGGATGAGGCGCTCAACACCCCGGGGCCGGTGATTATTGAGGCCGTGGTCGATTCCTTTGAACCACCCATGCCGGCCCAGATCAAGCCCAATCAGGCGCTAAAATTTGCCGAATCGCTGGCCAAGGGCGAACCCAACCGCATGAAGATCGCCGGCACAGTCTTTGAGGATAAAGTGCGCGAGTTGGTCTGATGAATGTGCAAGAGTTGGCGGTCTCTGTCTATCGCATTCCCACCGACCGCCCCGAAGCCGACGGCACCATTGCCTGGGAGGAGACCACGCTGGTTCTGGTCGAGGCAAGCGCGACATCCGGCCATCATGGTCTGGGCTTTGCTTACGCCGACGCCGCCGCTGCCGCTATTGTGCGGCAGACGCTGGCACCGGCAGTAATCGGCTTGCCGGTCTGGGCAATTGGCCGCGCGTGGGAGACAATGGTCAATCGTGTCCGTAACATGGGGCGGCCTGGCGTCGCAGCCGGCGCGATCTCGGCGGTTGATATTGCACTCTGGGATCTCAAAGCCCACGTGCTAGATTGTCCGCTGGTGCAGATCCTGCCCACGCATCGCGACCGTGTACCCATCTATGGCAGTGGCGGCTTTACCACGTACAGCCATGCCGAATTGGCTGAACAGCTGGGCGGCTGGGTCTCGCAAGGAATCCAGCGTGTCAAAATGAAGCTGGCGAAAGGGTGGGGTACGGCACTCGCCGAAGATGTGCAACGGGTGCGGGTAGCACGGGAGGCCATTGGTCCCACCGCGGAACTCTTTGTCGACGCCAATGGGGGATATACGGCAAAAGAGGCGATCCGGCAAGCCGCCCACTTTGCCGAGTATGGAGTCACCTACTTTGAGGAGCCGGTCTCTTCCGATCAGCTGGAACAGATGGCCTTTGTGCGCCAACAGACGCCGCTCGCCGTGGCCGCCGGTGAATATGGTTATGATCCCTGGTACTTTCGCCGCATGTTGCGGGCTGAGGCTGTTGATATTTTGCAGGCCGACGCCACACGTTGCCTTGGTTTTACCGGATGGTTGATGGCCGCCGATCTGGCCTACGGTTTTGATATCCCTTTCTCTGCCCATACAGCCCCTTCGCTGCACGCCCATATTGGTTGCGCTGCCCCCCAACTTGCCCACATCGAATATTTCTACGACCACGTGCGGATTGAACAGCTACTCTTTGATGGCGTGTTGGAGCCAGTCGAGGGTTGCCTATGCCCTGACCCGGCCCGGCCAGGGCTAGGACTGATCCTAAAACATCACGATGCCGAGCAGTGGCGCATAGGATAATATCACAAGATAGAAGGATCATCTGTGCAACGTGTAAAGTTCGATGAGTTTGCTTCTGGAAATTTTCGTGCTTTGACACTTGCGGCTGATGAGCCAACACACAAAGAGAATATCGATCATGAGTTTAGAAACAGCACAGGCGTCACCCAATAAGGGCGGTGGCTTGTCCTACAAGTGGAAAGTTTTGATCTCGGTCATCTTTGGCATTTTCATGGTCATCCTTGACACGACGATTGTAAATATTGCCTTTCGCACGCTGCAAGAAGAATTTGCCGCCGGCGTCAACGAGTCGCAATGGATCATTAGCATCTACGTCCTGGCCCTGGGCATTAGCACGCCCCTCTCCGGCTTTCTGGGCGATCGCTTTGGCATGAAACGCACCTATGTAACCGGACTGGGCATCTTCATCCTGGGCTCGTTTTTGTGCGGCATTGCGCCCAGCCTTTGGCTGCTCATTGGAGCGCGGACACTCCAAGGCTTTGGTGGCGGCATTGCGCTGCCTTTGGGCACGGCGCTGCTCTTCTCCGCCTTCCCCCCCAAAGAGCAGGGCACGGCGCTGGGCATCTTTGGCATTGCCATTGTCACCGCGCCGGCGCTGGGCCCCATCCTGGGCGGCTATCTGGTTGATCTGGGGCTGTGGCGTTGGATCTTCTTTGTCAACATACCCATCGGCTTACTCGGCATTGGCTTGGGAATCTGGTGGCTGCGGACGCAGGAACGCCAGGCCGATCTCTCCCTTGATCTGTGGGGACTGATTGCTTCGACGGCCGGCTTTGGCTCGATCCTCTATGCCAGTTCCATTGCCGCCGACCAGGGCTGGCTTGCACCGCGCGTTCTTATCTTTTTTGCAGTGGGCGTAGTGGGGTTAATTGCCTTTGGCTTGATCGAACTCTTTGTCGCCAAAAAGCCGCTGCTGGATCTGCGCCTCTTCCGGAGTCGCATCTTTGCCAACGCCGCTTTTGTGGGCTGGGTGAGTGTGGTGGCGCTCTTTGGCGCCGAGTTTCTGCTGCCCCTCTACTTGCAGGTATTGCGCGGACGCACCGCGCTGGAAACTGGCTTTATCTTGCTGCCGCTGGCGATCGCGGCGGCAATTGCCACGCCAGTGGCCGGGCGGCTCTACGACAGTATCGGCGCGCGGCCGCTGGTAGTGTTGGGCTTTACGATTTTGGCCGTCAACACCTGGCAGCTCTCCAAATTGACCCTCGATACGTCCATTCCATGGATTCTCTTCTTGCTGGCGTTGCGCGGTTTGGCCCTGGGCTTGACGGTACAAACGACGTTGGTTACGGCGTTGGCAACGGTAGAAGGCCCTAAGGTTTCCCGCGCATCCGCCTTGATCAATTCGACCCGGCAGGTGGTGCAGTCCTTGGCTGTTGCCTTTCTGGCCACAGTGTTGACCGCCTCGCTGGCACCGGGCTTGGCAAGCCGCATGGAACAATACCAACAGCAGGCGCCGTCGGCCGCCACTCAACTGGGCGCAAATGCAGGGACAAGCACAGCTGCCACTGGCACGGAAGGTACACCGGCGCTCTGTAACTTGCCCAACAGCAACCTGCCCCTACCGGCCAATGCAAAGAGCGACATCAGCACCTTCTGCCAGGAGTACATTGTCGGCTTTGAACGCGCTTACCAGTGGACCTTTTACGCCGCACTGTTGGCGCTGCTCCTGGGTGCCTTCTTGCCGGGCTGGCCCTTTCATTGGGAAGGGCGAGAAAATGTGGCCGGCGGTGCACAGCCCGCTGTGGCGGCAGGCCATGATTGAGACGCGATTCTAGAGTTTGATGTGACTCGACGGCGTAGCCACGCCGATGCGATCACCATAGAAAAATTCAGGATAGATCCCACGATTGCAACGCGCCGCAAGGTGACTGGCACTGCCCGCAACAGCTGTGGGTTTATCAGATAACTAGTAGGCAGTGCCAGTCACCTGGACCATCCCCCAATCTCGTTGTAGATGCTGAGCAGAGGAACCTCTTATGCTACAAGAAATTCATTTTGAAACACGGGTAGAG
>ERZ795053.4432-NODE-4432-length-15218-cov-6.704082_pt1 | contig 15218 bp, 16 predicted proteins | sample MGYA00375137_ERZ795053 | MGnify/ENA primary metagenome ERZ795053 (study PRJEB30182, sample SAMN05720284) | activated sludge metagenome | isolation source: Anaerobic digester | place: Hong Kong | collected 2014-12-17 ... | reverse complement strand
TACCCACTTACGACTCACCATGATAAAATTCTCCCTCTTCTCGTTGGTGAACTGACTAAACTCTAAAGCCGTCCTTCGACGTCGCCCGAACTTATCGCCTTAGTCAGCTTACGGCGCATTTGCGCACGCTGCTCCGGCGGCAGGCGCGCCATCCTTTGTTGAAACTCGGACATCTCAGCTTCGCTGATCGAACCTTTGCTCACTAAATAATCGAGATCCTGCCCCAGCTGCTTTGCTAGCATTTCCGTATCTGCGCTTGGAGGCGGATTCGATTGAACAGGCGGTGCGGATACAGACGCCTGATAACTCGGTTGCGGCTGGCGTTCGCCCGAAGCGGCGAGCTCCTCGCGGATCACCTGACGTATTTCATCGACGGATAGTCCGCCTTGAGGAATGGCGGCGGAAACGCGCGGCGCCTTCGCGGCGTGAGCCGCCTCAACTTGCATGGCCGCAGTGGAATTCGTGAATTCATGAAGCCGCGCGTCGAGAGCAAAAAGCCTCACGCCGAACAGGATGAGCAGCAGCGCCTGAGCAACAGAAAGCGCAACCAGCAACCTCATCCCATCCCCCCATTCACTCGCCGCACGCTCCGCTTCGCGAAGAACCGGCCGTATGCAGAGCGCACATTTCAACTAACGGGGGTGGAACGGCCAACAATCCGTTGACAGATCAAGCGAGAAACGTCTCCCCCGAGCTTTCCGCGCGCCGCCACTCTATGCGCGGCGAATTGAGAGTGTCAATTGAACGAAGGGCATGCCGCAACGCGAAAGCCGCCAGTTGTGACCTGCGCCACAAGCCCTTGCTTTTCGGGACAGCGCGCCCTCTTGCGGACACAATCAGCGCGGGCGCGAGTCTTCCCGCAACTCCGTAGACCGCATATCATGCTTCAAACAAGGGGGCCCATCTGACCATCGCCGCGAAAGCCGCGCCCGCGCGACGGGCGGCGAAACGCTCGCCATTCTTCGTGCTGGCGGCGATATTTGTCATCGCCATCGCGTTTATCGGATTCTCGAAGACTTTCTTCCTGCCTGTCTCTCGCGGATCATTTTCGCCGCCGCCGGCGATCTGGACTCACGCGGCGTTGATGTTCTGCTGGATTTTCCTCTTCCTGACGCAAACCATTCTCATCAGCACCCGGAACGTCAGGCTTCACATGCGCCTCGGGCTTGGCGGCGCGATTCTGGCGGCGACCATCGTTCCCTTCGCGTTTGCGGCCGGCCTCAGCATCCTTGACCGCGACATCGGGCTCATGGGCGTTGATGCGGCTTACTCGGCGTTCCTGCCGACAATCATCGAACCGCTGCTCTTCGGCGCCCTAGTTGCGAGCGCCATCGCGCTTCGGCGTCGGCCGGACTTTCACAAGCGCCTCATGCTGCTGGCGACGCTTTCCATTCTCGGGCCTGCCTGGTTCCGGTTCAGGCACTTCTTCCCGTCGGTCGAAAACCCGCTTGTCGTTTTCGGCTTCTGGCTCGCGATCACGCCAATGGTCGGCGCCGCCCTGTGGGACGCATTGAAGGAGCGCCGCATTCACCCGGTCTACCTTACGGCCCTGCCCATGCTCCTCGCCGTCTATGTGGTCGAGGTCTGGGGCGGCGGGCATCCGGCGTTCATCGCGGCGAGCAAGGCTGTCGCCGGGCTTCTCGGCGCGCCCTCGCCCTGACGGGCCCGGCGCTATTGCCGCCCATCCCCCCTCATGCCATCTGACGGGCGATGACATGGCGAGCGACCGTTCTGACCCTTTACCCGGAGCTATTTCCGGGCCCCCTCGACGCCTCGGTTCTGGGCCGGGCGCGGGCTGAGGGCCATTGGGCGCTCGATACCGTCAACATCCGGGATTTTTCCGATAACCCCTATCGTTCGGTCGACGATACGCCGGCGGGCGGCGGGGCGGGGCTCGTCATGCGAGCCGATATTCTCGCCAAGGCGATCGATTCCGTCCCCCGAAACGACCGGCCTGTCATCTACCTTTCGCCCCGGGGAGCCCCCCTCGCCCAGGCGAGAGTGCGCGAACTCGCCGCCGGCCCGGGCCTCGTCGATCTTGCGGGCCGTTTCGAGGGGGTGGACGCCCGCCTGATCGAGGCCCGCGGGATCGAGGAAATCTCGCTTGGAGACTTCGTTCTCGCCGGCGGCGAAGTCGCCGCCATGGCCCTGATCGAGGCTTGCGTCCGGCTTCTCCCCGGCGTATTAGGCTCGCCTTCATCGCTGGCCGAGGAAAGCTTTGAGCAGGGGCTCCTTGAGTACCCCTGTTTTACGCGCCCGAGGCTCTTTGAAGGACTTGAAATACCGGCCGTTCTCAGCTCAGGCGATCACAAAAAGATCGCGGCTTGGCGGCGTCGGATGGCGGAAGAAATTACGCGGGCGCGACGACCGGACCTCTGGGAGAGGTACATCAGTAACGGTCCTATCCGGCGCGACAAGAACAAGAAGGACGACGACCGATGAACATTATCGAGCAGCTCGAGAAAGAGCATATCGAAGAACTCGGCAAGAAACTGCCTGAGTTTGCGCCGGGCGATACGGTGAAAGTGAACGTGAAAGTCCGCGAAGGCGACCGCGAGCGCGTGCAGGCCTATGAAGGCGTGTGCATCGCCCGTTCCGGCGGCGGCCTCAATGAGAGCTTCACGGTCCGCAAGATTTCTTTCGGCGAAGGTGTGGAACGCGTGTTCCCGGTCTTCTCGCCGCTCGTCGACTCCGTCGAAGTGGTGCGCCGCGGTAAAGTCCGCCGCGCCAAGCTCTATTATCTGCGCGAGCGCCGCGGCAAGTCGGCCCGTATCGCGGAGAAAGTCGACCGCTCGACGTCCAACGATTAAGCGTTCCAAGAGACAGCAAGATTGGACGGCTCCCTTCGGGGAGCCGTTTTCATTTGCGGCGCAAGTGCAGCATGGGTGCTCCGTGACGTTGCCGGGCCTTTCGACTAGTCTCTCCTCCTCAAAGCCAGAAACGGGAGGGCCCGCGCCATGCTCGGAAGGATCCTGATCGGCCTTGCAGCGATCTTCGCCATCGTGATCGCGCTCGGCTTCGTGCTGCCGGACAAGACGCATGTCGAGCGCAGCATCGTCATCAACGCGCCGCAGGAAGAAGTCTTCGCGCTCGTCAGCGACTTCAACGAATGGAGCGCATGGTCGCCCTGGGCGTCTTATGACCCCGACATGAAGATGACCGTGACCGGTTCAGGCGTCGGCCAGACGATGAACTGGGAAAGCGCGAAACTTGGCGATGGCGGCCAAGAAATCACGGAGCTCGATGCGCCACGCCACGTCGCGATGAAGCTCGACTTCGGCGACATGGGACGCGCCTACGCGGCGTTCAATCTTGCGCCCGATGAAAACGGCGTGCGCGTGACATGGGCGCTCGATTCACACAGCCGGGAAGGCGCCGCGCTCTACTTCCAGCCGCTCTTCACCTATATGGGCTTCTTCATGGACGCCATGGTCGGCAAGGATTACGAGACCGGCCTCGCCAACCTGAAACGCGTTGCGGAGAGCCGGTAAGCTCAGCGGCTGCTGTTTTCGCCTGCGCCCTCATTCCTGAAACCGCCCGGCAGATCCGACGCGAGATACATGGCGGCGGCCCACACGGCGACGTTCTGTTTCAGATCGTCCAGATTGACCTTGTCGAGCGTATCGTCCGGCGTGTGATGAAGATCGAAATAATCCCAGCCGTTCTGCGCGAGTTCGAACACCGGCACGCCGACGGCGGATAGCGGCGTCACGTCAGGTCCGCCTTTCGTATCGTTCGCGCCCGGACCGACGCCGAGGGACTTCAGCGCGCTGGCGATCAACGACACTTTGCCGAGCGCGCTTTCGCCGACGCCTGACTGCAATTGCCAGATGCGGCCGGCGCCGAAATCGGATTCCGCCGCGAGCACGTGACGCGAAAGCTCGTCCTTGTGCGCCTCCGCATAAGCCTTGCCGCCGAGAAGGCCGACTTCCTCCGAGCCCCAGAGAACGACGCGGATCGTTCTTTTCGGTTTGCCCTTGAGCCCGTCGATCAGTTTCGCCGCCGCCATCGTGATTGCGACGCCCGCCCCGTCATCGATCGCGCCGGTGCCGAGATCCCAGCTGTCGAGGTGGCCGCCAATAACGATGACTTCATCCGTCTCACCCGGAATCTCGCCGATGACATTGCCGGAAGTCGCCGCCGGGCGCGTTTCAACGCCGATATCGAGGCTGAGTTTGACCGGCCCTTTCGTGTGAGCGATCGCGCGCGCGAGCTGGTCCGCATCGGGATTGGAAAGCGCGGCGGTCGGCGTGCGCGTAACGCCCTCCTCATATCGCATCATGCCCGTATGCGGGTTGCGATGGCTGTCAGTGCCGACCGAGCGAATGATCGCCGCGAGCGCGCCGCGCTTGCCGGCTTCATTCGCAGCACCAGACCGCTTGGCGACAGCAACGCCATAACCCGAACCATCCTGCGTGCGCGTCATCGTTTCGTCGACGAAGATGATCTTGCCTTCAAAGCCCGTCATCGGCGCGGATTTCAACGCCTCCAGCGTTTCAAAGCGAACGACCTCGCCGGTCACGCCGCCTTGCGGCGTTCCGACCGACCCGCCGAGCGCGGTGACTGCGAGCTTTTGCGGAAACGGCGACACGATCGACGCCGCCTCGCGCGTGCGCGACCAATAGGGAAGCTCGAACGTCTCGACGCGGACATTCTTGAAGCCGAGCGACTTCATCTTGGCGACCGCCCACTCCCTTGCGCGGGCCTCCGCTTCCGAACCGGCGAGCCGCGGGCCGACTTCCGTCGTCAGGCTTTCCAGGATGGACCACGCCGTGTCATCGCCTTGCGCGCGCTCGACGAGCGTTTCGACCCGGCGGGCCTGCTCCGGGGAAAGCGCCGACGACGCCTCTTCTGCAAAGGCGGGAGCCGCAACGAGCGCAAGTCCGGCGACGAATGCACGCAAGGAAGATTTCATGAGACGGGTCCTTATTCTGACCCGCCGCATGATGGCGATGGAGGCTGGCGCGTCAAGGCGCGCCGGCGCGCTATTTCTTCGCGTTCTCCGAAAGATTCGGAAGAAGTTCGAACTCTTTATAGAAATCGCCGTAATTGCAGGTGATCTCCTCGCCGGCCTCAATGTCGCGCAAGGCTCGCGCGTCGCCAAATTCCGAAAAGTCCGTATTCGGCGTATCGGAGTGGTTCATGAACCGCCCGGCGTCGACCTCATAGACGATGAACTCCGGCCGGTCAGGACACGGATAGCCGTAACGGTCGAGCTGCTCCTTGAGGAAGAGCGGCGCGGATTCATAAGTCTCGGTCGGAATGAGACGGTCGAATGTCGGATCGAACGCCCAGACCTGCGCACCCTTCTTGATCTTCTCGGCGGTAAAAACGCCAAGCCCTTCGACTTTGCTCGGCGCGACATAATTTCGGAACAGCAGCATCAAAACTTCTCCCCGCCGGAAGACAGGGGACGGCGCGCCCCGCCGCGCGCATCATCGCCGCGGCCGCGGAAAAAATTGGCGATCCCGAAAAAAATGCAAGAGGAATTTATCTGAACCGGGCGAGCCAGGCTCCGCGCTCGGCGGACCAGATATCGAGCTTCAGGTTCTGGTAGTCGAAAACCTCGCCGGACTTCGTCTCGCCGACCTTGCGGGCGACGTTTTGCGAGTTCTGGTTTTTCGGATCGATGACGGAAATGATCCGCTGAAGCGACGGGTCAGCCTCGAAAGTCCAGCCGATCGCGGCGATCGCAGCTTCGGGCGCGTAGCCCTTTCCCCAGGCTGCGCTTCTCATCGACCAGCCGCATTCGACGCCGGGCCAGCCTTCAGGCCGCCACGGGCCGACCCGGCCCACCCATTCGCCCGTCGACTTTTCGATGACGGAGAAGAAGCCGTAGCCTCGGATAGCCCAGTGGCCGATTAGCGCTGCCGCAAGGCGCCATTCCTCGCCACGGGAGCGAAGATTGCCGTCCGCCGTCAGCGTTTTGGCGACGAGCGGATCGGCCATCATCTCGACATGGTTCTCGACATCGGCCGGAGCGAACGGACGCAGAAGCAGCCTTTCTGTCTCGATACGGATCGTCATTTGCGCTCCTCCATCAATCTCGCCGCGATCCTTTCGACGCGCGCTGCGTTTTCAGCCCAGGTGAAGCCCTGCCGCAGAAGACTTTCGCGGGCGGACTTGCCGAGCTTTTCGCGCAGCGATGCGTCCGCGACAAGCCGGTCGAGCGCTGCGAACAGCGCCGCTTCATCGTCGAGCGCAAAGAGAAGCGCGTCTCCCCCGCTCGTCAGCACTTCGCGGATATTCTCGCTCGCGGGCGCGACGATCGCGCGCGCCTGCGCCATATATTCGAAGAGCTTCAACGGCGACGCATAGGAAACGACAGCGGGCTGCAACGCGATATCGAACGCGGCGACATGGGCGGGCATCGCGTCTCGCTGCATGACGCCGGTGACGGTCAATTGATCGGCGACGCCAGCCTCGCGCGCCTGCCGTTCAAGCCCCTCGCGCGCCGATCCGTCGCCGACGAGAAGCAGGTGCAAATCCTTGCGGCCGGACTGCGCGATATATCGCACGATCCGGTCGACGCCGTGCCACTCGCGCACGAAGCCGGTGAAGCCGAGCACGAGCTTGCCTTCAAGGCCGTAACGCGCGCGCGTCTCGCGCGGATCGACCGTCGCGAGGAATTCGTCATCGACGCCGTTCTGGATGACGGTGATCTTCTCCGACGGTACACCCGCTTTTTCGATCATCTTCGCAAGAACGCCGGTGACGGGAAGCACGGCGTCCGCCGCGCGCCAGATCGACGTTTCGCTCCACCGCGCGAGCGGCTTCAGCGCAAGGCCGCCATGGCGCGCGCGTTCATCCGCAAGCGGCGCATTCACCTCGAGGATCATCGGCAGCCTGCGCGCGCGCGCAAGCCGAACGCCGGAATGATAGAAGAGATTGTAGCGCTCATAGAGCACGTCTGCGCCGGCGGCTTTCTTGGCGAGACGAAAATAAGCGGGAATCGAATAGGCGATTTCCGCCGCTTCATAGACCGGTTTCGGGAGGAGCGCCTTTAACCCGCCTTCACCGGCGCCCGCATCGAGGCGCTTTGGCGATTTGACGCCGCTATCGTCCGGACCCGCCATAATAATCTCGTGCCCGCGCGCCGCGAGCGCTTCGGTGAGCGCGCGGATGTGGACATATTGCCCGTCGGCGGATTTGGTCCGGTGCGAATAGAGAATTCTCATCGGCGCGGACCATGCCGCCATTTGCGGGGCGGAAGCAATCCGGCGGGAGAGTTCGCGCGGCGCGGAAGCGCGTCCTGCAGCTTTCGCGCATCAGGGGCGCCGGCGGCGGATTTATCGCGAAAATACGGATGCGCGCGGCCCCTTCGCGATTGCCGCTGCTCTCGCCGAGGGTCAAAATGGGACAGCCGCGCCCTGAGGCGCGGTCTGTGGGAGTATGGCGATGAAAAAACTGGCGGTTATCGCCGCTGCGGCGCTGGCTCTCGGATTTGGCGCAAGCGCGTCAGCCGACGGCGTCGAAAGCAATGGCGTGAATGTGGTTCGTCTTGGAAAGGCCGGCGGGAACGCCGTGACGGTCAAGAAAGAGCATGGCGTCACGGTCTATCGCGGCGCGGCGGTGAAGCGGGAGACGATGCTCGCAGGCGGCGCTCCGTCGAAAGCAGCGGCCAAGCCGGTCGTCGTCGAGCGGACGAAAGTGATCGTCGAGCATCACTATCACTCGCGCATCCGGCATTTGCGCACGCAAGGCTTCTATGCGGGCCATCCCGGCAAGAGCCGGCGGTTCACGCAGGGCTTCTACTCGGGGCCCGTCGACAAAGGGCGCAACTAATAAAAAAAGCCAGAAGGGCGCGCCCTTCTGGCTTTGTGTTCTCAGCGCTTAGGCTTGCGATTTACGCAAGGCTTGGGTCGAGCTTCGTGCACGCATCCATCAGTTCGCGAACGGCGTTCACCGAATTCTCGAACATGGCTTTTTCTTCGGCCGTAAATTTCACTTCGACGATGCGCTCCACACCCTCGGCGCCGATAACGAGCGGCACGCCGACATAGAGATCTTTCAGGCCATATTGGCCGGTGAGGTGCGCCGCGCACGGAACGACGAGTTTCTTGTCCTTGAGATAGCTCTCGGCCATCTGGATCGCGGACGCGGCTGGCGCGTAATAGGCCGAGCCCGATTTCAGCAGCGCGACGATTTCGCCGCCGCCTTTGCGCGTGCGATCGACGATGGCGTCGACTTTCGCTCGCGTGGTCCAGCCCATTTCAACGAGATCGGGGAGCGGAATGCCCGCGACCGTCGAATAGCGCGTCAGCGGCACCATGGTGTCGCCGTGACCGCCGAGAACGAACGCCGTCACGCTCTCGACCGAGACGTTGAATTCTTCGGCGAGGAAATAACGGAAGCGCGCCGAGTCGAGAATCCCGGCCATGCCGACGACTTTGTTCGGCGAGAGGCCGGAGAATTTCTGAAGCGCCCACACCATCGCATCGAGCGGGTTGGTGATGCAGATGACGAACGCGTTCGGCGCGTATTTGGCGATGCCTTCGCCGACTGCCTTCATGACTTTGAGGTTCGTGCCGAGCAGGTCGTCGCGGCTCATGCCGGGCTTGCGCGGAATGCCGGCGGTGACGATGCAGACATCGGCGCCAGCAATGTCCTTGTAATCCTGGGCGCCCTTGAGCGCGGAGTCGTAGCCGTCGACCGGCGAGGACTCGGCGATGTCGAGCGCCTTGCCTTGCGGAATGCCTTCCATGATGTCGAAGAGAACGATGTCGCCGAGTTCTTTCTGCGCGGCGATGTGGGCGAGCGTGCCGCCGATCATGCCTGAACCGATAAGGGCGATTTTATTGCGGGCCATGGGACGAGGACTCCTTGGTGGTGGCGAAATGAAGGAATGACGGGCGCGGAGCCGCGCGCGGAATTTCGCGTGTCGTCCTAGCGCACAAAGGCGCGGGTTAAAATGGCTCCGGCGAGAAAATGACAAGGCGCCGCGGCGGCCCCCAAGGCCAGGCGATCAACTCTTGCGGAGCGCAGCGAGCCCAGCCGCCGCCACGATGAGAACGCCGCCGGTGACGCGGTTCCCCCACCGCCCGGCGCGGGCGAGGAAGGGGCGGGCTTTGGCCCCCGCGACCGCCCAAAGGCTGTCGAGGCCCGCTCCGATGACGAAGAAGGTGACGCTGAGCAGCACGAGCTGGGGGAGCGCCGGCCGATCGGGCGAGACAAAGAGCGGGAAGAACGCCGCATAGAAAATCAGCGGTTTGGGGTTGGAGAACGCGACCGCGAATCCTTCCGCAAAGGTGCGCCGCGCAGATTTGGGCGCGTGGGATCCATCGGCTGGCGCAAGCGCCTCCCGGGAAAAGAGCGCCTTCAGGCCAAGGTAAAGCAGATAAGCCGCCCCCGCCCATTTCAGCCAGAACATCGCCTCGCCAAGCTGAGCAAGAAGCGAGGCGAGACCGAAACAGACAAGAACAAGATGCACCGCCATTGCGCTCGCCGTTCCGGCCACGGTGAGGAGGCCGCGCGTAACGCCGTATCGCACGCTATTGGTCACGACGAGCGCGACGACCGGCCCCGGCATCAGGATGAGGAGCGCGGTCGCCGCCACAAAGGCGAGATAGAGATCGAGCGGCATTGAGAGCCTATTTCCGGCCGTACTCTTTCACGAGCGCGACCACCGTGCCGCTCAAGAGCAGGATGGTGATGAGGTTTGGCAGCGCCATCGAGGCGTTTGCAATATCGCCGAGCCGCCAGAGCCCGTCTGTGTTTTTTGTCAACGCGCCGAGGAAGACAATCAGTACCCAGACATAACGCATCGGCACGATCGCCCGCTCGCCGAAGAGATAACTCGCCGCCGTCTCCGCGTAATAGGACCAGCCGAGAATGGTCGTGAACGCGAAGAGGAAGAGCGAGACCGCGACGATCCATTGCCCGCCGGGAATGCCGGCGGCATAGGCGCGCGTCGTGATGGCGGAGGCTTCAGCATCCGTCTGCCAGGCGAAGCGCACGTCTTTCACGATGTCTGCGTTCGCCGCGGCAAGCGCCGTTTCGCTCACCTCGCCGCCGCTCGCCGCGCACGCTTCAAGAAGCGAGCGCGCTTCGGGCCCGCGTTCGGCGATGATCGCTGCGCGGCCCTCATCATAAGCGCTCGGGAAGATGTCGGTCAGCGCTTCGCCAGCCGGGATGGTCATGTGCCCGCTCGCGACGCAGATTTCAGCAACCTCGCGCGCTTCATTGCGCTTGAAGTCGCCCGGAACGGTGAGCAGCACCAGCGCAGTCATCGAGCAGATGACGATGGTGTCGATGAAGACGCCGATCATCGCGATTTCCGCCTGCATGACGGGATTCGCCGTGCTCGCCGCCGCATGCGCCATCGGCGCCGAACCTTGCCCCGCCTCGTTCGAGAAGAGGCCGCGCGCAACGCCGTAACGCACCGCCTGAAGGACGCCGTAACCGGCCGCGCCGCCAGCCGCCTGCTCAAGGCCGAAGGCGTTCGAGAAGATGAGCCCGAACGCATCCGGCACATATTGTATGTGCAGAATGATGACGGCCATCGCGCAGATGACATAGAGGCCGGCCATTGTCGGCACGACCTTGCCCGCGACAGAACCGATCGATTTGATGCCGCCGATGATGACCGCGAAGGTAAGGCCGGCGAGAACAAGCCCGACCATCCACGGCTCGAGATCGCTGCCCATCGTGCGCGCCGTTTCACCAGCAGCCTGCGCGATCGAGTTCGCCTGAATCATCCCGCCGGTCGCGATCGCGGAAAAGATCGTACCCAGACAAAACAGGATCGCGAGCCATCCCCAAAGGCCGCCGAATTTCGAGCGGCCTTTGTTGAGGCCGTTCTTGATGTAATACATCGGCCCGCCGTGAACGCGGCCGGTTTCAGGATGCGTTTCGCGGAAACGCACGGAAAGGCTCGACTCGGCGAAGGCGCACGCCATGCCGAGAAGCGCCGTCATCCACATCCAGAAAATCGCGCCGGGCCCGCCGAGCGTGATCGCCGTCGCGACGCCGGCGAGATTGCCTGTTCCGACCTGCCCTGATAGCGCCGTCGAGAGCGCCTGCCACGGCGTGATCGAGCCGCCTTCGCCTTGCGCCTTGCGTCCCCTCCACGCTTCGCCAATCGCGGGAAAGAGCCTGCGGATCGGCAGGAAGCCCAAGCGCAGCATGAAGAAGACGCCAGTGCCGAGAAGCAGAACCGCAAGGAAGCCGAGCGGCAGAACCTGTTCGCCGTTCCATGTGCCGCCCCAGATGAATCCGCTGATGTTATCTACATGCGCGTAGAAGGCTTTCATTCGTAATCGCCCCTCAAATCGCCAGCCGCGCTTGTCTCGCGCCGAACCGGCCTGCTGCCCTTCGATACCCGTCGCCCTGCCCAGTGTGCGGATAATTGAGCGCGGATAATTGGCTGGCGAGCTTAGAGAGTTTTCCGCAAATGTGGACCCGTCTTCGCATCGAATTTTATGCGATCAAAGCTTTGACAGCGCTCTTGCATCGCGCGCCGCATTCTGGATTTCTTGTGCGGAAGCGAACTGGCGTGAAAGGAATTCCTGCGATGAAAGTAACGCGCATCAGCTGCTACCGGGCTAAAACCGGCGCGGAAGAAGCTCTTCAGACAGCGCTTCTCGCACTCGCGCCAGCGATCGCAAATTCGGAAGGATGCGGGAAAGTCCGCGTTCTCTCGAGTCTCGACGATCCAGCGGAATTCGCGCTCTATGAGGAATGGAAATCGATCGAGGCGCACCGAAAGGCGGCCGCGCAGTTTCCCGTCGATCTCATTGCAAGGGTGAATGATCTCATTGATGCGCCGCCGCGCGCCAATGATTATTCCGGTTAATCTGCGTCAGGCCGGTTGATCCGCGTCAGGATTGCGCGACGAGCTTCAAGTGCTGGCGGCCGCGTACATTGCGATCATGCGCGCGGATGAATTCCTGCACCTTGGGCTGAATTTCCTTGCGCCAGCGCGAGCCGTTGAAGACGCCATAATGGCCGACGCCTTCCTGCACATAGTCGATCTTCATGCGGTCAGGAATATTGACGCACAGGTCGTGCGCGGCCTGCGTTTGTCCGATGCCTGAAATGTCGTCGCGCTCGCCTTCGACCGTCATCAACCCGATATCCCTCATCGCATCGGGGCGCACCTTGCGGCCATTGTGCATCAACTCGCCTTTCGGCAAAGAGTGCTTCTGGAAGACTTCGCTGATCGTCTGCAGGTAGAATTCTTCCGTCATGTCCATGACCGAAAGATATTCGTCATAGAACTGACGATGCTTGTCGGCGGAATCGCCGTCGCCGGTCACGAGATGCTCGAAGTAGTCGTAATGCGCGTTGACGTGACGGTCGGAGTTCATCGACAGGAAAGAGTAGAGCTGGATGAAGCCCGGATAAACGCGGCGCAGCATGCCTGCATAAGGCGCGGGCACGGTGTGAATCATGTTGCTCTCGAACCATTCGAACGGGCGCTCTTGCGCAAGCAGGTTCGGCACGGTCGGCGAGCGGCGCGCATCGATCGGGCTGCCCATGATCGTCAGGGTCGACGGGCGTGCAGGGTCGTTTTCTTCAGCGAGCACCGCCGCGGCGGAAAGCACGGCCGGCCCGGGCTGGCAGACTGCGATCGCGTGCGCGCCGGGCCCGATCTCCCGCAGGAAATCCATGACGTAGTCGATATAGGTGTTGAGATCGAAGCGGCCTGCAATGATCGGCACGTGGCGCGCGTCGATCCAGTCGGTGATGTAGACGTCGTGCGAGGGAAGCATCGCTTCCACCGTTCCGCGCAGCAGCGTCGCGTAATGGCCAGACAAAGGCGCGACGATGAGGACTTTCGGATCGGCCTCGCCGCCGCCGGCTTTGACTGCGTCTTCGTCCCGGCGGAAATGCACGAGATCGCCAAAATCCTTGTGCAGCACCGTCTCGACCTCGACGGCGGCGGGCACGCCGCCGATCACGGTCTCTTCGATTTTCCATTCAGGCCGCGGATAGCGGCGCGAGGCGTGCTCAAACATGTCGAGCGACGCGGCGGCCGTGCGCGCGAGCCAACTGTCTGCGATCGGATTAAATGGCGAGCGCCACATCCGCGCGCCGATGCCGGCCGCAATCCTCGCCGGGGAAATCGCGGCGTAACCTAATTCGTACGCGGTGTAGAGCATGGCCCCTGGGAACTCCTACCTTAACGCCACTCGCCGACTTGCGCCGGCATATTCACGGCCCCTCAACCCTAATGACGAATCTTGCCACGCACCGTTCGCGCAATGCAATCAATCTGTCACACAAACAATGTTGCGACGCGAACGGCATCCGTCAAGGATCACCCTCTCGTCCCAGAGTGCGCTCGGGAGATTTACCAAAAACCAATAAGTTAGGTTAATTCAGCCTCTGATGCTGCGGCGCAGCATTGTGGCGATTTCCTCAGGGGTCAGCGTGTCCTCAAGGGCGAGCGTCGGCTGTCCCGAGGGATCGACAATGTAGAAAAGGCTCGAGTGATCCATCGTGTAGCCGAGGGCCGACTCAGGCAGGGGACGGCGGCGCGCATAGACTTTGAACGCATCGCGGGCCGCATCGATATCGGCCTGCGACCCGGTCAGCCCCAGAATGCGCTTGTTGAAACCGAGATAGGCCTTCAGCGCCTCGGGCGTATCGCGCTCAGGATCGACCGTAATGAAAACGGGAACCAGCTTGGCGAGTTCTTTCTCAGTCAGCTCGTTCAGCGCCGCGCTGAGGCGCGACAGCGCCATCGGACAGACGTCGGGACACGTTGCGAATCCGAAATAGACGATGAGAACCTTGCCCTTAAAGTCGTCATTGGTGACATGCTGGCCGTTCATGTCGATCAACGCGAACTTGCCCGTAAACTGATCCGAAAGCCGGACGACGCCTTGCGCGGGGACTGGCCCCGCCGCAGGCTCGCCGCCGCCGCAGGCTGTCAGCGCCGTCGCCAGAAGGGCAGCGCCGAGCGCGCGCCCGACGGTTTTTCCACTGAAGTTCAACAGAGATTTCCACATAGCGACCGTCTCACTGAATATGCTGGGAAGATGCTGGCGAATTCGGGCGTCGGAGGTCTATAGACCCATATCGCCCATTGCTGGAACCCTCGCGCAAAGAGTTGATGGACAAGTCGGTCGATCCTGTCGCCGCAGAGGCGGCGCTCCAAAGCCTTCGCAGCCAGGTGCGCTTGCGCACCCTCACCGTGCTGCGCTGGCTCGCCGTCGCCGGGCAGACCGCGGCGATCGCGCTCGTGCATTTCGGCTTCGGCTTCCCGGCGCCGCTCGGGCTTTGCCTCGGCGTGATCGCGGCGAGCGCCTGGCTCAACCTCTTCGTCACTTTGCGTTTCTCGCCGCAGCGCGTGTTGAGCGAACGGGAAGCGGCCGCCTATATCGCCTTCGACATCGTGCAGCTTTGCGCGCTCCTGTTCCTGACGGGCGGCCTTCAGAATCCGTTCGCCGCGCTCATCCTCGCGCCAGTGACGATCGCCGCAAGCGTGCTTCCCTTGCGCCTCACCATCCTGATCGGCGCGCTCGCGATCGCGGGCATCAGCGTGCTCGGCCTTTATCATCTGCCCCTGCCGTGGCGGCCCGGCGAAGTGCTCGAGCTTCCGAGAATTTTCATTGCGGGCTCATGGGTCGCGCTTTCCTTCTCCGTCGCTTTCTTCGCAGCTTACGCGCGGCGGATCGCGCAAGAGTCCGAGCAGATGCGCAGCGCCCTCGCAGCGTCGCAGCTCATCCTCGCACGTGAGGAGCGCCTTTCAGCGCTCGGCGGGCTCGCCGCCGCCGCCGCGCACGAACTCGGCACGCCGCTCGCGACGATCCAGGTGACGGCGACAGAAATGGCGGACGATCTCAAAGGTCAGGGAACGCTCGAGGAAGACGCGAAGCTTCTGGTCTCGCAGGCGCGCCGCTGCCGGGAGATCCTCGGCCGGCTTTCTCGCCGCGGCGATGAAGGCGACGCCATGCATGACCGGCTCGGCGTCGATACGCTGATGCGCGAAACGGCGGAGCCCTTCACCGACCGCCCGCGCGGGCCGGCGGTGATTTTCGAAATGATCGGCGACGGCGCGCCGCCCATCCTTCGGCGCCGTCCGGAACTTCTCTACGGACTGCGCAACCTCATTGAGAACGCGACGAGCTTTGCGCGCTCCAAAGTGCTCATCAAGGCGCACTGGACGGCGGACAAGCTCGACATCTCCATTCACGATGACGGGCCGGGATTCTCGCAGGAGATCCTGACACGCCTCGGCGAGCCCTATCTGTCGCAACGACACCGCTCTC
>ERZ795053.4431-NODE-4431-length-15219-cov-11.112899_pt1 | contig 15219 bp, 11 predicted proteins | sample MGYA00375137_ERZ795053 | MGnify/ENA primary metagenome ERZ795053 (study PRJEB30182, sample SAMN05720284) | activated sludge metagenome | isolation source: Anaerobic digester | place: Hong Kong | collected 2014-12-17 ... | reverse complement strand
GCAGCGGATTGAAAATCCGCGTGTCGCTGGTTCGATTCCGGCTCTGGGCACCACTTAAATCCCTGAAAGACATACACTGTTTTTGACCCGGACGGCTAGGACAAGGCCGGCGTCTTCCGGGCAAGACGTAGGATAAGATCACGACCGCCGTGTCCCTCTGCCGTATGGCGGGTGACCGTGTCCACCGTGCATTGGGGGTCATGATGGCTCTGGGGGTGTCGACGGGCGTGCGAGGGGGTAGGTTGCCCGGTCCTGCCCGACGCATGTCGGTCGGTTTCATTGGTAGCGTTCTTGCTGTTGCAGTTACGATTGACGCTGGATTGACTTCGCGTTCAAAATGAGCGGCACGCGGAGCACTTGCCCTGGAGATACGCTTTGAAATCGATTGAGGCCGGCGAACGCCGGGTCGCCAATATTCACGATGCCAGCTTCACGCCCTTCGTCTATCCTGATGGGGTGGCAATGGGCGACAGCATCCTGCAGCTCGATGATGATCGACCATTGGGCGAGGGGTTCCATGTCTATCGCATGCCTGCCGGTATGCGCACGCGCAGCCACCGCCACAACGGTCATGAGCAGTTTCTGATCCTTGAGGGCGAATTGCACGAAAGCGACGGGACAATCCTTCGCGCTGGTGACCTCGTGTTCTACCGTGATGGCAGCGAACACAATTCCTGGACGCCCACGGGATGTGTTCTCGCCGTCCACATACCCTCGGCAGAGACCCCGCTCGAATAGCGAGGCCCTGACACGGGACGAAATGAGGAGGACGGGCGGCGCGGGATTCCCGATGCCGTCCTGTTCCACTTCGAACCATCGCGTGGTCAGGCGGCCGGTTCCTTTTCGTGTCTTCGAAGCGCGGGGCGGGCGCCTGGGCGCCCTCGCTCGCGAAACTCAGCTCCGCTGCGGGCGGGGGCCTGAGGCTGATTTACATTTCGCGGCATCCACCTGAACTTGCGATTGCGAAGCGGGTCCATGTACTGCGCCCTGTTGCAGTCCGGAATTGCACCCACAGTAAACATTTATTCTTGCGAACGGCGGATGCGGCCCGCATAGTCAGAGACAAACGGGTGCTGCCGCTAATTTCTTTGGGCTTGGGCTACGAAGATTCTTCGCTGCTCTGCGGGCGTTCCCTACGACTATGGCACCGGAAAAGCCGGGCACGTTCTCCTTGTGTGGAGGCCACCCGGAACAGCGAGAAACGCAAATCAAGGGAGTATTCGATGACGGCATCCTGGAGGTTCTCCGCACTTGGCGACCGCCACCGCGCGCTGGGGTCTGATCTGGAAGACTGGAGCGGGATGGGCACGGCCTGGTCCTACAGCAAGGGCGATCCTGAAAAGGAATACCTCGCGATCCGCACCAAAGCCGGGTTGATGGACGTATCCGGCCTGAAGAAGGTTCACATAACCGGTCCGGCGGCCAGCCATGTGATCGACCGCGCCACGACGCGCAATGTCGAAAAGATCATGCCGGGCCGCTCTGTCTATGCGACCATGCTGAACGATGCGGGCAAGTTCGTCGATGACTGCGTGATCTACCGGATGGGTCCGAACAGCTGGATGGTCGTGCACGGCTCCGGTCAGGCGCACGAGCAACTGACGATGGCGGCGACGGGGCGCGATGTTTCGATCCGTTTCGACGATAATTTGCACGACCTGTCCCTGCAGGGGCCGCTTGCGGTGGATTATCTTCAGAAGCATGTCGAGGGCATCCGCGATCTCAACTACTTCAGCCACATGCAGACATCGCTTTTCGGTCTTCCGGTGATGATCTCGCGCACCGGCTATACTGGCGAACGCGGGTACGAGCTCTTCTGCCGCGGCCAGGACGCGCCGACGATCTGGGACCGCATCCTGGAGGAAGGCGCATCCATGGGGATCATTCCCTGCCGGTTCACGACGCTCGACCTCTTGCGGACGGAAAGCTATCTGCTCTTCTTCCCCTACGACAACTCCGAGATGTATCCGTTCGAGAATGAGGGCCCGGGCGATACGCTGTGGGAACTTGGGCTGGATTTCACGGTTTCGCCGGGCAAGACGGGGTTCCGCGGTGCGGAGGAGCACTATCGGCTCAAAGGCAAGGAACGCTTCAAGATCTGGGGTCTGAAGCTTGACGGGACGAACCCTCCGGGCAACGGCGCGCCGGTCTTCAGGGACGGCAAGCAGGTCGGCGTCGTGACGCAGGCGATGTATTCGTCGCTGAACAAGCACAACATCGCGATCGCGCGACTGCCGGTGGACTGCGCCAACAACGGAACCAAGCTGACCGTGCGCTGCGACACTCATGGCGAGATCGCCGCGACGACTCATTCGATGCCCTTCTACGATGTCGAGAAGAAGCGCCGCACCGTCAAGGGCTGAACCCGGAGGTCGGCGGCCAACATCGGCCGCCGTCCCCGACCATCGATCAAGACAAGGAAATCACCGGGGTATGCCAAGATTCCAGTTCCCCAAGTCCATCCAGAGCCGCCCGGTCTACGGTACGCTGACCGCCCGTGCGGGAACATCCCATCTCATGCTGGCTGATGCCGAGGGCGCCGATGCGCTCGTCGATCTTGCAGCATCAGCGACCGAACTGATGGCAAGAGCACATGTCATCTACATTCCGAAGGCGACCGGCGCAACTTACACGGAACGGCTCCGCGCGCTGAAGCCGGCACAACTCTACGTCGGTCCGAGCCTGGATGCGGCGCTGCCGCGCCTGCGGAAGGCGCTGGCCGATGCGCATATGGGTCTGCAGATCTATCTCGCTGGAACGGAGGGACTGATCGGTCAGGCGATGCAGGAAGCCATCGCTGCGGGGTATCCCGCAAGCGCCATTCAGACGGAACACCGCGGCTCGGTTGCGCGTAGGGTGCAATGCGTGCACTGCAAGGGAATTACCGAAGACGTCGAGACCACGCCTTTCGTCTGTTCGCATTGCGGACTTAACCTGTTCGTACGCGATCACTATTCGCGCCGTCTGGCGGCATTCCAGGGAGTTCGCGTCGACGCGGAAGATCCCGGTGAAGTACCGGTCTCGGAGGGCCTTTATCAATGAGCGCTGGAACGCGAAAGCTAGAGGTAACTGTCACCGAAGTCGTCGAGGTCAACGACCTTGTCAAACGCTTCCGCTTCGAACGCAGCGACGGCGGCGAGATGCCGACCTTCTCGGGCGGCGCGCATACCGTGGTCGAGATGAAGGACGGTGACGTCACCCGATTGAATCCCTATTCGCTGATGTCCGATCCGCGTGACCGCGGGTCCTACACGATCTCTGTCAGGCGCGACGAAGAGGGGCGGGGCGGTTCGCTTTTCATGCACCGCAATGTCAAGCCGGGCGACCGCATGGTGCTCAGCTATCCGGTGAACCTGTTTTCGCTGGACCTCAGGGCGAGGAAACACCTGATGATCGCGGGCGGGATCGGGATTACCCCGTTCCTTGCGCAGATCAAGCAACTGGATGCGACGAACGGGCATTTCGAGTTGCACTATGCCGTGCGCACGGCCTCTTTGGGGTCATATGCCGAAGAGCTGAAGGCGCACCACTCCGACCGGGTGCACGTCTACCATGACGACCGGAAGGAGATGATCGACCTGGCCGCGCTGCTAGACGGTCAGCCGCTTGGCACGCATCTTTATGTCTGCGGGCCCAAAGGGATGATCGACTGGGTCTGCCGGACCGCTGAGGAACATGGCTGGCCGGCTGAGGCCGTGCACTACGAGGAATTCCTTGCCCCGCAATCTGGCAAGCCGTTCACCGTGACGCTCGCTTCGTCCGGCAGGACGATCGAGGTTGGTGAACATCAAAGCATGCTCGAAGCTCTCGAGGCGGCCGGTGTCGATGCGCCGTATCTCTGCCGCGGCGGGGCGTGCGGCCAGTGCGAAACCGATGTCGTCAGTCATGACGGCACATTCGTTCACCGCGACCACTGGCTGACGGAAGACCAGAAGGCCTGTGGCAAGAAGATCATGCCATGCGTATCCCGGTTCGAGGGGCGCTCCCTCGTGATCGATCGCTAGGAGAGGCGAGATGACGATCCAGTTCAACGACGAGACGTTCTACGACGATTTCACATTCCGCAATTCGGAACGGGCAATTCGGCGCTTTCCCTTCCCGTTCCACGAAGACAGCTACATGTATTCCGTCAACCTGGAGCCGCATCTGTCGCTGCGGCCCGGGTCGGTCTACGAAAAGACCTTTGACGTGGATGAACACTATGTCTCGGAGATGCGGGACAGGGCGCGGGTTCTGTCTGACGATCCTCTGCGCTGCCAGTCGCTGCCGCACATGACCTTGGCGGGCTGGGACCTTCTGGAACTCATCATGGTGGAGAAGGCGAAGGACTATCCCGACCTTTTCGAACTTCACCGCGCCGGCGATCGCTGGCACTGGATCAACAAGCCGCTGGGCATCGAGCAGAAATTCACCTTCCTTGATGAAACGACGCTGCCCTGCGGGCCGATGGAATACATCACCCGGCAGGCGCAGGGCGATTTCGCGCTGCTTGATCATCGCGATGACAATCTGTGGATGGATGCCGGCATGGTGACGACGCAGGCAGACTGGAGCCTCGACTTCGACATCGGCATGAACTTCTACGAATGGCATGCCCCGGTGCCGAAGGCGCATGAGCTGGGCGTTTTCCAGCGCGCCCTGAAGTTTCTTCTTAACCTTCAGCAGGGTGCCCCCGTCCGGCGGTTGAACTGGACGATGACGGTCAACCCGCTTCTGGATACCAGCCCCGAGAACTATCACAAATGGGGCGTCCAGAAGACGAGCGTCACATCCGAGAACGTCGGCAGCAAGTACCACTTGCGGGTGGAGTTGCAGACGCTTTTCCGCCTCCCGCGGTCCAATGCGCTGGCCTTCCCGATCCGTTGCTACCTTATCCGGCTCGAGGATCTGGTGACCGTGCCGAAATGGGGGCGGCGCCTGCACCGCGTGTTGCGCGACCTGCCTGAGGAACTGGCGACCTACAAGGGGTTCATTCGCAATCGGCCGATGATCGTCGGGTACCTGTCGCAATTCGACGACGGCGCCGAAACCTCGCCGGGTATCTGGCCAGACTAGGGATAGTTTGCCCTACACAGGCAATCTTCGACAGGTAGCGCGCCGGAAGTCCGACAAGGGCTTGCGGCCCGTCTTGCGAAACGGGATCGACGCACAGCGCGTTGCCGGCGCGAGGCGCAAGGGACTTGCCTCACCATTCACATGCAGCGGTTCCGTCCGGTGTCCTGGCGTGGCATGGTGGCTGACGAGAAGACCAGCGGCGTCTTCGCGTGGTCTTGTGGATGCAACGGCCCGAGAGCGCGGGGCTGGACGGAGCTGATGAAGGTCTTGCCGGTTCTGCCGGTTCAATCAGCGTAGCGTATCCGTGCGGCACTGACCGCGACAAGCCAGTCGGAAACCTCGCTGCGGCTGGGGAAGGCCGGATGGTTCTGCGGGGTCAGAAGGTAGTATCCGAACTCGGTGCGGACTTGTGCCGAGCCAAGAGGACGGACAAGTTGGCCGCTGCCAAGGAACCGGTCGACCAGATGGCCCCAGCCAAGCGCGACGCCGACGCTGTCGACCGCGGCATATATCGACAGAGGGTATGTGTTGAACAAGGTCGCACGCTCCAGCCGTCGCGCCTTCGCTCCCATCCGCTCGAGCCACGCCTGCCAGTTCATCCATTCCGTGTGACTGCTCGACACCTCGATGAGGGGTGCCTGCGCGAGGTTGTCGATCTGCGCAACCTCCGGGTTCTGTTCGAGAAATTCGGGTGAGCAGACCGGAAAGATCGTCTCGCCGAAAACGAGGTGGGAATCGTATCCCTTCCAGTTCCCGTCACCGCGCAGAATCGCCAGATCGACGGTGTCGGCAAGGCATTCCTCGTCATTGTCCGAAGCGACAAGCATGATGCTGAGATGCTTGTTCGCCTGGCGGAATTCATGCAGCCGCGGCGTCAGCCAGAGTGAGGCGACGGAATTTGTCGCGGCCAGGATCACGGGCCGCTTCTTGCTTGTCTTCAGTGCATCGTCGGCGGCGTCCCGGAGCATTTCGAGCGCCGGGGCTATGCGCCCAAGGAATTCGCGCCCGTGGGGTGTCAGTTCGATCGAGCGATGGCCGCGCGCGAAGAAGGGCAGCCCGAAGTGCTGTTCGAGCAGCCGTACCTTTCGGCTGATCGCGGTTTCGCTGATGTTGATCTGGCGCGCGGCGCTGGCGAAGCTTTCATGCTCCGCCGCCGCCTCGAAGGCGAGTAGGTAGTCGAGCGGGGGCAGAGGCTTGCGGCGTTCGGAAGTGCGGCGGGTGTTCGGGCTCATCTGCGCGGGGCCTTCGCAGGAAAATCATCGGGTCCGGCGACGCCGCCAGACCGGGTCGATCCTAAAGATACAGGCGTGATTTGCCACCACTAATTAGAGGCAAAGACCGCAATAATTCTGCGCGCGCGCCGGGGCCGCTTTTGGCAAGATGCCGTCAACCTGTTCGCGCGGCCGCGGAACGGGGCAGGAGACAGCACGAGATCGACATGCGAGCCTTTCTGGAAAGACCCTTCGAACAGGCCGGCGTCGTGGTCGCCGGACTGCCAGTCTTGCCGCCGGGCGTGGAGCGTCATCCAGTGCCGGGCGGCGGTAGCCGCGCGGTGCAGATCTTCCGCGGAGACGAGGTCACTATCCAGGACCGCGAGGGGCTACAGCCCGTCGAACTTGTCTTTTTCTCGCATGACGGGCGGTCGGATGCAGGTATGATCGGCGCCCGTGGCGGGCGTGATCCGATGGGGCTGAAGGCCGCGCTTGTGTCGGATCCCTCCGGCCGCAAGGTGGTTCGTGCGCTGGAGAAGTCCGGTTTCGATCTCGGCAAGGCAGACGCCGCCAAGGTGTTCGAGGACGGTTCAAAGCCAGGGGATGTAGCGAGCTTCACCGCGTCTGTCGATGGCCTGCTGATCGTCTGCGCCGCCGGCGGTCCGATGGAACCGCAGGACCACTGGGCGCCGACGGAGGTCGTTCTTTATGTCCGCCGAGCCGTGCCGATGAACGTCAAGGACAAGCGTTCCCCGCCCGACCCGCTGGCTGATCCGCTGCTGGATGCGAACATCCAGCCGGGCCAGGCGCTGCCCTACCTTGTCAAGGCCGGACAATTCATACAGATCCTCGACGTTCAGGGGCGGGAATGCACCGACTTTCAGGCGTTTTCCTTGCGAGCGCTCGACAAAGGTCTGGAGCGTGAGATCGACCCTACGACGACCCGCTCCCTGATGGGCTCGCTCTATCCGATGCCGGGGCTTCACTCAAAGTACTTTACCGTCGATCACGAGCCGCTCATCGAGATCGTGCAGGACACGGTCGGGCGGCACGACACGTTCGGGCTGGCTTGTACGGCGCGCTACTACGAGGACATGGGTTATCCAGGCCACATCAACTGCTCGGACAACATCAACCGCGAACTGGCGGCCTACGGTATCCGGCCACGGGGGGGCTGGCCGGCGATCAACTACTTCTTCAACACGCTCTTGGATGACAACCACGCCATCGGTTTGGACGATCCATGGTCGCGTCCGGGCGACTATGTCCTGCTCAGGGCGCTGACAGACGTTCTTTGCGTTTCGACGGCTTGCCCTTGCGATATTGACCCGGCCAATGGCTGGAACCCGACCGACATCCAGGTGCGGCTTTACGACAAGACCGAAGACTTCAAGCGCTCCATTGGCTGGCGCAAAACACCGGGGGCTGACTTGGAAGAGACTAAGAAAACCGGGTTCCACGACTGTTTCGCGCGCCACACGAGGAACTTCGTCGAATACAACGGCTACTGGCTGGCGAACGAAATGACGAACCACGGCGCGCTCGCCGAATACTGGGCCGCGCGTGAAAAGGCCGTCATCATGGATCTTTCCCCCCTGCGCAAGTACGAGGTGACGGGGCCGGATGCCGAGACGCTGATGCAGCTTTGCGTGACGCGCGACATGAAGAAGCTACCGATCGGTGGCATCGTCTATACCGCAATGTGTTACGATCATGGTGGCATGATCGACGACGGGACGGTGTTTCGGCTTGGCGAGACCAACTTCCGCTGGATCGGCGGTAACGACCAGTCCGGTCTCTGGCTCAGGAAACAGGCCGAGGAGAGGGGCCTGAACGCCTGGGTCCGCACCTCGACCGATCACCATTGCAACGTGGCCGTCCAGGGGCCCCTGTCACGCGACATCCTCAAGCAGGTCATCTGGACGCCACCTGCCCAGCCGACGGTTGAGGAGCTTGGTTGGTTCCGCCTGACCATCGGGCGCCTCCATGGCTTCGACGGCCCCGCGGTTGTCGTTAGCCGCACGGGCTATTCCGGCGAACTGGGGTACGAAGTCTTCTGCCATCCAAAGGATGCCGAACAGATATTCAACGCGATCTGCGCGGTCGGTGAACCGCTCGGGATGATCCCGCTGGGGCTCAAAGCTCTGGATATGCTCCGGATCGAATCCGGCCTGATCTTCGCGGGGTCCGAATTCGACGACCAGACCGATCCTATGGAGGCCGGGATCGGGTTCGCCGTGCCGCTGAAGTCGAAGACCGATGACTTCATCGGGCGTGCCGCGCTTGAGGCGCGAAAGGCGAGCCCTCAAAGAATCCTTGTGGGTCTTGACCTGGCGGGCGGCATCGTGCCGTCTCCGGGCGATTGCGTGCATTTTGGAAAGCCGCAGGTCGGCGTCGTCACCTCTGCGGTGAAATCCCCGATCCTTGGAAAGGTCATCGCACTGGCGCGCGTGGATGTCACTCATGCCGAAAAGGGAACAGAGCTTGAGGTCGGGCGTCTCGACGGGGATCAAAAGCGCCTGAAGGCTGTTGTCGTGCCCTTCCCGCATTTCGATCCGACCAAGGAGAGGGTCAAGGGCAACTACGGGATCAGCGCGTGACCAGAACCCGAGTGACGGATGAGCCGCCGCCTTCTGAAACCAGGCACTGGTCTGTCATGATCCACGAAGCAGCGGCTGGAGCGCGCTGAACGCTAGGGTGGCAGATCGCGGCGAGGAACCGGCTGTTGTGCGCGGGTTGGACCTGGCCGGATCTGCGCGCTCTGTCTGCAGGAACAGACCGATCCCGAGTGTGACTGGCCGTTCTTCTCGCCCGATCGTGCCGAACCTGGGGCTCTAGGAGAATTCCCTCATTTCTCGATAATGCTTCGCAGATCAGGCAAGTCGTCTGGTGTTGCGCCATGGGCGACAGCCAGGCGCCCGTGGCGCAGAGACCGGCACTGGCCTTCAGCAATTGATTGCTCAGCACATCAAATTTATGGCCTCATCAGGAAAGATATATTCATTTGGTGCAAGATTTCCTTTGGCCCGCGATGTCTGCCGCTGCAGACTGTGATTGTCGATCAGGCACAACAAAAGAAGCTGGTCGCATAAGGAAACAAGCGCTGCGCCGCTGGTTCGGAAAAGGCGCGATAGCAACAGGGAAAAGGAAGCAAGTATGCCCAGCGATACTGACGCTGCATTGTTCAAGGGGGCTTCGGACGATTCGTCGAAGCTGCAACGGGCGCTCGATTGGCGTGGCGCATTTTGGGTCGCGGCCGGGGTGCCACCACTCGTCCTCTTCTCGATCGGTGGCATCGCGGGCGTGGCCGGCCAGGCAGCGTTCGTTGTGTGGATCGTCTCGATGATCATGGGCTTCTCACAGTCCTTCACCTACGCAGAAATCGCCGGGATGTTCGGCAACAAGTCCGGTGGCGCCTCGGTCTATGGCGCGACCGCTTGGCTGCGCTATTCGAAGATGATCGCGCCGCTTTCGGTCTGGTGTAACTGGTTCGCATGGTCGCCGGTGCTCTCGCTCGGGTGCGCCATCGCGGCAGGCTACATCCTGAACGCGCTATTCGCTATCCCGGCGGCGGACAGCCAGCTTGTGCTGGACTGGATCGCGGCCAACGGCGCCCAGTTCACGGCGGAAAGCCAGGCGGTGGTCGACTTTGTCGCTGCCAATGCCGGAACGTCCGTTGCCGACGCCATTTCGGCAGTCCAAAGCGCTGCCGCCGTCGAGGCGCTGACCCCGGCGGTGCGTGTCTGGGAAGCGTTTGCCATCACGATCCCCGGCCTGGGCACGCTGCACTTCAACTCGACCTTCGTCATCGGTGCGATCCTGATGCTGATCATCTTCGCGATCCAGCATCGCGGGATCGCCTCGACCGCGCGGGCTCAGAAGATCCTTGCAGTTATCGTTCTCGTGCCTCTGCTGCTCGTTGGTGTCGTTCCGATCTTGACCGGATCGATCGACTACATGAACGTCACGCAGATCGTGCCGCCGACGGTGGCATATGGCGGCGATGCTGGTTCCTGGAACATCGGCGGTTGGACGCTGTTTCTTGGCGCGCTCTATATCGCGGCCTGGTCGACCTACGGCTTCGAGACAGCCGTTTGCTACACAGCCGAGATGAAGGATCCGGCTCGCGACACGTTCAAGGCCATCTTCTTCTCGGGCCTGCTGTGCATGATCTTCTACTTCCTCATTCCGTTCTCGTTCCAGGGCGTGTTTGGCGCGGCCGGGATGCTTGAACCGGGTATCGTGGACGGGACCGGGATCGCTGCAGCCCTCGGCTCGATGGTCAGCAACTCGAACTTCGTGACGCAGATCCTGGTCATCCTGATGATCATGGCGTTGTTCCTGGCGATCATGACCGCGATGGCAGGGTCGTCGCGTACGCTCTACCAGGGTTCGCGCGACGGGTGGCTTCCTCGCTACCTGAGCCATGTCAATGACCACGGCGCGCCGACCAATGCGATGTGGACAGACCTTGGCTTCAATCTCTTCCTTCTGGCGCTCGCTTCGGATGCTGGCGGATACTTCTACGTTCTCGCAATCTCTAACGTGGGGTACCTGACTTTCAACTTCCTCAACCTGAACGCCGGCTGGATTCACCGCATCGATTCGGGTCATGTCCACCGTCCGTGGAAAGCGCCGACTTGGCTGATCGGGGTGAACACCCTTCTTGCGTTCGTCAACGCGCTGCTGCTGGGCGCCGGAGCGAAGGTCTGGGGTTATTCCGGCGCGCTCTGGTCGGGCGTTGTGTTCGCGGCACTCATCCTGCCGGTCTTCTGGTTCCGCCACTACATGCAAGACGGTGGCAAGTTCCCGCCTGAAGCGCTTGAGGATCTGGGCCTTTCAAACGGCGATCTGGGCGAACGCAAGGCGGGCTTCCTGCCGTACCTGGCACTGATCGCCGGGGCGGCCATCGTGCTCTGGGCGAACTGGTTCTTCGTCCTGCCGGGCTGATCGCGCGGCTATCGACACTGCGGGGCGGCCCTCGACGGGGCCGCCCATCGCATTTCAGGCCCATTGGCGTTGAGCCGTGCGTAGAACTGGGATTATCTAGGGAAACCCCAGTCGGGAGAGACCAGTGACCACGCGCCTAGTCCCCTATCAGTCTGCCGAACCGCCCGAAGCCCCCATCGGGGCCACCGTCCAGACGGTGATTGACACGCTTTTCGCCCGCATCGAGGCGAAGGAATACGAGGTTGACGAACGTCTGCCGTCTGAGCGGACGCTGGCCGCGGAACTGGGGGTCGCCCGAAACACCGTGAGAGAGGCGCTCGATGTGCTCGAAACACGACGCGTCATTCGTCGCCGCGCCGGCAGCGGCAGCTTCGTAACCTACCAGAGCGAGGTTGGCCGCAACAGCGCACCCTCCGCGCTGGCCTCGAACACAAGTCCACTCCATCACCTGGTCGTTCGTGGCATCCTGGAGCCAGAGATCGTTCGCCTCGCGATCATCAACATGACGCCGCGCCAGATCGACTTGTTGGGTGAGACGCTGTCGCAGATGGAACAGATCCGTACCGACGCCACCGCCTTCGCCAGTCAGGAGGAAGAACTTTACCGTCAGATCGCGCACGGGACCGGAAACCCCTTGCTTGCCGCCTGCTATGAACTGACGATCGATGCCTGCCGCCAGAATTTCCGCTCTGCCCTGCTGCGCCGCTATCTTACGCCGAAGCGCATCAGCGACTACCAGCAGCGGTACAATACGCTGTTCAACGCGATCGCCGCGCGCGACATAGAAGCGGCGGTCGAGTTCATCAAGTTGCATCTTGTCGAGGAGCAGCGGCTCCTTCTGCAGGAAGCCTGATCTCAGGCGAACCCGTGCGAGGCGCGGTCGCGCAGGTGACGCACTTGCCGCTGATCCCACATCTGCCCCAGTTCGACCATGTGAGATCGCAACAGCGCGCCGTGCCTGTCGAGCCAGTCCGGTATGGAGCCGAATTCGACGATCCTGGCCTTGGCGTTCCGGATCTGCACGACCGGCCAGTCGCCGATCAGCGCATTGTCGATCCCGAAGATATCCGACCCCCACCACGAGGCCGGGCCGAAGGCATGCATCACCGCGCCGGACTGCTTCATCGCGGCCAGCACCGAGAGGGGGGTAACGTTGCCGGCATGTTCAACCGCCGTTCGCCAGATATCGAGTATGGCCGCATATTCCCATGACACGGCCGACCAGGTTCCTGGAAAACGGCGCTGATACTCCAGATAGAAATCCTTCGGGCGGTTGAAGAAGAACGCCTTCTCAGCCAGCGCCGGATCGTCGAAATCCGGAAACTGGAAGACGAATCCCTCCAAGAACGCATGTGACGTCCTGCCGACGAGCCGGGGATAGTCATCCAGAGTGCAGGAGACGAGTTGCCCGCGAAACCCTGCCGCATGGGCGGCCTCGGTCAGTGCATGAACCATCGGCGTGGTGCTGGTGCACCAGCACAGGATGTCGGGCGCCTCTGCCATCATCGCGGTGACGATCGCCCCCGCATCGCGACAGTCGGGGTCGTATCGAATCTCGCGCACGACCTCTATCCCGGCCGCCTCACAGGCGGCGCGATAGGTGGCCAGTGACGGCAGGCCGAGAGCGTCGGTCTGCGCGCAAAGGGCGATGCGTTTCAGGTTCGGTCTTTGCCGCGCCAGCCAGTCGATCCCGGTGACATTGTAGATCGGATGCGATTCACTTGGCGCGATCAGATAGGGGGTGTCGGGCGACAAGTCGCTTGGCAGCAGCGTGGCGGTAAGCAGCTTGCGATCGGTCAGGTAGTCGATGACCGGCGGCAGGATATCGCCGCCGAGCGTCAGCAGGAACTGAACGTTGCTGTCCTGAACAAGCTTTCGCACCCCCTCGCGCGCCAGGGCGGCGTCATATTGGCAATCGAAAGGCACAAGACGTATCGGACGGCGCCGGCCGCCGATCGCAAGCCCTCCGGCACGGTTCACACTGTCGGTCCAGATCTGGCTGCCGTTCAATCCCGGCAGGCCCCAGGACTGGACCGGTCCGCTCAGAGGCGCCAGAAAACCGATGCCGATCGTGTCCGCGATGCCTGCGGTCAGACGCGGTAGCGCGCCGCGAACGGCTATTCCTTGGGCGAGACTTCCAGTGCTCATCCTGCCAACCTAGGGGCTTTTCCGCCGGCACGCAGCATCCTTTCGAAAACATCACCTTCAGGCAAATAATTTTATTGACAGGGGGGCGAACCAGTCCAACACTCCGGTCTGAACCAAAAGAACCAAAGAAGAGAAACTGGTCCATACCGGAGGAAAGCAACTTGAAGAAACGCGTAGCCATCATCGGTGCCGGTCCCTCTGGGCTGGCGCAACTCAGAGCCTTCCAGTCCGCCAAGAAAAACGGCGCTGACATTCCCGAAATTGTCTGTTTCGAAAAGCAGTCTAACTGGGGCGGCCTGTGGAACTACACTTGGCGGACCGGCCTCGATGAATACGGCGAGCCTGTCCATTGCTCAATGTATCGCTACCTCTGGTCCAATGGCCCGAAGGAGGGTCTTGAGTTCGCGGACTATTCGTTCGAGGAGCATTTCGGCAAGCAGATCGCGAGCTATCCGCCGCGCGCCGTGCTTTTCGACTATATCGAGGGCCGGGTGAAGAAGGCGGGTGTCCGCGACTGGATCCGCTTCTCCACCACCATCCGCATGGTGAAGTACAACGAGGACAAGGGCAACTTCACTGTCACCGCCCATGACCTCGTCAATGACCGCATGTATGATGAGGAGTTTGACAACGTCATCGTCGCCTCGGGTCACTTCTCTGTCCCGAACGTCCCGGAGTATCCGGGCTTCGACAAGTTCAACGGGCGCGTCCTGCATGCCCATGACTTCCGTGACGCGCGCGAATTCGCGGGCAAGGATCTGCTTCTGCTCGGCTCCAGCTACTCGGCCGAGGACATCGGTTCACAGTGCTGGAAATACGGCGCGAAGTCGATCACCACGGCCTATCGCCATGCGCCGATGGGCTTCAAGTGGCCGGACAACTGGAGGGAAGTGCAGCGTCTTGAGCGCATGGACGAAGACACGGCCTACTTTTCGGACGGCACATCGAAGAAGGTCGATGCGGTGATCCTCTGCACCGGCTACAAGCACCACTTCCCGTTTCTGCCCGACGACCTGCGTCTCAAGACGGCGAACCGCCTTGCGACCGCCGATCTCTACAAGGGCGTCGCCTGGGTCCACAACCCCAAGCTCTTCTACCTCGGGATGCAGGATCAGTGGTTCACCTTCAACATGTTCGACGCGCAGGCATGGTGGGTCCGCGATGCGATCATGGGCAAGATTGCAATCCCGTCTGACAAGGCGGTTCTGATGAAGGATGTCGAGGACCGGGTGGCAGGCGAGGATGCCGGAGAGGACGCACATGACGCGATCCACTACCAGGGTGACTACGTCAAGGAACTGATCTCGGAAACTGACTACCCGTCCTTCGACGTCGACGGCGCCTGCGAGGCCTTCTTCGAGTGGAAGGACCACAAGAAGCAAGACATCATGGCTTTCCGCAACAACCGCTACCGCTCGGTCATCACCGGCACAATGGCGCCTGTTCACCACACGCCCTGGAAGGATGCGCTCGACGACTCGATGGAGTCCTATCTTCGGAACGAACCCGCAGGCCAGTAGGCTTGAACGGTCTGGCGGGTGCAATGAACTGACCAAGACCCGGTCCCGGCAGGCTGCAATCCCTGCCGGGACCAGATTTTTCAAGCGGGCCGCCGGTCGGAATGTGCCTCCGGTTTCTGCCGCTTGGGCCGTCAAAATCTCGGGGCTGCCAGTACAAGCTGATATTTGACTGTCGATAATAATATTTTATCCTTGTGAATGATTGGGGGCCCTTTGAAAGGGTTCGGCAAAGAAAACCCTGGTGGGGCGACCGGCCGAGTGTTCAGGAAGGAAGCGAAAGACATGGCGTTCAAGACGGATATTGAGATTGCGCGGGAAGCGAAGAAGCGGCCGAT
>ERZ795053.4429-NODE-4429-length-15220-cov-20.904913_pt1 | contig 15220 bp, 17 predicted proteins | sample MGYA00375137_ERZ795053 | MGnify/ENA primary metagenome ERZ795053 (study PRJEB30182, sample SAMN05720284) | activated sludge metagenome | isolation source: Anaerobic digester | place: Hong Kong | collected 2014-12-17 ... | reverse complement strand
AGGGCGAAGGCATAGACGCCAACGAGATGTTGCACGCACGCTTCGCCCCAGCGCTGATAGGTGTGCAGGATCAGCGCGCTATCGGGGAGATTGGAGATTGGAGATTGGAGATTGGAGATTGGGTGGGTGGACGGCAAATCTCCAATCTCCAATCTCCCGTCTCTCAGCAACTCCGCGCGATTGTCGAGCCGAGCGTCCGCTACCAGAACGATGGCGCCGTCGTCGCTGACCAGCGGCTGGCGCTCGTAGACGTCTTGCGGCGTGAAGCGCATGAGGCGGTGACCCAGCCCGGCGCTGCCCTCCAGCCAGAGGCCGCCGTCCGCGCCGTGCGCGGCGAGCGCGGACTGCATGGCCTCCAAGCTTGGTCGTTCCACCGGGTTACCGTCGAAGCGGATGTTGCCGAAAATTGCGCTCATGCGGTCTGCGTTGCCAGGGCAAGAATCATGGAGAAGGCCAACGTTGCGATTGTAGCACAGGGTTTCATGGCGGTCGTTTTTTGCATTTGCGCAAAGCCAGGAGTTGGACTAAACTTTTTGTAATGCCCTGTCATACAACCAGAGAACCGAGTGGTCGTTGAAAGGATTGCGCACATGCCGGTGCAATTACAGATCGCCGAAGACGTCCTCTTCCAGACTGTCGCCGACGAGGCCGTGCTGCTCAACATTGCCGACAACCACTACTACGGGTTGGACGACGTAGCCACGCGCATGTGGCAGTTGCTGGCCGAGCATGGCACGGAAGAGGCCGTGATCGAGGCGATGCTGGCGGAGTATGATGTGGATGAAGCCACGTTGCACCAGGACTTTGCCGCGCTGGTGACGGAATTGGAGCAGCGTGGGTTGATCAAACGCGTCGATAGACAGTAGCCAAGATTTCAGCAAATGTAATCAAGCCAAGCTTTGGAGGAAAGATGAACAACGAATTGCAAGTGATTTCAACAGATGTCCAGCGTACCAGCATGCCGCGCAAAGCCTACCATTCGCCACGCCTGGAAGACTATGGCGCCGTGAACGAACTCACGCGCAGCGGCCCTCCGCAATTGCCGTACGCCGGTGACGCCGGTATCGGATACACGTCCATTAATTGATCGCCTCTGTCCGATGATCTATATGCCGATTCAAGGGATCCTCGTCCACATCTCACGGACTTCGACCCGGGTATCGGATGAAACGTAATTTCGGTGCTTGATCCGAAGAATCAAGAAAGTCAGCGCGCCTGATACGTATGTCTTGAGATGAGGTAAGTATGAGCCGGAAGATCATCGACACCGATCAGGCGTTCTCTATACCGCGCAGGGGTACAACACTCGGCACCTTTCGGATTTCGGCGCGGTGAACGAGCTAACACGCAGCGACGGCACGCCAATGCAGATAGCATTGGCACCTTCTCTTCCAGCCCTCCCCCTCTATAAGCAGGATAGCGATGAGACAGCAACTGGCACCTGAGTCAACAACGCCCTCCACAATCGAAGCTACACACGCCAAAGCTTATCAGCACCCGCAGATCGTAGACTTTGGCCCGATAAATGAGTTGACGCAGAGCGGCTTTTTCTCCGATCGGCATGAACTTGCGGCCGACGGGTTGGGTGGCGAAAGCGATAACGGTTTCTTCCCGAATTACTGATGCCCGTCTATCGCTTCTATGAGTTGCGTGTCTCTTCACCCCGCCCGTTGTGGAATGTTGTGCCAACGGCGGTTGACGACGACTCTGAAGCCGATATAAGGATAGCGTTCGTCCAGGCGGATGAGCCATTGCCCGCCTGGACCGACGCGTCCTGGACCGTCGTGCGCGATCTGCACGGCAGTGACTGGTCCATGACGCTGTCGACTGCACCCGATCGCGAGCTTGCCGTTTTTCGGCTTCACTCCTGCATACGCGCCGATGAAACCATTATCTTCTACGGTCACGATGCGGCGCGCATCGTCGTCGCATGGCACTCGGCGGAACGGACATTCGACGCTGCATGGCCGGCTCTTTCCAGTTGGGTGCTCGGTTCCGTGCTAGGCTTTGCCATGTGTCTGCGCGGTTTGCCAACGCTACACGGCAGCGTCGTGGCGGTCGATGGCCGCGCGGTGGGGCTGTTGGGCGTTTCCGGCGCCGGGAAGTCGACCCTTGCCGCAGCCTTTGTAACTGCGGGCCACGTCCTCATGGCGGATGATCACCTGGTGGTTGTACCGGGCGCAAGTGGCTACTGCGCTGCGCCCGGGCCGCCACGCCTGCGTCTGTGGCCGAACAGCCTTGACGTGCTCGGTGCACGAGGCCCGGAATCCACATTGGCGACCGACGGCGACGGCAAGTATCTCTTCGAACCGCCACGGCCTGTGATTTCGGCCCAGCCGCTGCCGTTGGCCGCGATCTACATCCTGGCCCCACGCGACCCCGGCCGCGTGGCGATCGCCATCAAGCCGTTGTCACCGGCCGGAGCACTCAATGCGTTGGCGAACCAGCGCTTCTGCATGACACCCCTTACCAGCACACACGCCGCGGATAGCCTGACTGCGCTGTCGGCGTTGGTTCCGCACGTGCCCGTGCGCATGCTCTACCGCCCCAACGGGTTGGAAACACTCCCGGGTATCGTCGACGCAATCTGTCAGGATGCTGCCGACCATGTCTGCTGACACCCCGCAAGTATCGGTCATCACGACCGTCCATAACGGCGCGCGCTTTCTGGCGGCGGCTATCGAATGCATCCTGGCGCAGCGTTTCACGAACTTCGAGTACTTGTTGTTGGACGATGCCTCGACCGACGAATCAGGCGCAATCATCGCCCGCTACGCCGCCGCCGATGCACGCATTATCCCGCTGTACAAACCCATCAGCATCAACCACAGTCACGCGCTCAATGCGGCGTTGCTCCATGCGCGTGGTGAATATGTGGCGATTCTCGACGCCGATGATCTGGCGCACCCAGAGCGGCTGGCGCGGCAGGTGGATTATCTGATCGAGCACCTTGACGTCGGCGTGGTGGGCGCACAGGTAGAACAGATCGATGACGAGGCGCGTGTCAAACACGCGATGACCTTCCCGACTTCCTGGGCGCTGGCGCGTTGGACAATCCTCTTTGGCACGCCGGTGTTGCATTCGGCGGCGATGGTGCGTCGCGCCGTACTCGAATCAATAGGCGGATATTCAGTGCAGTGGAAGTACGCCAACGATTACTCGCTGTGGGCAGTGCTGCTCGATCGCACGCGGATCACCAATCTACCGGAGACACTCGTCTCCTATCGCCGCCACGCCCAGCAGACATCAAGCACCATTGCGACGCCGCAGCAGGGCGAGGTCTGGCTGCTGATCTACCGGATGCTGGCTGAGCGGCTGGGCTTGCGCATTGCGCTTAACGACATCGGCGTGCTCTATCATGGCGTGCGCAGAGTTCTTCTGGCGGATGAAGCGTCTCTTCTGCGCGCTGCCGACCTGTTAATGACGATCTGGAAACGCTACCTGGCAGTCGAACAGCCCGACCCCGTGACCTCCGACGAAATTACTGCCGACTGCGCCCGGCGTATGTTGACAATGGCCTGGACCCATCGGCGCAGCGCACGCGACGCCAGCCGCGTCGTGCTACAGCGCGCACAGAGCATTGACCCGCAGTTGTGGCAGCGTCCACAGACATGCAGCCAGCTTCGCCGACTGCATAGCAAACGCGCCGCCAGCACTCACGATTTCCGCCAGTAGACGCCAATCCTGTCAATATCCAGCAACGGTGCGCCGATTTCGTGCAATGCGCGGTAATCGTGGATCGCCTGTCGGCAGGACTCATGATTGTAATCGTCGACCAATACGAACCCTCCCGGGCTGACTTTCGGATAGAGATGCGTGAGTGCATCCCAGGTAGATTCGTAGAGATCACCGTCGAGCCGCAGTACAGCAAGTTCCTTCACCGGCATAGTCGGCAGTGTGTCCCTGAACCAGCCTTTCAAGAATTGAACCTGCTCATCGAGGAGGCCATACCGATCAAAGTTCCGACGTACTGTGTCAATGTCGACGGCAATCATGCCCGCCGACGAAACCCACCGCTGGTCGAGCGGATATGCTTTGATATCCGGCGCCGGCAGCCCCTCGAACGAGTCCGCCACCCACACGGTGCGGTCGGTCACGCCGTAGGCCTTGAGCACGCCGCGCATGAAGATGGTCGCGCCGCCGCGCCACACGCCGGTCTCGATGAGATCGCCGGGCACATTATCGGCCAGCACCTGCTCGATGCACGCGTGCAGGTTGTTCATGCGCCGCAGGCCGATCATGGAATGCGCCTGGCTGGGGACGTCGCGCCCGGTTTCGCGAAACTTGGCCACGTAGAGGTCGGTCTTGAAGCCGCCGATTGGAGGCGCCATGGCGGGCGGGTCTTCGTAGATCATGCCCAGCAGGCAGCGCTTGAGTAACTCAAGATAGAGAGTGCGCGAATCGGCCGGTAGTGTGATCATGACCCTGTCTCCGGTGTGTGATTCCTGCCGACAAGGAACCGGCAGGCTTGCCAATATCGTTATTTGTCGTAATAATCCCACGGTTTGTCAAATTGAGAGCATCGATTCCAAATGGGGCCGGCGCTTTCCCATCCCACCGGCATCAGCCAGGAAAACGGAGACCTCCATGAGCAAATCACTGCGAACCTTCCTGCTGCTGGCAGTCATCGCACTGCTGGTCAGCCTCGTCCCCGCCCATGCAATGGCGGGGACCAGCGTCGAGCAACAGCAGACGCCGGCGCCCGACACTAACGATTGGGAGCGTGTCCGGCAGGCAGGCGTCATCACGTTCGGCACGGCCGCCGATTATCCGCCCTTCGAATTCTACAACAGCAACTACGAACTGGACGGCTTTGACATTGCCCTGGCCAAGGCCCTGGCAGAGCAGATGGGCGTAGAGGTCGAGTTCAAGGACTTCGCCTTTGACGGCCTGCTCGGCTCGCTCCAGGTCGGCGCCATCGATGCCGCGATCAGCGCGATCTCTGTCACGCCCGACCGCCAGCAGGTGGTGGACTTCACCAACCTCTACTACATCGGCAATAGCTCAGCCCTTGCCAGCACCTCCTTCACAGAGACGCTGCGCGCCGCCACGGACTTCACAGGGCTGAAAGTGGGCGCCGAGCGCGGCACCACCTACCAGATCTGGGCGCAGGACACGTTGGTCGACGGCGGCATCGTTGCCCAGGAAGACCTGCTGACCTACTCGACGCCCAGCGAAATCATCCGCGACCTGCGCAACGGCACAATCGACGTGGGGCTTATGGGCGGGCTGACGGCCGAACTGGCGGTGAAGCGCAACCCCGGTCTTCAGATCGTGGGCGAGTCGTTCAACCAGCAACAATTTGCCATTGCGGTGCGCAAGGGGAGCGACCTCATCGAGCCGCTGAACCAGGCGCTGATCGCCTTGCAGAGCAACGGCACCTTCGGCGCGCTCGTCGAGCAATACCTCCAGGTCAATCCGAACCACGTGACGCCCGAGGGCGATGAAGCTATCGTCGACAATGTGGTCGTCCCGCAGCCGGTCGCGCCGGTGACGCCGGCGTGCATCAACAGCATGGCCTACATCGCCGACCTCAACCTGGACGACCAGAACATGACGGCCCCGCCGATCATGGCGCCGGGCCAGGATTTCGTGAAGAGCTGGCGCATCCTCAACAACGGCACATGCGACTGGGCCGCGGACTATTCACTGGCCTATGTCAAGGGGAACCGCGTCGAGGCATCCATGAATGGCAGCCCGGTGCCCATGGGCCGCGTGGTGCGCCCCGGCGAGACGATCGACCTGTCGGCCAGCCTGCGTGCGCCGCAGGTGTACGGCACCTTCCAGGGCTTCTGGCAGATGCGCGACAACCTGGGCCAGTACTTCGGCCAGGTCGTCTGGGTCGGCATCCAGGTGCCGGATCCCAACCCGCCGGCCCCGCCGCCACCGCCGCCGCCGGCAAACATCAACCCGAACCTGCGCGCCGACTCGACCTACATCAACCAGGGCCAGTGCACCACGATCCGCTGGGATATCGACAACGTGCGCGCCGTCTACTTCATCGATGGCGGCAACCAGCAGGGCGTGGGCGGCCACGACGCGCGCAACGTCTGCCCCGGCGGCACGACGACCTACACGCTGCGTGTGACCGACCTCAACGGTGCCAACCACGACTTCCCGATCACGATCAACGTGGGCGGTTCGGCCGACTACAGCATCAACTTCTGGGCCGACAACACGAACATCAACCAGGGCCAGTGCACGCATCTGCGCTGGGACGTGCGCAACGTGCAGGCCGTCTATCTGGACGGCGAAGGCGTGGCCGGCGTCAGCGACCGCGAGGTCTGCCCCGGCAGCACCAAGACCTACACGCTGACGGTCGTCAAGCACGACGGCGGGCAGGACTCGCGCCAGGTGACGATCAACGTCAGCGGCGCGCCGCAGCCGCCGCCGTCGCAGGGTCCGGCCATCACGCGCTTCACGGTCAGCGCCAACCAGATCCCGCGCGGCCAGTGCGTGAACTTCGAGTGGCGCACGAACAACGCCGAGGGCGTGAACCTGCTGCGCAACGGCGGCGCTGTTGTCGCGGGCGGGCCGGGCAACGGCTCGGCGCAGGACTGCCCGGACGCAGATGGCATGTATGAGTACAAACTGGTCGCCTATGGCGTCGGCCAGACGGAGCAGACAGTGTCGGTGAACGTGGTAGGGCCGCAGCCGCGCTGACGGAGCGCGTGTCAACAACAAAAAGAGGGGGAGGACGAATCAACCGTCCTCCCCCTCTTTCTTTGTACACTATCCGCCGGCGGTTATCAGGCCAGGAACTGCAACTGCTCGAGCCGCTGGAAGGTCTGGCCGCCTTCGTGTTGATTGTAGGAATAGATGCGGATGTCCTTTGGACCACGGTAATGGTTGTAGGCCGCAAAGACGGTGGATGGCGGGCAGATGTCGTCCATGAGCGCCACAGAGAAGAGCGCACGCGCGCTGGCGCGCGACGCAAAGTTGACGCCATCGAAGTAGGAGAGCGTGCGGAATACGGTTTCGACCTGGTCGCGATGGACCTTGCAGAAGCGCACGATCTCCTGGTAGGGATGCGTATCGACCAACTCCGTCGCGCGGCGGTAGTGGCAGAGGAAGGGCACGTCGGGCATGGCGGCGGCGACGGCGTTGTCGAGCAGGGCAGGCGCCAGGCCGGCCACGGCCAGTGCAATGCCGCCACCCTGGCTGCCGCCGGCGACGGCGACGCGCGTCTCATCGACGGCGGGGTGCGCCAGCACGGTCTCCACGGCGCGCAGGGCGTCGGTGAAAACGCGGCGATAGTAGTAGGTGGCAGGGTCGAGCACGCCGCGCGTCATGAAGCCGGGGAACTGCGGGTTACCGCCGTCGGCTTCGGGATCCGGTGTGTCGCCGCGCGACCAGGCGCTGCCCTGCCCGCGTGTGTCCATGACCAGGTGGGCATAGCCCGCGCTGCTCCATGTCAGCCAGTCCAGCGGAAAGCCGCGGCCGCCGCCATAGCCGATGTACTCGACGATGGCGGGCAGCTTGCCCTCGCGCTGGCGCGGCAGCAACAGCCACCCCTTGATGCGCTGCCCGCCGTAGCCGCTAAAGGTGACGTCGAAGGTGTCGACCGTGCGCAGGCCATAGTCGACCGCAGTAAAGACCGGGTCGAGCACATGGTTGTGTGCGTCGTCAAGGGTTGAAGCCCAGAAAGCATCGAAGTCGCGCGGTTCTTCGCGCTCGGGAAGATAGGTTTTCAGTTCGGATAAGGACTTGTCAAAAAATGCCATGGCTAACTCCGCTTGCTTGCTGATTTTGTCGGTTTGGGGCCGTAGCCGAGCAACTGCGGCTCGCCCCACACAGCCCAGTTCCAGCGATTGTCGCCCAATCCGTCCGTCATCAACTGGATGACGGCATCCTGCCCGGCGAGCGTCGGCAGATCGATGACGTACCGTTCCCACTTGTTCGACTGTTTGGTCGTGCTCCACAGCCGCACGCCGTTGACGTAGATACGGAACGCGCAGAGGTTTTCGCCTTCCATGTGCGCGCCGTCGCGGATACCCACGGCAAAGCGCATCTTGAGCACGTTGAGCGAAGGCGGCACCGGTACCGTGTACTCGCAGACGGCGCTGCCGGTGACGGGCGGGTGCTCCCAGATCGCCATCTGCTGCACCAACCCGCACGAGGCCATGCCGGTCTTGATCTCCATCAGGTCGGGCGCGCGCGTCGAAACCTTGCGCGCGCTGGGAAATGCTTCGATGAAGTCGAATTGCCAGAGCAGCGCCTGGTTGGGATCGGCCGGGCGGTCGTCTTCGATGAGGCTGTGCCACAGCTCTTCCTGCCACTTGAGATAGCTGATGTACTGCGAGAGTTGCGTCAGCGACTGTTCGCTCAGGTCGGAGATACGGCGCACGATGGCGTCGATGCTTTCCTGGCGTGTGTCAAATTTGGCCATTGTCATGTGCTCGCGCTGGTGAGTGGGAACGAGTCTGGCTACAGCCGCTCCTGGATCACAAAGTATAGCAACTGAAGTATAGCACTGCTCAGGCCAACAGCGGAGCCGGCGAGCATGCGCAGGCGCTCCAGGCTTCTGCCAGACGCACCGCCGGCTTCTACACCGTGGCGCCGATGAAGTGCTCCTTGTTTGTGCCCATCAACTGCTCCCAGCGCTGGGCAGCGGTGGGATTGCTCAGCAGCACGAGCGCCACGTAGCTCGGCTCGAAGGGCCGGCGAATCAGGTGCATGGCGGCTTCGTCGGGCAGATGGTTGCCCTTGCGCTGGTTGCAGCGCTTGCAGGCCGTGGCCAGGTTGGTCCACGAATGCTCGCCGCCGCGGCTGCGCGGCACGACATGGTCGACGGTCAATGCAAGTTGGCCGGGCTTGTCGCCACAATATTGGCAGGTGTACATGTCACGCAGCATGATGGCGGCGCGCGTCGGCGGCACGCGGCGGTGGGGCAGCCGGACATAGTGAACGAGGCGAATCACCAGCGGCACGGGGATCGTGCGGTTGGCGCTGTAGAGCATCTGCTGCGTCGCCTCGAGCATCTCGGCCTTCTCGCGCAAGAGGAGCACCACCGCCCGGCGCACCGAGACGAGGCTCAACGGTTCATATCCTGCATTCAGAACCAATACCTGCTTCGACATACACGCGCATCTTCCTGACGTGAACGGGGGGAAGCGCTTTCCACCCACGGCGAAAAAGCGTACTACCCATCGAGTGCGGTGCCGGACGGCAGTTCCTTCCATGCGGGGGCTCGGGCCATCAGCCGCTACCCCACTCGTACCTTCTCCTTCAACTGGCAATTCTAACAGGCGTCGAGACGAAAATCAAACCTACATCTAGTGGTACATCAAGCCGCAACCCTGCTATCTAGGAAGTCGGAATAAAGACCACCTGCGACGCCCGCAGCACGATACCCCACAGGAAGGCACACGCCACCGCCATGGCGATGGTCTGCACCTTCGGGTCCTGGATTTTGCTGAAATAGAGGTAGGCCGCGGGCAGGGTGATGATGGCGACGACACCGTACAGAATGTGAATCCACGCGCGCGGTAGCACCGCCCCCATACCCTGGAACCAAAGGATCCAGCCGACGCCAAACTGGGCGAGCAGGAGCAACTCGCCGATGACCGCCGCGCCGAACCAGCCACCATCCAGCGGTTGCGAACGCAGGCGCAAAAAGAGCGCCCAAATAGCGAGGGCGGCGACAAAGAGCGTCGAGGCATTGGCAAGGCCGCGGTGTACTTCAACCCATGACATATTACCCATCCTTGTAGCGGATGAATGTTAACAGTTTGTTGTGAACGTGTCGCGACAGTCAGGCCGCGGCGTGTACGCTGAGATATTGTTGCAGGACGCCGGCGCACGCGCCACGAATGTCGTAGCTCTCCCAGCCGGCAGTGGGCGCCAGCGCGTAGATCGTGCCGCCGATCACGTAGTCGTCCTGGCGCATGGCGTTATCGTACCAGACCAGTTGCTCGACATAGGCGCCCGGTCCCCACAGGCCGTAGCCATTCTCGGCCCAGTAGCCCTGGAAGTCCTGCCAGCCGCGGCCATCGGGTGGCCCGGGGCGATTCTGCACCAGGCCGTCGACGCCGAGTTCGGTCATGACGAGCGGCAGTTGCAAGCCGGCCGGGTTCAGCACCTCGTTGTAGACCTTGCGGTAGCGCAGCGTCAGCCAACCCGTGTCCTGCGGCGTCACGCCGGGATAGCGCCCCTTGCCCTCAACTGAAGAGAGGTAGTACATGGTAGGCGCTGAATATTCATGCAGGCCGAGCCAGCCATCATACTGGATAGCGGTCTGGATGGCAGGCAAGAAGGCCGGCCACTGCTCCATGGGCGGCTGGCCGGTGCCGAAGTTACCGATGACGCTTCTGATGCCGCGGTCGCCGAGCAGCCGCGTGCGTTCGGCCTCGAACTCGCCCAGGCGCGCCATCTCGTCGTAGGTGCCGGCGACCGGCTCGTTGTACGATTCCCAGCCGTCGAAGTAGGGCCGGCGCGCCGGATCGTCGGCGTAGGGCAGCACGGCATCGACGAAGCGCCGCGCCTCGGCGATGGGATCGATGGCGGCCAGGTTGATCTGATCCAGCGCGATGCGCCCGATGATCTTGGTGTGCGGCGAGGCACGCTTGATTTCGGCCACGAAGTTGGCATCCAACTCCAGCGTCTTGACGACGCTGACGCCCTGCGTCTTGACCAGGTCGAAGACTGCCGGATCGTTGTGGCCGACGAAGATGCCCAGCTTGCTCGGCGGGCCGGGCGGGAAGGGCGTCGCCTGCGGCGTGGGCGTGGCGGTGGGCGGCTGCTCCGTCGGCGTCTTGGTCGGCGTCGGCGTCATCGTCGGCTCCGGCCCCAGATCCATGGGGTTGCCGTCCTTGGCCACGTACGGCAGATATGCGTGGTTCGGCCCGCCGGGGCCGGGCAGGGGCGAACTGGGCTGGCGCGGCGTCGGCGTCGGGAACGGTGACGTCGGCAGCGGCGATGGCGTCGGGTCCGACTGTCCGCAGGCAGCGACAACCAGTGCCGCCGCACCGGTGGCAGCACTGCTCAGGAAAAAGCGCCGGCTCAGCACTCTACGCGCCGGGGTGTTCGTTTCGCTTGCTGCACTCGGCGGATAGGTTACGTTCGCGGGCTCGTCGTGGTTCTCGTCGCCGGCCTGGGGGGCCGGCATTGGGTTCGTCGTAAGCTCATCGCTCATAAGCAGGTATCATAACACTCGCGTCAACTTGTCTCAAATCACCCTGTCAATTATTATCAAACGCATCCCCCGCTGCCAGCGTTCCTACTTCCATTTCCAGATGAGAGTAGTCTAAGCAAAGTCCCGAAGGAGGCGACATGGACAAGTTCGATCTGAGCATCGAATACTGCGTGCAGTGAAACTACACCCCGCGAGCCCTCAGTTTGACGGGCGAAATCCTGAATCTCTTTCCGTATTCCGTCGGCGCCTTGAAGCTGATCCCGTCCAGCGGCGGTCGCTTCGAAGTGCTGGCCGGTGATACCGTCATCTTCAGCAAGAAGAGCATTGGGCGCCATGCCGAACCGGGCGAAGTCGTCCGGCTCATGCAGGCCAAACTCGGCGTGCAGCCAACGCCGCGCGAGGGGTAGGCGCAGCGCTGGAACAAGAAAGGGAAGGACCGAGCTGTCCTTCCCTTTTCTTTTTGAGCCGCAGGTTGTCGGGCCGCAGGCGCTACATGCCGGTGGGCAGGTCGATGAACTCGAATGCAACGCCGAAGCGCTCCTGCAAATGTTCGCCCAACGCCTGCACTCCCACCGTCTCGGTCGTGTAGTGCCCGCCGTAGATGACATTGAGCCCGGCATTCTGCGCGTTGTAGAAGTCGGCGTGCGAGGTCTCGCCGGTCAGGAAGGTGTCGCAGCCCAGGGCCGCCGCCAGCGGAATCTCCCGCGCGCCGGAACCGCTGATGATCCCCACCTTGTGAACGAGACGGCTGCCGTGCGCCTGCACCAGTTGCACGGGACCGACATTCTGCGCAAAGCGATCCACCAGATAGTCGAGCTTGATGCCGTGCGGCGTGGTAGCAATGACGCCGATGGGCAGCCCGTTGACCGGGGCGAACATCTCCTCCACGGTCAGGCCCAGGCGCCGCGCCAGTTCGACGTTGTTGCCGATCTCCGGGTGCGCATCGAGCGCCAGATGCGCGGCATACAGGTTGACGTCGGCGGCGATGTACGCCCGCACAAGCTGGCCAAAGCTGCCGGCGATTCGCTGCGGCGGCCCCCAGAAGATACCGTGATGCACCAACACCATATCCGCCCCGCTGCCAAGCGCCGCCTCGAGGCACGGCAACTGTGCGTCGACCATGCCGACGACCTTGCGAACCTCGGCGCGTCCTTCGATCTGCAACCCCTGCGGGCCATAGTCCTTGATCTCGGCGATACGCAGATAGCTGTCGAGGTAGGCGGCGATTTCCGATCGTTGCATGAATGCGTCTCCTTGGTTGTTTGCCAGATTCAGTAGTTCACGATTTGTAGTGACGGCTTCAGCCGTTCCAAAGAAAATCAACGACTGAAGTCGTTACTACGGCGAGAATCGTGAACTACTGAAATTCATTCCGGCAGCAGTGCCTGGCGCAGCGACCGCAGCTAGGCGGGTGCGGGTCCGGCCGCGCCCTCCCCCGGCGCGCCTGGACCGCGGGCTAGAAAGCGTTTGACGCCGCGCGCAAAGTCGCGCCGCGGCAACAACACGCGGCGTCCACAAGTGCGACACGTGATGCCGATGTCTGCGCCCACGCGCACGACCTCCCATGTCTTGCCGCCGCACGGGTGCACTTTGCGCATCTCCACAACGTCGCCCACGTAGAGGGGCGCAGAGATTTCGATCATTGGCCTCAGAGCGGTGGACCGGTCGGAGCGGCGGCTGGCTCGACGTCCGGCGTGCCCGGTCGCAGAGACAGCACGATCGCGCCGCCGGCAAAGGCAAAGCTGAGCAAGAGCAGGAGCCAGGCGATGAACCCGCCGGCAAATGGGATCCACTCTGCAATGCGGATGACGAGCACCACCAGCAGCACACCCAGCACCAGTTTCAGCACATCGCTGCCCTGGCCGGCAAAGAGGCGCCGCCCTACCCATAGCCCTGTGAACGCCGGGCTGACGAACCAGAGCACACCTAGCACGCCAAACAGGAACATGGCTGTCGCCAGCGCGCCCGGGAAGAAGCCCCAGAAGAGCCACGCCAGGCCAATCAGCACCATGACCGCCGGCACGGCTGCAATGACGATCAGCAAGCCGACACCGATGGCGGGCAGCGGCTGGGTGTTCATCACGCCCAGGGTGCGCGCCGTGAACTTGGGCAGCAAGCGCACCAGCAGCCAGCCAAGCACGAGCAGCCCGATCAGCGCGCGCACGAGGCCGATTGTCCAGCGCAGGATCTGTTCGGCAAGCGACGGTTCGGGCGCAGCCTGTGGCGTCTCTGTCACGACCGGCTCCACCGACAGTGCAACGCCGCTGGGGATTGTCACCGCGCCCTGCGTGTCGGTCGAGTAGTAGAGCACGCCGCCGACACTGGCGCCGTCGCTGACCGTAATCTGATTGCCGTACAGGTGGGCGTCGCCGCCAACCTCGCCGTTCAACTGGATGGAGCCCATGCCCGCCCACAGCGTGCCGGCGATGGCGCCGTCGATGACGCCCGTGCCGCCGGTCATGATCGCGTCTTTGCCCACGCTGCCCGCAGCGGTGAGATGCGTGCCCTGCTGCACCTGGCGCCCCTCGATGGTCATCGGCACCGACGGCATGCCCGGGAAAGCTGCGCCGCCGCCGGCCGAAACGAGATCGCCGCCGATCGGCCCGTTGAGCGTCAGGCCGCCGCCGGCAATGCGCACGTCGCCGGCGACCGGTCCATTGACAACGATGGCGCCCCCGGCAGCCAGAATGTCGCCGCTAATCTCGCCGTTCACTTCGATATAGCCGCCCACCGCCACCAGGTCGCCGTCGATCTTGCCGTCGATGATGATCGAACCGCCAGCGACATAGAGATTGTCTTCGAGCACCTCGCCGGCTGGCAGGCGATAGTTGTCCTGGCTGACGAGGGTTGCACCGATGGCGCCGCCAGCCAATGCCAGCAGCAGGGTTGCCGCCAAAACCGCTGCCACCGTTCCTCGTATACTTCGTTGAATTGCGCCCATGGTCTTCTCCTTTCGTCCGGTACGATCCTTAGCCTCAATCCATGCTTCTATTGTCGCACCCGGTTGTTCTGGCTGGTTTGCCGACCGCGGCGTGCGTCTTCGCCCCAGCGCCGGCCTGGGCGTGCTACCCGACGTTCGCAAACAGGTCGGCTTCGACACCGGGCTGCGGTGCAGGATACGCACGCGTGAACTGCTCGTAGCGCAGGAAGCGGCGGCGAATCATGGGTGGAATCGCGGCCGCCCAGGACGGGCCGCCCGAATACTGGCTGGCGTGGGCTTCGCTGGCGGCCTGCTTGTCGGCGAGATAGGGCTCGACATCCACGCGCGCCGTTACGGGCGTAACCCACCGGCTGATTTCGACCAGGTCGATGTCACGGTTGCGGCCGACGGTGCGCGCGTCCTTGCCCGTGAGTTCCATGACGCGCACGACCAGCTTGACCAGGTCCTTGGGGAAAGCGGTGTAGTAGAGCTTCTGCGGCAACGGCCCCGATCCGTGACCGTTGCGCCCCGGCCGCCGCGCAAGGTAGAATGCAGCCGTCGTCGCTTCGCACACGCGCACGTGATCGGGATGGCCGTAGCCGCCGAATGGATCGTGCGTCATCACCACCTGGGGCTGGAGGCGCCGCATGTACGAGAGCACTTCGTGCGTCACCTGCTGCGCCGGCTGACGGATGAGCGCCTGGGGATGCTGGTTGTCGGGTGAGCCGCGCATACCGCTGTCGCGATAGGGCAGCGACCAGATGCTCGTCACGCCCAGGCGCGTGGCTGCCAGCGCCAGCTCCGCCGAGCGCACCTGAGCCAGCGAACTGTGGTCCGCCAGCCGCCCTTCGTGATCGACCGAGCCGGCGATGCCGTCGGTCGCAATGATCACATGAACATCGACGCCCTGACGCGCATAGCGGGCAAGCGTCCCTCCGGGGCCAAAACTCTCATCGTCGGGATGGGCAAAGACGCCCAGAAGCGTTCGCTGTTGCATGTAGCGCTTTCGGTTGCAAGTTGGCGGTCACTCGCCAAGCAAAACCCGTAAGATTGCGGTAATTGTCACATGGAGAAGACGATCCGGCCAAACCGCATGGTCAAAGCCGGTCGCGTGCAGCGCATTTTCTTGCAAAGAGTTGCACCAAGTGTAGATAGATATACCGATC